>Ga0306920_100016684_pt1 | contig 10126 bp, 4 predicted proteins | sample flu12Cox44000170_FD_204666 | JGI IMG/M metagenome (GOLD analysis project Ga0306920, IMG submission 204666) | Lab enrichment of tropical soil microbial communities from Luquillo Experimental Forest, Puerto Rico - flux4day.12C.oxic.44.000.170 (v2)... | ecosystem: Environmental > Terrestrial >...
ACGTCAGGAGCGCCTTCGAGCTGGTCGGCGCGCACCTGGACCAGGCCAGGCGGGACCCTGACTACAAGTTCGTGCTGGCCGAGATCGACTACCTCAAGCCGTACTTCGACGCCTTCCCGCAGGACCGCGAGGACCTGCGGCGGCTGATGGCCGAGGGCCGGGTGGAGATCGTGGGCGGCAACTACAACGAGCCGAGCACCAACCTGATCAGCGCCGAGGCCATCATCCGCAACGCCGTGCACGGCATCGGGTTCCAGCGGGACGTGTTCGGCGGCGACCCGCGCAGCGCGTGGATGCTCGACGTATTCGGCCACGACCCGGGCTACCCGGGCCTGATGGCCGCGGCCGGCCTGACCTCCTCGGCGTGGGCGCGCGGGCCGTTCCACCAGTGGGGCCCGTCCGGCGCCGAGGGGGGCGACCGGCGGATGCAGTTCGGCACCGAGTTCGAGTGGATCTCACCGGACGGCGGCGGCCTGCTCACCGCGTACATGGCGCACCACTACGGCGCGGGCTGGCGGCTGCACTCACCGCCGGACCTGCAGGCGGCCGAACTCGAGGCGTACGGGCAGTTCCGCGGGCTGGCGCAGGTCGCGACCACTCGCAACGTCCTGTTGCCGGTCGGCTCGGACCACGTCATCCCGGCCCGCTGGGTGACCGACATCCACCGCGACTGGAACCAGCGCTACGTCTGGCCCAGGTTCACCACCGCGGTGCCGCGCGAGTTCTTCGACGCCGTCCGCGCCGAGGTTTCAGGGCCCGGGTCCGGCGCGTGGATCACCCCGCAGACCAGGGACATGAACCCGGTGTACACCGGCAAGGACGTCTCCTACATCGACACCAAACAGGGGCAGCGCGCGATCGAGACCGCGGTCGCCGAGGCCGAACGGCTCGGCACCCTCGCCTGGCTGGCCGGAGCGCCGTACCCGCACGCGGCGCTGGACAAGGCGTGGCGGATCCTGGCCTACGGCGCCCATCACGACGGCATCACCGGGGTCGAGTCCGACCAGGTGTACCTGGACCTGCTGGGCAGCTGGCGGGAGGCCTGGGAGCTCGGCTCGGCCGCCCGCCGCGACGCCGCCGCGTTCCTGGCCGGCGACGGTCCCGATCTGGCGGTCACCGTGGTCAACGGGCTGGCCCGGCCGCGGGACGGGGTGGCGCGGGTCACGGTACGGGTGCCGGGCGACGGCACCCGGCATCTGGAGGTGCGGGACGAGGACGGGACGCCGGTGCCGTCGGTGGCCGAGGGAATCCGGCGGCGGCCCGACGGGTCGCTGGCCGAGGTGACCCTGACGTTCCTCGCTTCCGCCGTGCCCGCGCTGGGGCTGCGGAGCTACCGGCTGCAGGCCACGGACACCGGCGCGGCCGGGTGGCGGGACGTTGAAGGGTCCGGGGGGACGGTGATCGAGAATGCCGCGTACCTGGTCGCCGCGGATCCCGCGCGGGGCGGGACGGTCAGCGTCACCGACAAGCGCACCGGCGCCGCCGTGCTCGCCGGCCCGGGCAACGAACTGGTCATCCAGGACGAGTACGCGCAGCACCCCAGGCACGGCGAGGGTCCCTGGCACCTCTCGCCCAAGGGACCCGGGCTCGGTTCCGCCTCGGTCCCGGCCACGGTGCGGCGGGAGCGCTGCGAGCTCGGCTCGCGGCTGGTGGCCTCGTACACCCTGGACGGGCTCGACGTCACCCAGGAGACGGTGCTCTGGGACCACGCCGGACGGGTCGAGTTCCGCACCCACGTGGACTCCTACACCGGGCGCGACCGTCTCCTGAGGGTGCGCTTCCCGGCCGACGTGCCGGGCGGGCTGCCGGTCTACCAGACCGCCACGGCGGTGATCGGCCGGTCGTTCGGGGTCGTGGACGTCGACTCGGCCGACCACTGGTACACCCTGGACAACCCGGCGCACCAGTGGTTCGGGCTCGGCTCGGCGGCGCGGGTCATGGACCGCGGCGGGCTGGCCCAGGCGATCGGGGTGGCCGAGGTCGTCTGTCCTGAGGGGCCGAACGGGCTGGGTGAGGAGCTCCGTGACCTGCTGGCGGCGCTGGCGGCGGCGGGCGTGACCGCGACCTGCAGCCAGGCCGACGGACCGAGGTACGGCGCGATCGACGTGGACTCCAACCTGCCCGACGTCCGGATCGCGGTCGGCGGCCCCGAGGTGAACCCGTTCACCGCCGAGGTGCTGGCCGCCGCCGGGCCGGGGTACGCCAAGGCGCTGGCGACCCGGCTGGCCTCGGCGCCGGCCGCGAGGCTGTGGGTGCCCGGGTCCCGGGACCGGGCGGACGCCTTCGGCCCGGACGCCGACGTGCGCGGGGCGGGCGACCTGCCCGTGCTGATCGTGGCGGGCGACCTGGCGGCGGCGGTCACGGACCTGATCGCGGACCTGGCCGACGCGGTGCTGGACGCCGGCGATCCGGTGGACGGCGAGGCGGGGCTCACAGGGGTCGAAGGGGCCCAAGGACTCGAAGGGCCGGTGCCGCTGGCGGACCGTTCGGTCGCGGTGCTGAACCGGGGGACGCCGGGCGGCGTGGTCACGCCGGACGGGACGCTGCACCTGTCGCTGATGCGCTCGTGCAGCGCCTGGCCGTCCGGGATCTGGATCGACGGGGACCGTCGCACGACGCCGGACGGCAGCAGCTTCGCCTGGCAGCACTGGAGCCACACCTTCGAGTACGCGCTCGCCTCGGGCCCCGGCGACTGGCGTACCACGGGCTTCAACCTGGCCGCCGAGGACTACAACCACGACCTGCTCACGGTGGCCGGTGCGGGCGCGGGCTGGGCCGGGGGGCTGTCGGTGGAGCCGGCCACCGTCACGCTCGGCGCGCTCAAGCCGCGCGGGAACCCGCTCGCTTCCGGGCGGGTGAAGGCGCTGGCGGGGACGGCCGGACGGGACGCCGCGATGACCGTGCGGCTGCGGGAGACCAGCGGGCGGCCGGTCACCGCGCGGGTACGGTTCCCCGGGGTCGCGGCGGCGTGGCTCACCGACCTGCTCGAGGAGTCTGACGGCGATCCCCTGCCGGTGGAGGATGGCACGGTTTTTGTCGATTTGCCGGCATTCGGCACGGTGAATGCTGTGCTGGTCCTGGGGGACGATCCCCCCCAGACCCCCCCTGCTCACGGGGGGGCTGCCCGCCCCCCCGTACCCCCCGGGCCCCCCGCTCACGGGGGGGCTGCCCGCCCCCCCGGGGCGGCCGGGGTCCCCGGCCCCGGCTCGTGGCCGGTGTACGCGCGGTACTGGCTGCACGGGAAGGGGCCGGCGCCGGCCGGGAACCTGCCGGTCGCGGTGCACCTCTCCCCGGTCAAGGTGGCGCTGGCCGACCCGGGCGAGGTGGCGGCGCTGACGCTCACCGTGGGCTGCGGGGCCGAACCCGCCTCGGGCACGGTGGAGCTGGCCGCGCCGGCCGGGGTAACCCTGTCGCCCGGCACGAACCTGGGCTACGACCTGGCTCCCGGCGGCTACACCGCCTGGGACCTGTCGGTGCGGGTGCCGCCAGGGACCCCGGCGGGGCGCTACTTCGTGGCCGCGCGGATCCGCGACGCCCTCGGCCAGCTGGTCGAGGACACGGCCATGGTCGCGGTCGGCGAGCGGCTCTGGCCCGATCCCGGCCTGCCGCCCGAGGAGGAGCTCGAGCTGATGCAGGCCGACTACGCCGCGGGCGCGGCCGAGGCGGAGGTGACCGTGCTGACACCCGGGCTGCGGCTGGCCCCCGGGAGCACGGGCGAGCTGCAGGTCCGCGTGACCAGCGGGCTGGCGTCGGAGCTGCGCGGCGAGGCCCAGCTGATCTCGCCGTTCGGGAGCTGGGGGATGACCGGGCCGTGGACGCAGGGCTTCAGTCTCGCGCCGGGCGCCAGCGCGACGCTGCGATTCGCCGTGGACGTGCCGGTAACCGCTCGTCACGCACAGTGGTGGGCACTGGTGAAGGTCATGTACTACGGCCGGGTCCGGTACACCGAGGCGGTACCAGTCGCCATCGGGCCGGTCAACTGACCTAGCTACGCTGCGTGCGAACGGATACGGTGAGACACTAGTTGTTCCCTATTTCAAGCGTGAGACTCCAGAGGGCCTATGCAGTCCGCTACCGCGATACTCACCGGCAACCTGCCAGCGGAGCCGAACAGCTTCATCGGCCGGGAGCGTGACCTGGCCGAGCTGGCCAGGCTGCTGGGCGAGGTCCGCGCGCTGACGCTGAGCGGCCCGGGCGGTATCGGCAAGACGCGGCTCGCGGTGCGGCTGGCCCGCGCCGTGCTCTCCGGCGGCGCGAACGGGGACGAGGGGCCGGACGGCCCGGACGAGGCGTGGCTGGTCGAGCTGGCCGACTGGCACGGGCCGGTCGCGCAGGCGGTGGCGGCCGCCCTGGGAATCCGCGAGGAGCAGGGCGTCGCGCTGCCGCAGACGCTGGCCGAGGCGCTGCGCTCGCGGCACATGCTGCTGATCCTGGACACCTGCGAGCGTCACGTCAGCGACTGCGCGACGCTGGTGCAGCTGCTGCTGGCCCGGTGCCCGTGGCTGCGGATCATCGCGACCAGCCGGGAGCCGCTGCGGGTGCGGGGCGAGACGGTGTGGCGGGTGCCGCCGCTGGACCTGCCGCCGGACGGCGCCCGCGACGCCGAGCTGGCGGCGCACGAGGCGGTCCGGCTGTTCGCGGCCCGCGCCGCGGAAGCCCGGCCCGGGTTCGTGCTCACCAGCGACAACACCGCGTCGGTGGCCCGGCTGTGCCGGACGCTGGACGGGATACCGCTGGGCATCGAGCTGTCCGCGGCCCGGGTGCGGGCGCTGTCGGTGGAGCAGATCGCCGGCCGGCTGCGGGACCGGTTCCAGCTGCTGAACTCGGGCGACCGGACCGCGCCGCTACGGCAGCAGACGCTGCGGGCCACCGTGGACTGGAGCTATGAGCTACTGGACGAGGCCGAGCAGATGCTGCTGCGGCGGCTGGCCGTGTTTTCCGGCTGGAACCTGGACATGGCCGAGCAGGTGTGCTCGGACGAGGCCATCGGGGCCGACGCGGTGCTCGGGCTGCTCATCTCGCTGATCGACAAGTCGCTGGTCGTGCTGGACGGCGAGGCGGCGGGCGACGCCAGGTACCGGCTGCTGGACACGATCAGGGAGTACGCCGCCGAGCGGCTGGAGGCCGCCGGGGAGAAGGACGCGCTGGCGCTGCGGCACCGGGACTGCATCCTGGCGCTGGTGGAGGAGACGGTCGGCGGGATGTTCAACCGCGGCGAGCCGCCCTGGCCGGTTCGCCGGGCGGTGTACCGGCGCGGCATCGCCGAGTACGGCAACTTCCGCATCGCGCTACAGACGTCCCTGGCGCACGAGCACCCGGACCAGGGCCTGCGGCTGTGCATCGGGCTGCGTAACATGTGGCTGCCGCACGGCGACGCCCGCGAGGCGGCCACCTGGCTCGACCGGTTCCTGGTGCTCCCCCCGGGCTCACCCGGGGGAACCGGCGAGGTGTCCGCGCAGGTGCGCGGGCGGGCCCTGGCCTGCCGCGCGGAGATCGCCTTCGACCTGCAGGACTACGACACGCTGCTGCGCTGCGCGACCGAGAGCCTGGAGCTGAGCCGGGCCAGCGGTGACGACTTCCCGGTGCCGACCGCGCTGCGGGTGATCGGCCAGGCGGCGGCGCGGGGCGGCCGGCCCGGCGACGCGATGGCCTACATCGATGAGGCGATCGCGGCGGCCGAGGCGGCGGACAACGACTGGGAGGCCGGGCTGATTCAGGCCACCAAGGCGGCCATCGCGGTCCGCCAGGGCAAGCTCAAGTCCGCTCAGCGGGCCTACGAGACCGCGCTGGAGATCCTGGCCGACAACAACCGCTGGGGGGTCGCGCAGGTCGAGTACGGGATGGGCACCCTGGCCAGGACCCGCGGCGACGCGGACACGGCGGTCCGGTACTACACCGACGCCATGGAGATCTTCCGTGAGCTCGACGCCTGGCCGGAGATCGCCCGCTGCCAGGCCGGCATCGGCTGGATCGCGGTCATCAGCGGCGACTTCGACCAGGCGCAGGACAGCCTGGCGGAGGCGCTGCGGCTGAACCAGATAGGCGGGCAGCGGCTCGGCATCGCCCGCGGCCTGGAGGCGTTCGCGGCGCTGGCCGCGGCGCGGCAGCAGCCGGAGCGGGCGGCCCGGCTGGCCGGTGCGGCCTGCCAGCTGCGCGAGTCCCTCGGGCACGGGACCGGCATCGGCCCGCGGATCGAGGAGGTGCTCGAGTTCGCCCGCGGCCGGCTCGGCACCTCGGCCGCGGCCGCCCTGTTCGCCGAGGGGCGCGAGGTGACCGCCGAAGACGCCGTCGGCTTCGCACTGGGCCCGGACCAGGACCAGCCCGGGCCGACGTCGGCCGCCGCGGGGGAACCCGCCTGGACCGACCCGGCGCGCAGCGCGCACCGTGGCCCCGGCGCTCAGACCCCGCTCACCCCGCGCGAGCACGAGATCGTGCGGCTGATCGCCCAGGGGCTGTCCAACCGGGAGATCGCCGACGAGCTGGTGATCAGCCCGGCGACCGCCGCCAGGCACGTGGCCAACATCCTGGCCAAGCTCGGCTTCAGCTCGCGTACACAAGTTGCCTCATGGGCCACCCGCCACGAGCCGTCCAGCTGACCGTGACGTGCACATGTGCACGCCGGGCCGGCTCCTGAGCCCGGCGATATGCACACCGGAATACACAGTTCGGCGCATGTGCCGCCGACCGCCGCGTTCTAGCGTTCAACTGTCGCTATCACATGGTGGTACCGGGACCTGAACCCGGCGCCGGCCTTGTTCCCAAGGGGGGGTGGGAACCCGGCAAGCCCACGGCAGCGGCCGGGCGGGTCCCGGTTTCACGCCAGGACCCGCCTGCTGTAGCAGCCAGGCTGGGAGGTTCTGGTGGAATGTGGCGTCGGTACCGGGGAACGCACGGAAGCAGACGCGCTCCTGGCGAGCGCGGGCGCGCCGGATCGCGCGCTGACCGAGCGCATCCTGGAGGTCGCGGGTGAGGCCGGTTACCGGGCTGCCCTCATCGACGCCGCCGACGGCTCGGTGACGCCGTGGCCGCGGTTCGCCTGGACCGTCCGGGCGGCCGCGGGCGGGCTGGCCCGGCGTGGCCTGGCCGAGGGCGACACGGCCGGCGTGTTCGTCCAAGACGCGGCCAGCGCGGCCATCGCGGTCAACGCGATCCGGGCCGCGGGCGCCCTTGCCTGCCTGATCCGGTCCGACGCGAGCCCGGCGGACATCGCCGCCCGCCTCAACGCCCGCGGCGCGCGGGTGCTGATCACCTCGGCTCCGCTGGCCGAACTCGCCGCCGAGGGCGCGGACCGTTCCCGGGTGCGGCAGGTCATCGCGTTCGGGGAGGCGGCGGGCACGACCCCGTTCAGCTCGCTGCTCGGATCCGGCCGGCACGGCCAGCCGGGTGAGCACGCGGCCGCCGAGCCCGGCTTCGCCGAGAGGCCCGGTTTCACGCATGAGTCTGGCCGTCCGGAGGGGAACGGCCTGGATCATGGGCGAGACCTGGCGGACTCCGGCGAGCCGGGCTCCGGCCGCGGGCTGATCTACCGGGACCTGGTGGTGGCCTGCCCGCCGTGCGGCGACGACGGGCAGGCCTACACCTCGCTCCTCGATCTCACCCTGCTGGCCGGCGCCACCCTCGTCGCGGCGCCGCTCCCGCTGGTGCCGACCGCGATCCGCGGGTACAAGGGCACCGCCGCGATCGTCCCCCGCGGCACCGCGGTGCCCGGGCTCCCGGCGGCCCGGATCTTCCCCGTCGCCTTAGCCTCCGGTCACCGGCCGGCCCGCCGACGGCTAGGAGGCGACGGCCTCCTGCGGCCGCGGGGCGGGCGCCGGAGCGGGCGTGAGCCGCCTGGTCCTGATCATGGCGATGATGACCAGCAGGCTGCACAGGTTGAGCAGGGCGGCGAAACCGAACGCGGCCCCTATGCCGTGGGTGACCGCGTGCGGGCTGACCGCGTGGCCGCTCGCGGTGCCGTACACCGCCACCAGCACCCCGAGGCCCAGCGCACCGCCGACCAACTGGAGCATGTTCACCAGGCCGGACGCGGCCCCCGAGTCGGCTGCGGGCACGCCGGCCAGGGATGCGGTGGTCAGCGGCACGAACACCAGCCCCAGGCCGAGGCCGATCAGCAGCATCGGACCGAAGACGCCGGACCAGTAGCCCGTCTCCGGCGACACGCGGGACAGCCACGCCATCGACGCGATCGCGGGCACCATCCCGGTGATCATCAGCGGCTTCGCGCCGAGCAGCGGCATGAGCCTGGGGGCGACCCGGGACACCGCGAACAGCGCGACCGTCATCGGCAGGAACGCCACCCCGGCGCGGAGCGGGCTGAAGCCCATGATCTTCTGCAGGAACTGGGTGAGGAAGAAGAACACCCCGAACATGCCGGCGATGAGCAGCAGCCGGGCGATGAACGAGCCCGCCCGGCTGACGTCGGCGAACAGGCGCAACGGGGTGATCGGCTGGCGGGCCCGGGTCTCGGTGATCACGAACAGGGTGAGCAGGACCGCGGCCACACCGAACGCGGCCAGCGTCAGGTGATCGGTCCAGCCCTCGGCCGCGGCCCGGATGAACCCGTACACCAGCGCGGTCACGCCCGCGGTGGCGGTCAGCGCGCCCGCCAGGTCGAAGCGGCCGGGCAGCCGCGGTGTCTCGGCGACGAACCGCGGCGCGACCGCGACCACGGCCAGGCCGATCGGCACGTTGATGAACAGCACCCACCGCCAGGACAGCCACTCGGTGATCACCCCGCCGAGCACTAGGCCGAGCGAGGAACCGCCGGTGATCACGCCCATGTAGATGCCGAGCGCCCTGGTCCTCTCCCGGCCCTCGGGGAAGCTGGTCACGATCAGCGCGAGCACGGCGGGCGCGGCGAACGCCCCGCCCACGCCCTGCAGCGCCCGGGCGGCCAGCAGCACGCCCGGGGTGGTCGCGAGCCCCCCGGCCAGCGAGGCGAGGGTGAACACGCTGATGCCGGCCATGAACATCCGCCGCCGACCGAGGATGTCGCCGGCCCGGCCCCCGAGCAGCAGCAGGCCGCCTGACGTCAGCGTGTACCCGTTCAGCACCCAGGACAGGCTGGTCGCGGAGAAGTTCAGGCTGGCCTGGATATGCGGCAGCGCGATGTTCACCACCGTCATGTCCAGGATGATCATGAGCTGGGCGCTCAGCATGATGGCCAGGGCGACGCCGGGCCGTCCGTACCGGGTACGGCCGCCGTCAACCCCGTTGACCTCTCTGGCATCGTCTGCCCCATGCGGAGCATGCGAAGAAGACACGATGCCTCCATGGTTGTCTGGTCATGCGATTTCGCGGCCGCAACGACGGACCGTCGATGCCGTTCCTGGCTGTGCCGTTCCTGGCTGTGCCGTTCCTGGCTGTGCCGTTCCTGGCGGGCGATGGAGCACCGGTGCGGTCGAGGCAGGCCTCCGGTGGCTGACAGACCGCTGGCCGGGCGGTACCATCGGAATGAAGCGGAGGTCTACTCCGGTTAACTATACGGAGGCAACCTCCGTTTCGCAACCATATTTGTCCCTGCTCGATTTGTCCCTGCTGGCCGCGCTGCCGGCGCGCCAGTCCGGAGCCCGTTAACCTCGAAGCGATGACCAGGACATCTGACCAGCTACCACCGCGTCCCGCCGAGCAGTTGCGCGCCGACGCGCGGCAGAACCACGCCCGGCTCATCAAGGCGGCCACGGCCGCGTTCGCCGAGCGGGGCGCCGACGCGCCGCTCGAGGACATCGCCAGGCGCGCCGGGGTCGGCATCGGCACCCTCTACCGGCACTTCCCCACCCGGCTCGACCTGCAGGCCGCCGTGTTCCGCAGCCAGGTAGGCGCGGTCTGCGACGAAGGGGAAGCGCTGCTCGAGAAGGCCCCGCCCGGGGAGGCGTTCAGCGCCTGGATGCGGTCCCTGGCCGGTTACCTGGTGACCAAGCGCGGTCTGTCGCACGCGCTGATCGAGGCGGTGGGCGTCGAGTCCGAGCTGATCTCGTCCTGCTGGATGGCGATGCGCCAGACCACCGAACGGCTGCTGGCGAACGCGCAGGAGGCCGGCCTCATCCGGCCGGACGTGGACGCCACGGACGTGATGCGGCTGGTGCACGGGGTGACGGTAAGCACCGAGAAAGCGCCCGAACGATCC
>Ga0306920_100016685_pt1 | contig 10126 bp, 11 predicted proteins | sample flu12Cox44000170_FD_204666 | JGI IMG/M metagenome (GOLD analysis project Ga0306920, IMG submission 204666) | Lab enrichment of tropical soil microbial communities from Luquillo Experimental Forest, Puerto Rico - flux4day.12C.oxic.44.000.170 (v2)... | ecosystem: Environmental > Terrestrial >...
ATCCGTCGAACCATCATCGACCAAAACGACTTCGTAAGCCGGATAATTTAATTTGCCTAACGAATCCAGGCAGGCAGCAAGAGTGCGGGCCCCATTGTACGAGCAAACAATCACGGACACGAACGGCGTCTTGGGCAACGGAAGATGGGGTGAAGCCGAATTGTTTCCACCAAGCTTTTCTTGAATCGTGTAGAACGCCTTCTTCGGCTTGCGCTCACGCGTGACGATGCCGAACGCCCAGTCCATAACTTCCTCACCGCCCGCAAACCATTCGTCCGTCCAGGCGAAAAGGATCGTGCCGGCAAGACCGCATTTCACCACGCTGTCGACGTGCCAGCCGAGCATCTCCGCCTGCTCCTCTTGCGAATGCCGGATGGTGTCCATGCCGAATTCACCCAGGATGAGCGGTTGCTCGCCGGTGAGATTTTGCAACCGCAGCAGATAACCTTCGAAATCACGCTGGTTGTGAAGGTAAACGTTGAAACAACAAAAATCGGTGTTCTGCGGGAGCAGATATTCCGTCGGCGGATACGTGGCATACGAAAACAGCGCATCCGAATCAATTGCGCGTCCGATACCAATCAGCTGCTCAACAAATTCAATCACTCGACGCGTGCCGAGCCAACGCGCCATGGTGCTGGAAATTTCGTTGCCGACCAGGTAACCGAAGATTGCCGGATGTCCGGCGTGGGTCTTAACAGCAGCGCGGACATTTTCGGCGATCTGCCTGCGTGTGGATCGTTCACGGAGGAACTCGATGTGTTTTTCCCACGGCAGCGTCACCAGAACGCGCATCCCTGCGGCGGCGCAGCGATCGAGGAACCAGCGCGGCGGCGAATGGTAAATCCGCACAACGTTCACGCCCGCCTCGCGCATCAGCGCCAGATCGGCGTCCACCTGTTCCGGCGGGCCCACAGAATTTCCATCGGCATCCAGCTTGAACGGACCGTACGTGACCCCTTTGACGAAAAACTTTTTGTCTCCGTCGAAGAAAAACTTCGCCTTCGGACGAATTCTCGAGTTTGCGTTCACAGCGTGAGTTCCCTTAGTCCATGCACAGCAGTACCGCAAAAGCTTTAGCTGTAGAGGCAGCCGTGTCGGCTGCAGGGCCACCGCGTCGCAGGCGTCACGCCTGCCGATCTACAGCTCTGTCAATGCTTCACGCACGACAGCGGCTGTGCGCTCAATGTCTTCCGGTCTGTGTGCGGTGGAAATGAATCCCGTCTCAAATTGCGATGGCGCGAAATAGACGCCGCGCTTCAAACAAGCATGAAAGAAACGGGTGAACATTTTCAGATCGCTTCGCTGCGCGCTGGCGAGATCGACAATCGGCTCGACGGCAAAGAACAAACAAAACATCGAACCGAGCCGGTGAAACGTGATGTCGATATTTGTGCTCTTGATTGCGTCACGGGCCAGTGCTTCAAGTCGCGCGCCCGACTCATCGAGCAATTTCCAACCGTCGATTCGTTCGAGTTCGCGCAACTGCGCCAAACCGGCGGCCATTGCAATGGGATTTCCAGACAATGTTCCTGCCTGATACACTGGACCGTCGGGGGAAAGTCCGTCCATGATTTCCGCGCGACCGCCAAATGCGCCGACCGGTAAGCCACCGCCAATGATTTTTCCGAGCGCAGTCAGATCAGGCTTTACTCCATACAGTTCCTGTGCGCCGCCGCGCGCAACGCGGAAACCGGTGATGACCTCGTCAAAAATCAGAAGCGCATCGTTACTCGCGCATTCCGCGCGCAGGATCGGAAGAAAATTTGGCGTCGGAAAATAGAGACCAGCGTTGGCTGGAACCGGCTCGATAATTACCGCTGCGATTTCATTTTTGTTTTCGCGGAACGCTTGCCTCAACAACTCGGCGTTGTTGAACGGCAGCGAGATTGTAAGATCAGCAAACGCCGACGGAACACCTGCGCTGCTCGGTTGACCATGTGTGAGCGCGCCGCTACCGGCCTTCACCAGGAGGGCATCCGCATGCCCATGATAACAGCCATCGAACTTGAGGATCTTATCGCGTCCGGTGAACGCGCGCGCGAGCCGGATGCACGACATTGCAGCTTCCGTGCCGCTGTTCACCATCCGCACTTTCTCGATCGACGGCACCCAATCGCAGATCAATTCCGCCATTTCGACTTCCAGTGGATTCGGAATTCCAAAACTCAATCCATGCGTCGCAGCGTCGCGGACTGCTTCGAGCACAACTTTCGGCGCATGCCCGAGAATTGCCGGCCCCCAGCTGCCCACGTAGTCGATGTACTCATTTCCATCCACATCCCAGATCCGCGCGCCTTCTCCCCGCGCGACGAAGAACGGGTCGCCATCGACATTGCGAAACGCGCGCACCGGCGAATTGACACCGCCGGGGATGCGTTTCTGTGCGCGAGCAAACAATTCGGAAGAACGATGCATTGGAGTAGTGGAGTTTTGCAGTAATGGAGTATTGAAGCGTTGCCATAATCATTCAATCCCCATCGCTCCACTACTCCATTGCTTCAGAGGACATTAACCTGACATTGACATCAGCGCGGCGGGTCCGGATATTTTGCGCTTCGGAAATCTCGGCGGGGTAGCCAAGTGGTAAGGTCGCGGTCTGCAAAACCGCTATTCGCGGGTTCGATTCCCGCCCCCGCCTCTCTTCATAGGTAAATCAGCCTTAAATCAGTCGAAAAAGGGGCTCAGTCACAACAGAAGTCACAACAAATTTGCTGATTTGCATCAGCGTTCTACGGTGTCCGCCGACGTGTTTTTTCACTCGCTTTTCGTTCTTTTCGCTAGTGAAATGCCCCGTCAACACCACCACGACTGGACTTGAACGATCGACAAGCAAATCGCCCCGATGTGGAGAAAGCCATTCGGCTGGTGAAATACGTGACAGGGATCGCCCGGCTACGCACGAAGCTGATCCGTGACCTCTCCGATTACCAAAATGTGGTTTGGCTATCAAGCGTTCCACACGAGCGAGGATGCTTCACCCGAGCTTGGGGGCAGGATGGAGAACACGAACCGGACGAATGGTTGGAAGTGCAAAACCGGCGCGAGCCAGGATTGCCTAGCGTTCCTTCGCAATGCGAAGGGTGGGTAAACCAATCGGCGCTTTGGGCGAAGAGCCAGTTGCCGGAACTCCTGCCGGAGATTACCCGCGAGGTCCAGAATCCCGATTGGCGCGAAGGATCGGATCAACCGGAAACCGTCCTGCACACTGACCGCCTTGTCGAGCATCCCGAAATTCAACGGGAATGGGATCGGTATGTTGAAGAAAAGTGGCTACCGTGGACAGAAGAGTATGCCGAGTGGGAGAAGGTCCACAAGATTTACTCCCAACTTTTTGCGATTCATCAAGAGCAACTCAGGCTCGGAGAGGAATACGAACTTGTGCTTGCTCTCGGCCTGCTTACTTGGCAGACGCCAACTGGGCACCGCGTCCGTCGTCACTTGATTGTGGCGGACGCGATCTTGGAGTTCGAAGCTCGTTTGAGCAAATTCATCGTTCGCCCACATACCGAAGGCGCGAAACTGCGGCCAGAACTCGATATGTTGGATATAGAGGAGCAACCGGCACGCGCCGAAGAAACCGCGAAGTCTTCGTTGACCCGGGCAGAAAACAATCCGTGGGAAAAGGGATGCATTGAAAGTGTGCTTCAGTCGCTCATACATTCGATCAACGCCCAAGGCGATTATGACGACTCGCTGGAAACGAAAAGCCTCCGTGCACCGGAAAAACCGGTCGTCGAATACGCTCCGGCTTGGCGCTGAATGCGTTACACGAGCTCGGGCAGTCTCAGGAGGAATATTCGATGCGATGGGAATGCAAAGCGTGCCTGAAAGCTACCAACCACGGAGGCGGTAGTCGTGAACATTCGCCGGTGGCCGAGATTATGCACGTCTACGAAATCCTCCAGTAATCCAAGCCTACGAGTCACGTTTATTTTGCAGCAGGAAGAATAAGGCGGCATAGGTCACGCCAAGCATGAACCAAGGCGTTTTCACGTCGGACAATAGTGGCTCGCTCTGAGAGCAAGAACCAGCCCAGCTAAGGTACGTGCCGTACTTCGTCGGAGTGTTCCTGGTATCTTCGTAATGGCAGAGTTTCGTGTAATAACATGCGCCCATAACGATAAACGCGATCAACGCAACAATTGTTAGCGCTTTCTGCTTTTTGTTCATGCTGCCTGAGCCGGATTTTGATTGACTATTGCCGCTTCCAGTTCCACGGAGAGTTTTTGCCCTATCAGCTGATATACCCTGCTCAATTTGATCAATTAGCCCGCGAAGATTCGAGAGCGGGACCTCCCTCACACCAGCTTTCTCTGCATCATAAATCCTTTGCCGAATGGTTGTGATCACGTCTCTCGCCGTCACGTCAGAGCGCTGACCGAGTGCTGGCGGGCGAGAGCTCGCGTGCGTACGTGGAATGTGTGTGAGAGGTGTCGCGGTGTTCGTCTTTATAGGAGACACTGAAACCCAGACCCTCGTCAATCATGAACTCACCGGTTCGGTATCCTGAATGATCATTTTTTTCGTCGCGATTTATGTAACTTGGCTAATCGCGCCAACCGCCACAATGATTGACCACGCAGTAAGCGCCAGCGGCGCGCCGAAGAGCAACGCTTCAATCGCAAACTGCAGCTGGTTCTCGCTCGCGAAGAAATCTCGGGCGAATTGCAAAACAGGCCGCTTTCTTGTCAGGCGCGCTCGTTTCATTTTCGGGACCGTTCGGTTAATTGTGATTACACGCATCTCTAAGCGTACTGACTTGCCTCATGCTCGTCAGGTTACGAATTGTCAAAGGCTCGTGACAATCTAGTAACGACGCTTCGGTAGCGCTCGCCGACACCAGAGCGAAAATTGCGAATCAATAAGCGCGACCCTTTTTTCGCGCGTACGTGGAATGGTACAACCAAGCGCCGATCATCACGGTGATTGGCAAAGCGTTTTCGGACATTGGGCACGCACCGAAAGATCAAAGTAATCGACGAAAGTCCATGTCGGACTACGCTGTGTGGGCGATTCACCCGGTGATGCAATTAAGGGCCCAGTGATTCGCGCCCCTGCGGATTTTGCACTCGCATCACGTCGCACTTCCTGCTAAAACGAGTTTCAATGACTCCGCTTTTATCCGACTCCTCCCTAGCAAGCAAGCGGATTAGACGGAATAATTCCGGAAAAAAAGACGGAAAAATTCCATATATATCTCGTTAGGTCTCGTGAGTGCGCTGTCTGAGATTCCTGTCGAAAGGGCGTTCGTAGCCAGCAATGGCGAGTTGGCATGGCGACGCGAAGACATTAATGCCGCGCTTACTGCCATCCGCGATTCCGGACATGCCATCTTGGGAGGCGAGGTTTGGCTCATCATTGGGGAGCACTCGTGGGACGGCCTGATTCCGCAGCGAGGCGGTGGCCCGCCGGGAGTTTGGTCGTGGGACACGGGTTCACGTTTGTCGGGAGAGTCCTGGCGCGACTACTGCGACCGCACTGCCGCGGAGAGCATGCAGATGGTTACTTCCCTGTCAGTCGAGAGCGAGACGCCACCGGAGTTGATCGATAGGCTACGATTCAACGTCACATATGTTGCCGAGTCAAAGACATAACCAATCAATGGAGCCGACCGCGAGCCGGTGTTATAACTAGTTTTGTGATGACTTCGTTTCCTTATCCCGCAGCCACCGGCGCTCTCGCTCGCGGCGGCTCATCTCTGTCTCGTTCGATGCTAACGAGCCCTTACATGCTCGCGATTATTGCAGTCTTCGCAGCAGGGCCGTGTTTAGCAGCCTATCCAGCGGGTCGTGACGGCTCGACGATAGCGAAAGCCATTCCTTTAAAGGAGCGTGGCACGAAAGCAGTCGTAGAGGAGATGGCTTGGATGCTGAAGTTGTATAACTACAGTCCTGTCCTCGCGGCGCACGATGCTGTTGCTGATGCCGGTAGCAAGGCCGAAACAAGCAAAAAGTCAGCGAATACTCCAGCGCGGTGGGGGCACCGCACTCTAGATTATAACGGACATCTGATTAGTTACTGGTGGTTTGTGACGCCGAGCGGCAAGAAAGAGGTTTATTTCGACACCAGGATATCCAGCGATACTCTAGGAGAAGTGGCGGAGCAGGAGTCAGCTCGCGCCGAGTACATGCGACGGATGGCGTCGCCAGTGAAGCCAAAGTGAGACACCTAACCAAATTAGATGAGAAGGCGAAGAGTGCGGAACGCGGGAGCGTTCAGATAAGCTCTTGGCCTTATTGAGAGAACAAGACGAGCGCGATAAGATAACGATTGGATTGGATCTGGGAGATCGGCGGCACAGGTCCTGTGCGCCTCTACGGGCAAACTTACGATAGCGGATATTCGAACACGAACTTCTTCGGTGGCTCCATGGCCAGCTGTCAGGGGAAGGCATCAGTGCTAGTTATTAAATTCGAGTAGAAGGCCAGCAGAAGCTCGCCGAGCAGATAGAAGGGTTTACCAGGTCAAGGTCAACACCCACGCCATCGAGGACGCTAAGGCCCAGCTGGAGAAGGCTGCTTAGACGGGTGCCTGGCATCTGGTTCCCTGACAATTACTAGCCCGTATTTCTTTCCGCAGTATTCTTCCGCCAGTTCCTCGGCCGTATCGCTGTGGTAGCCCTGGTGGACGTATTTCCAAAACTGGTCAAACAGGCATTGCTGGCATTCTTTCTCCCGGCGCTCTCGGTCCTAGTCGTATCTCTCGTCGGCCAGAAGGGGCGTGACGAGCATTAACAGGGCTAAAAATAACGGTTTCATAAGTCCCTGTTGCACAATTCGAGCGCACGAAGCAAACAATTAAATATGGACTCAGAACGTAGAGCCATAGTGTTAGACAAGTGTCAGTGGGCTCTGGCACGCTGGCGCGCTGGTAGGGGTATCCTCATCGCGCCTCAGCGTCCAATTGCTCCCGTAGCGCAATTATCCGTTGCCGTTGCTCCTCGGTGCATACGATCTGCGCTTGTTGAGCGGTGTTGACCTCAACCTTAGCCCCAGCCTGACGACAACCTTTGCTGGTGGCGGCGACTCGGTTAGGATGCCTCCCGGCTCTACTTGTTCTTCCCGCGCCCGCGCTACGCGCGTAGCGGGTAACGATAACCGCAAAAACCCCGCTATCGAACTGACTACGGCTCATGATTCCCCCCGCGCGCGCGCGGTAGGTGTTCCTTGAAGCGAGCGGATGTCGTGGGAGGTCACAAGACTCGACGCCAACATGAACAGTCGCTGATCGTTTTTGAGTTTGTCTAGCTTTGCTTCCAGCGAGGAAAGCTTTGAATCTAAGGTTCGAATCTCCCGCAAAACCCGTTCATGTGCGCTTTCGTCCTGTGTTAATTCAGGCTGGACAAACAGACTGGCGATGAATCCGGTGAAAGTGCCAAACAGGCCAACCCCAACGACTATTAAAATGCAAGCCGCTATCCGTCCTTCTGTCGACAACGGAACTTTGTCGCCGTAACCTACGGTGGTCACAGTCACGAATGCCCACCAGAAAGGATCTTGCGCGGTCTTTATGCTTGAATCGGGAGGCTTTTCAAACTCTAGCTCCGCTATCGCGGCGAATATCATTACTACGAGTGACATCGTTGTAACTGCTGCCAACGAGGTTGCTTTTCGGTCGCGCAAAACGTAAACGAGCAAATTCTTCGCCGACCGGAACGCCCGTAGCACACGCAAAATCCGAATGACTCGGGCCAGTCGCCCCACACGAAAAGCGAGTAAAACTGGGTGCTCGACAGAAGATCAATCTACCCCTCCAAGCTATGTGTCGTTGTTAATCGCGAACGCAATCGACGACGCCAAGTTTTATAGCGGCTCGCACGATGCAGTGATCCGCGTTTACGTTGCGGCTGCCAACGTGATCGAAACGCACGAGCACAAGGGCGATTTCAAAGGGCGGTAAATTATGCGTTCTGTTAGCACAAAATTTTATACTACTATGGCTTTCAGTTTGCGGATGCGAAGAACCGCGAGCAGCCTCTTCCACCAACTACTGTTGTTGGATTTAACAGTGAGGCCGGCCCAGCGAAAAATGGTTCGCCGGCTGCGAACATTGATCCGGATCGTGCGCTTATAAGTTTCAAAGAAATGCCGATTACCCCGGTGAAGGCCAACCACCACGCAGGAGACGTCGCGTGTGGGGAGATTGACGGTCTTGCCGTCGAGCGAGCCGCCCTCATAAATCATTTTGAGCGCCGTTAAAACCCTGCGCTCCTTCGCATTGTCGAGTTTGACGGGCTTATCTGTGAACCGTGCCTCGATCACCCGCATGGACATCGTTCCTTTGCTTTCTCGGTTTGGGACTCCGTGTGTGCTCGCTATACTGCCATGGCCGAGACTGCGGCACGCCCAAGCCAGGGAAGAAGAAGCAGAAACGTTATGGCTATGCTTGCGCTGTCTTGATCATTCATGGGTTCCCATTTTCCAGCAAGATCCTTATCGCATTCTCTCCAGCGCCGTAGCCAATAGCGATACGATTGGCCAGACGGAGACGATCAGGAGCACTGCAAAGCCAGCAAGCTCAGGCAAGTAGTGAGGTCGCGCCCTGTGCACGTATCGAGTTTCGATGAACCGTGCAATACGCCACCACATTGGCATTGTCGTTTTCATACCTTAAACCGACCACAACTCAGCTTCCGGTTGAAATACTTTATTCGTCTAGTCCGGATAGGAATTGCCTATTGTGCGGACGCAGGAGGTAAAAAGGCAGAATTAAGGAAAAAATGCGGAATACGGAGAAACACGTTTACTTACTTGATCAACACGCCCTTTCCTATACCACCCTTCATCGTTTCCCCGAAGCGCTGAGGAAGTTCAATCAAATTCTCGATATCATACCGGACGACGTGGACACGCTCGCGTCTAAGGCCGCTATCGCACAAGCTGAAGGCGACCTCCCGCGCGCTGCTGCGCTCCTTGCCCCGTTGCACCCGAACGCCGATAACATCGAGGCTTTGGAAATACAAGTTTACCAAGCGATCCTCGAGCGCCGCCCTGCACTAGTTATCCCTCGGCTCAGGGAAATACTCGCCAAACCTGAACCAGCGTTTGGTTACATTAATGGCGAACTGCGCTTTTGGTTAGGCTGGGCGCAGTAAGTGACGGGTGATCATGCCGCCGCACAGGAAACTTGGCGACAGGCGCGCAGTGAACTGGAACCTTTCCTCAAAGAACAGCCGACTAACGTCATGCTCATCCAAGATATGGCCCTCACCAATATGGTTCTCGGTGACAAAGCCGCCGCATTCGCGCTGGCCGAACGAGCCGTGGCCACGAATCCGGTCGGGAAGGATGCGATAGTTGGTGCCCATTCGATCGAAATCCTTGCCCGCGTGGCGGCGGGCGTGGGAGAGCCGGATCGCGCCATTGCCGCGTTACAGAAACTCCTCTCAGTACCGTGTGATGGCTCGCTTGCTTCGCCGCTCACTCCCGCACTGCTCCGGCTTGATCCGACGTTCGATCCACTCCGAAACGATCCGCGCTTTCAAAAACTCTGCGAAGAGAAGAAGCCGTGACGGTCCGCGTGGCCGCAACCACTCTTTGAACTTGCCCCCGTGCTCGTGCGTCTCGATCTCGTTGCCAGCCGCATGCGGCCATCGAGGAGGGACCATTCTCCCCAGCTTAAACGCGGATAGACTCCCTTCCCTTCGCGCGCGCGTACGCGCGTATTGGTTGCATTCGTATGGCTGAGATCCAGCCCAAACTCCATTCGGCTTACTGAGATTGTCGCCTGTTCGTTTAAGGGGGAACCAAAAGGCGATGCAGCTGCGAATCTTATACCGAGACAATCGCCTCGCTTCTCCTCTGACCCCTTTTGGATGTGACCGGACTCCCCGCTGCGAGGAATAACCGGAGAGAATGTGAAGGGGCTAATTACGCCAGTCGGATTCGTGTTGCTTTTTGCGTGCCATGCGCTCGCCGGGGAGCAATCAGCCCTAGCGTGCATCACTGTTTACTGGCATGGGGAAGGTTCGGGCCAGCATGCCTCTTGGAACGGCGCACAGCTGCGCGAAGGGCATTGCGCTGTCGACCCAAAGAAAATTCCCTATGGCAGCAAAGTTGTCTTTGCTGATGCGGAATGTATAGCCGTCGACAGTGGACCGGGCGTGATCAATCGCAAAGCTGCG
>Ga0306920_100016687_pt1 | contig 10125 bp, 10 predicted proteins | sample flu12Cox44000170_FD_204666 | JGI IMG/M metagenome (GOLD analysis project Ga0306920, IMG submission 204666) | Lab enrichment of tropical soil microbial communities from Luquillo Experimental Forest, Puerto Rico - flux4day.12C.oxic.44.000.170 (v2)... | ecosystem: Environmental > Terrestrial >...
CGCCGAACGACAAGCTCGCGACCTACGGGATCGACGATCCGGCGGTGCAGAATGTCGCCTGCCATTACACCTTGCCGGAGCGCGGCGGCGTGGCCGGGGCTTTCGGCATGGCCGAGCAGGTCTCGGACGTGTCCTTGTCCTGCCAGCAAGTCGGCCCGGTGAGCTTCAAGGAGAAGTTCGCGCAAGGTGACGTGGTGTTCCACCAGTCGCGCTCGCTCTTCTTCAAGAAGGTGCAGATCGTGCGCGGCTGCGACGAGAAGCGCAATGTCCTTGTCTATCTGATTTATTCCGACAAGCTCGTCGATGGTTCACCCAAGAATTCGACCTCATCCGTACCGTTGACGCCCTGGGGTACAAGCGGAGAGCCGCCTACATGCGCCGATTGGCTGAAGAAATGAGCCGGATATTCATGGCTCACTACACCCTTTGTCTTCGACTTTAGTCTAAGTCGCCGGGTACGATCTCACAAAGTTATGATCTGCGGGTGGCCATTGCCTGTTTGCAAGACGCCGCTAGATTATACGAGGATACAATACCACCCGAAGGTCCGGCCTGATCCCTTCTGGGGTCGGTCATGCCGGAGAGAAAAATGCGGGTGTGATGAAGGGGTGAAGGGGAGCACATCATGACCGCCGTCAATGCCACCGGCCCGCTTGCCGCGCCGGGACTGCTCGATCGCGAGCGCATCGTGGCAACCGCCGGGTTCAATCGCTGGCTCGTGCCACCGGCGGCGCTTTGCATCCATCTGTGCATCGGCATGTCCTACGGGCTCAGCGTCTTCTGGCTGCCGCTGTCTCGCGCCATCGGCACCGACAAGGCGGGCGCCTGCCAGAACCCCACACTCGTCGGGGATCTATTCACCACGAGCTGCGACTGGCAGATCACCAACCTCGTCATCATCTTCACCATCGGCATCGTGTTGCTCGGCGTCTCGGCGGCGCTGTTTGGCGGCTGGGTGGAGCGCTCGGGGCCGCGCAAGGCGGGCGTCGTTGCTGCGCTTTGCTGGTCCGGTGGCTTCATGATCTCGGCGCTCGGCGTCTATGTGCACCAGCTCTGGCTGCTATGGCTCGGCCTCGGGCTGATCGGCGGCATCGGCCTTGGGCTCGGCTATATCTCGCCCGTCTCGACGCTCGTGAAATGGTTTCCGGACCGGCGCGGCATGGCGACCGGCATGGCCATCATGGGCTTCGGCGGCGGCGCCATGATCGGCTCGCCGCTCGCCAATCTCCTGATGAACTCTTTCAAGACGCCGAGCTCGGTCGGCGTCTGGCAGACCTTTGTCGTGATGGGGGTGATCTATTTCTGCTTCATGATGGCGGGCGCCTTCGGCTACCGCGTGCCGCCGGCCGGCTGGAAGCCCGAGGGGTGGACGCCGCCGCAAGTCGCGAAATCGATGATCACGGTCGGCAATGTGCATCTCAACGATGCGCACAAGACCCCGCAATTCTGGCTGATCTGGGTGGTGTTGTGCATGAACGTCTCGGCCGGCATCGGCGTCCTCGCCATGGCCTCGCCGATGCTGCAGGAGATCTTCGGCGGCGCCCTCATCGGCAAGGCGGGGACGGGATTTGCCGCGCTCGACCCGGCGCAGAAAACCGCGATCGCCACCATCGCTGCGGGCTTCGTCGGGCTGCTCTCGCTCTTCAATATCGGCGGGCGCTTCTTCTGGGCCTCCCTCTCCGACAGGATCGGGCGCAAGGTGACCTATCTCACCTTCTTCGCGCTCGGCATCCTGCTCTACGGCCTCGCACCGAGCTTCGCCCATTGGGGGTCGATGGCGCTCTTCGTCGGCGCCTTCTGCGTCATCCTGTCGATGTATGGCGGGGGCTTCGCGACGGTGCCCGCCTATCTCGCCGATATGTTCGGCACCCAGTTCGTCGGCGCCATCCATGGGCGGCTCCTCACTGCCTGGTCGATGGCCGGCGTCGTCGGCCCGCTCCTCGTCGGCTATATCCGCGATGCCCAGCTGCAAGCGGGCGTCGAACGCGCCCTCGTCTATGACCGCACCATCTACATTCTGGCCGGCCTCCTGGTCATCGGGCTCGTCGCAAACGCGCTCATCCGTCCGGTCGCGCCGCGCTGGTTCATGAAGGAGCAGGATGTGGCGGCACTGCAGGCAAAGGCCGCACAGGTGCGCTCAGGACCCTCCGGCTCCTTCGGGATCGGTCGTGGGGGATTCGACGGAATGGCGCTCGTCGCCTGGGCCATTGTCGGCATCCCGATTCTCTGGGGCGTGTGGAAGACCCTTCAAGGCGCGATCGCGATCTTCGGCTGATCGCCCGCGGCCTTCGGCCACAGCACCGGCTCTCACCAGAAATCTGGGCCTCACCAGAAATCCGGCTCGGCCTGCGACAGCTTGCCGCCGAGCCGCAGCGGCGCGACCTTCAAGGCGAGCCCCGTCTTCGGATCCGTCTCGACCGCGAGGCCGCACAAGGTCGCCTCGCCGCCGGCCGGCTCGAATCTCGCCGAAGGTGTCGCCTGCAAGAAGCGGCGCATGGGCTCGGCCTTCTCGACGCCGATCACGGAATCATAATCCCCCGTCATGCCGGCATCGGTCTGGAAGGCCGTGCCGGCCGCGAGGATGCGATGGTCTGAGGTCGGCGCATGCGTATGGGTGCCGATGACGAGGCTCGCCCGCCCGTCGAGAAAATGCCCCATGGCCTGCTTCTCGCTCGTCGCCTCAGCGTGGAAATCAACGACCAGCGCGTCGCAGCCCTCGCCCAGAGGGCAGGCCGCTGTCTCGCGCTCGGCAGCCCCGAAGGGGTCGTCGGCAAGGCCCATGAAGACGCGCCCGATCAGGTTAAGAACGAGCACATGGGCGCCTGACCTTGTCTCGACCAGCGTCGCGCCGCGTCCGGGCGTGCCAGCGGGCCAGTTCGCCGGGCGCACCATACGCGGCTCGCGGGCGATGAAGATCAGCGCCTCACGCTGGTCCCAGGCGTGGTTGCCGAGCGTCACAGCGTCGGCGCCTGCCTCGATCAGCTCTTGGCAGATCTTCTCGGTGATGCCGGCCCCGCCGGCCGCATTTTCCCCGTTAACCACGATGCAATCGAGCCCAAAACGGCTCCGCAGGCCGGGAAGCCGCTCCAGAACGGTGTTTCGGCCCGATTTTCCCATCACGTCGCCGACGAACAGCAGTCGCATCCTCGTCTTCTCCTCATCGGTGGCGGTGCCGCCCGAGCCCGGCCCAAAGCCCTGTCCAGAGCCCCGTTCATGCGCGGCCGGCGTTTACTCTTCCACAAAGCGACGCCATAGCAATCTCTCGATCTTCACCCAAATCTCTTGAACATGGCGAAATCCGCCCCATTCATGCTAAGAGCAGCGGCAACAGAGGATTTCCGGCCTTGATCGAGTATCTGCCTTGATCGAGTATCTGATGCTCATCGCGCTTGGTGCTTGCGGCGCGAGCCTCATCTGGCTCGGGCTGTGGCCGGCTATGGCGCGCCGCACCGAGAGGCTGGCGCGCCGGCGCATTGAGGCCTCATTGCCGATGACGGTTGCGGAATTCGCGGGCGAGCGCGATCAGCTCCGGGCGGCGCTTGCCGTGAAGGAAGCCCGCATCGAGCAGCGCGCCGCGGCGCTCACTGCCGAGCATGCACGGATGATGGCCGAGGTCGGCAGGAGCAAGGCGCGTCTCGTGGAACTCGAGGAGAGCCTCGCCGCCGAGGAGCGCCGCCACGGTCAGGCGATAGGCGAGAAGGAGCGCCTCGCGGCAGCCTCCGCCGAGGCGGGCTCGGCCTTCGAGGCCGAGCAGCGCCAGCATGGGGCGACACGCGAGCGGCTCTCCGATCTCGAAATCGCGCATCGCGAGCTCGTCTCGCGGCATGATCAGCTCGCGGACACATCCGAGCAGAGGCGCCTCGAGGCTGCTGCGCTCCAGGCTGAGCGCGAGGCGCTGCTCGGCCGAATCGAGGCGCTCGAGGCCGCTCACCACAGCTTGCGCAGAGAGCACGCGGCACTCGGTGAATCCGCCAGTGCCGGCGATGTCGAGAATGCGGTCCTGAAAGCCGAGCGCGAGACGCATCTGGAGCGTGTGTCCCGGCTCGAGAGCCAGCTCGCGGCGCGCGAGATACGCCTCGCCGAGCTCGGCGATCAAACGGTGCGGCGCGATATCGAGAAGAGCGATGCCGATCTGCGGGCCGCTGACCTGTCGACGCAGCTCGCGGCGAGTGATGCGCATGGTGCGCGCCTCGCACTCGATCTTGAGGCCGCCAATGAGCGCCTGGCGTCTTTGTCGAGCCTGTATCAGACTGCCCAGCGCCAGGCCGTGGACGAGGCGGCGCAGCTCGCCGCCCTGCGCGCCGAGCTCGGTACGACGCAACGGGAGCTCGAGGCCGAGCGCGCGCGGCTCGTCGCGGCGCCGGCGCAGCCGGCGGAGAGCGCCGTGCAGCCGGATCCGGACCGCGCAGCCCCGCTGCGGGTGGAACTCGCCTCGCTCGCCGAAACGCTCGAGAGCCGCAAGGCAGAGCTCGGCGCGGTGACGGCATCGCTCGAGGCGGCGCGCGCCGAGCATGAGCACCTCCGGGATCGGGACGCCGGCCGCGATGGCGGTGAGACGCGCGCCGAGCTCGTCGCCATGATCGAGCGGCTCGCCGACGACATCGCACAGGCGAGTGGCGCCGAGCCCTTGCCGCAGATCGCCACCCTCCGGCCGGCCGGCAAGACGCCGCAGGCCGCAGCCGCCGAGTGAACAGACCATGACAACGCTTGCTTCCGGCCGGCCTGCGGCGAAGCTTCCCTTGCGTGCGCTCGGCCGCAGCGGCCTCGAGGTGAGCGCCATCGGATTTGGCGCCGCGCCCCTCGGCGATCTCTACGCCAAGCTCGACGAGGCGACCGCCTTCTCGACCGTGAAGGCCGCGCTGGACGCCGGCATCACGCTCATCGACACCTCGCCCCATTACGGCAACGGGCTGTCCGAGCATCGCTGCGGCACGGCTTTGCGTGGCGTGGCGCGCGACAGCTATGTACTCTCGACCAAGGTCGGCCGCCACATGGACCCGTCGCGTCCGGGCGGCACTGCGGTCGGGGTCGGCGTCGCCGCGCCGGGCTTCGCGGGCGGGCTGCCGCACAAGGCGATCGTCGACTACTCCTATGACGGCACCATGCGCGCCTTCGACCAGTCGCTGCTGCGCCTTGGCCTCGACCGGATCGACATCCTGCTGATCCATGACGTCGATGTCTGGACTCATGGGGCGGAGGCCATCGAGGCGCGCTTCAAGGAGGCGATGGAGGGTGCCTATGTGGCGCTCGCAAAGCTGCGCGAGGCGGGTGTCATCAAGGCCATCGGCGTCGGCCTCAACGAGGCGCCGATGTGCGAGCGCTTCGCCAAGGCCGGCGATTTCGACACGATGCTGCTCGCCGGGCGCTATTCGCTGCTCGAGCAGCCGGCACTCGACGGCTTCATGGCGCTCGCCGCCGAGAAGGGCATCGGGCTGATGCTGGGCGGCGTCTTCAATTCGGGCATATTGGCGACGGGCGCGGTGCCCGGTGCCCGCTACAATTACCGCGAGGCCCGGCCCGACATCCTCGCCAAGGTCGCGCGCATCGAGACGGTCTGCGCCGCCTATGGCGTGAAGCTCGCCGATGCGGCGTTGCGCTTCCCGCTCGGCCATGAGGCGGTTGGCGCCCTGGTGCTCGGCGCCGTGACGCCCGACGAGGTCCGGCGCAACGCGGCTTCGCTCAACATCGCGATCCCGCCGGGACTGTGGAGCGACCTCAAGGCCGAAGGGCTGTTGCGCCAAGACGCGCCGGTGCCGGGCTGAGCCGGCGCCGATCGAGGGCCAGATCTTAGCTCAATTGTCGTCGAGCGGCCGCGTGCCGGTCGGCCTGCCATCCGCCGACAAGGTGATGCGCTCGATGCGTGTCTCGGCCTGTTTCAGCAGGCCCTCGCAGCGGGTCTTCAAGGCTTCGCCGCGCTCATAGATCGCGATCGATTCTTCGAGCGGCACATCGCCGCGCTCCAGCCGCCCGACGATGAGCTCGAGCTCGGCCAGTGCCTTCTCGAAGGGCAGATCGGCGATGTCGCCGAACTTGCCAGTATCGGGTGTGGCCGGCGCGGTCTTGGCTGCGTCTGTCTTGCCGGGATCGATCTTGCCAGGCTCGGTCATGCGGGGCTCCGTCTCGGAGGCGCCCTTATGGGGCGCCGGCCCGGCAGAGGCAAGGCGTCGAGCCAAGGCGCCCCCGTCATGGCGAGGCGTCAGCCGCGCTGGTGGCGGGTGCGGAGCTGCAGGGCGAGGCCGAGCAGGGCCGCACCGTAGAAGATCAGATCGATCGCCAAAAACAGGCCGAGCACATAGACGCTGTTCACCGGCCAATGGGCCAGGATGATGACGCCGAGGAAAAAGGTGACGAGGCCCGACAGGATGGCGATCCTCCAGGGCGTATCGTGGCCCATCTGGGAGGCGACATAGATGCGCACCATGCCCGCCGCGCAGAGGCCCGCTCCGAGGCACAGCGTCAGCACGATCGAGGCGAGCACCGGGTCGAGGATGCAGACGATGCCGGCGACGATGAGCAACGCTCCGGCGAGGCAGAGCAGGATCAGCCGGCTCCAGGTCTTCATCCGCAGCCCGATCGCGATCTCGGCCGCGCCGCCCAGCATCATCATGATGCCGTTGACGAACACCGTCGCGACCGTCGCCGACATCAGCGAGCCGAGCGCGAAGGCCCCGAACAGGATGAAGGCGACGCCGAGCGCCGCGAACCAGCCCCAGCGCTCGCGCAGATGTGCGATGCTCGATCCCAGGCTGTGCGGAGGATTGCCGGGGCCTGCCGTCGCGGTCTGCCGAAGCTCGACGGGCGCCATTGGAGATCTCCTCTCGCTCACTGTCGCTCGGACGGGCGCGTCAATGTAGCGCCAGGCCCTCCGACGTGGCTAGAGCAGGATGCCGAAAAACGCCTCCTCGGCCGCAAAATGGGCGATGCGCGAAACAACGGCTGCCATAGGGCCGCGATTGCGCCAGCTATGCGCCCCGATTTCGCCGGGTGGCGGCGCTCGCGGCGCGCATCCACCATCCACCGCGAAAATGCGCACTGGTCGTGGCCACGGCGCCTCGGCCGGGCATGGCGTCGCATTGCTCCTTGCGGGCAAGCGCATTATGTCGGGGCCATGCCGGGCTTTATCTCGCTCGCCAATCCGAGCCGCTTCATGGCGCTTGCCGACCGGTTCCTGCCGGTGGTGGGCGGGCTCGCGGCTGTCGGCCTCGTGGCCGGCCTCTATCTCGCCTTCACAGGCCCCGAGGACTACCAGCAGGGCGAGACCGTGCGCATCATGTATCTGCATGTGCCGGCGGCCTGGCTCGCGCTGATGATCTATACCCTCATGTCGATCTCGGCGGTCGGGGCCCTCGTCTGGCGCCATCCGCTCGCCGACGTGTCGCTCAAGGCTGCGGCGCCGATCGGCTGCGCCTTCACTTTCCTGTGCCTCGTCACGGGCTCGCTCTGGGGCAAGCCGATGTGGGGCACCTGGTGGGTCTGGGATGCGCGCCTGACCTCGGTGCTGGTGCTGTTCCTGATCTATCTCGGGATTCTCGCGATCTTCAACGCCATCGAGGATCAGGGCCAGGCCGGACGGATCGCGGCGATTGCGACGCTCGTCGGCTTCGTCAACATCCCGATCGTCAAATTCTCGGTCGATTGGTGGAACACGCTGCATCAGGGCTCGTCGGTGTTCACCCTCGACGGGCCGAAGATCGACCCGCAGATCCTTCTGCCGCTCCTGGTGATGGCTATAGGCTTCACGCTTCTCTTCGTTGCGCTGCATCTTGCGGCGATGCGCAACGAGATCCTGCGCCGGCGCCTGCGCCGGCTCGCCATTCTCGCGGCGGCCGATGCCGCACCGCCCATCGCCATCGTGCCGGCCGAACGGGGGGCCAGCGCATGAGCTTTCTCGATCTGCCGCATATCGGCTACGTGATCGCAGCCTATGGGGCCGCGGTTATCGTGGTTGCGGCCCTCATCGGCTCGATCCTGATCGATCACGCCTCGCTGCGCCGGGCGCTCGCCGCCTATGGTGCGAAGGGCGCGAGCGAGGCTTTGCCGGAGAGCCGCCAAAGGGACGTCGCATCATGAGCGATGTCGCCGCAAAGCCGCGCCGTCCCTTCGCCAATCCCTGGCTGTTCGCGCCGCTTGCCGTCTTCATCGGGCTCGCGGCGCTCTTCCTCACCCGCATCGGGCGCAATCCCGAGGTCCTGCCCTCGGCGCTGATCGGCCATCAGGTGCCGAGCTTCAGCCTGCCGGGATTGGCGGGGCTCGCTCGCGACGGCGCCCCGGTCGAGGGCTTCGCCGACAGCGATCTGCGCGTGCCGGGTGGGGTGCTGCTCAACGTCTTCGCGTCCTGGTGCGTGCCCTGCCGCGCCGAGCATCCGGTGCTGATGGAGCTCGCCAAGGATAAGAGCGTCACCCTCATCGGCCTCAACCACAAGGACGAGGCCGACAATGCCCGGCGCTTCCTCGGCGCGCTCGGCAATCCCTATGGCAAGGTCGGCGTCGACGCGGCCGGGCGCACCAGCGTCGATTTCGGCGTCTATGGCGTGCCCGAGACCTTCGCGATCGATTCCTCGGGGCGCATCGTCGGCAAGCATGTCGGCGCCCTGACGATGGCCGACGCGCAAGAGCTGCTGCGGCTTGCCCGCACAACCCGATAGGATCGGGTTATGGGGACGATCCGCGTGCAGGCCGATCCCTTCGACATCGCGGCCGAGATCGCAGCAATGAGGCGCGGTCGGCGCGACATTGGCGCGATCGTGAGCTTCACCGGGCTCTGCCGTGACGAGAGCGGCCGCCTCGCGGCCCTCGAGATCGAGCATTATCCGGGCATGGCCGAGGAGGAGATCGGCCGCGTGGTCGCGGAGGCCGACGAGCGCTGGCCGCTGCAAGGCGTCACAGTCGTGCATCGGCATGGCGCGATCGCGCCGGGTGACGACATCGTGCTCGTCATCACAGCCTCTGCGCATCGCCGCGCCGCCTTCGAGGCCGCCGAGTTCCTGATGGACTATCTCAAGACGAAGGCGCCCTTCTGGAAGAAGGAGCGCGAGGTCTCGGGAGAGGCCGGCGAATGGGTCGCGGCCAAAGCCACGGATGCGAGCGATGCCGAAAGGTGGTAGGGCCGAGCGCCCGCTTCTCTCGCGCAGCGCGAGAAGGAAGGCTCGGCGCGCTGGACCCGCGCTCCGGCTTTGAGTAGATGAGCCATCTGAGCTCGCAGGACCATGCGCAATGTCGAATGAAGCAATCGGGATGTCGTCGAAGATCGTGACGGTCTTCGGGGGATCGGGCTTCCTCGGACGGCATGTCGTGCAGGCGCTGGCGCGGCGCGGTTATCGGGTGCGTCCCGCCGTGCGCCGCCCGGATCTCGCGGGCTTCCTGCAGCCGCTCGGCATGGTCGGGCAGGTGATGCCGGTGCAGGCCAATCTGCGCTACCCCTGGTCGGTCGATAAGGCGGCCGAAGGCGCGAGCGCGGTCGTGAACCTCGTTGGCATCCTTGCCGCCAAGGGCCGCCAGACCTTCGAGGCGGTGCAGGACGCCGGCGCCCGCGCTGTCGCCGCGGCCGCCGCGAAGCATGGCGCGAGCCTGGTGCAGGTCTCGTCGCTCGGCGCCACGCCCGACGGCAAGACCGCCTATCAGCGCACCAAGGCCGCGGGCGAGGCTGCGGCGCTTGCTGAAGTTCCGGGCGCCGTGGTGTTTCGCCCCTCCGTCGTCTTCGGCCCGGAGGATGATTTCTTCAACCGTTTCGCGGGGCTCGCGCGCCTCATGCCGGTCATGCCGTTGATCGGCGAGGGTGTGACGCGGTTCCAGCCGGTCTTCGTCGGCGATGTGGCCGAGGCGATCGCGCGCGCCGTCGATGGCGCAGTGGCCGGCGGCAAGGTCTATGAGCTCGGCGGGCCACAGATCTCGAGCCTCAAGGAGATCCTTACCTTCGTGCTCGAGGTGACGGGGCGCCACCGGCCATTCCTGCCAATGCCATTCGCGGCGGCAAGGATCCAGGCTGCGGTGGTCGAGGCCGTCGACACTTTGACCTTCGGCAAGCTGCCGCCGCGCCCGTTGATGATCACCCGCGACCAGCTCCGCCTGCTCGAGCAAGACAACCTCGTCTCGGAGGAGGCGAAGGCGCAAAAGCGCACCCTCGAA
>Ga0306920_100016688_pt1 | contig 10125 bp, 7 predicted proteins | sample flu12Cox44000170_FD_204666 | JGI IMG/M metagenome (GOLD analysis project Ga0306920, IMG submission 204666) | Lab enrichment of tropical soil microbial communities from Luquillo Experimental Forest, Puerto Rico - flux4day.12C.oxic.44.000.170 (v2)... | ecosystem: Environmental > Terrestrial >...
CTTTGACAACCGGCCCCCTTCCCTGCCCTGCGTTGCTTCATTCCCGGTCCACTACGAACGGCCTGCCGATCGCTGGAAATACGACATTGTCCAGAGCATCCGCACCCTCACCTTGCTGCGCCAGCAACATCCTGAGAAACGCCTGGACGGCCAGTATCATTTCCGTCCCGACGCCGAAATGCACAGGCTGTTTGCTGCGCATCCCGAATTGCTCACGCGCAGCCTCGAGATTGCCGACCGCTGCTCCTTCACCATCGCTCCCGGCAAACCGCAATTCCCCGCTTACCATGCCCCGGACGGTTTGACCCCTGCCGCGTTTTTGCGGCAACTCGTCATGGCAGGGCTCAAACGCCGCTACCCGCAAGAACACACCAAATTCAGACCGCAACTTGAACAGGAACTGGCCATCGTTCTGGAGGTTGGTTACGAAGAATATTTCCTGATCATGTGGGACATCCTGCAAGAATGCCGCCGGCAAGGCATCGAATGGATCACTCGCGGCAGCGCGGCAGATTCATTGGCCTGCTATTGCCTTGAAATTAGTGATGTCTGTCCGATTCGGTTCGATCTGTATTTCCGCCGTTTTCTCAATAAAGAGCGCATGGCGCTCAATAAACTGCCGGATATTGATGTCGATTTCCCACACGACCGCAAAGACGGCGTCATCGACCTGCTTCTTAATAAATACGGACCGGACCAGGCGGCAGTGGTTGGCGGTTTCTCCACGTTTCAATCCCGTAGCGCTTTTGCCGAAATTGCCAAAGTTCTCGGCGTTTCCGAATTTCAGGTCCGCCGCCTAACCGAACGATTGCCTCATTTTTCACGCGCCAGCGAATTATCTGAAGTCGTGGCCGACACCCTGGAATGCCGGGATTTGCCGCTCGAGCAGGAACCTTATTCCACCGCGCTTCGGATGGCGCAGTTCCTCGATGGTTTTCCGCGTTACCCCAAAATGCATCCGTGCGGCCTAGTGCTCTCGCGCCAGCGCATGGACGAAATCACACCCTGCTTCATTTCCGCTAAAGGTTATCCCACCACCCATTTCGACATGGACTCCGTCGAAGCCGTCGGCCTGATCAAAATGGATATTCTCGCCCAGGGCGGACTTGCAGTGATGAGGGATGTGAGGGAAATGCTTCATCGGCGCGCGGACATTCTTGTCCGCAGCAACGACGAAACGTCTCAACGCCCGGAACAAATTGTCAGCCCAGTCGATACCCTGGCTTACTGCGGACAAGAATGTCCGCGTTCTGATAACATCGGCGGTCGTCCTGAATCTGCGGGGCCTCCCTCAATCGATCAACTTCCCTCCACAATGGGGCCATTCGAGGATCCGCAAGTCTGGGATCTCATTGCCAGCGGCAGCGCTCGAGCGGTCCATCATATCGAGAGTCCGGCGATGATTTCGCTGTGCAAAATGTGCAATGTGCGTGATATCGACACGCTCATCGCCATCGTTTCGGTCATTCGGCCCGGCGCCGCCAACGAGAGTAAAAAAATGGAATTTGCGCGCCGTTACCAGGGCCTGAGCACGGTGCAATACCCGCATCCGTCACTCGAATCCTGCCTGCGCAGCACCTATGGCCTGGTCGTGTACGAAGAGCATATTCTCCAAATGTGCGAGGCCTTTGCCGGCCTGCCACCCGGACGCGCCGATATTCTCCGACGCGCTTTGGCCAAAGAAAAAACCGAGCTGATCGATCAGATTCAAATCGAATTCGCCGCTTGCGCCCGCAAACTTGGACGCGCGGAACCTGAAATCGCTGAAGTTTGGAGCCTCGTTGCAGGTTTCCGCGGTTACGCTTTTTGCAAAGCACATAGCACGGCTTATGGCGTCGAAGCCTATCAATCCGCCTGGATAAAACTCCATTACCCGGCCGAATTCATGGCCGCCGTGCTCTCCAACGGCAAAGGTTTTTACGATCCGCTGGTTTATATTTTGGAATGCCACCGTCTTGGTATTCCTCTTCTGCCACCCTCCATCAACGAACCCGGACCACAGTTTACCGTCTCCCTTGGTGGGGCGAGGCTCCTGCCGAGCCCTAATCCAGGAGCGCCGGCGTCTCGCCGGCATCCGTTCAGCGTCGTAGCAGCAGGCGTCTCGTCTGCCGTAGAGCCAGGCATCCTGCTCGGCGGAACACGGTCCTATACGTCAGGCGAGACGCTCGACGCCACGATAAACAGATACTCTCGCCGGCAAGATGCCGACGTTCCCAAGGCCATTCGTGTCCCGGTCCTCCAAATCAAGGGACTTACCAATCGCACCAAAGAAGCCATTGTGCGTGAGCGCGCTCAAAGCGAATTTTCCTCTCTAACTGATTTTTTCCTGCGCATTCAGCCGTTGCCCGAGGAAATGGAAGCCCTCATCCGGGCCGGGGCATTCGATAACTTCGGCCAATCCCGCACGACTCAATATTGGTCGTGGCGAGCCGGAAGAAATGCAGAGTGTAGAGTGCAGAATGCAGAATTTAAAGCAGGCGGAAATCAGAGTTCAGGCGAAGACAATCAGGGATTTCAAATTGTCGATTCACCACTCGCCACTCGTCACTCGTCACTCGTCGTTTCCCCTTCCCCAATCGCAAATCGCCAATCGCCAATCGCAAATCAGCTCTGGCTTCTCCCTCCCGGCGACCTCGCTCGTCTGCCCTCGGTTCCGCTGGTTGAACCAAGCCGTCTCCAGCGTCTTCAGGCCGAAGAAGAACTCCTGGGATATCCCGTCAGTGGCCATCCGCTTGAACTTTTTCCCGATATTGCCTGGGACACTTATTGCCCGATCAATCGTCTGAGCGACCACCTTGGCCAACAAGTCGTCACTTGCGGTCTGGTGATCGAGCAACGCCTGTTCCACCAGGTGACCGGCGAACCGATGAAATTCCTGACCATCGCCGACTGGACCGGGATAATCGAAACCGAGCTTTTCGCTCGCACATACCAATCATATGGCTTGAGCACCATTCGTTATCGAGTCCTGGAAATCACCGCGACGGTTGAACCTTTCGAAAACAACCGCGGCCATACCCTGCGCGTCCTGTGCGCCGGCAAACCCAGGGTCAAGACGGGATGAACAAGACAAGGGACAGGATGAACAGGAAGAACAGACAGGATTTAGAAGATCAGGAGGAGTTCTTCATCCTGTTCATCTTGTTAATCCTGTCCTTTGCCCTCCCGAACATCTTGTCATTCCTGTCTGTAAATCATGTCAAACATCCCATCGACGAGTGAGGCATTTTGGTACAAACTAACATTAACGTATGTCGCTCTATCAGCACGACCTGTTCACCCTCGACCTCAATAAAATCATCGCCGTTAATCAGAACGAAGATGAGATCACTGTGACGATCCGGACAGATGATCAGCGTAAAATCGAAGTTGGAACGGATTCCCCGCAGGCGGCCGTCGAACTTCTCAATGACCTGGCGGACCAATGGGAGAAGGCTGTGGGGCCGCTCCTGCGGCACGAGCGCCATGTTTTCCTGACCGCGGCCATCTACAGCATCCAGGTCGAAGGCGAAGAGGTTTTCATCTATTTCCGCGATCACAGCGTGAGCTTTGCTACGCCGGACGCGCTTCAGGCCTCGGAATTGCTGGCTGAACTGACTCGCCGCTGGCAGGCAGCAATTGGGCAGTTAGCAAGCAGCTGATATATGATCTACGACGGGTCATTGGATGATTTACTGAACAAAGTCTGGAGCGGCGGACGTATCGACCAAGCCGAGGCCCTGCGGCTTTATTCCTTGCCACTTGAGGAACTGGGCGCTCTGGCGGATCGGCGTCGCGAACTTACCAGGGAGAAAGCCTATAACGGGCGCGGCAATCAGATTGTTACCTACATCGTTGACCGCAATATTAATTACACAAACGTCTGCAACGTTTACTGCAAGTTTTGCGCTTTTTATCGCACGGAAAAAGACAGTGATTCGTATGTAATCACGTTTGATGAGCTCGATAAAAAAATCGAAGAGACCATCGCGCTTGCGGGGACTCAGATCCTCATGCAGGGCGGTCACCATCCAAAGCTCACCAAACAGTGGTACCTTGATCTGCTGTCCCACATCAAAAGCCGGTTCCCGCAGATAAACATCCATGGCTTCAGTCCAAGCGAGTTTGTGCACTTTCGCGAAGTTTTCAACGAACCCTTGGAGAAGATTATTTCGGACTTCAAAGCCGCCGGACTCGGCTCAATCCCCGGTGGCGGCGGAGAAATCCTGGTCGATCGCGTCCGCCAGCGGATTTCTCCTCTTAAGGCAATGAGCGACGATTGGCTCGAGGTCATGGACGTGGCGCACCGACTCGGGCTGCACTCGTCCGCCACGATGATGTTCGGCCATGTGGAAACAGCTGCCGATCGGATCGAGCATCTCGAACGAATCCGCGCCCAGCAGGATAAGAGCCTGGCCCGGGCGAGGCCCTCGACAGCCGACTCCAATGGATCGGCGATCGATCCGCCCGGCTTTACCGCCTTTATCTGTTGGACCTTTCAAGCGGAGCACACCAAGCTCCGCGCGCCAACTGTGGGCGCCCATGACTACTTGCGCACCCAGGCGTTATCCCGAATTTACCTCGATAACATCCCCAGCGTTCAAAGCTCGTGGGTAACACAAGGTCAGGAGATCGGCCAAATCGCCCTAAAATACGGCGCCAACGATCTGGGCAGTATCATGATTGAGGAAAACGTCGTTTCCCAAGCGGGCACAACTTTCCGCATGACCGTCGCAGATATGCAACGGCTGATTTCCGATCTCGGCTACGAACCGCATCAGCGGGATAATTGGTACCGGCTGTTGAACTAGGGACACCTTACCCGCTAACTTCCGAGCTCCTAAACAGCACACGGCGGATTGATTCTTCATCCGTAAAATCAGCGTGATCGGCGGTCCATTTCCTTAACGAGGATGCCACACGCCGTAGCTGTCCCAATAACCATCTCTGGCCGGATAAGCCGGCCCGTGCTCATAACCGTAACTGTGATAGTTGCCATCGTAAGTGCCACCGGAGTGCTCATGGTGTTCATGGTGCTCATCCTCACATCCCGCGGTCACGAATAGCGTCGCGGCTCCGATCATTAGAAGAACAATCGTTTTCATTTTCAGATTCTCCATTAACAACCTTGCACCGGCACAAGGTGAGACCATGGGGTTTATCCCGAGAGCGACCCGATCCTGCGAAACTAACAATTTCAGATCCAATCCCTGCCCTCTTCTGGTTAGACTCCCATTGCCTTAGATCAGCAGGGACATGAAATTCGCTTTACTATCCGACATCCATGCGAATCTCGAAGCCTTTCAGGCGGTCCTGGCAGATGCAAGACAGCAACACTGCACTCGTCACGCCTTTCTGGGGGATTTCGTAGGATACTGCGCCGACCCCAAGGCGTGCCTTGATATCGTGCGGGCAATGCAAGCTCCGTGCGTCAAAGGCAACCACGACGAATACTGCTCGACGGAGCTGAAACTCGATGGGTTCAACCCAAAAGCAGCCAAAGCCTTGGCGTGGACTCGCGCTCAACTCTCTGCGGACGACCGGCTTTGGCTTCAGAACCTGCCTTATACCCTAAAGGTCGAAAACTTCACAATCTCTCATGCAACACTGGATGGCCCGGAGCGATGGGTATACGTTTTCGACAAGTTCGCGGCTGCCGCGAGCATCGCGCATCAAAAAACCGCCGTTTGTTTCTTCGGCCACACCCACGTGCCGGTGGCCTTCGTTCGCGACTCGATGGTTCGTGGAGGCACCTACACAAAATTTAAGGTCGAGCCCTCCAAACAGTACTTCATAAACGTCGGCTCGGTCGGTCAACCTCGCGACAATAACCCCAATGCGGCCTACGTCATCTACGACATGGACAACGAGACGATCGAGCTCCGCCGCTTACCCTACGATTTCGCCACTACACAACAGAAGATTCGTGAGGCGGGCCTGGATGGATAATCGGAGCGTCGGGAGATAAACCGGGCGACTCTTTCATCCGTGGCTGGATTAATGGTCCAGGCTCGTCTTCAGGCCCCGCCCAATTCGCAAAGCGTACGGAGTGCGTCCGGCTTGCCGGCGCTTTTTTCCCAGCAACGTCGCCCTAAAAAGCGGGAGCAAGCTCCCGCTCTCCATACGCTTCGCGAAAATCGATAGCGCCCCGTGCATTTCTTATTGGCAACGCGGCCCTTAACCCCGATATTTTTCACTTTGAAAATTTGAACTATGGCAGAAAACACCAAGCACGTTTACGACGAGAGCAAAATCAAAACGCTCTCCTCCCTGGAGCACATCCGGTTGCGCACCGGCATGTACATCGGCCGTATCGGCGATGGCTCTCATTACGATGACGGCTGTTATATCCTGCTCAAGGAGGTCATCGATAATGCCATCGACGAATTCATAATGGGCGCCGGCAAGGAAGTGCAAGTGACCATTGCGGATAAATCAGTCACCGTGCGTGATTTCGGCCGCGGGATTCCTTTGGGAAAAGTCGTCGACTGCGTATCTCAAATCAACACCGGCGCAAAGTATAATGACGACGTTTTCCAGTTTAGCGTCGGGCTTAACGGCGTGGGCACTAAGGCAGTCAATGCGCTTTCAAAGGAATTCCTGGTCCGCAGCCACCGGGAAGGCCAGTTTGTGGAGGCCTGGTTCAAACAAGGCAAGCTCAAGAACGAGAAAAAGGGAAAAACCAACGACCCGGACGGAACCCTGATCCAGTTTGAACCGGACCCGACCATTTTCAAGGACGCCGAGTTTCGTGCGGAGCACGTGGAACGACGTTTGCGCCACTACAGTTACTTAAACTCGGGACTGAAGCTCCTGTATAACGGCAAGGTTTTTCAATCCAGGAACGGCCTGCTGGACCTGGTGATGGAAGACCTCCAGGCGGACGGCAGCGAACCCATCTACGCGCCGCTGCATTACTCCGAGAAAACTCTCGAGTTCTGTTTCACTCACAGCAACAGCCGCTTTGGCGAAACCTTTTATTCGTTTGTAAATGGCCAATACACCACCGACGGCGGCACACACTTGAGCGCCTTCCGCGAAGGGCTGCTCAAAGCTGTCAACGAGTATGGCCATGAGAAATTCGAAGGTGACGACGTGCGCGAAAGCATGGTCGGCGCCGTGGCCATCCGGCTCAAGGACCCGGTCTTTGAATCGCAGACGAAAAACAAACTGGGCAATACCGAGATTCGGACTGACCTCGTAAATCGCGTTCGCGAGGAACTGCTCCATTTCTTCAATCGAAACAAAGAGATCGCCGAGAAGATTGTCGCTAAGGTCCAGGACACACGTCAGTTGCGCAAGGAACTCCAGGAAGTCAAAAAACTCGCGCGCGAGCGGGCCAAGGCCATTACGATCCGCATTCCCCAGCTCAAGGATTGCAAGGAGCATTTCAACAAAGCTAAAGGCAAAGGCAAAGGGACGATGGTCTTCCTCACCGAAGGCCAGTCTGCTGCCGGGTCGATTGTCAGTTGCCGGGATGTTGAGAATCAGGCGATTTTCGTGCTGAAAGGCAAACCCCTCAATGTGTGGGACCTCAAGCGCGACATCGTTTACAAAAACGACGAAATGTACAACCTCATGCGCAGTCTCGACATCGAGGACAACCTCGAGGGGCTGCGTTATGAAAAGGTCATTCTGGCCACTGACGCCGACGTTGACGGCTTGCATATCCGTAATTTGCTGATCACCTATTTCTTCCGGTTCTTCGATCAACTGGTTCACGACGGGCACCTGTTCGTCCTTGAGACGCCGCTGTTTCGCGTGCGTAACAAAGAGCAGACAATTTATTGCTATTCAGAAGCCGAGCGTGACCAGGCGGCCCCCAAGCTGGGCAAGAGCTGCGAGATTACCCGGTTCAAAGGGTTGGGTGAGATTTCACCGAATGAATTCAAGCAATTCATCGGCAAAGAAATGCGGCTCAGCCAGGTGGAATACGCCCCCAAACACGAAGTCTCGGGCATACTCGGCTTTTACATGGGCAAGAACACACCAGAGCGCAAAGATTACATCATGGAAAATCTGGTTGTGCCTGTAGAGGATTGAACTCGACACTTTCTGTTGAGGACAATTTGATCGCCGAACGAATCCGAAATGTGCGACAATTGGTTATGAGCTATGTGACGCTTGAAGTTGAAATTGACAACGGGCGCGTTGTCCCGCGAGAACCGGCCAAACTGCCCAACAAAGGCAGGGGGTTACTAACGGTATTGGAATCAACCCCTGAAGCTGGCGATATCGAGAAAATGACTCCTCTGGAGGCGTTCCAAGCCTTGCAGAAAAGCCTTAAGCTGGACGAAGCCAAGGCTCGTGCTTGGATGGAGACGGTTCGTGACGCTCGTCGGTAACTTCATGGTTCATCTTGACACGAATTTCCTCATCAGCGCGATCCAACCCGGCTCGCCAGAGGATGCGCACCTCCGCTCCTGGCTAGGAGCTGGCGAGTCACTCGGCATCTCCGCTGTAGCGTGGGCGGAATTCTTTTGCGGTCCTCTGCCACAGAATGATGAACGCGTCGCTCGACAGCTTTTTCAGCGGGTCGAAACGCTATCTCAGGTTGACGCCGAAATGGCAGCGCACCTTTTTAATCAAACAGGAAGAAGGTCCCGGTCGCTCTCTGATTGTATGATCGCCGCTACCGCGATTCGATGTGGAGCAAGGCTCGCTACCATCAATAACCACGATTTTAGACTCTTTGCGGCACACGGCTTGAAATTAGCCTGAGCCGTAAAACTACTCGGATTTTCCCATGCCAGCAAAACGTAAGAAAAACCAGGATCAACCCGAACTTCCCATCCAGGAGGTCCCCGACAACACTCCCGGCGAAGTACACGCAGCTCCCACTGCTCCACCCGCAGCGGACGGGAATGGCAAATCGCCTAAGTCCAAGCCCGCTAAAAACGGCACTGACAACGGCGAGACCCACGTGCTGGCGGAAAAAGTTGCTACACAAGCGCCCGCGCGGCCTTTTGTGCCTGGCAAGATTGAGCTGCCGATCCACCGGCGGGTAAACCGCGGTTTTCTCGACTACGCCTCTTACGTCATTCGCGACCGGGCCATCCCGCACCTGGCGGACGGCTTGAAACCCGTTCAACGCCGCATCTTGTGGGCCTTGCACGAGAAAGATGATGGCCGGTTCATCAAAGTTGCCAATGTGGTCGGCCACGCAATGCAGTACCACCCCCATGGTGACGCTTCGATCGGTGATGCATTGGTTGTCTTGGCGAACAAGCGGTACCTCATCGAAGGTCAGGGAAATTTCGGCAATGTCTATACCGGCGACATCGCTGCCGCTCCACGATATATCGAATGTCGGCTGACCGAACTGGCGCGGAAAGAGGTTTTCAACGACCAGATCACTGAGTTCGTTCCCAGCTACGATGGCCGAAACAAAGAACCCATTACCTTGCCCTGCAAGCTTCCGCTGCTGCTGATGCTTGGTACCGAGGGCATCGCGGTCGGCATGACGTCTCGCATCCTGCCTCATAATTTTCCCGAGTTGATCGAGGCCCAAATCGCGATCCTGAAGAAACAGCCTTTCAAGTGCCTGCCGGATTTCCAAACCGGCGGGCTGATGGACGCCCGCGAATACAAAGATGGCGCCGGGCAAATCAAAGTCCGCGCCAAAATCAAAGCCAAAGACGAATCCACCGTAGTCATCAAGGAAATTCCACCCACCACAACTACCGATTCGTTGATCGGCTCCATCGAAGACGCATCACGCAAGGGGAAGATTAAAGTCAAAAGCATCAACGATTTCACGTCAGAAGAAGTCGAAATCGAAATCAAAGCCCCGAGCGGCGTCAGCGCCGATCAACTCGTCGACGCGCTTTACGCTTTCACCGATTGTGAGGTCACCATTGCCAGCCGGATTGTGTTGATCAAAGACAATCGACCGGTCGAGATGACTGTTTCAGAAGTGCTGCGTGAAAACACCACGCAGCTCGTCGATATTCTGAAGCGAGAACTCCAGCTTAAAGAAGGCAAACTGCAGGACGAACTCCATTTCCGCACGTTGGAACGCATCTTCATCGAGGAACGCATCTACAAAAAGATCGAGCAATGCAAGACCAACGAAGCGGTGCTGGCTGCGGTATATGACGGGTTCAAACCATTCCGCAAACAAATGATCCGCGACCTGGCCGAAAC
>Ga0306920_100016691_pt1 | contig 10124 bp, 11 predicted proteins | sample flu12Cox44000170_FD_204666 | JGI IMG/M metagenome (GOLD analysis project Ga0306920, IMG submission 204666) | Lab enrichment of tropical soil microbial communities from Luquillo Experimental Forest, Puerto Rico - flux4day.12C.oxic.44.000.170 (v2)... | ecosystem: Environmental > Terrestrial >...
GCCTTGCTGCAGGCCGCGAACTCCTTGGCATGCTGGGCGTTCATCTCGTCCAGCATCTGGGGCGTGAAGTGGGGCAGCGTCCGGCCCGCCGCGAGGCCCTGGATCATGCCGGTGATCGGCTCGAAGCTTCGCGCGATGTGGTGCGCCGTCGCGGCAACCGTCCACTTCTCGGCGGCGGTCGTCTTCCTCCAGTCGGCGTCGCTCAGCTTCTCGACAGTCGCGGCCGCCTCCTGCGCCTTGGCCTCGAACTGCTTTGCGTAGGCTTCTCCCTTGGCACCCATGGTGATCCCCTCCTTGTTGCCTGCTTCACCCAATAGACGAACGGTGGATCCCGAAATCGACAGGTCGAGCCGACGATCTGGCGCTCCGGACGACCTGGCACTCCTTAGATGTGGGGGGAGCGCCGTGAGATGCCGATCAGGAAGGAGAGGGAGTGCCCAGCCAGAAGGGCGTCGACTTGCCGATGCGCTCGAGATAGGCGCGGCGCTCCCCTCCCCGCCTGGGGAACCATGCGGACAGGTAGTCGGGCTCGAGCATGTGGTGGCGCGACTCGGTGGCGAAAAACCCCGCGAGATCGGGGAGGCTGATGAATCCTTCCTCGGATTGGGAGTTGAAGAGGGCCCAGCGCCGCGCATGCTCTTCCGACCGGAAGAGGTTCATCCCCGTTCAGAGAAACGGCGGACGCCCGCGCGACGGTCCGAAACCGTAGTTGAGGTGGCCCACGATTCCCGGTGGATCCACCGTCAGGAACTGGCCGTCGCGCATCTCGAGGACCATGGGGTCGCCGCAGTCAAGACACGGCGCCTCCACCCTGACCGTTGTCCCCGGGAAGAGCCAGGTCACGGAGGTAGCCTCGAAGCCGCACTGCGCGAACCATTTCTGCTGCCCGCGCACCGTCACGCGGTACTGGGTGGGCAGATTGTTGAGCGGCGGAAATGACGCAATGTAGTCCGTCTCGGGATGCAGCCACCCGATCGGGTAGGCCTCCATGACGGCGTGCAGAAGCTGGCGTCCGTCCTCGACGGAGAGGCCGAGGGCCCGCGCCAGCTCGGAGTAGTGAAGCGCGATCCCGCTCTCCACGATGGAGCCCATGAGAAGGTGGAAGGCCTGGTCCATGAGCCGTGGATCGGCCATGCGCGGCTCCTTGGCCGCCGCTACGCTGGCTCCAGGCCGATGATCTCGTTGAAGCGACCGAAGCCGATGTAGAGGGTGGTGTGGGCGACCAGCTCGATCAGCTCAGCCTCGGTGAAGTGGCTGCGCAGCTCCGCCCACAGGGCATCATCTATCTTCTGGTGGTCGACGGCGAGCTTCTCCGCAAATTTGATCGCCGCGCGCTCCCGCAAGGTGAGGAGATCGGAGCTCTCGTCGTTGATGGCCGCGATCTTGGCTTCCGTCGCTCCCGCATGCCGGGCCCCGGCATAGCGCACGGTGAGTCAGTATCGGCAGGCATTGAGACCAGCAATCTTGATGCGCACCAGCTCACGGATGACAGGATCGATCGTCCCCTCGCGGGCGAGGGCGTCGCGGAAGGCGATGAGCGCCTTGAGTACCTGGGGATTCCTGGCATAGGTGCGGGTGCTCGCCGAGGTGCCGGACTGGCGCTCGGCCTCCTCGCACAGATGCCGGATCTCGTCGTCAACCTCATGGATCTGGAGCGGGTCGATTCTCGCCATGGTGCCCTCCCCTTGGAGCGTCATTCGTGGCTCGGTCGCCGGCTGCGCAGAGGCGTGCCGGCGACGGCGCCTAAGCTCTACCACAGACGGGCTGCCATCGCAGGCACTACCGAGCAGGCGGCGGGTACGGGTCTCGACGGGACCCTCCTTCACCTCCTATGTTGTAGCCCTACTGGATCAGCCGACTGCCCTCGTAGAAGGGGTACGGGCCAGGGAATTCCCCAATGTAGCTCGTGTGCGTAAGAAGCCCTGACGCCTCAGTCCAGACATGCAGGAGGAAGGCGGGAGGCTCCATGACGAAGGCGGCAGGAGCCTCCTCCTCCAGTCCGAGCACGACCTGGTGGGCCGTGCTCGGCGAGGTCATGGCCACCGTGCCGTGCCAGCGCATCTGGATGGGACGATGCAGGTGACCGCACACGATACGCTCCACCTGCGGGTGCCGCTCGATGATCTCGCCCAGCGCCTCTGCCCCTTCGAGACCCAGGCGGTCCATGTGGGCGATGCCGGTGTGGAACGGAGCATGATGCATGAAGATCATCGTGGGGCGCGCGGGCGCCTCCTCGAGCCGTGAGGCCAGCCAGGCCAGGCGCTCCTCGCACATGAGCCCGCTGCCCTTGCCCACCACGAGCGTGTCGAGGCCGATCAAGCGAAGCGGATACTGCTCGAGCGCGTAGTGGAGAAAGGACCCGTGGCGCGGCAGATAGGCATGATCCGCAAACTCGGCGAGCAGGGGCTCGCGCCGATCGTGATTGCCCGGGATGAGATACACGGGCATGGGCAAGGGCGCCAGGAGCTCGCGGAGGTGGCGGTACTCGTCCGGGTGCCCGATGTCGACGAGGTCGCCGGTGGCGAGGACCAGATCTGGCCTCGGCGTCATCGCCGCGAGCTGCATCACGCAGCGCTCGAGGTACGTGGCGGTGTCGACTCGCCGATAGGCGAGCTGGCCCTTGGCGCGGATGTGCAGATCGGAGATCTGGGCGACGATCATGGCGACGGCTCCTGTCCGATGTCAGCGATCCAGAACCAAAAGGGCATCCGGATCGATCTTCAGGTGAACGCTCTGCCCCGCCTTGAACTCGCGTGAGGCGACAGTCTCCACCACGATGGGCGTGCGCCCCACGCCCTCGACGACCAGGCGCGTGCGATCGCCGAGGAAGAAGGACGAGAGCACCCGGCCGGTGAGCGATTCTTCTCCGGACTCGACGAGCGTCACGCTCTCGGGCCTGAACAAGACCTCGACTTCGCCGGCGCGCTCGCCGCGCCAGGGAAGGCGCCCCCCGGCCACCTCGAGCGCCCCGTCGCGGCTCGTGCCCTGGAGGCTGTTCATGGTGCCGACGAAGTCGGCCACGAATCGGCTGGCCGGCGCGAAGTAGATGTCGCGCGGACTTCCGATCTGGGCAACCCGTCCGTGGCTCATGACCACGATGCGGTCGCCTAGGGCCATGGCCTCGGCCTGGTCGTGGGTCACGTAGACTGCGGTCATCCCCAGCCGGCGCAGCAGCGTGTCGATCTCCACTCGCAGCCCCTCGCGGAGCTTGGCGTCCAGCGCGGTCAGGGGCTCGTCGAGGAGGAGGGCGCGGGGGCGGACGGCAAGGGCGCGCGCCAGAGCGACCCGCTGCTTCTGTCCTCCCGAGAGCTGATCGATGCGGCGATGGCGAAGCTCCCCGATCTGCATCATGGCGAGCATCTCGTCCACGCGCTCGCGCTGGGCGGCGGCGGGCAGCCGTCGCACGCGGAGCCCGTAAGCGATGTTCTCGCCGACCGCCATGTTGGGGAAGAGTGCGTATGACTGGAAGACCATTCCCACGTTGCGGCGCTCAATCGGCAGGTCTGTGACCTCCGCGTCGCCGAAGAGCACGCGGCCGCCGGGATCCGGCGCCTCGAGGCCCGCGATGAGGCGGAGGGTCGTGGTCTTGCCGCAGCCCGAGGGACCCAGCACGGCCACCGTCTCGCCCGCCCGGATCTCCAGGTCGATCGGCTCGACCGCGCGCGTGCCGTCGGCAAAGGTCTTGGCGCAGCCGACGAGCCGGATGGCGACCCCGGCGCTGCTCATGCCCCTGGTTCCGCCGTCGTCTCGCGCGCCACGGCACGCTCGCGGGGACGAGCCAGGAGCTGCATGGCAACCAGGAGCGGAATAATGATCACGAAGAACACGATGGTGTATGCGCTGCCGATCTCGAGCCGCATCGAGGCATAGCTGTCCGCGAGCCCGACGGGCAGCGTGCGCGTGAGCGGCGTGTGGAGCATCCACGTCATGTTGAACTCCCCGATGGAGAGCGTCACCACCATCAGGGCGCCGGCGAGGATCCCGCCGCGACAGTTGGGCAGCACCACGCCGATGAAGCGCTGGACGACGCTCGCGCCGAGACTCCTCGCGCTCTCCTCGAGCGTGCGCAGATCGATGGACGAGAGCACGGCGAGGACGGAGCGGACCATGAAGGGCAGGGTGAAGAGCACGTGGCCCACGAGGATGAAGACCCAGCTCGTGCGGAACTCGCGGTAGATGCCGTAGGTGAGGATAAGGGCGAGCGCGGTGGCCAGACCGGGAATAGCCACGGGCAGCACGAGGGCTTCCTCGAAGAGCCGGGTGAGGCGGCTCGGTCGGCGGGCCAAGACATAGGCGGCGGGCACTCCCAGGGCCAGGTCCACGGCGAGGCACGCGCCCGCGATCATCATGGAGAGGAAGATGGTCTCGCGATAGAGTCGCCACACCTCGCCGACCCAGCGCAGGGTGAGCCCGCTCTTCACGCCCTGGAAGTAGTTGGCGGTGAGCCCCGCGGTAATGGACATGGCGACGGGCACGATGAGGAAGGCCGAGATGAAGACGGTGAAGCCGAGCTGGAACGCGAACGCGCGCGACCGTCTCGGCATTCGCTAGGCCGAGGCGGCCACCGTCGAGCCTGCCGCCGTCCGGGCCAGGGCTAGGCCTGTCCACGTGATCACCCCCAGCACGATGCTCAGCGCGGCCGCCACCGCGATGTTGGCCCGAAGAGTGAACTCCGTGTAGATAGTCATGGGCAGGACCTCGATCTCCGTGGCCAGCGTGAACGCCGTGCCGAAGGCGCCCATGGAGGTGGCGAAGCAGATCGCCCCCGAGGAGAAGATGGCGGGACGCAGCGCCGGGACGAGGACGTCACGCACCACCTGCCAGGGTCGCGCTCCCAGCGAGCGCGCGGCTTCCTCCAGCCTCGCGTCGAGCTTCTCGGCAGCGGCCATGATGGTGAGGATCACCCGCGGAATCGAGAAGTAGAGATAGCCCACGAAGAGCCCTGCCATCGAGTAGGCGAACACCACCTTCTGTCCCGTGGCCAGGGCGGACAGCTCGCCGACGATGCCTTGCCGGCCAGCCAGCATAATCACCATGAAGCCCACCACCACGCCGGGAAAGGCGAGAGGAAAGGTGAGCATGGCCACGAGCAGGCTCCGTCCCGGGAAACGGTGGCGCTGGAGGAACACGCCGGCGATCCCCGCGATCACCAGCGTGGCTCCCGTCACGAGGAGGGAGAGCACGAGGGTCGAGACGAGACTCCGGAAATACCGCGGCGTGGCGATGATGGCGGCGTAGGCCGCAGCGCCACCGGGACCGCTTGCTCCCACGGCGACGAGCCGCGCGATGGGCAGGAGAAAGAAGGCCGCGAAGAACACGAGAGAGGGCAGGAGGAAGAGAACCAGGTACGGCCGGTCCCGCCCCTCCATGCGCGCTCAGCGCACCTCGTCCTGGTAGCGCTTGGTGAAGCTCGCCTGCACCGCGGCCATCTTGTCGTAGTCCACCGGCTTGGCGCGCGCGTACTCGCCAGCAGGGAGGAACTTCGCCTCGGCCTCCTTCGAGATGGCGGAGGCGCGCACCGGCCGGAGGAAGGCATTGGCCCACACCGCCTGGCCCTTATCTGACATGAGGTAGTCCAGCACCTTGCGGGCGCCCGCCGCATTGGGCCCGTTCTTCACCTGGCTCACCACGTAGGGCACGATGACGGTGCCTTCGGTGGGGATCACGAAGACGACATTGACCTTGTCCTTGTACTTGGCGCGGTACGCATTGAAGTCGTAGTCGAAGAGGATCGGGATCTCCCCAGAGAGCACGCGGGCATAGGCTGTCTGCTTGGGCACGATCGGGCTGTTCTTCTGAAGATCCTTGAAGTAGGCGATGGCGGGAGAGAAGTTGTCGAGGGAACCGCCCAGTGCGCCATTGACGGCCACCGCGCCCACGTAGCCGACGAACGCGCTCGTGGGATCGAGAAAGCCGACCATGCCCTTGTACTCGGGCTTGAGCAGATCCTTCCAGCTTCGCGGCACCGGCTTGCCTCCGAGCGCGTCGGCGTTGACGAAGAGGCCGAGAGTGCCGGAATGGATGGTGAACCAGGCGCCGTCGGGATCCTTGAGCCCGGCGGGGATCTCGTTCCAGTGCTCCGGCTTGTAGGGCGTGACCACGTCTTCCTTTTTCGCCTGTATGCCGAAGGTAACGCCGTAGTACGCGATGTCGGCCACGGGCTTCGCCTTCTCCGCGATGAGCTGCGCCAGCGTCTGTCCCGAGTTCTTGTTGTCGTGCGGCACGGTGATCCCGAGCGATTCCTTGATGGCCTTGAGCTGGCTCGCCCAGTCCGCCCATTCGGGCGGGCAGTTGTAGCAGATGACCGTCGTCCCCTGCCCCATCGTGGAGGGCACGATACCGAGAAGAGCTAGGGCGGCGACCATGGTCACGATCAGACGCTTCATGCCATTCCTCCGTGGACCGCGTGTCTCAAAAATGTTTCGCTCGCCTCCGACGCCGAAGCGGATTATACCCACTTCGGGCAGACCTCTCCGAGGAGAGCCGACCAAGAGCGTGACATCCGCCCGTACGCCGAGAGGCGTCCCCTACTCTCTATCCGCGACCGCTAGAGCGGGAGTTGGCCGGGCGCGGCACGGCGCGTATCCTACGGGCGAGCATGTCGCCGCGAAAGAAGCCGGGCAATCGACCCCCGCTCGTGCTGCGCGTCGTAAAGGCGCGGCCCCGCCTCTTCTCCTCGGCTGCGCTCGGGATCCTGATCGTTGGCGCCCTGTCCTTGTCGAACCGCTGGCGTGGCTCGACCCGAGTCCTCGTTGGCTGGGACACCGCCGTCGCGGTCTACCTGGTCCTCGCCTTCTTCATGATGGCCCGCTCGAACATTCAAATCATCAAGAGCCGAGCCGCCGAGGAGGACGAGGGCCAGTTCGCCCTCCTCATGCTGTCGGTGATCGCGGCGGTGGCCAGTCTCGCGGCCATCGTGGTCGAGCTGAGCTCGTCCGCGCTGCCCGGGGGAGGGCGGCGGGGGAGCCATATCCTGCTCGCCTCGCTCACCATCATCCTCTCGTGGTTCTTCATCCACATCATGTTCGCCCTTCACTATGCCCACGAGTTCTATGCTGCCACCGACGGCCGTGGCCTGGCCTTCCCCGGGGACGAACACTCGCCCGACTACTGGGACTTCCTCTACTTCTCGCTCGTCATCGGGATGACCTCCCAGGTCTCCGACGTCGGCGTGGTCAAGAAGGAGATCCGCCGCACCGTGGCCGCTCACGGCGTCATCTCCTTCTTCTTCAACGTGGCGTTGCTCGCGCTCACCGTGAACATCGCGGCCAGCGCCATCTAGCAGGATGCGGAAAAACCCGACATTTGATGGTCGAGTCGGAGGAAGGTTCGGCTACGATGCGCGTAACTCACACCCAGGAGGCGCGCATGCGGGGAGATGATCGCCACCAGGCCGACAGGGGGAGTTACCTGTCGCCCGAGCAGCGCGTGCCGGCGGACCATCCGCTGCGCCCGATCCGGGCGATGGTGGACACGATCCTGGTCGAGCTGTCCCCGGAGTTCGCCAAGCTCTATTCTCCGGTGGGGCGGCCGTCGATCCCGCCGGAGAAGCTGTTGCGGGCCCTCCTGCTGCAAGTCCTCTACAGCACGCGCAGCGAACGGCTGCTGATGGAGCAACTGGACTACAACCTGCTCTTCCGCTGGTTCGTCGGGCTGAACATGGATGACGCCGTCTGGGATGCCACGGTGTTCACGAAGAATCGGGAGCGCCTGCTGGCGGGGGACATCGCCCAGGCCTTCTTTACGCAGGTCCTGGCGCAGGCGCGACAGCGGCGCCTGCTGTCTGACGAGCACTTCACGGTCGACGGGACCCTGATCGAGGCCTGGGCGAGTCTCAAGAGCTTCAAGCAGACGGACGCGCCGAGTGGGTCCCCGCCGGACGATCCGGGGAATCCCACGGTGAACTTCCATGGCGAACAGCGCCGTAATGTCACTCACAGCTCGACCACCGACCCCGATGCACGGTTGTTTCGCAAGGCGAAGGGGCACGAAGCCAAGCTCGTCTACCAAGGACACGTGCTCATGGAGAATCGCCACGGCTTGGCCGTCGAGGGCTGCGTGACGCGGGCCAGTGGCTACGGCGAACGCGCGGCGGCGCTGGAGATGCTGGGCCACTGGGCGACAGCGGGGCGGATCACCGTGGGCGCCGACAAGGGCTATGACACTCGGGACTTCGTCGAGGCGCTCCGGCTGCTTCAGGTGACGCCGCACGTCGCCCAGAACACCTCGAATCGGTCGAGTGCGATCGATGCGCGCACCACGCGCCACGCCGGCTACGAGGTGAGCCAATGGACCCGCAAGCGCGTCGAAGAGATCTTCGGCTGGCTCAAGACCGTGGGGCTGCTGCGCAAGACGCGCCACAGGGGCCGCGCCCGGGTCAGTTGGATGTTCATCTTCGGCTTGGCGGCGTACAACCTGGTCCGCATCCGCAACCTGGCCGAGACCCCAGGATGATCGATAGCCTGGTGCCGCACCGCCGGCGCCGCGTCGAGTGGCGACGACCAGAGCGGAGGCAGCAGGCCTCCGCGGATCTGGGCAACAGGTTTGAGACAGTGAACTTGTCCTCTTCACTTGGTTCTTCCGCAGCCTGCTAGAGCGCCCGCGCGCGGCGAGGGCCCATGCCTGATCTGCTATTCGTGGGCGACGTGCAAGGTTGCGCACAGGAGCTGCGCGACCTCCTCGCCACCGCGGGCTTCGATCCGGGTCGCCATCGCCTCGCCTTCTGCGGCGATCTCATCAACCGCGGGCCCGACAGTGTGGGCGTCCTCGAGCTGGCACGCCGGATGGACGCCCTCGCCGTGATCGGAAACCACGAGGTCGCGCTGCTCGAGGGCCGCCCATCGCCCACGCTCGATCAGGTGCGCCGGCAGCTGGGCTCCTCGCTCGAGCAGTGGATCGGCTGGCTGCGCTCGCTGCCCACGTTCATTCGGGGCGACGGCTACATCCTCGTGCACGCGGGTATCGTGCCCGGCAAGCAGCCGGAGGAATGCACGCGCGAGGAGCTCACCGAGCTGCGCACGGTGAACGGCGAGCCCTGGTTCCACTTCTGGCACGGGCCCGAGGTCGTCGTTTTCGGGCACTGGGCTCACCGGGGCCGGGTCGACCTTCCTTATTGCAAGGGCCTCGACACCGGGTGCGTCTACGGGGGACAGCTCACCGGCCTCTGGTGGCCCCGCCTAGAGTGGGTCTCGGTGCCTGCCCGGCGCCCCTGGTTTCGGCGCGGGGAATCCTAAGGTCGGTTTCGGGGCGGGCCTTGTCATCCCGCTCTCATGTGTGACACTTTGATGCGATGAAGGTCCGCAAGGCCGTGATTCCGGTGGCGGGACTGGGCACTCGCTTCCTGCCCGCCACGAAAACCATCCCCAAAGAAATGCTCCCGATCGTCGACAAGCCGACGCTTCTCTACATCATGGAGGAGATCGTCGCCGCCGACATCTCTGAGGTCGTGCTGATCGCGGGCCGCGGCAAGAGCGCCATCGAGGATTTCTTCGACACCTCCTATGAGGTGGAAGACACGCTGGAAAAGGCCGGGCGGACGGAGCTCCTGAAGCCTGTGCACGAGATCATCCAGAAGCTGAAGGTGGTCAGCATTCGCCAACACGTGGCCTTGGGGCTGGGCCACGCCGTCCTGTGCGCCGAGCCGGCCATCGGGCGGGAGCCTTTTGCCGTCCTCCTGGGCGACGAGATCATGATCGCCAAGCCGGGCCGCCCGTCGGGAATTGCCCAGCTCACGCGCATCTACGAAGAGACGAACCAGTCGACGGTCGCGGTGATGGAAGTGGCGGAGAGCGAGGTGAGCAAGTACGGGATGGTCAAGGTAAGCGAGAAGGGGCCCAACCTGTGGGCGGTGCACGACCTGGTCGAGAAGCCAGAAATCGGCCAGGCCCCCAGCCGCTTCGCTCTTCCCGGACGCTACGTCTTCGCGGGCGAGATCTTCGACGATCTACGCCACACTCGACCAGGGCGCGGAGGCGAGATCCAGTTGACCGACGCCATGAACAAGCTGGCGCGCCGCGCGGGTATGCTCGCCACGGTGATCGATGCCCAGCGCTTCGACGCCGGCGACAAGCTCGGCTACCTGATGGCCAACGTGGAGCTCGGTCTCCGCCATCCGCAGATCGGCA
>Ga0306920_100016692_pt1 | contig 10124 bp, 9 predicted proteins | sample flu12Cox44000170_FD_204666 | JGI IMG/M metagenome (GOLD analysis project Ga0306920, IMG submission 204666) | Lab enrichment of tropical soil microbial communities from Luquillo Experimental Forest, Puerto Rico - flux4day.12C.oxic.44.000.170 (v2)... | ecosystem: Environmental > Terrestrial >...
GGTCGCGCTCTCAGCGCCCATGATCGCGCCGCATGATCCGCTGGAGCAGGACCTGATGTCCGGCACCTTGCCGCCGCACGGCTTTGCCGGCGCGAGCCCCGACTTCCTGTTCGGCACCGACGATCTGGGCCGCGATGTGCTCTCGCGTCTCATCTTCGGCTCACGCATCGCGCTCACCGTGGCTTTCGTCGCGGCAAGCCTTGCCGCGCTGCTCGGCACGCTGCTCGGCCTCCTCGCCGGATATTTCGGCAAGATGACCGACATCGTCGTGTCGCGGCTGATCGAGATCTGGATGGCCTTCCCGCCGGTGCTGCTCTCGATCCTCGTCGTCGCCATCATGGGGTCCGGCGTCGGCTCGGTGATCGCCGCGATCGCAATCATCGACTGGACACGCTTCGCACGCGTGGTGCGCGCCGAGACCATGGCGCAGGCACAGGCCGACTACGTCACCGCCGCCCGCACGCTCGGCTTCGGGCGGATGACCATCCTGTTCCGCGAGATCCTGCCGAATGTCGCCCCTCTCCTCCTCGGGCTCGTGACCTTGGAGATGGGCATCGCCGTGATCGTCGAGGCAATCTTGTCCTTCGTTGGGCTCTCGGTGTCGTCCGACACGCCGACCTGGGGCGGCATGATCGCGCAAGGACGCCAGATCATCTACCAGGCCTGGTGGGTGTTCGCGCTGCCGCTCGTCGCGCTCTTCGCGACCGTGCTCGCCTTCAACCAGCTCGGCGACGGGCTGCGCCGTGCGCTCGATCCGGTGATGCAGCGGTGACGGCGCCGCTCCTCGCCATCTCGCATCTTGGCGCCGTCTCGGGGCGCGGCATCGGCGTGCCGATCCTGCGCGACGTCTCGCTCGAGATCGCGCACGGCGAAACCCATGGCCTCGTCGGCGAGAGCGGTGCCGGCAAGTCGACGATCGCGAAGGCGGTGCTCGGCATCCTGCCGCACGGCATCCGTCTCACCAAGGGCAGGATCGAGCTTGCGGGCCGCGACCTCCTTAGCCTCGATGCCCGCGCAAGGCGCGAGCTCCTCGGCGCGGAGGTCGCACTGATCCCGCAAGATCCGCTCACCGCGCTCAATCCGGGACGCCGCATCGAGACGCAGCTCACCGATGGGCTCATCTTGTGGCGCGGCCAAGCCTTCAAGGAGGCGAGGCGCCGCATGCTCGCCCTCCTCGAGGAGGTGCAGATCCGTGAGCCCGAGCGCGTGATGCGCGCCTATCCGCACGAGCTCTCGGGCGGCATGCGCCAGCGCGTGCTGATCGCGGCCGCCTTCGGGCTCGAGCCGAAGCTCGTCATCGCCGATGAGCCGACGACGGCGCTCGACGTGACCGTGCAAAAGCAGATCCTGCGCCTGATCAGAGCGATGCAGGCGCGCCACGGCACGGGCGTCGTGTTCGTCACCCATGACCTCGGCGTGGTGGCGCAGATCTGCGATCGCGCGACGCTGCTCTATATGGGCAAGGTGATGGAGCAGGGTCGGGTCGCGACGCTTCTCGAGGCGCCGCGCCATCCCTACACGCAGGCGCTGATGGCTGCCTGCCCGCGCTATGACCGGCCAGGCCAGGGGCTCGAGCCGGTGCCGGCTTCGGTGTTCGCCACCTGCCGCGCCGAGATCGCGGCCTTCGATCGCGCCGAGGCCGGCCATGGCTGAGGTTCTCCTCGAGGCGCAGGGCGTCGTCGTCGCCTATGCGGGCCAGCGCGGTGCCTTCGGCCGACGTCAGCCGCCAAAGCCGGTGCTGCACGGCGTCGATATCGCGCTCGAGCGTGGCGAGACGATCGGCATCGTCGGTGAATCCGGCTCCGGCAAGACCACACTCGGACGCGGTCTGCTCGGGCTCGTGCCGCTGAATGCGGGCAGCATCCGCTTCGACGGGCAGGAGATCTCGACCCTCGACGAGGCCGCGATGCGCCCCTTGCGGCGACGCATGCAGATGATCTTCCAGGATCCGATGTCGTCGCTCAATCCGCGCCGGCGTATCGGCAGCACCCTCCTCGCTCCGCTCAAGCTGCATGGGATCGGCGACCACGCCGAAGTCGAAGCCCGGGTGCGCGCCGTCATCGAGCGGGTCGGCCTGCCGCCTTCCGTCCTCGAACGCTATCCGCATGAATTATCCGGAGGCCAGCGCCAGCGCGTCGGCATCGCGCGCGCGGTGGTGCTCGCGCCGGACTTCGTGCTCGCCGACGAGATCGTCTCTGGCCTCGATGTGTCGACTCAGGCGCAGGTGCTGCAGCTCCTCGGCGAGCTGAAGCGCGACATGAATCTCTCCATGGCCTTCATCAGCCATGACCTGTCGGTCGTGCGCGCCGTCTGCGATCGCGTCTATGTGCTGTGCGAGGGCCGCGTCGTCGAGGAGGGACGCTGCGAAGAGGTGTTCCAGGCGCCGCGCCACGCCTATACGCGCGCCCTCATCGACGCCATCCCGCTCCCGGTCATCGACCCGCAATGGCTCGCGCGATGAAGCTATCCGTCATGACCGGGCGAGCTCCTTCCTGAAGAACCGTCCCGGCCGCCCACGCCTGCCGATGTTCTGAACCCTTCCCGACATTGCGCGATGATTGCCTGCAAGGCTTCGCTCTTCGAGGCGCTCACGGCCAATTCGTGCTGGACGAGGTCGTGCAGGTCCTCATTGCTGATGCTCGTGTGATTGCAGGCGGGCCGCGCCATTTCCATCAGCCGCGCCACGCGCTGCGCGGCGCCTGCGGTCGAATCGAAGACCCAGACGGCGGTGAGGAAGGAGGCCACGAGGCTTGCGATCCAGCCGAGCCCTTCCGCTCCAGCCTTGCGGCGGAGTGCAGGCTCCCCCGGTGGTGCTCCAATCTGCATGGGTGTTCCAGGCTGCCCAGACATTGGCCGGGAGGCTAGCCAGAGGCCATGTCCAAATCATTCCTATAAAGCCGACAATTTGCCTGATTAACCCTACGCCTGCGCTGAGGCGCCTCACGTCAAAGCTTGCGCCAGGAGATAGCCCGAGCCCCCGCCGAGGCCCGGCCCCGGATGGGTTGAGGCGCCGATGTGATACAAGCCAGGAACATGCGTGCGGTGGTTGACCGACGACTTAAATGGCCGCCATAGGAAGAACTGGTCGAGGCCGCAATAGCCGCCATAGGGATCGCCGCCGACGAGATTGACGTTCATCGCTTCGAGATCGGCCGGCGAATAGGCGCGCCTCGCGATAATGCTCTCGCGGAAACCCTCGATATGAGCGGCGAGGATGGCTTCGATGCGGTCGGCGTAGCGCTCGCGGATCGCCTCGGTCCAACGCCCGTCCGGAGGCGGCGCTATCTCGCCTGCCGCATCGCCCTTGATGTGGCGCGGCGCCTCCGGCATTTGCAGCCACAGTATCGCCTTGCCCGCAGGCGCCCGGCTCGGATCGAGCGCCGTCGGCTGGCCGACGCAGATCGTCGGCACCGCGGGCAGCAAGCCGCGTTCGCATTCATTGGCGGCTCGCGACACGCCATCGAGGCCGGGCGTCAGATGCAAAAGGGCGACGCTGCCGAGATCGCCGCCTCTCCAGCAGGGCGGTGCCGACAGCGCATAGTGCATCTGCACATTGCCCTTGCCGTAGCGATATCCGGCGAGGCCGTCCGTGACGCTCTCCGGCAGGGCCGCTCCCTTTAGGAGCCGGCGATAGAGCGCGTCGGGCGAGACCGAGCAGATGACGCCGCGCTTCGCGGAAAATCGCGTGCCGTCGGCAAGGCGCACGCCTTGCGCCCTGCCCTGCCCGTCGAGCTCGATCTCGTCCACATCGGCCGCAAGACGAATGGCGCCGCCCTGATCCGCGATGAGATTCGAGAAGGCCTTCAGCGCCTGCTCGGCGCCGCCCTTGACGATCGGCGCACCCGCAGCTTCCAGTGCAAAGCCGATCACCTTCAGCATCTCGCCGCCATAGGCGCTCTCGGGGCCAAGGCCGCAATGCAGTACCCAGGGGGCGAAGAGCGCCCTCACCTCTTCGGAGTGATAACGGCTCTCGAGATGCGAGCGGCCATTGGCGAGCGCCTCGCCGAGAAAGGTCGCGAGACCGCGAAAGCCGCGCCGCCACACCTCCTTCGCCATGAGACGCAAGGTGGAGCCAGACCAAAGCGAACCGCCGAGCAGGCCGAAGACGAGGCCAGCGTCGCCGCCGAAGCGCTGCATCTCGCGAGCGAAGCTCGCGCCGTCGCCTTCGGCCAGCGCCTCGAAGCCCGAGACATTCGCGGCGCGATCCATGCCCAGCACCGCATGGCGTCCGTCGGGCAGGAGCACGCCCGTCGGCTTTGGCGAATGTGCGAAGGCTAGGCCGCGCTTTTCGAGCTCGGGCCCGAGCACCGCATAGGCCGGCGAGGTGACGAAGAGCACGAAGGTCGTCGCAATCACGTCGTGGATGAAGCCTTCGGCCGTGATCGCCTCGGTGCGGATGCAGCCGCCGATCTGGTCGTTGCGCTCGAGCACCAGCACCTTGCGGCGCTTGCGGCCCAGCATGGCGGCGCAAACGAGCGCATTGATGCCGCTGCCGACAATGACGTGATCCGCGTCGTCCATCGCCGCCCCGCCCCACCAGCCTTGTCGAAGAAGATAACCCGGATGCCGCCGGACCGTGGCGGCCGCCGCTCAGACGAGCATCGCCATCGGGTTCTCGATCAGCGTCTTGAATGCCTGGAGCAGCTGGGCTCCGAGCGCGCCGTCGACGGCGCGATGGTCGGTCGAGAGGGTCACCGACATCATGGTCGCGACCGCCGGCGCACCGTCCTTGACGACGACCCGCTTCTCGCCGGCGCCGACCGCAAGGATCGTCGCATGCGGCGGGTTGATGACGGCCGAGAAATTGTTGATGCCGAACATACCGAGATTGGAGACAGCCGAGGTGCCGCCCTCATATTCCTGCGGCTTCAGCTTGCGCGATTTGGCGCGCGCCGCGAAATCCTTCATCTCGTTTGAGATGGTCGACAAGGTCTTGGTCTCGGCCTGGCGCACGATCGGAGTGATCAGCCCGCCGGGGATCGAGACCGCGACGCCGACATCGGCATGCTTGTGCTTGAGCATGGCGCTGTCGGTCCAGCTCACATTGGCCTCGGGCACGCGCATCAGCGAGAGCGCCAGCGCCTTGATGACGAAGTCATTGACCGAGAGCTTGTAGGTCGGCTTGCCGTCGTTGTCCTTGGGCGCCGCCGCGTTGATCTCCTCGCGCAGCTTCAACAGCGCATCGAGATGGCAGTCGAGCGACAGGTAGAAATGCGGGATCGTCGCCTTCGCCTCGGTGAGGCGGCGCGCGATCGTCTTGCGCATGCCGTCATGCGGCACCTCGGTGAAGGAGCCGGGCTCGAACAGCTTCTTGACCGTTTCGTCCGACATGCCAACCGGAGCCGCAGCCTTCGGCGCCTGCGCCGCCGCGGCGGGCGCCGCCGCCGGTTGTGCGGCCGCTCGCGCGGTGCCGCTCGCCATCGCGGCCTTCACATCCTGCTCGACGATGCGCCCATGCGGCCCCGAGCCCTGGATGCTCGCAATGTCGATGCCGGCGCTCTTCGCCATGCGGCGCGCGAGCGGCGACGCGAAAATCCGCCCGCCACCGGCATGGCCATTTGCCAACGCGGCCGGCGCCGGCGGCACGGGCTGGGGCTGTGCCGGAGGAGCTTTGGCCTCGACGGCTGCCGGAGCCGCCGCCTGAGGCGCCGCGGCCTGCGGCGCCTCAGGAGCGGCGGCAGGTACCGCCGCCGGCTTGCCGGCCGCGGCCGCTCCGCTCGCGACCGCCTTGGCGTCCTCGCCTTCGGCGGCGATGAGCCCGATCAGCTGATTGACCGGCACATCCGCCGTGCCCTCGGGCACCACGATCTTGGCGAGCACGCCCTCATCGACCGCCTCGACCTCCATGGTCGCCTTGTCGGTCTCGATCTCGGCGATGACGTCGCCGGATTTGATGCGATCGCCTTCCTTCTTCAGCCATTTGGCGAGGTTGCCCTTCTCCATCGTAGGCGAGAGGGCCGGCATGAGGATATTGGTGGGCATGGGCGCGCCTGCTGCTCGGTCGGGAGGTTGGGATCAGCGGTAGAGCACGGCCTTCGCGGCCGCGACCACCTCGCCGACATTCGGCAAAGCCAGCTTCTCGAGATTGGCCGCATAAGGCATCGGCACGTCCTTGCCGGTGATGCGCACGGGTGGCGCGTCGAGCCAGTCGAAGGCTTCCTCGCAGACCCGCATGCCGATCTCGGCGCCGACGCCCGATTGTGACCAGCCTTCCTCGACGGTCACCAGGCGATTCGTCTTCTTGATGCTCGCCACGATGGTCGCGACGTCCATCGGACGAATGGTGCGCAGATCGATGACCTCGGCCTCGATCCCTTCCTTGGCGAGCTCATCCGCCGCCTTGAGCGCATAGGTCATGCCGATCGACCAGGAGACGATGGTGACATGGGCGCCCGCCCGAGCGATCTTCGCCTTGCCAAGCCGCACGATGAAATCGTCGAGCTTCGGAACCGGCGAGGACTGCCCGTAGAGGATCTCGTTCTCGAGGAAGATCACCGGGTTCGGGTCACGGATCGAGGCCTTGAGCAGGCCCTTGGCATCGGCAGCGCTATGGGGGGCCACGACCTTGAGGCCCGGCACATTGCTGAACCAGGCGGCATAATCCTGGCTGTGCTGCGCGGCGACGCGGGCCGCCGCGCCATTCGGTCCGCGAAACACGATCGGACAGCCCATCTGGCCACCCGACATATAGAGGGTCTTCGCGGCCGAGTTGATGATCTGGTCCATCGCCTGCATGGCGAAGTTGAAGGTCATGAACTCGACGATCGGCCGCAGCCCCGCGAGCGCGGCACCGACGCCGAGCCCCGCGAAGCCATGCTCGGTGATCGGGGTGTCGACCACGCGGCGCGCACCGAATTCCGCCAGCAATCCCTGCGTCACCTTATAGGCGCCCTGATATTCGGCGACCTCCTCGCCCATCACGAAGACGGTGTCGTCGCGCCGCATCTCCTCGGCCATGGCGTCGCGGAGCGCCTCGCGCATCGTCATGGTCACCATCTCGGTGCCGGCCGGAACCTCGGGCTCGGCCGCGACTGGCTGCGGTGCCGCATGCACGGCCGGAGCCTCGACCTTTGCGGCAGGAGCCTCGGCCTTGACGGGCGCGGCCTCGGCCGCGCCGCCATTGGGCTTCGGCGCCGCAGCGGCAGCTGCACCCACATCCTCGCCCTCGCCCGTGATCACGGCGATCGGCGTGTTGACCGCCACATTCTCCGTGCCGTCACTAACCAGGATCTTGGCCAGCACCCCCTCATCGACCGCCTCGACCTCCATGGTCGCCTTGTCGGTCTCGATCTCGGCGATCGCATCGCCGGATTTGATGCGGTCGCCCTCCTTCTTCAGCCATTTCGCGAGCTTACCTTGCTCCATGGTCGGTGACAGGGCGGGCATCAATACGTTCGTCGGCATGGGATACTCAGCAACCTGAATGATGGGTCAAATCCGGAAATCCGTGGGCGCGGCCATGGCGCGGCGTGCTGGCGCTACACCAGCACGTCCGTCCACAGCTCGGCCGGATCGGGCTCCGGATTGTGCTGGGCGAACTCCGCCGCCTCGTTGACGACCTCGCGCACCTTGGCGTCTTCCGCCTTGAGCTCGTCTTCCGGCACCTTCCAGGTTTCGAGGAGGCGCTTGCGCACCATCTCGATGCAGTCATGCTCCTCGCGCATCTTCTGCACCTCCTCCTTCGAGCGATATTTCGCCGGATCGGACATGGAGTGGCCGCGATAGCGGTAGGTCTGCATCTCGAGGATGTAGGGCCCCTTGCCGCTGCGCGCGAAGGACATGGCGCGTCCGCCCGCGGCGCGGACGGCGCGCACATCCATGCCGTCCACCTGCTCGCCGGGGATGTTGAAGGAAACACCGCGCTTGGAGAAATCGGTCTGGGCCGAGGCGCGGGTCACCGCCGTGCCCATGGCGTAGCGGTTGTTCTCGATGACGTAGACGACCGGGAGCTTCCACAGCTCGGCCATATTGAAGCTCTCATAGACCTGGCCCTGATTCGAGGCCCCGTCGCCGAAATAGGTGAGCGTCACGCCGCCATTGTCGCGATAGCGGTTGGCAAAGGCGAGGCCGGTGCCGAGCGAGACTTGCGCGCCGACGATACCATGCCCGCCGAAGAACTGCTTCTCCTTCGAGAACATGTGCATCGAGCCGCCCTTGCCATGCGAATAGCCGTTGCGGCGCCCGGTCAGCTCGGCCATGACACCCTTCGGGTCCATGCCGGTCGCGAGCATGTGGCCGTGATCGCGATAGCCGGTGATCACCTGATCGCCCGTCTTCGCCGCCATCTGCATGCCGACCACCACGGCCTCCTGGCCGATATAGAGGTGGCAAAAGCCGCCGATGAAGCCCATGCCATAGAGCTGGCCCGCCTTCTCCTCGAAGCGGCGGATCAAGAGCATCATGTGATAGGCTTCGAGATCGTCCTCGCGGGTGAAGGGGGCGTCCTGCGGCCCAGCGCCGCCTGTGGCGGCATCGGAGGCGCCTGGCCCATTGGCCTTGGGCATGTCTTTTTCACTCACCGGTCGCGCGGACGAGCGGGCCGGTTTGGCCGCGGCACCTGCCATGCTTGTTCCTCCTTGGTCTCCGGCTGCGAAGATTAGACGAAGGACTAAGGCTTGGCGAGAGGGCGTCTCCCGGCGAGGCGGGGAATGCGGGCGAGTAGCTGCCTTGCGATGGGAGCGCGGCCGAGCCTCTTGTGGCCCGGCCTTCCCGGCTGACAGCCGGCTTCCGACAGGCTATCCATTCGGCCGCGCCCCATTCGACGGGCGTTCCAGAACCCCCGGGAGGTTTCGATGACGAGGTCCTTTGTGAAGCTGGCGGCCGCTGCCGCGATCGGTCTGTTCGCGACCGTCGCCATGGCCCAGACGCCGGCCCCGAAGCCTGCCGCCCCGGCGGCAGCTCCCGCCGCACCCACGGCCGCGGCTCCTGCCGCCGCCACCCCTGCCCCCGCCGCCAAGGCTGCTGCCAAGCCGCGGACCGCGCAGAGCCTCGAATGCTCGAAGGAAGCCGACGCGAAGGGCATCCACGGCAAGACCCGGCACAAATTCATGTCGGCCTGCAAAAAGGGCAAACCGACCGGTTGATCGCTCATTCCAAAGGGGCGCTATTTCGGGCGCCGGCGATCTCCTGAGCCGGCGCCCATTCACGCGAGCTTCGGCGTTTTTCGCCGCTCAGGGCGTTTGGGGCTTACCCGAATCCTTGATGAAGATGACGAAATCGTTCTTGTTGACGCGGCCGAGCTCGGCGCGCACGCGCTCGTCGAGCAGGTCGCCGTCGAGCATCGGGCCGCGCAGCATCGCGACCTTACGCTCGAGCGCGACGCGTTCCTGCTTCAGATCGACGAGCTCGTTGCGTAGCGCAAGGACGCGGCTCTTGATCTGGCGCTTGGCCTCGATGCCGCGCGCCCCCTCATAGGCTTGCGCGACGAAATATCCCGTGACGAGCGCCGACGCGCTCCACAGGAATGCGAGCCCCAGAATAATGCGCCAGCGATGCTTGACGACCATGGCGCGATTAGAGCGCAGCGAGGTTAACGAGGCCTTGCCGAAGGCGCAGCTTGCGCCGATCGTCCGGCAAGCAGTGTGAGGAGCCGCGCATGGCCGATCGTGTCTCAATTCGGGCGATCACCACCAATTGCTGCGTCTGCGGCGGAGGACCGGCCGGAATGATGCTCGGCTACCTCCTGGCGCGGGCCGGGATCGACGTCGTCGTCATCGAGAAGCACGCCGATTTCCTGCGCGATTTCCGCGGTGACACCATCCACCCCTCCACGCTCGAGGTGATGCACGAGCTCGGCCTGATCGACGACTTCCTGAAGCTGCCGCATCAGAAGGTCGACAGGCTCTCCGGCCAGATCGGCGAGACGCCCATCGCGCTTGCGGATCTCTCGCATCTGCCGGTGCACTGCCCCTTCATCGCCTTCATGCCGCAATGGGATTTCCTCGATTTCCTGGCGAAGCACGGGCAGCAATTCCAGGGCTTCCGCCTCATGATGCGCACGGAGGCGACGGAGCTCATCAGCGAAAACGGGTCGGTGCGCGGCCTCAGGGCCGAGACGCAAGAGGGGCCGATCGAGATCCGCGCCAATCTCGTGGTCGGCTGTGACGGCCGCCATTCGACCGTGC
>Ga0306920_100016695_pt1 | contig 10123 bp, 10 predicted proteins | sample flu12Cox44000170_FD_204666 | JGI IMG/M metagenome (GOLD analysis project Ga0306920, IMG submission 204666) | Lab enrichment of tropical soil microbial communities from Luquillo Experimental Forest, Puerto Rico - flux4day.12C.oxic.44.000.170 (v2)... | ecosystem: Environmental > Terrestrial >...
CCGTGGTTCTTTTTGAGCCGGCCTTCACCGAGGCCATTCCTGCCTCCTGGCCGAATACGCCGCTCGAGGCGCTGGCCAAAGACGCTGTGGCTGACTACATCCTGCAACACTATCGCTCCTGCCGGCTCCTGAAGTCGGCGGGCGGCTGGGGTGTTGCCTTCATGGTCCGCAAGGATCTTGGTTGCCCTTCTTCGGAGGATCATCGGATCGCCTCAAAGTGATCTGCCGAATATCGTAGCCCCGGCAGCTCATGAGCTGTTTTTAAATGGTGCCAAGTCTTTTCTATCAACAGCGACTTTTGCAGGCCTCAGGGCTCATTTCGTCGTTTCCCAGCCCCTCTAACCGCTTCGCGCTTTCCGTCTTTGTCTTGCTGTTGGCAAGGGGAGTGAGGGGAACTTAGGGCTTGACTATCGTCGATGGCTTGTTTACCCTTGAGTTAGTAACACTGGAGGGAACGAAAGATAAACACCAGAAACGGGACGCTTCGCTTCTGACAGCACGACATGCCAGAAGCGGCCTTTCGACAACCAGGAGGCAATGCCAAGATGACACAGAGACGACGAATCGCAATCGCCTATTTGTTTGCCGTGCCCACAGTGCTGGGCGTGGTTCTGTCGCAGCACGTTGCCTTTGTCCGGGTCAAACACGCGGAAGCCGGAATGTCCCAGGCCGCTGAGGCGCTACGCGAGTGTAACGTCGCCTTCTCGCTGCTGAACGGAGCGGAGGCGGAGGCGCAGCGATATGTGTCAGGTGGCGACCAGGAGTCCAGGAATTCGTTCCTCGATACCGTCGTGCGCCTTCGTACGATTCTTCAACGTCTCCGTGAGGTTAGCGACAGTTCCAGCCAGTCGCAGCTCGCGAGCCTGGAACCGCTCGTCCTGAAACGGATCGGTTTGCTGCAACAGATGATCGATAGGAAGCACCAAGCCCTCCAGCACCGAACTGGTCTCGACGCCGGGAAAGCCCCAGATGATATCGGCAAGCTCGTTGAGGAAATCAAAACCGCACAGCAGATCCGCCTGGAACAACAGAGGGAGGCGGTGGACCAGAGCCTGCGCTTTGCAAGCGGGGTGAACACCTTTGGCGGATTCCTGACGATCTGGTTGGTGGGTGTGGCAGCCTTGTTGTTGTTTCACGACGAGAAACGGCGCGCTTGGTCAGGCATGGAACGTCGAGTCCACACCCGAGTCCTCGAGACCCTCCCCCTTGGGGTAAGCCTCAGCACTGAGGCCGGAGCCATCGTTTACGCCAATCAGGCCGAAGAGGCTGCGTTCGGCTACGACGAAGGGGAACTGATCGGCCAGAACGTGACGCGCTTGCACGTGTGCGGCAGGGATGGCACTGAGCCGGACATCGAGGAGATCATCGACCGCCTCGGGCACGCCGAAACCTGGTCCGGAGAGCTTACGATCCGCAAGAAGGATGGCAGCACCGCCAGAACGGCCGCCTGGATCACGAATATGGGCGTGTCGGGCAAGTTCTACCGTATGTTCGTTCACAATCAGGATAAGCAGTACGTAACTAGAGAAGAGGCCCGGCCCTCGAAGCAGACTGCGTGGCGGGGCAATGAGCGTGTTCTTGAGCGCTCAAGGGGGGCTTGACAAGGCTCAACAGGAGTAGTACTCTCCGGGTGTATCCACAATGACAGCCGAAAGCCGCCGTGCCAACGGCTATCGCAAAGTTTCCGGTTGCCGTCGGGTGCCTTCAGGTGGCGGTTCTCGGTACCCGAGGCAAAGTCGGGGTGCGGAGACGAGGCAAAGCTCGTAGCGAAACCTGGGGCTATATGACGAACACAATCCAACATCGCAGCGGTACTTCGGGTAGACTCCTGCGAGGGGCAAGTGCGGGGGCGGCATTAGCGGTCGCGCTCGGGTCAGCGTTCGCCGCGATGCCATCGGCGCGAGCGCAGACGCGCTATCCAGCTCCGGTATCTCGACCGGCGCCGACCGTCCAATCCGGGTTTACCGTGGGAACTCGTTTCCCGCTGAGGGGCGGGCGCGGGTTCTTCCGGGGTTCGCGCTTCTCATCGTTTCCGTACTGGGCTTACTGGTATCCGTATTGGGATTACTGGTATCCTCCGTATTTCTTAAATGAGGAGAACGATTCCGAGCAGCGCAAAGCCGAGGCGCCTACACCGCAAGTGGTTGTCATCGACCCTAGCCAGGCGTCCGCCAACAAGCCGCCGAGCCCACCCGAGTCGCTGTTACTCGAGCTGCAAGGGGATCAGTGGGTGCGGGTCACGAGCCCCAGTCAGTCGCCGGTGGGCGCGCAAGCCGCGCAGCCGGAATCCCCACCCGCCTCGGCTCCACGATCCGTTACGCCCCGGATTAGGGCCGCCGAGCCGCTGCGGGAGCTTCCACCCGCTGTGCTCGTGTATCGCGACGGGCACCAGGAAGTGGTCGAGGATTACACGATCATCGGCCCAACCCTGTATACGAGCGCGGATTATTGGAGCAGCGGTTCCTGGACAAGAGAGGTCCAGATCGCCCAGTTGGATATTCCCGCCACCCTTAAGATCAACCGGGAGCGCGGTCTGAAGTTCAGCCTGCCTTCCGGGCCGGGTGAAATAGTCGTCCGGCCGTGAGTTTCAATTTTGACATTCGGCGGACTGCGCAGGCCTCGCAAGGTCTGCGCCAGCCAGCGTAGTACCCTCCACGCATATCCACGATTCACATTCCAAAGCCGCGGGGCGGCCCTGCCCGTAGGCTCTGACTAGGACACTGTGACCAAACGTACTCACATTCCTTGTAACGGGTGTCTACTGCGATCGAGATTCCGGCTCTAGACTGGCCGGCTCTGACTTGTTCTGAGTTCGTGGCCGTTTCCAAGTACAGGCTACGTCGCAACTTAGGCATTTTATGGCTTTTCCCCGACTCAATGTCCTGTAAGACGAAAGTGTGCGGGACGTGGCCTGCCACTTGCTCTAGTGAAGGCGTTCAGGTTGCCAGGTTCGCGACTTGCGATGCCAGAGCGATTTTGAACACTATTCTCGTTCGGAGGAAATAACGATGATGAAGTTTGCTTCTTTGGCCCGGTTCCACCGGGAAGAGGAAGGCCAGGGCCTCGTAGAATACGTGTTGATTCTGGCGCTGGTTGCTTTTGCCGCGACGGCTGGCATGACCAAACTGGCGAGCTCGATCAACAGTGCCTTCAGCCAGGTCGGCACCTACCTCGCCAAGTACATCTCCTAGTTCTCGCAATTGGGAGAGGGCGTAACCGGATGGGCTGGCGAGTGTCCACGATTTACTGACTTCGCCTGCCCACCGAGTGCGCCGCAACGAGGGAAATCTCGCACCATCTTGAAACCATGAGGAAGGCAACGATGATCAGGAACCTTGGGAAACGTTTGGTTCGTTTGTACACTGAAGAAGCGGGCCAAGGCCTGGTGGAGTACGTGTTGATTCTAGCTCTGGTTGCTTTTGCGGCTACGGCGGGCATGAGCAGCCTGGCGAGCTCCATCAACAGCGCTTTCAGCCAGGTTGGGACCTACCTTAGCAAGTACATCTCGTAACGATCCGTTTCAGGTTGAGATGGGCCGCTGACGATAAGTCTTGAGAGGGGCCGAGATGATCAGAGGATCTGACGGCTCCCGTTTTCCCGGAGAACTGTGGCCAAAACCGGGTCGTTTTAAAGAAAAACGTGGAGAACTATCCGATGTTAGGTGCTCTAATCTGCGCCACCCTGGGCGCAGTGAGTGATATTCGAGCAAGGCGAATCCCCAACTGGCTGACTTACGGAGGCCTGTTGGGGGGGCTTGCGCTTCGCACGATCCTTGAAGGCTGGCGCGGGCTGGGACAAGGAGCGGCTGGCATTTTGGCTTGCGGAGGAATCTTCTTTCTCTTCTATCTGGTCCGCGGCATGGGAGCCGGGGATGTGAAGCTGATGGCTGCCGTGGGTGCGTGGACTGGTGTCCGGCCGGCGGTCGTAGTGATGATTGCTACGGCTGTTGCAGGTGGAATTCTCGGCGTGGTTTACATGGTCTTTTACAGGCGCGTGGGCAGCACCGTGCAGAACATTGCTGAGCTGATTCGTTTTCACCTGACCTCAGGGATTCGGCCGCATCCGGAAGTCAACCTGGGGGACCCAGGATCTATCCGAGTGCCCTATGGTCTGGCGATCGCGATGGGGACTCTTTATGTTTTTATGTCAAGTGCAACCTTTTAGCGGGGGTGACTTACGGACGCAAGACGGATTTTAGTTGCATTGTTGATGGCGGTGGTCGTGGCCGGTGGTGTCACGTACTTTGCATATAGCCGGTTGCGGCGGAGCGCCGGTCGCCCGCAGGTAACCCAGCTTGTTGCCACTGCTAAGGAACTACCAGCTGGGGTGGCGCTGACGGCGCAGGACGTTAATCTCATCGAGTGGCCGGCGACGGTTCCTCTACCGGGCTCGTTCTCCAAAGTTGAGCAGGTAGTGGGTCGCCCTCTCATCTATCCCTTGGGCGCCAAGGAGCCTGTGTTGGAGCGCGACCTGGCCGTGGCCGGTTCCGGTCTTGGCCTCTCGGTGAAGATACCTTCCGGGATGAGAGCGACTTCGGTTCGCTCCAATGAGATTGTGGGCGTGGCGGGCTTTCTGTATCCGGGGTCGCATGTGGACGTCCTCGGAACATTTACCGTTCCGGGCAATCCTAGCCCGGTGACGCAAACTATTCTGCAGAACGTCGAGGTTCTGACCGCAGGCGAGAAGATTGAACCCGACCCGCAAGGCAAGCCGCAGACCGTCAACGTCGTAACCTTACTTCTCGACTCCGAAGACTCGCAGAAGCTTCTCCTGGCCAGCACACAGGGCACCATCCAGTTTGTGTTGCGCAACGGAGCGGATCAAGGAAAGGCCACCGTGACGCCCGTGCGGCTGGACCAATTGGTGGCTGGTGCCAAGCCGCCTACACCGGCGCCTGTCGCCAGGGTAGAGAGACCGAGAGTGCCTCCGTCCCCAAGACTACCCGATGTATATGTGGTCGAAGTGATCCAGGGAGAGAAGCGCAGTGCGGAAAAATTCTGACCGGACGTCCGAAGGGGAGCGGTTTGGAGAAGCAATGAAAAATCTACGTGGTATCAAAACAGTAATCTTAGCTGTCAGCGCGGTTCTCGTGACTGCAGGCGGACTCGGGTTGGCCCAGGAAACTCTGGTTTCGCCCGAGGCCCAGCCTCTTCACATCCTGGTGGGCAGGTCGGTTGTTGTCAATATGCAGACGCGGCTGAAACGTGTGCTCGCGAGCAATCCGGCTGTAATCGAGGCAGTGGCGACGACCCCCACACAGGTTGTTGTGGAGGCGAAGTCGGCGGGGAACAGCAGCCTCATCCTGTGGGATGAAGCGGACCACTCCCGCATGCTGGAGGTAATGGTAGACCTGGACGTGACAGGTCTGCGAACCGCCATTGAGAAAGCATATCCGAACCAACCGATCCAGGCGCAGGCCGACCAGGGGCGCATCATTCTTTCAGGGACTGTCCCGAGCCAACACGCTGTGGATGACCTGCTGAAAATGGCGGCCACGTACTCAAAGGACGTCGTGAACTCGCTGGTTGTAGTCGGGCCCCACGAACGCCAGATTCTGCTGGAGGTGAAGTTCGCCGAGGTGGATCGCACGAAGTTGGATCAGTTCGGTATCAACTTCTTCAGCACAGGCGCTGGCAACACGATCGGCACGATCTCTACTCAGCAGTTCGGCCTGATCAGCGGCGCCGGGGGCCCCCTGCAGGTCACGCAACCCATTGGTCATGCAACCGCAGGGTCCACGACCTTCGCCCTCTCGGACCTGCTCAACGTCTTCCTCTTTCGTCCGGATATTCACTTCGGCGCGACGATAAAGGCTCTCCAAGAGAAGAACGTGTTGCAGATCCTGGCGGAACCGAATCTCCTGGCATTCAATGGCAAGAAAGCGAGCTTCCTGGCTGGCGGTGAGTTCCCCTACCCAGTAGTCCAAGGAGGGCAGAACCTCGGGGTGGTCACGATCCAGTTTCGACCGTTCGGCGTCCGGCTGGACTTCGTGGGTCAGGTCAACGAGGACAACGTCATACACCTCCAGGTTGTTCCGGAGGTCAGCACCCTCGATTACGCCAACGCCGTGACCATATCGGGCTTCACAGTTCCTGCCATCTCGACGCGACGCGCCGATACAGAAATCGAGTTGAAAGATGGCCAGTCTTTTGGAATTGCCGGGCTCATGGACCAGAGGGTGATCGCTCAGCTCAATAGGATCCCGGGTATCGGCGATATACCTGTTCTCGGCCAGCTTTTTAGGTCAAGGAGCACCCAGCGGAACAACACCGAGCTCATGGTCCTTGTAACCCCTCATGTCGCTGACCCCGTACGCAGCGGGGCCAACGTAACATCGACGCCCCACGCGCCGATGCCCTATATGAGCGTTCCAAAGTTTGACGAGAATTTGCCCGGTCACAAGGAGCTTGAGCACCCGTCGCAGCCTGCGACGCCGAGGTAGAGCAAATGATTGTGAATACCCGAGACAGCACTGCAGTCCCCTCTCGCGAAGGCCTTTCGTCGGGAGAGACACTCTCACTAGTCAGCATTTGTATGGATGCTGAAACTGCAGGCGAGTTGCGACAACTTGTCCGATCGACGCATTTCGTTCGCCTGCAGGCTGAACTTCGCGATTATCCGACCGAAGATGACTTAGCGCTCGAGTGGACCAAAGAGCCCGGCCCACACATTTGCCTGATTGACTTTGACCGGGACCGCAAGAGTGCGATCGTCACCGCGGAGCGGATTCATCAGAGGTTGCCGCACACGGCCATCTTTGCGACCTCTTCGAACTCTCAACCAGACCTCATCATTCAAGCCATGCGATGTGGTTGCAGCGAGTACATCGTCAAACCGCCCGACCGTGAGCAGCTCTTAGAAGCGGTTGTCCGAGTTGGAGGACGGAGGAGAGAAAAACGGGAGCTGTTGAATGGGCAGGTGCTGACTTTCCTTGGGGCCAAAGGCGGATCAGGGGTGACGACAGTGGTGACGCATCTGGGCGCACTGCTGGCGAAGTCGTGCTTGCGCAAGACTCTCGTCATCGATCTTCATCCTACCTTAGGCGATGCAGCGCTCTATCTCGGGTTCACCAAGCATCAGTACCACTTCTGTGAGCTCGCGGAAAACGTCGATCGGCTAGACTCGGAGTTACTTCAGAGTTTCGTGTTACACCATTCGAGTGGCTTGGACCTGCTGCCGGCGCCAGACCAGAGCGAACCAGCGCCAGGCGTTTCACCGGAGGCAATCGGCCAGACGATTGAGTTTATTCGCCTTCAGTATGAATTTGTGTTGATTGATAGTCCCCCGGGTATCAGCGAACAGAACCTCGAACTGCTTCGTCATTCGGACCAAGTGCACGTGGTGACGGTGCCGGAAGTGTCCGCCATGCGGAATGTGGTCCGTTACCTGGACTACCTCCAGCGGATCGATTTCTCGCAGGAGAAGATCCGGGTAGTTCTTAACCGCCACCTGAAAAGAGGCGCGATCACAGACGACGAGATCGAGAAGGTTATACGCAGGAAGATTTATTGGAAAGTACCGAACCAATACAACCAGGTGATCCGGACGATCAACGGCGGCGATCCAGCTTCTGAGTTGTCGAACTCTGAGGTGGCCCGCTGTCTGATGGGGTGGGCCGAGCACGTGGGAAGCAGGCCCGACTCTGATATGGAGAAAAAGAAAGAGTCCAAGGTAGAAAAGGCGCCTAAGGCAGCATTGCTGGGGTTGCTCGGCTTATGAGACAGCCGCTCCTCGGGAACTTGAGCAAAAGTTGGGAGGAATAATACCATGGCCACATTGCTAGACAGCGCGGGCGCACCGCCTCTGAGCGAAGAGAAGAAAAAGAAGGCAGGGCTGCCCTTCAAGGCTTATCAGGAGCTCAAGTCCTCAGTACATCGGGAGCTGCTCAACCGAGTAGACCTTGAAAAGGTTGCGACGTTGCGCGACGGGCGTATTCGAGGCCAAGTTTTTGCGATCATCCAGGACCTGATCGCGAACCTCAATGCTCCGATGAGCGGGCCCGAGCGCGAGCGGCTGGCGCGTGAAGTCCTAGACGAAGTGTTCGGTCTGGGCCCCATCGAACCCCTTCTGCAAGATCCGACGATCAACGATATCCTGGTCAACACCCACAAGCATGTGTATGTGGAACGGGCAGGCATGCTGGAAGAGACCAACGTGATGTTCAAGGACGATGCCCATCTGATGCACATTATTGAGAAGATCGTTGCGGCTGTAGGTCGGAGGGTAGACGAATCTTCGCCGATGGTAGACGCTCGCCTCCCTGACGGTTCACGCGTCAACGTCATTATTCCGCCCCTGGCGATCGACGGCCCGGCGCTCTCTGTCCGGCGCTTCGGTCACGTCCCCTTGACGGCGGACGACCTGCTGACGAACCGAACGCTGACGCCACCGATGCTGGAGCTTCTCAGAGGCGCGGTGAAGGCGCGACTCAGCATTGTTATATCAGGAGGAACCGGCGCCGGAAAGACCACGTTTCTAAATGTGCTTTCCGGGTACATCTCGGATAGAGAAAGAATCGTCACCATTGAAGACTCTGCGGAACTGCAACTGAAGCAACGTCACGTCGTTCGCCTCGAATGCCGGCCGCCGAACGTCGAAGGCAAAGGAGCGGTGATGCAGCGACAGCTCGTCATCAACAGCCTCCGGATGCGACCGGATCGGATCATCGTGGGCGAAGTGCGCGGCGAAGAGGCTTTGGACATGCTCCAAGCCATGAACACAGGTCATGATGGCTCGCTCACCACCGTTCATGCCAACACCCCTAGGGACGCAATTGCCCGGTTGGAGACTATGGCGCTGATGGCCAACTTGAATCTCCCTGAAAAGGCCATCCGTCAGCAAATCGCGTCCGCTGTCGCCATCGTCGTCCAGGTGTCCCGTATGAGCGACGGAACACGTAGAGTGACCCACCTGACGGAGATTACGGGAATGGACGACGAGGTGCTCAGCATGCAGGACATCTTTGTCTTTGAAAGACAGGGCATCGCTTCCAACGGGCGCGTCGTGGGAACGTTCTCCGCCACTGGTATACGACCGAAGTTCGCCGAGAAACTCAAGGCCTCCGGCATTGCCGTGCCCGCAGCTATGTTTGAACATACTGTTCAAGTCTAGAAGGTTGAGGCTTCGCTATGTCCCTCCTGATCCTGTTTGGCCTGCTCTTGCTCCTTACCTTCGGGGCTTTGGTCTGGGCGTTGAAGCCCACCAAACCCGAGGCCGACATTCAGCGACACCTGACAAGCATAGGAAGGATGTACGCGGTTGACACGGACGGAACCACGATCTTGAAGCAAGAATTGCTTAGCTCGCTTCCCTGGGTGAATACCATCTTGGGGCGAGTGCCGGGTTGCCTTAGGCTGCGGCTGTTGATAACGCAGGCCGGTGGCAACTGGAGCGTCTCAACCCTACTGCTCGGGTCGCTTGTGGGAACTTTGCTCGCTGCGTGGCTCGGCACGGTGTTCGTGCCAGGCCTTCTGCTAGCTCTCGCTTTGGGAGCAGCTGTGGGCTTCGCGCCATATGGATACTTGCTGGTCAAGAGAGCAGCTCGCTTCAGTCGTTTTAACACCTTTCTTCCAGAGGCTATTGACCTCATGGCCCGAGCGTTGAGAGCCGGGCACGCTGTGACTGCTGTGATTGAGATGGTTGCCCAGGAGACAGCGGAGCCAGTCGCTTCAGAATTCCGCGTTGTTTTCGAGGAGCAGAACTTAGGGCTGCCTTTTCGGGAGGCGTTTCTCAATTTGGCTGAGCGAGTGCCTCTCGAAGATGTTCGTTTTCTCGCGACGGCAATTCTCGTACAGAGGGAAACCGGAGGCAATCTGGCGGAGATTCTGGACAAAACCGCAGCTGTTATGAGGGAAAGGATCCGGCTTAAAGGACAATTACGAATTTACACCGCTCAGGGGCGGGTGACGGGCTGGATCCTTTGCTTGCTACCGTTCATCGTGTTCCTTTTGATCAACCTGGTGAACCGCGATTACGAGAAGAAACTGTGGACAGACCCGACTGGGCTCCATGTTGTTTACGCGGGCCTGATCATGATGGTGGTGGGCATCTTCGCGATCCGTAAAATTGTCGATATCAAAGTGTGACAATATGGAGATATTAATCATCGTTCTCGGAATCGTGC
>Ga0306920_100016696_pt1 | contig 10123 bp, 8 predicted proteins | sample flu12Cox44000170_FD_204666 | JGI IMG/M metagenome (GOLD analysis project Ga0306920, IMG submission 204666) | Lab enrichment of tropical soil microbial communities from Luquillo Experimental Forest, Puerto Rico - flux4day.12C.oxic.44.000.170 (v2)... | ecosystem: Environmental > Terrestrial >...
AAGCCCGTCAACCCAGCGCCGCACGGCGTCCGCACGCCACCTCCAGGCTCCGCAAAGGCAAACCGTAGGAATGGGCGACGTCAATAAGCAACTGGAACGCGCGAAGAAATTCCTCGAAAAGAATCGCATCGAGGATGCCATCGACGCGTATCTCGCGGTGCTGGAAGACGCACCTGTCCATCCTGAGGCCACCCAGGCGCTGGGCGATCTTTACGCGCGCCAGGAACAGCCGGAACGCGCCGCCGTGTATTACGGAATGTTCTTCGATCTGCTGATCGATCCGCGGGACGAAAGCAAGGCGCTGGCCATCTACAATCGGTTTCTAAAGAATTTATCCGGCAACCAGCCGCCGGAACGCATCGCGCGCTATGCGTTCCTGCAACAAAAGCAAAACAGACTTGAGGAAGCGACCGAGCAATACGGGAAGGCTGCTGAGCTCTTCACGCTGGCTGGCCGTGAGGAAGATGCCCTGTTTTGCCTGGAGCGAAGGGCGCAACTCGAGCCGGAGAATCTTTCCCGGCAAGTGAAGCTGGCGGAAGCGGCGGAGAGGAATGGCCGCAGCACGTTAGCGGCGCGCGCGCTGTTGCGCGCCGGGCAACTGGCAACGGCCAGCGGGGCGACCGAAGAGTCTCTGAATTATCTGGCGCGGGCTCACGCACTAGCGCCGCAGGAACGCAGCGTTGCTCTTTTGTACGGCGCGGCAAAGCTGAGAAATGGCGATGCCGCCGAAGCGGCGAGATTGCTGGAGCCATTTGCGGCCACGGAAGCCGATCCGGTTTTCCTGGAAACCTTTTCTGAAGCGCTGACTCGTTCAGGCCAACTGGATCGCGCGAGGCAGGTCCTGGAAAAGCTGCTGCGCGAGAAAAACGCCGGGCTGCTGCGGTTGTTCCAGCTGGCGGACCAGTACGCCACGGCCGGATCGGGAAACAAAGCCGTCGAAGTGCTTACCGTCCTGAAGCGCAAGATGTTCGCCGACAAAAAGCAAAATGAATTTGCTGCGCAGCTGGACGATGTGGCCGGGCGCCATCCAGAGTCCAGCGTGCTCGTGGAATTCTGGGCGTCCCTCTATAATGAATTGAATCGCGAATCCAAGTATTTCGAAATCATGATTCGCCTGTTCGACGCGTACCTGGCAGGAGGCGAGGTCCGCAAAGCGTGCGATGCACTGGAACGCCTAGTGGATATCGATTCGTACGACTATCGCAATCAAGAGCGCCTGGAGCGCCTGAAAGGGAAGGCCGATCCCGCGTTCATTCAAAGAATTGCCAGCCGGCTGACGCGATCGGGGACCTCGATCTCCACGTCGGAAACTGCACCGCAGGCCGGACCGCGCAGTGCGGAAGAGTCGACGGCTCCGGTTACGGAAGAAGGCCGGCGAACGCAGGCGCTGGAAGACCTGATCGTTCAGACTGAAATCTTCATACAATATTCCCTGCAAAACAAAGCGCTTGATCGCCTGCACAAAATTGCCGAGCTGTTCCCTGGAGAAGAGGACAAAAACCCTCGCTTGCAGAATCTGTACGCGACGGCAAATTTCTGGCCGCAAGGCGTGCCGGTAAAAAAATCCACGCCGACCTTACCGGCGCCGGCCGGTCCGCCATCCGCCGAAGCGGCCAAGACGAGCCCAGTGAAGACCGGCACCTACAATGCCGACACCCTTCGCGACCTTTCGAAAATTTCCGAGGTCAATCAGAAGATTTTTCGCCAACAAACGCCCCGCGCCATGCTGAATACGGCAGTCACAGAAATCGGCGAGTACCTTCGGGTGAGCCGCGCTCTGGCGGTCATCGGTGGGCCGGGCCGCCCGCCCGACCTTGCAGCGGAATATTGTGGACCCAACATGAAGCCGGCACCGGGCGCACAGGTGGTATTCCTATTGGCACAAGTAGAAAAAGCGCAAGGTGATGAACTTGGCGCCTTGGTTGTAGAAAATACACCGGGTTCGGTGCTGCGCGATCTGGCCTTGCGTACCGCGCTGGGGGTAAAGATCACCGACCGCGAAACGCAGCAATCGGCGGGAATGCTCATTGTCGGGCAGGCCGAACCGCGAAAGTGGAAGCCCAACGAAACGTATTTCCTGCAGGCCATTGGCGATCAGATGTTGATGAGCGTCAGCCATACCAGGCTGCGTTCTCTGGTACGTCGAATGGGCGTTTCCGATGAGCGCAGCGGCCTGCTGAGCCGCAGTTCGTATCAGAATTGCTTGTTGACCGAGGCGGATCGCGCGCGCACCCAAGGAACTCCTCTGGCGCTAACGATTTTGCAAATTGACCGCGGCGGAGAACTATTGCGGCAGCAGGGAGAATCGCCGATGGAGCGATTCCTTGAACAACTGGCGAGATCCTTGCAGCCGATGGTACGACAAAACGATGTCGCGGTGAAATATACCGCTTGGTCCCTGGCGTTCATCCTACCGGATACAACGCTGGAAGGCGCGCAGAATTTGGCGGACAAGTTGCGGCGCGCGGCGTCTGGAATTCGTCCACCGTGGGATTCCACCGCAATTACGCTGAGTGCGGGAATCGTGGAAGCTCTGGCCAAGCCGGACTACGACAGCGAAGACATCGTAACCGACTTGATGAATCGCGCGGAATTCTCCGTCGAAGAGGCAAAGAAACGCGGTGGCGATATCGTGGTTACGCTGGAAGCTCCGAAGGTCTGAACCCCGGCATCGACATAGTGATCCAAAAGAGGACCGACATGTTTGAAACGGATGTAGTGATTGTGGCGGGTGCGCGCACGCCGATGTCGCGTTACACCGGAGCGTTTTCCGACGTATCGGCGATCGATCTGGCGGCTGTTGCTGCCAAGGAAGCGATTCGGCGTTCCAAGGCCGACCCTGTCGATTTCGATCACGCAATTTTTGGCAATGTGATGCAGACCAGCGCAGATGCGCTCTACGGAGCGAGACACGTCGCGCTCAAAGCCGGCCTCCGGACGGAGACCCCTGCGGTCACCGTGAACCGGCTTTGCGGATCGGGAATCGAATCCATCTCGCAGGCCGCGCAACGCTTGCTTCTGGGCGAATGTGAACTTGTTTTAGCTGGCGGGATGGAGAACATGACCCAAGCGCCGTTTGTGATTCGCGGTTTGCGCAATGGACTGAAACTTGGCGGCGGTGCGCTGGAAGATTCGCTGATGGCAGGTTTGACGGATACCTATTGCGGATTGCCGATGGCGCTCACGGCTGAAAAACTTGCGGAACAGTACGGGATTACGCGCAAAGACGCGGACGCTTACGCGCTGCGCAGCCAGCAGACGGCGGAGGCGGCGTACAAAGCATGCCGAATGAAGGAAGAATTGGTACCGGTCGAGGTGAAGCAGGGCAAGAAAATGATTGTGGTGAGCGAAGACGATCATCGCCGTCCGGACACCACTATGGAGATTCTTGAAAAACTTCCGCCGGCGTTTAAGAAGGACGGAATTGTGACTGCCGGTAATGCCAGTGGCATAGTGGATGGCGCGGCGGCGGTGGTTGTAACAAGGGAGAAAATCGCCAGAGAGCGAGGACTGAAGCCCATCGGGCGCATTGTTTCGTGGGCGACAACGGGTGTCGATCCGAGTGTCATGGGGATCGGACCGGTACCAAGTTCGCAGAAGGCGCTCCAGGCTGCTGGTCTGAGGATTGAACAGCTGGATCGGGTCGAAGTGAATGAGGCCTTCGCTGCACAATATCTAGCTGTTGAAAAAGGACTCGGGCTGAATCGCGACAAAACGAACGTAAACGGCGGCGCCATCGCGCTAGGGCATCCGCTCGGCGCGTCCGGCACGCGTCTGGTCATCACCCTGTTGAATGAGTTGCGCCGCAACGGACTTCGTTACGGATTGGCAACGGCATGCATCGGCGGCGGGCAGGGCATCGCGATGATTCTCGAAGGCGTCACCTAGCCCGGCGGTCAGCAGCGGCGAAGCCAGGCTGGACCTGCTACTTGCTGGTTTTTGGTACACTTCTGTTTCCGGCTCTGGGGTGGTGGTTAACTGGATCCCCCGCACGGTCTCAAACGAGGAAATGTATGGCGATTGAAAAAGTGGGAGTCGTGGGGTGTGGGCTGATGGGCGCGGGAATCGCGCAAGTCAGCGCTGCCGCCGGTTTTTTCACTGTGGTGCGCGAAGTAAGCCCAGAGCTCGTGGACAAAGGACTGAAGAGCATCGACAAGAATCTGGCGCGACTGGTGGAAAAGGGAACCATCAAGGACACGGCAAAAACTGAAATTCGCGGGCGATTGAAGGGCACTACGGTGATCGAAGACTTGCGGGATTGCGACCTGGTGATCGAAGCGATCATCGAGCAGCTTTCCGCCAAGCGCGAACTGTTTGCCGCGCTCGACAAAGTTTGTCCGGCGAACGCCATTTTTGCGAGCAATACTTCGTCGCTCACAATTACTGAAATCGCTACCGCCACCAAACGCCCGCAGCGTTTTGTGGGCCTGCACTTTTTCAACCCGGTTCCGGTGATGAAGTTGGTCGAAGTGGTCAAGACCATTGCCACCGATCCCGCGGTGTACGATGAGATGGTTGCCTTCGGCGCGAACCTTGGCAAGACCCCCGTCCGCGCCAACGATTCCACCGGCTTCATCGTGAATCGCCTGCTGGTTCCGTATCTACTCGACGCGATTCGAGCATTCGAAGAAGGCATCGGCTCGATTGAGGACATAGATAATTCGATGAAGCTCGGTTGCGGCTATCCCATGGGGCCGCTTACGCTGCTCGATTTTGTGGGACTGGATACCACGTATTACATTTCGCAAATCATGTTTGACGAATTCAAGGAACGCCGATTCGCCGCGCCGCCCCTGTTGAAGCGCATGGTGCTGGCCGGTTGGAACGGACGGAAGGCCGGACGCGGCTTTTACGATTACAGCGATCCGCAAAAACCGGTAGCGCAAAAACTGTAGCTGGTTTATTCAGAAATTTTATTGAGCGAGCGAGAAGAGCGCGATGAGCTACGAAAACATTTTGTACCAGAAGAAAGACGGCATGGCCACCATCACCTTCAACCGTCCAAAGGTGTTGAACGCGTTGAATCGCAAGACTGTGGAAGAATTGCAAAACGCGTTGCTGGATGCTCGCGGTGATGCCGGCGTGCGGGTCTTGATCCTTACCGGGGCCGGTGAAAAAGCGTTCGTTGCGGGAGCCGACATCGGCGAACTTTCGCAGCAGACGCCGGTGAACGGAAAAGACTTTTCGCTTTTCGGACAAAGTGTATTCCATCTCCTGGAAACGATGGGCAAGCCTTCCATCTGCGCGATTAACGGTTTCGCGCTCGGCGGCGGCTGTGAGCTCGCTCTGACCTGCACTATCCGGATCGCCAGTAAAACGGCCAGGCTCGGACAGCCCGAAGTGAAGCTCGGCATTCTGCCCGGATACGGCGGTTCGCAGCGACTCGCGCGGCTGTGCGGCAAAGGGGTGGCACACGAGTTGTGCCTGACGGGTGAAATGATCAGTGCGGAAGAGGCACTGCGTATTGGCTTGGTGAATCACATCCACGAACCCGCGGAACTTCTGCCCGCGGCGGAGGCCATGGCGAAAAAAATTATCGCCAATGGTCCACTCGCCGTAAAATTCACCATGGAAGCAATTGAGCGCGGCTCCGAAATGGCGCTGGAGGAAGGCTTGTTCCTTGAAGCGACGCTCTTCGGCGTGGCCTGCGCCACGGAAGATATGCGCGAGGGCACCAAAGCATTCTTGGAAAAGCGGCCTGCGGAGTTTAAGGGCAAGTAGCTCCATTCCGTGCACATGCCAGAAAAATTACAACCCGGCAAAATTCACGGCGAACTCAGCGCTAGGGGACTGCGCTTTGGAATTGCAGTGAGTCGCTTCAATAGTTTTATTACCGACCGTTTGTTGAGCGCGGCGTTGGACGCATTGGAGCGCTCCGGCGCGCAAAGCGCTGACGTGAACGTAGTCCGCGTGCCCGGCTCGTTCGAACTGCCGCTCGCCATCAAGAAAATGGCGAACACCGGCAAATTCGACGCGCTGATCGCAATTGGCTGTGTCCTGCGCGGCGAGACCTCACACTACGATTACGTCTGCTCCGAGACTGCGCGTGGTTTGCAACTGGCCCAAATGGATACTGGAGTTCCAGTGATCTTCTGCGTCCTTACGGTGGATACGCTCGAACAGGCCATTGACCGTGCCGGGCTGAAAGGTGGAAACAAGGGCTTCGAGGCAGGGCTGGCGGCCATCGAAATGGCGCAACTCTCACGCAAGCTTCGCCCGGCGTCCGCCGTCGCGAATCATCCACGCAACAAAGCGCGGCGCAAATAACGTGCGCTCTAAGTCACGCGAATTCGCCATGCAGATGCTTTTCCAGTGGGAGATGAGTCCGCAAGAGCTCCGTAAGCTCGAACTTAAATTCTGGAGAGGCGCCGGCGCCGAGGACGTTACAGAAAAGTTTGCCAACGATCTGTTCGAAGGCGCTGTCCGCCGTGTGAAATATTTGGATGCGGCGATTGCTGAGCATTGCGACAACTGGCGATTCGAACGCCTTGCGGCCATCGACCGTGCCATACTGCGCCTGGCTATCCACGAGATGCAAAGCGTGAAAACACCGCACAAAGTAATCATCAACGAAGCCGTGGATTTAGCGAAAAAGTTTTCTGGAGATGAAGCCGGAAGCTTCGTGAACGGAATTTTGAACGCGGCCAGCCAGGCGATTAAGAACGCGAAACAGAAATCCGGCTAAATCGTTCCTTCAAAGACCCGCACGGCGGCGCCGCTGACGCGCGGAATCAGTTTTTTCCCGGGCTGCGTCACTTCCACCTCGATCTGGCTTGGCCGCCCCATTTCGACGCCCTGCTGAATGTTCAGCGTGTGCCCGACGCCTAGCCTGCCGTGCTTCACCAGAAAGGCTCCCAGGGAGCCGGCCGCGGATCCTGTCGCAGCGTCCTCGTACAGCTCCCATGGCAACATTCCACGCGTAAACGCTTTGCCATTTCCGTTCAGCGCGAAGCAATAAGCCATTGTTGCGTTCCTTCCCATTAAGCGCCGCATTTCCGACATATTCATTTGGATTTTTCCCAGCGCGGCGCGATTGCGGAGCGCCACCATCAGGTTAAACACACCGGTCGAAACGCAAGTCGGTTCCAGCGAGGAATCAAAGTCCTTTGCAGAGAGTCCAAGAGCCTTCGCCAAGGCCGTGGCCTTGACCTTCAACGGCCTGAATTTTGCCTCTGTCTGGGTCATGGTCACCCGTTGCGGCCGTCCGTCCTTGAATCGAATCTCTACGGGAAGCACGCCAGCGCCGGTCTGTTGCAGAATGTGCACGCTGCCTTCCTGTGCGGGCACCACCCCTAGTTCCGCCAGCAAAAACCATGTGCCAATCACCGGATGCCCAGCCAGCTTCAGCTCTTCCTGGGTTGTGAAAATGCGCAGCCGAGCCAGCGCGCCATCTTCCGACGGCTTCTGCACGAACACCGTCTCCGACAGATTCATCTCCCGCGCGATGGCCTGCATGGCATGATCGGAAAGTCCGTCGCCGTCGGTGAATACGGCCAGCGGATTCCCTTCAAAGCGCGTGGTGGTAAAAACATCCAATGTATAAAAACGGCGACTCATAGTGTGAGCAGCAAAACCGGTTACAGCCTTTCCAGTTGAGCCCGTGTCCTTTCGTTGCTGACATTTCCCGTATTCAAAGTGGATCTCGGTTCAAAAAGAAGCACCTGTGTTTCCTGGTCGGAGACTGGAAGGTGCTCTACGCCGCGAGGCACGATAATGAATTCGCCGGGACCGACCAGCTCTTCACGATCCCGGAATTTCATTCGCAGTAGGCCTTTTACCACGAGAAACATCTCGTCTTCCTTGTCGTGGTGATGCCACACGAATTCGCCCTGAAACTTTACGGCTTTAACGTAGCAGTCGTTTATTTCCCCTAGGATTTTGGGACTCCACATCTCGTTGAACTGCAAAAATTTGTCTGCAATGTTTATGGTGCGCATCGTGCCCTCCTGCTACAGTTCGTGAATTCGCGCGGCGACTGCTTTCAATACCTTGCCCGTGGTCAGCTGCTGGGAAGTTTCCGCGTAAACCCGCAAAAGGTTTTCCGTACCCGACGCGCGCATCATTACCCAGCCTATTTCGCCAAGATACAGCTTGATTCCATCCATCGTTTCGCGATGGACGACCGGCCATTGCAGGATTTTCGTTGCCTGGCCATTTGAAAACCAATTGATGGCTTTTTCCTGCTGCTTCGCGGTGACCTCCAGGTCCATACGGCCGTAATGATATTCGCCGAATTCCTGGTGCAGCGTTCCCAGCAGTTCCCGGAGGGTTTTGCCGTGCCACGCCATCAATTCTGCCAGAAACAGCGCCGAGACGGTCGCGTCGCGCTCTGGCAAATACAAACTGGTGCCGATCCCTCCGCTTTCTTCGCCGCCAATCAGAATATTCTGCTCCAACATCAGCTCGCAGATATATTTAAAACCGATGGGCACTTCATGCAGTTGGCGCCCGAACTTTGCCGCCAGCTTGTCGATCAGTTTGGTCACCGAAAATGTTTTGGCGATGTCACCTGAAAGATTGCGCGTTCCGGCCAGGTGCCACACCAATAATGAGAAAATCTGGTGAGGGTTTACGAAGGATCCGGTGCGATCTACGGCCCCAATGCGATCGCCATCGCCGTCGGCTGCGAATCCGACGTCGTATTTTCCTGCCGTCACGGCCTGCTGCAATGGCGCGATGTGCGGTTCAATAGGTTCCGGGTGTGCTCCGCCAAAACGCGGATCGCGCGTTCCTCGAATTTCGTCGCACTCGGTGCCATTGCGCCGGAAAAGCTCCGGGAGCAGTCCTGCGGCCGCTCCATGCATTGCGTCGAGGACCAAGCGGAATTTCGACTTGCGAATGCGTTCCCAGTCCACCAGTCTTTCGAGCGCATCCAGGTAAGGCTTACGGGGGTCGATCGAGTGAACCAGTTCTGGGCGCGGAGGCAACGGCGGAATTCCGGCGGACTCCACAAACTGCAGTTCGTTTTCAATTTGCGCGACGATCGATGGCAGTGCGCTGCTTCCGTAACTGGCCTTGTATTTTATTCCGTTCCATCGATAAGGATTGTGGCTCGCAGTGACCACGACGCCGCCTGCCGCGCCTCGTTCTCGCACCAAGTAGGAAACGGCTGGCGTCGGGCAGGGCCGATCAGCCAGAAAAACTGGCGTTGCGGTGGAAGAAATAACTTCCGCCACGCGCCGCGCCACGGCGTCGGAAGCATAGCGATGGTCATATCCGACTATCACACCCTTGCGGGAATCTTCGCCGCGAACCACGTAGCGTGCCACCGCTTGGGCAACTGTGCTGGCGTTAGCAAACGTAAAATCGTCGGCGATGATGCCGCGCCAGCCGTCGGTACCGAACTTAATCGCCGTCATTTGAGCAAGTATATACGCCAGGCCAACAGCGAAGAAACAGCCGGATTGGACTGCCGGACGGCCGCCCGCATCGGCCCGTCGAGTTCTGTTACCGAGCTTTAATCATTACAGCAAATTTCTTAGCTTCTGCCCTTCCAGCCATTTCACTATCTTTCCGACGTCCTGTACTCGCGGCCGTGGACAGATAAGCAGCGCATCCTCGGTATCGATCACCACCAGGTCATGTACCCCGATGGCGGCGACAAATTTGTTAGGGCTGGAGATCAAGTTGCCACTCGAATCGATGCCATGGCCCGGACCCCAAAGAATATTTTCGCCGGTGGCTTTCGCAAGCAGCTCATAAACCGCTTCCCACGATCCGATATCGCTCCAGCCCACTTCCGCGGGGATCGCAAAAACTTGCGGCGTCGCTACTCCTTGCGTGGTTTTCTCCAGGATCGCGTAGTCCACGGAGATGTTTTCCAGCTTTCGATAGACCTGGCGAAGCTGCGCTGCGTACTTTGGCGTGCCGATGTTTGCGGCCAGAGTCTTCAGATGGCCGTACGTTTGTGGCAAGTGTTTCCGCAGTTCCTCCAGAAACGTCGAGACTCGCCAGAAAAACATTCCCGCATTCCACAGGTAGTTGCCGGCGGCCAAATACCGCCGGGCCGTTTCTAGCGGCGGCTTCTCGGTAAATCGTCGCACTGGGTACACCGGTGTTTGGTTTGCCCCGATCGTTGCTTCCATCCGTTCGATGTACCCGAAGCCCGTCTCCGGTCGAGTGG
>Ga0306920_100016697_pt1 | contig 10123 bp, 10 predicted proteins | sample flu12Cox44000170_FD_204666 | JGI IMG/M metagenome (GOLD analysis project Ga0306920, IMG submission 204666) | Lab enrichment of tropical soil microbial communities from Luquillo Experimental Forest, Puerto Rico - flux4day.12C.oxic.44.000.170 (v2)... | ecosystem: Environmental > Terrestrial >...
TGGAAATGTCATGCGCCGCAAGGTCCCACGCAGCGCTCACATCCGTCCGAATTGGTCCAAGATTTGTACGGACCATTGAAATGTAGTACACGTTCCCGAGATACCCGGTATCGATATATTCCTTCACCTTGCGTACTGCGAAGTTGTAAACGAACACATGGCCGACCATGAGGGTCAGCCGGTGTTTTGTGGCAAGCTCGAGTAGTTCGAGTCCCTCCTTCACTTCCGTCGTCAACGGTTTCTCGACCAGCACATGCTTACGTTGATCGAGTGCCTGTTTAGCGAGTGCGTAGTGAGTACTTGTGGGCGCGGCGACGACAACGGCGTGGACAGACGGATCGCGCAATGCCTGCTCAGGATTTTCCGCGACCTGCACATCACGAAAATGAGCGTGCACTTCCTCCAGTCGCGCTGCATCGCGATCAATAATCCAGACCACCTCGCTCGTTTGTTTGTTGTGGAAATTCCGAATCAGGTTCGGCCCCCACTGCCCCGCCCCGATCACCGCCACGCGAATCATTGCCATCCGGGCCGCCACTGTCTTGTCTTGCCGAGCTGGCCTGTGCACGCTCCCAGAAACTCGCGCTCTGCTTTTGGCCAGCATTGTCCAAAGCGGTCGGAGCCTTTTAGATTTACATGAATCTTCACGGCGCCTCTCCTTCGCCCAAGGTGCGTAGGACGCGGGCGGGATTCCCGGCGACAACAGTACGCGGGGCGACGCTTTTGGTCACAACCGCCCCGGCGCCAATGATCGCGCCTGCACCGATCGTAACTCCGCCCAGAATGACCGCTCCCGACCCTATCGTGGCGCGTTTTTTAACCACAATGGGAATTACCTTCCAGTCGACGTCGGTTTGCAAAGTTCCGTCCGGCCGAGACGCACGCGGGAATAGATCGTTAATGAAACACACGTGATGACCAATGAACACGTCGTCCTCGATAGTGACTCCTTCGCAAATGAACGAGTGACTCGAAATCTTACAGCGGGCACCAACGATGGCATTCTTTTGAATCTCAACAAAACAGCCAATGCGCGACTCATCTCCCACTGTGCAGCCGTAAAGGTTCGCAAACCCGAATATCTTAACGGAGCGCCCCAGGGTAACATCAGGAGCGATGCGATTAAATGTTTCCATGCCGTTCTTATGATGTTCCGGCGTCCGTTCTTGCTTCTCGCCGCTGCGACATGACGGGTTGTGTCTTGTTGTACCAACTTGGCCTACTTTCGCAAGCCGAAACCCACGTAAACGAGGGGCCGCAGGATTGACCACCAACCGGTGAACGGTTTCATTTTCGTCTGGCCCGCCTGCTTGGGCGGATAAACCTTTGTCACCGGAACTTCCTCAGTGCGGTAGCCAAGCTGGATGCTGCGCAAGTACAAGTACGGTTCCAGCTCATACTGTCGCAACCACGTTTGTGACAGATCGAGCCGAGGGTCGGTCAAAACGCGGGTCCGCACGGCGCGAAAACCGTTTGTTGATTCAGTAACCCAACGCCGGGCAACCAACGAAAAGAGCAGAGGGTGAAGGCGCGTAGCGATCTGCCGATAAACAGGCATTGCACCGAAGCTCGCGCCGCGTTTTAGGAAACGCGAACCCTGCACAAAATCGGCGCGATCCTCCGCGATCGGGTCCAACAACAACGGGATCTCTTCCGGTGCGTCTTTGTTGTTGCCAGCTACGGTGACGGTGACGTCATAGCCCTGATTGACCGCGTACTCATAACCCATCCGCAGTGCTGCACCCACGCCGAGCATTGCGCCCATTGAAATCACCTGCGCACCGGATGAGCGGGCTACTTCGGCTGAATCGTCGGTCGAACCATCGTCCACGACCAAGACTTTATCGACGATTTCTCGTGGCATCCGGATTATGACTTCTCGAATCTTCGCCGCTTCGTTGAAGACCGGCACGATCGCAATGAGGGTTAAACCGCGATACATGTATTAGCACTCCGCAGTTCATCGCCGCCGCGGATCAACCATGGCGGCCCGCGAATGAAAACCCTGTCAGAATGTCCGCGCCGGTTCAAGTCCCCGCCTCAAGCCAAACGGCGTTCACGAGTGATCGCTCTACCATCCCTCAACGCTTCCCTGGCCGCCGTAGCCTCAGCGAAGGCGGCAACGCTTTAACGCTTCAACGATTTAAACATTGCTGGCGGCCCGCCTTTTCTGTCACTCTTAGCGAGTTATGCGACTACTGGTTGAGATTTTGATCATCGCGGCCCTGATTTACTTTGGCTGGAACACGCCCTACAAAGATCACGTTGCCCAGGCAAAAAGAACAATAAACCTGAAGCTGCACAGTCTCGGGGGGTCGCTTCAGAAACACGAGGATCCCTCCGTGCGCAGATACTAGTTCTACCATTTGCGTAGTCAGCCTTTACCTGACGTACGCTGATCCATGTGCTCGGCTAAGCGACTTATTCGCTTACGACCTCGATTTGCTTATCGATCACTTGATTAGTGAACCGGTCAATCGCCACATGCACCCAGTAGTGCTGCTCTCCTTGCACAACAAATTTGTTCGCCTGGCCAATGCTTGTCGCATCCGGCGCATAGCGCCCGGTTTGCGCAATGACATCGATTAGGAGTCCCCAGGTTCTCGTTTGCGTCGTATCGCTCAGGGCGCGCGCCACTGTTTCTTGCGGCTCCTCGGTACTGCCGATGGTATTACCAACGGCGGCTGCAAGTCGGGCAAGATCCTGCCGACCAACCGGCTGGCCACCATCATAACCGGCTGGCTGCGCGCTAGTCGCATTCGTAATTAGCAAGGCAGCGGGAGTCGCGGAACTGGAAGGAACACCAGTTCCTGGTGGTGGCCAAGTTGGCAACGCTCCACTCAAAAGTGCAGCAATGACTGCGCTGTTCCGAGTGTTGATATTGACCGGGCCGGCACGCAACGGATACGGAAAGTGATAAGTAATGTTATCAGTTGTGTTGTACGTAAAGAAATCAAGCAACGCAGCTTCGCTGCTGCCCGATGTACGAAAATCCAACGTGTTACCAGTTATCGGGTTATACGCGTAGCCAAGCTCTCCGACGTTTTGGAACGGGCGTTGAAGCGCCGGTGTAACGGTTGCGGTCGGTGAAGGTGATGGGACCGGCGAGCCCATCGCAATAACTGGATTCCGGTCCTCCGCTCCCCATGCGACTGCGGGCGCAGGCGCATATTCGATTCCCATGGTAACTTGATCGGCATCGTATTGATCAATTATGCATGCCCCAAGAGAAAGAATCTGACCAATGGTATGCCCGGGGTACGCGTAGTTGAGAATTTGAAAAAAGTCCGGTTGCGGAGAGCCATTCGGTGCCGGCGTTGGGATCGCCGATAACAGCGAGGTACCCAGCGTACCTACATATTGCCAGCGGCTAGTAGTAATGGACCACTGTAATCCAAACTTCGCCTGAATAGCCGCTGCGTTGCCGGGAGAAGGCGATGGTGTTGGGCTGCTGCCTAAAAGACTAATTTGATCGAGTTGAAACCGCTGCGAGATCGGATTGGAGGCAGAGTGCCATGTCGGGCTATTTAGCTCGCGTGAAAAAGTACCAAGGTATTGCAGCAAGTTGGGACTCGCGCCGAGAGAAGAGAGCACGAGTTTGATGAGTTGCGATCGCGTGGTAAACGCCTGGTCAGTACGGCCTCTGGCATTAACCACAGGACTGACGGTTAGAAAATCATTACTGTTGTTCGCAAAGTAGGTCACAAATTCCGTCGGTGACGGTGAAAGATCAGGAAAGGTTTTGTTCGTCGGGACGAGGGTCGTCGCATAATTCCGCCATCCCACGATCCTGCTGATCGTTACTGGATTTGGTGTGCTGCCCAGGGGCGTGAGACGCAGGGCCGTTAGATCCGCAAACGCGACAGTCCCCTTTCTGCATAGGTAGACCGTGCGACTCGGCGACGGCGACGCAATTGTCACCGCGTCCGGTGTAGGGGATGGAAGACCTACGAGATTAGCATCCAGCAGCCCTCCTTCATCATAAATCGCATATGCATACCGGCCTATGACATCGGCTGGCGCGGGTGAAGGAGTGGCACCCGCAGCAGTGACAAAAACCCAATCCGGTGTGACCGCGTCAAACGTAGGCGTGGGCGAAGGATCGTTGGTGTTGACATTTCCCTTCGGAATCAAGTAATGGCCGTTCCACCGCGTGCTGGTAACATTACGCCCGTTGGCCGAAACATCGGCCATCGAATTGACCGCCGAAGCACGACTCGGCCGCGCCGGCGCTACGAGTGTATCTGCGCGATCGCTCCGCCGAATCAGGTTATACACGCCAGCAAGATTTACATTGCGCTGAGGAACCATATAGGTACCGGATGTTGGGGTATAAATGGTAACATGAACGCCATTCACATTTACAATGCTGGTAGTCGACGCAACGGGGTCCGTGATCTCCTGTCGCAGATCGCCGATGATGTTATCCATCGCGCTTTGTGCTAATTGATCCACATTCGATTGATTAAAGCTGCTGTGGGCAACCTGACGGTCGCCTGTCGTTCGCGACAAATAAGCCACGCTCAATCCGGTTAACAGCACGACGAACGCGAGCACGATGAGCAGCGCGACGGCGCGTTCACGCGAGGAAACCGGTGTCGGCAGCCAGGCCATCTTACAACGTCTTCAGATCGAAGTAGCGACTGTAGATCCGAATCCCCTTCGCTGCTTCCCGCGGGATCAGTCGATTCGACGGGGTCTGCCCAGTTTGCGCAATTGATTCTACAACGGCTTTCCATTTGTTTTCCATATCGCCAATCTTTTTGCCCGCATTACCAATCCCATTGGCGTTCTTGAAGTCTGCCAAATCGGCTGCGATATCGGTGATGTCGCCAAAGCCCGCATTGAAAGCGGCTGCTTGAATTAGTGCGCGCGCTTCCGGGTTGATCACAGCAATCGCCACACCGATTGCCTCTACCTGACTTAGCCCTATACCCGGCGGATCGCTAATTTTTTGCCGATTGATAGTATCCTCCCATCTGTCCCATGGCCAATCCGTCACGCGCCGATTCTTTAAAACGTAGAAATATTCAAACCGGAAAACGCCGGGGCCAATTACCTCGTAATCTACATCGAAGCTGGTGTTCTGGGTGTTATCGTTATTGATTGCAGCCTGCCATTGTCCTCCCCACGGACCGGTATCAGCAGTCACTTGTCCCGGGACAAAAATAATCGGATACGGCTTATTTGTGGCGTTGTTGTCATCCACCCCAGCCCAATGCAGTCCCTTCGCCATTCGTTCAAGTCGGCCATAGCTACCAGCAGCCCAACTCTGTGTACTTTCGTTGACCCGATAAGCTACGAGCGAAATCGGACTATGCGCGCCGGCAGGATCGCCGGAGGGATAATAGCCGGGCACCCCGCTGAAAAACGCAATCTGGTCACTTCCCTTGTCTGCATTCTTCCCCTGCCCCCAACCGTGTCCGTTCCCATGTCCCTTATAACCCAAACGCTGTTTTACATAGTAATCGATATCGGTCCGTTTAAGCATCTGCGCGAAATCCAGTGCCATTCGATCAAATACAACTCTTGCCTGCGTATCTGTGTCGATATGCTTGTTACCAGTTCGCGTGACAGCCGTGGTACTACTCGTTAACTGCGCCGCGACGAAAATAACTATGACGAGCACAACCACCGACACGAGTAACTCGGCAAGTGTAAAACCCTCACACGTAGTTCGGGCCTTCAACCGAGTTGTAGCCACGACAAAGCTTGCCCGCCGTGGTGGGTGTCGCCATGCCCAAGAAACCAACACCGCCCGTTCGCCTCGACGTAGCGAGGCGGCTACAACATTCTGCCCATTGTTAATCCTCATCGATTAGCCCTTGTAGCCACGGCAAAGCTTGCCCGCCGTGGTGGGTGGCGCCGTGTCCAAGGAACCGACACCGCCTGCGTGCCTCGGCGTAGCGAGGCGGCTACATTCTGCACATTGGTTCTCCTCATCGATTAACGGCGAGCAAGCTGGTGACCGATCCTGCCGGCATGCCGCTATCAGGATCTATTGCTGCAGGCCAGGTAACACGGATACTAGCCAGCGAAGTGGTTTGCGTCGGTGGCGTCATATACGTGATCTTTGCTCTAAAGACTGCGTCTGCTGGCACGTTATTCGGCTGGGTTACAGTGCCGGTTGGCTTTGCTTCGTTCGTGAAATACATCGTGTCGGGCGTTGCTACATTGCGCCAGTGGCCGTTCAAATTAGACCAGTCACAAGGCTCATTCGGATCAGGTGGATCGGGGCAAGCCTTTGAAGCTTGCCCGGGAGGCAGTCGGACGTCTGCACGCAGGAACGAAGAGATTTGTGAGAGGATCTGATTCGCCGTCGTCTGCTGAATGCTGCTCTGTTGGGTCTTTAGACTAGTCGGCAGCAATCCTATCAAAGGGATCAGGCAAATGGCAGCGACCCCGAGAGCTAATGTTACTTCAACCAATGTGAACCCGGCAATTTCGTCGCCAGGCGATTTTACCCTGCACACATTCTGATCGTACGCAGTCCCAGCATCGATGCCGGGCGTGATCTTGTCACCGGCATTGTCATAAACTGAAAAACATTTCATCGTCGATAAATCCTTACGTCGCCCGCAAACCCGTTGATTTGAATTGCGACAACGTTGCCGGCAAAATTTGATCCGCCGGTTCCGCCACCACTCGGAGGGGGAGTCGCAGTGCCATGCGTTTGAATCAACCCAATCTCCACCACTCGCCTGATATCGTAGCTGTCTCCGTTCACCCTGCTTTCGCCGCGCGGGCTAAACTGCAGCAGTTTGGAAAATGTGTATTGCGCAGACGGAGCTGGATTCCCGACCGGATATTGGAAGTTATACGGCGTCGTATATGGCGCGGTGTTCGGTGGCGCTGCGTTTAATTCGCCAAACCGAGAATAGTTGTAACCTGCGGTAGGATCATTCTGAACGGCCGGACGCGTATCAAATGTGTCGCCTGTACAATTCGACTGGCAGATGGCGAAAAGAGGAAGATGAACGTTCTCGATTTTTACGAGTTTCCCGACTTGGGCAAGTTTGGTTGGATCGATTGTGCCGTTGCCCAGGCCATAAACATTGGTCCCATTCCTCGAGGCAACAATCGACATCACAACTCTGCCAACGCCGGGTATCGGCGGATTCGTTGAGGGCTGCGAAACGTCTTCCTCATAGAAGCCGACCCAGGTATAGGTGTTGTTAGTCTTTGCGTGTGTGCGAGCGGCCTCGAGCACGCCTTTGATCGTGTACGCGGCGCTGGTGACGTCCGTGCTACCTTTGATGGTAGTAAAAGCCGGCGCGATCAACGCCAGCAAGAGCCCAACAATGCTGACCACAATTAACAACTCGAGCAGCGTAAAAGCGTTTATGCGCTCACGCAGCTTCGGCAACGTAAAACCCCGAATCGTTTCGGGGTCACGCTTTACGGTGGTCGGAGTCCAGAGGTTCGACGTCAGAAACAATGCGCGTTGGCCCGCGAAACAGCCTACTGACCACTGATCTCCGACCTCTGACATCTGGCCGCTGCACATTGTGTTTCCAGCTCCCGTGAAGAATAAGCGGACCGCTGGCGATCTGTCTGTCGGGGTGAATCCCTGAATCTTTACCTTGGTCTCTGTAAAATTTCGCCCTTACAAACGCCAGGCTACACGGGAGAAAAACAGTGGCCGAACAAATTAACTTCGACCCAGAAAATCCCTGACAGAAAAGCCCGACTACCTATCAGGGAAACGCCCGACAAAAACAAAAGTGCTGTAGCCGCTTCGCTGTGCGAAGCGTGGCCACGACCAAACCTTAATACGGTGAACGCGTCGCCCACAGGGCGACGGCTACAAATACAAGCTCTTGATGTTTATCGGGCAAATGAAGGTGCTACGAGAAGCTCCCAGCACACATTCTGAAGCTCGCGGATAAACAATTCGCGCTGTTCAAGGCAACTCCCTGGCTTCCGCGTGCTGGTCTCGTCGCCGCACCTCGCGTTTGCGAGAGCTTAGATTCAACCATGAGCCTTACCGAGATCAAAAGCGCGGTGCGTGAGCTTACGCCGAAAGAGTTGGCCCAGCTGGCAAGGTTCATCGTTGAACAGGACGACGCCGCGTGGACCAGACAGATCGAGGAGGACGCTGCTGGCGGCAAGCTCGACTTCCTGTTTGCCGAAGCCGAGAAGGAGCGTGCAGCCGCGAAACTGCGCGACTGGCCCGACGAGAACTGACGTCAAAATGCACGCGGCGATTTTGGAAGCTACATGACTCTCTGCCTGCTCATGAGCAAAAGCTGGCCAGAGGGAATTACGAGCTTTGCAACGTGTTGTAACGCTGATCCTCTGAGCTCCAGGTGCCACCTTCACATATCGATCAGATGTTTTGCTCATGACTTCTCAGGTCGAAGAAGGCGAGCATGATCACGGCGGGCATGAAGAATCCGGAATACAATCACCCGGTCGCCTTCCAATCTGTAAAATAGCTTGTACGGGAAGCGGTGCACGAACGCGCGACGAAATCCGCGATAGTAAACGGTGTGACGTTGCGGATCGCAAACCAAGGACTCAAGCGCAGCCTCGATCTCAGTGATAAACTCCGCACCCAACCCGGTCCGCTGACTTTCGTACCAGCCGTGGGCCTCGCGCAGATCAGTCTCGGCCCGCGCTCGAATTACGAGGCGCCACTTCACGCTTCGATTACTTCTTCAGGCGAGATTTGACCTCTTCCTCGAATTCTCTATCAAGCAACTCTCTTTCTTGGTCACTTGGCTTTGCGCGACCCGTCAACAATTCTTCTTCCTCAAGCTGCCAAATCCGATCACGGATTTCTCGGAGCTCGATCGAATTAAGCTTCGGCAACTGTTCCAGAATTTCGGCCTTGCTCACGGATCCGAATGTATTCTGAAGAGGGAAGCCCTGCAAGAGCCTGAATCGTTAACTCACTAACTATCCGTCCGGAATAGCCATCGTGCGAACAAGATCAACTACTTGTCACGCCGAAGGCTTGCCGAGACTCTCAACTCCGTAAAGGAGCGTGGCTCCTACGGAGGTTTACGCGCTCAACAAATGACCACCTGCCACGCCGTCTTGTCGCGCCGGAGCCTCGCGCAAAGGCGGAACCCTCAGCAAAACGCGGACCTGTCCGCCGAAGTCTTGTGCGTAGGCGGATCAACTCCTCCCCCGAGAGCTACTCAGTTACCACTTCGATCTGCTTAGCGAGCACCTGGCCGGTGAACCGATCAATCGCTACATGCACCCAGTAATGCTGTTCCCCTTCGACGACAAACTTAGGGAGATCAGCGGCCTGTGGATTTTGCGTTAGATTCGGTGGATAGTGACCGCTCTGTGCGATCACATCAATGAGCAAGTTCCACGTCCGCGTCTGAGATACGGAAGATAGTGCACGCACAAAACCCTCTCGCCTGCTCTTGACACGTTGATCGTGTGCTGCGCCAGAAGCTGGTATCGGTAATACATAATTTAGCAGCCCAGGACGCGTAACGAATTCAGACCGGTTTGATAGAGGACAAGGTGTGGGACTAGGTGTGGGACTAGGTGTGGCAGTAGGCATGGCCGTCTTTGTTACGATATTCGAGGCGATCACCGGAGCGGAGGTCGCGGACGTCCCCGTTCCAGGAATTGTTGTTGTGTTGAGCTCGTCAACAATCGCGCCGGCTAAAATGGACTGAACGACAGGAGCTTGTTGGTCGCTTAGGTTAACTGGGCCAGCCACCATTGTGGGAACAGCCATGCCAACGATGTTACCGGACCCGTCCAACACTGGCGAGCCGTCATTAACGCAAAATACGTCTAAAAGCCCTGCGTCTGCGCTCTTGTCGGTGAAAAAGTCAAGGGTTTTCCAAGGCAAGTCTCGAAACGCATACCCTAGTTCAGCCACGTTGCGGAAAGGCCGATTCAACATAATCGGGTGATAATCTGTAAATGTCGCCGTGTAATAAGGTGTTGAGGATCCCGTCGTAGTAACCGTAGGGTCACCATAAATGGCGTTCGCAGGTCGAAATACTCCGTCATTATCAGCATAAACGCTCGTAGCCGTGTCACGTACATCAACTGCGCCGTTGATGCAAAGCGTTGCTGGATAATAAGGTTGTGGCGTGGGCGTGGGAGTAGGCGTAGGAGTCGGTGTGGGAGTCGGCGTAGCTGGTGG
>Ga0306920_100016699_pt1 | contig 10122 bp, 9 predicted proteins | sample flu12Cox44000170_FD_204666 | JGI IMG/M metagenome (GOLD analysis project Ga0306920, IMG submission 204666) | Lab enrichment of tropical soil microbial communities from Luquillo Experimental Forest, Puerto Rico - flux4day.12C.oxic.44.000.170 (v2)... | ecosystem: Environmental > Terrestrial >...
GGAGCCGCCAAGCTCAAGGACGACCTTCTTCAGGTTGCGGCCGGCCGTCTCGGCGACTACGGTGCCGGCCCGCTCCGAGCCGGTCAGCGACACGCCGTGCAGCCGCGGGTCGGCGATCATCGCGGCGACCTGCTCGTGGGTCGCGAAGAGGTTGACGTACACGCCGTCCGGCACGCCCGCGTCCTTCATGATCTGCGCGATCGCCAGGGCCGAGGTAGGGCAGTTTTCCGCGTGCTTGAGTATGACGGTGTTGCCGACGATCAGGTTGGGCGCGGCGAACCTGGCCACCTGGTAATACGGGTAGTTCCACGGCATCACGCCGAGTACCGGGCCGACCGGCCGGGACTCCACGCGCGCGGTGTCATGGCCGGGCAGCGGCTTGTCGGCGATGAGCCCGGGGCCGTTGTCGGCGTAGTAGTTGAAGATGTCGGTGCAGAACTCGGCCTCGCCAACGGCCTGCGCGGGCCGCTTGCCCATCTCCTTGGTGATCAGTGCGGCCAGGTCGGCGGCGCGCTCGGTGAACAGCTCCGCGATGCGCTTCACGACCGCGGCGCGCTCGGCGACCGGGCGCAGCCTCCACGCCGCGAACGCCTCGGTCGCGGCGGCGAGCGCCTCTGCTACCTCCGCGTCCGTGGCGAAGGGGAAAGTCTTGGTCACCTCGCCGGTCGCCGGGTCGGTTACCTGATAGGGCGGGGTCTGCGTCATGCCTGCTCCCGGTGTCACTACGGTAGGGGGTCCAGTAAGACAACGCTACGGGAGCAAGGTACCCAGCCCAAAGCCCTCCCCCGGCCCTGGCCACGCAACGGCCACCGCAGCCCGGCGCCCCTCGCCCCCCGTGCCCTGGCACCGGTTACCGGAGGGTAATCACGTTGGCGGTGATCAGGGCGGCGCCGTCCGAGGCCAGGTAGGCGATCACCTCGCCGACCTCGGCCGGGTCGGCGACGTGGACCAGGGTGGGCGTATCAGCCACCAGCCTGCGGACCGCGTCGGTGACCCATCCGGTATCGGTGACCGGTGGGTGGACCATGTTCGCGGTGACGCCATAACCGGCGAGTTCGATGGCCGCCGACATCGTGTAGCTGGTCTGGGCCGCCTTGGCCGCCCCGTAGGAGACCTCTTCGGGGAAGCCCACGTCCGCGCCCGAGGTGAGCCCGATGATCCGGCCCCAGGTCCCGCCGCGGGCGATGTGCCGCCGGGCGAACTCGGCGATCAGCAGGCCCGCGGCCATCGCGTCCACGCTGAACTGCTGCAGCCAGGTGCCGGGGGTTACCCGCTGGACCTCCCGGCCGAATCCGTCGGTGTGGGCTTGCTGGAAGGTGTCGGCGACCCACCCGGACGCGTTGTTCACCAGAATGTCCACCGGGCCCAGGTGTTCCTCGGCCGCATCGAACAGCGCGGCCGCTGTCGCGGGGTCGGCCAGGTTGGCCTCCATGGCCAGCGCCCGCCCTCCCCCGGCCTGGATCCGGTCGGCCACCCGGCCGCCGCCCCGTGCCCGGTTGTCCCGGTAGGCCGGCGGAAGGCCCGGGGAATCGCCCTCATCCACCCGCAGGAATGCGCACAGCACTGCACAGCCGCGCGCGGCCAGCGCCGCCGCGGTCGCCGCGCCGATGCCGTGGTTGGCGCCGGTCACTATCGCCGTGTGGCTGCCCGCTGGCCCGCTCGTCACGATGCCACCTCCGGATTCCGCCGTCTCGCGCCGCCGCCCGTGGTCCAGCCAGCCGCCCGCGGCCCGCCCACGGTCCAGCCGACGGCCCGCGGCAGCCGACCGTAGCCGGCCTGCGGGGCGGTTGCCCAGCCATATACCGGCGAGCCGGAAGAAATGGCAGACCATTGACACCACGCCCAGATGCGCCGCTAATGGAGACCCATACATGTGGGCGGGCTGGTGGCGAACGCCGCGCCGCCAGCGGGGATAGGAACTGCGATGACAGACCCGGAGGTCCCTGCGCGGGACGCGTCAGCTTTCGCCGCGGCCGCTCCGCCCGCCAATCCGGACCCCGGCACCGCGGCCCCGCGCAGACGGCGGCGCTGGCCGCTGATCGCGCTCGCGGCCGTGGTGGTAGTGGCCGGCCTGGCCGCTGGCCTGGTGGTCTGGGCCCCGTGGACCGTGCCGCCGGTGCTCCGCCCGGCCGGGCTGGTGGCCGGTCCCGCCACCACCAACTCAATCTCATTCCGGTGGTCACGCCCGGCGACGGGCCCGCTGCCGGACAAATACCTGATCGTGAGCTACGGAGCTGTGACCGGGTCGGTCCCCGGAACGGCCACGTCCTACCGGCAGGCGGGCCTGACCCCGGGCAGCACCTACAAGTACAGCGTGGTGGCGGTGCGCGGCGGCAAACGGTCCCCGCCGTCGGCCGCGGTGGCGACAAGCACCCTCACCCCGCCCATCTCCCAGGCGCGCCTGCAGGGGTCATGGAACGTCCGCGTCAAGTACCTTCACCCCGCGTCTCGCAGCCGGAACGGGACCGGGACCTGGTTCTTCAGCCCGGTGTGCACGACCGGCGCGTGCGACGTGACGGTCAGCACGGCGGGCGGCAGGTTCTCATTCACGATGAAGCTGGCCCGCGCGGGCGCGAGTTACCAGGGACAGGCCGTGGTCAACTTCTACACCTGCGGGCCGCCCGGCAGCACGATCCCCGACCCGACGACGCTGAAGATCCGGGTCCGCGTCCGCCACGCGGCCGGGCAGGGCCAGGCCTGGCTGGCCACTTCATTGGCCGGCACCATGGTGGGGACCTACCATTACGTCTCCACCGCCACGTTCTACTGCGCTGCCTCCAGCTACACGACCTCCCTGGCCGGAACTCCTGCGTCTTAGCGCCGTGGTAGCTTGGCCCGTGTCAAGAAAACTCCCTGGCCAGGGAAAATGAACGGCCACCGGCTCATCACCCACGCGGACAAGGTTTTCTTCGCCGAACGGGGCGAGACCAAGGGCGACCTCGCCGACCACTACCTCCGCGTCGCCGAGCCGCTGCTCCGCACCATGGGCGGCCGCCCGGTGCTGTTGCAGCGTTTCCCCGACGGCGCGTCCGGCCCCTCGTTTTTCCAGAAGCGGGTGCCGAAGAACGCCCCGGAGTGGCTCCAGACGACGATCGTGTCCACGCCGAACGGCACCACCTCGCAGGCGCTGGTCGCCGCCGACATCGACCACGTGCTGTGGGCGGTGAACCTGGGCTGCCTGGGCTTCCACGTCTGGCCCTACCTGGCCGGTGACCCGCAGCACACCGACGAGCTGCGGATCGACCTGGACCCCTCCCCCGGCATCCAGTTCCCGCACATCAGGCAGGCGGCGCACGAGGTGCACGGCCTGCTCACCGAGCTCGGCATCACCGGGTACCCGAAGACCACTGGCAACCGGGGCGTACACGTTTACATCCGGCTCCAGCCGCGCTGGGATTCCTACCAGGTGCGCTCCGCCGCCGTGGCGCTGGCCCGGGAACTGGAACGCCGCAACCCGGACCTGATGACCGCCGCCTGGTGGAAGGAGGAGCGCGGCTCCCGGGTGTTCATCGACTTCAACCAGAACGCCCCGCACAAGACGGTGTTCGGCGCGTGGTCGGTGCGCGCCCGCCCGGGCGCGCAGGTGTCCACGCCGCTGGCCTGGGCGGAGATCGACGACATCCACCCCGACCAGTTCACCATCGCCACGCTGCCGGCCAGGCTGGAGACCGTCGGCGACCCCTGGCTCGCGATGAACGAGCAGCCGCAGTCCCTGGAGCCCCTCCTCGAACTGCACGCCCGCGACCAGGCGGCCGGGCTGCCCGATGCCCCGTGGCCGCCGGTGTATCCCAAGCAGCCCGGCGAGTTGTCCCGCGTCGCGCCCAGCCGGGCCAAGAAGACCTGACCGCGCCTTTCATCATGAACGCACCGTTTGCGACGGCTCTGGCCGGCTGGAAAGCGAGCGGCAAGAACCGGCTCGGCTGGACATTGGTACCGAACGCCGCAGACGTGGACAGCGCCGAATCCATGCGCATCGCCGCCGGGGTGCTCGACGCGCTCGGCGTGCCCCGCGACGTGGCCACCGAAGTGCCCAAGGACCCGGGCGGACCACTGGAGCAGGCGGTCTGTGACCATTTGCGCGGTGCCCTGCCCGGCTACCGGACGGGCCGGGACTGGCTCATCCGGCGCGGCCAGCTGATCACCGGCTTCGACCAGTACGCGCACCTGAAGGAGGTGCACGCGCTGGTGCGGGCCAGCCCGCAGCTGCGCATCTCGGTCGGCATGGACTACCTCATCAAGCCGGATGTGACGGTGGGCCTGGCCGGGGTCCGCACCGGCTCGGGCCTGCCGCCGCTGCACGCGGCGATCTCCTGCAAGTGGACGATCCGCTCGGACCGGGTACAGAACATCCGGCATGAGTGCCTGCAGATGATCCGGCACCGGCGGGGCCGCCCGCCGCACCTGGTGACGGTGACCGCGGAGCCGCTGCCGAGCCGCCTGGCCTCCATCGCCCGCGGCACCGGCGAGGTTGACGCCGTGTATCACATCGCCTATGACGCGATGGCGGCCAGCGTCGCCGAGCACGCGAACGCCGACCAGAAGGACGCGTGGCGGGAGGTGACCAGGCAGCGCCGGGTGCTCAGCTATGAGGTGCTCGCGGACACGATCGCCTGGCAATGAGGGCACAGCCGTGTTCCGCCGCCAGCATTTTCCGGCGCCGGCGTGTTCCGCTGCCCGCTGTCCGGGGCTACCGGCAGAATCAGCCAGAAGACGGGCACGGCCGGTCATGGGTCATGGCTTTCCTGGAGGGCTCGTGGGGCATGCTGACTTCCCGGGGCTTACCTCCCTGGAGATCTGCGCCGGGGCGGGCGGCCAGGCGCTGGGCCTGGAACAGGCCGGGTTCGCCCATGAGGCCGTCGTCGAACTGGACGCCGACGCGTGCGCGACGCTCCGCTGCAACCGGCAGTGGAAGGTCATCGAGGGCGACGTGGCCAACGTGGATGGCCGCGCGTTCGCGGGCGCGGACCTGCTCGCAGGCGGGGTGCCGTGCCCGCCGTTCTCCATCGCGGGCAGGCAGCTTGGCTCCGACGACGAGCGGGACCTGTTCCCCCAGGCGCTCCGGCTGATCGAGGAGATCGGCCCGCGCGCGGTGCTGCTGGAGAACGTCCGGGGGCTGGGCACCCGGAGGTTCGAGGGGTACCGGGCCCAGGTGCTGGGGCGGTTGCGCACGCTGGGCTTCCAGGCCTGGTGGAACCTGGTGCACGCGAGCGATCACGGGGTCCCCCAGCTGCGGCCGCGGTTCGTGCTGGTGGCGATGCGCATGCCGTGGGCGGCGTGGTTCCGCTGGCCCCGGCCGCAGCCGGTGCCGCCGCCGTCGGTGGGCGAGGTGCTTGGTGACCTGATGGCCTCGCGGGGCTGGCCGGGGGCGGCCGCCTGGGCGCGGCGGGCCACCGGGATCGCGCCGACGATCGTGGGCGGCAGCAAGAAGCACGGCGGCCCGGACCTGGGGCCGACCCGGGCCCGCGCGGCCTGGGCGGGGATGGGCGTGAACGGGCTCGGCATCGCCGACGAGATCCCCGGGCCGGAGTTCCCGGCGGACCGGCCGCCGAAGCTGACGGTCGCCATGGTGGCCCGGCTCCAGGGGTTCCCGGGCGACTGGACGATCACCGGGCGGAAGACCGCCGCCTACCGCCAGGTCGGCAACGCCTTCCCGCCGCCAGTGGCCAGGGCGCTGGGCACCGCGATCGCCGCCGCCCTGAACGCCGCGCCGCCCGGACCAGGGCCGCGCCCCGCGGCCCGCCCCTGACGGCACCCCCGCTTCCCTCGGGAGCGATCAAGCGGATCAGGACATCCGGGCGATCTCGCGCATCTTGTTGGTCGCGTCCAGGGCGGCCACCTTGTACGACTCGGCCAGCGTCGGGTAGTTGAACACGGCGTCGACCAGGTAGTCCACCGTGCCGCCGCAGCCCATGACGGCCTCGCCGATGTGTACCAGCTCGGTCGCGCCGGTGCCGAACACGTGCACGCCGAGCAGCGTGCGATCGTCCAGCGAGACGAGCAGTTTCAGCACCCCGTAGGAGTCGCCGATGATCTGGCCGCGGGCCAGCTCCCGGTACCGGGACACGCCCACCTCGAACGGCACGTTGTCCTTGGTGAGCTGTTCTTCGGTCCGCCCGATGAAGCTGATCTCCGGGATGCTGTAGATGCCGATCGGCTGGTCCTTCCCGATCTCATGGATCGGCTCGCCGCATGCGTGATGGGCCGCCAGCCTGCCCTGCTCCATGGACGTGGCCGCCAGCGCGGGGAAGCCGATGACGTCGCCGACCGCGTAGATGTGCGGCACCGCGGTGCGGAAAGACTCGTCCACGAGGATGCGGCCGCGCTTATCGGCGCTCAGGCCCGCCGCGTCGAGTCTCAGCAGGTCGCTCATGCCCTGACGGCCGGCCGAGTACAACACCGTGTCGGCCGGGATCTTCTTGCCGCTGTGCAGGATCGCGATCGCGCCCTCGGGCTTGGCCTCCACCGAGGCTACGGTCTCCCCGAACCGGAAGGTGACCGCCAGGTCGCGCAGGTGGTACTTGAGCGCCTCCACAACCTCGATGTCGCAGAACTCCAGCATCCGGTCACGCTGCTCCACCACGGTGACCTTGGTGCCGAGCGCCGCGAACATGGAGGCGTACTCGATGCCAATCACCCCGGCGCCCGCGACGACCATCGACCGCGGCACCCGTTGCAGGTGGACGATCCCGTCCGAGTCGATCACCGTGCGCTCATCGAAGTCCACGCTGCCGGGCCGGGCCGGGCGGGTGCCGGTGGCGATCACGATCTTCTCGGCGGTGGCCCGGCGCGTCCGGCCATCACCGTCGTCGATCTCCACCGTGTTCGGGTCGATGAAGTACCCGGTGCCGGTCATGGTCCTGACCCGGTTCCGGGACAGCTGGCTGCGCACCACGTCGGTCTCCCGGCTCACCACGTGCTGCGTGCGCGCGGCCAAGTCCGCGATGGTGATCTCGTCCTTGACCCGGTAGCTCTGGCCGTACATCTCCCGCTGGTCGAGGCCGGTGAGGTACAGGACCGCCTCGCGCAGGGTCTTGGACGGGATCGTGCCGGTGTTCAGGCACACCCCGCCGATCATGTCCTTGCGCTCGACGATCGCCACCCGGCGGCCCAGCTTGGCCGCCGCGATCGCGGCCTTCTGCCCGCCCGGGCCCGAGCCGATTACCAGCACATCGAAGTCGTACATATCTCCAGTGTGACGACGACAGGCCCGCTTTTGGAAGCCTTGACCGGCGGCGCGGTTATGATGCGAGGACGCCGGATGAAGCTCCGGTGGGGCCGCGCCCGAACCGCCGCCGTGGCTGATGGCTTCTACCAGGAACACGCCTTCCTGGCCGGGGACGAGATCGACCCGGTGTCGCTGCGCGGGCCCTGGAAGGCGAGCCTGTCCATTGGCGTGGTCTCGTTCGCGCTGCCGTTCCTTGCCGCGTTCGGGTTCTGCGCCCTGGTGCTGGGCTGGCACCGGCACGCCGCCGAGATCGGCGGGGTCGCGCTGAGCACCACGTCGGTGGCGGTGGTCTACGCGGTGATGGTGGAGACCGGGCTCAGCCGCCACGACCTCGGCAAGCTGATCCTGGCCGCCTGCTTCGTCACCGACCTGGGCACCGTGCTGGCCCTCGGCGGCCTGTTCGCCGGCCATCGTGGACAGCGACGAGGAGGAGGCCCTCGGCGAGGAGGACATCTCGATCATGAGGCGCTAGGGCGGAACCTGCCGCCGGTCAGCGGCCGTCGAGCACGCGCGTAATGATGGCGGTGCTGTCGGCGGGAGTCGCGGCTTCCATGCAGATGCGCTCCATGACCCTCAGGTAGCTGTCCACCGTGTCCGGCTTGTCCAGGTAGAGCGCGCTGGTCAGCTGTTCGAGGTAGACGACGTCCGGAAGGTCTGGCTCGGCGAACCGGAGGATGCTGAACGCCCCCCCGGCGGCGGCGTGGCCGCCGGCCTGGAACGGGATGATCTGGATGGTCACGTTCGGGCGCTTCGCCAGGTCCGCCAGGTGCTGAAGCTGGCCTTGCATGACGGCCGGGCCGCCGGCCGGCCGGCGGAGCACCGCCTCGTCGATGACCGCCCACACGTTGGGCGGGTCCTCCCGGTCGAACACGGCCTGGCGGGTCATCCGGAGCCGGACCCGCCGCTCGATCTCCCTGGCGGAGGCGTTGTCGTGGCCCAGCATCGTCACGGCCCGCGCGTAGTCCTCGGTCTGCAGCAAACCGGGGATGAACTGGACCTCGTAGGCGCGGACCTGGGTGGCAACCTCCTCCAGCCCGACGTATGCCTCGAACCACGGCGGCAGCACATCGTTGTAGTCGTGCCACCAGCCCGGCGCGTTCGCCCGGCGGGCGAGCGCGCGCAACGTTTCGCGCTCCTCCTCATCCGTCACGCCATAGAGCGTGAGCAGATCGGTGATATCGCGGTCTTTGAAGCCCACCCGGCCCGTTTCCAGCCGGCTGATCTTCGAATGGGATGCCCGGATCATTTTGCCGGCATCCTCAAGGGTGATTCGCTTGGCCTCACGGAGCCGCCGCAGCTGGGCACCAAGCAGAATCCGCAGAACTGTAGGCCCCCCCGCGACCGGGATGACGATCCCCCCGGCCTGGCCGCCGACTGGCTCGGCAGCTTTGATCATGTGCCCTCCCGCCAACGTCCGACCACGGAAGTCTCCCACGCGATGCGGGCCCGCGCCAGAACCGGACTCGGAGAACATTCCACCGCCAGAGGTGTGCAATCCATTGCGGGCCGCCCCGCATCCAGCCTCCGGTCGGCCTCGTCACCCTGCGGGGCGCCGGGCGGGCTAACGCTAAATCGCCGGCACCCTCGCGCAGCCGGAACAGGAACCGCTCCCAGGTTGCCTGGGTAAATAGCAGGGCAGGCCCGTCGGGGCGATGGGAGTCACGCACGGCCACGCGCTCCCCGGGGAGCCTGGCCATTTCCACGCAGTTACCGCTGGGATTGCTGTGACGACTCTTCCGCCATTTCGCGGCCCTCAACTGTGCGGGCAGCGAGGAGCTGGGCACCAGATTCACCGTTCCTCGCTTTCCGCGGCGGGATGCCGGCCCCGCGGGGTTGCATGCCGCCGCCTGTGACTTGAAGACTGTGCCCCCTGGGAGTCGTGGCGCGGGTCAGTCTCACATGTTCCCTCATCATGTGCAAGTGCACTTGCATATGCACACCTGAGGTGGCATCGTGGCTGATGCGTTGACCGGTGGCGGACGCACCCAACCTCAGGCTCGGTGGTCCAACCATGTATCAGGGACGTCCGGCGGCCCCCGCGAAGGCCGCAGGCGACAGCTACGGTTCCAGGCAGACGGCGCTGCCTGGAGCGGGGCGGCGGCGGCGCATCGGGCTGGCGCCCGCGCCTGAATCCGCCCGGACCGCCCGCGAGTTCACCGTTGCCACGCTGTGCCAGTGGCAGCTGGATGCCCTGACCGAGGATGCCGTCGTGATCGCGTCCGAGCTGGCCACCAACGCGATTGTGCACGGAACCCCCGCCGCTGAGCACGGAACCGCCGCTGCGGGGGTTACCGCAGGCGAAACCGGGGGCGGGCGCGTCGAACTGAGCTGGTGCCTGCAGGCAAGCCGCCTGATTTGCGTGGTCACCGACCAGAGCGGGGCCCCGCCGACCCTCGCGGCCGTGGACCCCGAAGCCGAGTCTGGCCACGGCCTGCAGATCGTGGGCGCGCTCGCGGTTGCCTGGGGCTGGACCGTGCTCGGCGCCGGGGAGAAGGCCGTCTGGGCGGCCCTGGATCTTCCCGTGCCACTGGGCGCCGCCGACGGCGGGCCAGCCGAGGCCGTCCGCGCAGCTAGTCCAGCAACCGTGCGCGACATGCGAGCTGCAGGGCCAGCCGCTGGTCCGGGTCGTCTAGATCCAGCTCCAGCAGTTCGGTGATCCCGCGCAGCCGGTTAGCCACGGCATTGCGGTGCAGGTGCAGCTTCTGCGCGGTCCTGACGATCGAGCCCTGCTCGTCCAGGTAGGCCGCCAGGGTCCGGATCGCCGTGTCGGCGCGGGCCGGGCCGAGCTTCTCCAGCGGCGCCAGCTGGTCCCGCACGGAGGCGCGCGCGGTGTCGGACGCGTACCACTCCATCAGCATCCGCCGGACGCCGACCGCGTCGTGCGCGGCCACGCCCGC
>Ga0306920_100016700_pt1 | contig 10122 bp, 7 predicted proteins | sample flu12Cox44000170_FD_204666 | JGI IMG/M metagenome (GOLD analysis project Ga0306920, IMG submission 204666) | Lab enrichment of tropical soil microbial communities from Luquillo Experimental Forest, Puerto Rico - flux4day.12C.oxic.44.000.170 (v2)... | ecosystem: Environmental > Terrestrial >...
AAGAGCGCCGAGGCCCGCCCTGCGATCGAGGCGAACGTTACGGTGAGGAGCGTACGACTACGCTTTCTTGCGCTTCCGCCATCGCACCATGACCGCCCGGCGAGCGATCTCACTCCGCTCCTCGGGCGGCACGCCTTCCCACCGGGCCTTGCCGCCCTTCGGACCGCCCTTGGGACCGCCTTTTTTGCCGCCCTTCCGTCCCAAGGCGACCGCGTGAGGATTCTTTCGCTGCGCCATCGCGGCGCGATTCTACCAAGCGGGCGCTGAGCCTGGAAATTCGCCTATACAAGATACCGCTTTCTCGTATAATGGCCCAGAGGGAGGGCTCGCCGTGGAAGGACAGCAGGACTCGCTCTGGCCGCTCCAGCAACTTGTGAAGATGTGGTCGAATGGCACCGGGACGAGGAGATCGAGCGCGTCGTCCAGACGCTCAAGCACGAGCTACGGCGCCGAGGGCACCGAGATCACTTGCAGCCGGACGGCCGAGGCATAGACCGGCGCGCTGAGCGCGACCCTTGTCAGAGTCGAAGCGGACAAGTTGACGACGCCTGCCGGCGATGGATCCGCGAACTGAGAATGACGCGGTTCGACGGTCAGTCGTCGGAAGTGGACGGAATTCGCTCGGACGCGCGCGTCAAGCGGGACGGATGAGCCGATGACGCTGCGCGAACTCCTCGAGACGCTCAAAGCGTTCGGCGTCAAGCTCGCGCTCCACGACGGGGACACGATCACGGCCGAGCCGCCCGAGATGCTCACCCCAGCCGTCCGCGCGGCCCTCGACGAGCACCGCGCCGCGCTTGTTGCGCTCATCCGCTCCGGGCCCTCCTCGACGTCCTCGTTCGACACCCTGCTGGCCGGGCTCGATGGCTTGGGCGCCCACCCCCCGGCCAAGGTCCTTCAGGAGCGCCTGCGGACCCTCGCCGATGGGATCGCTGGAGCGGATCCATTGGTTCGCGAGCTGGTGCGCGCTGAGGCGATCGCGCGGCTCACCACGCTCGGAGTCCGCACCCCCGCGCGGATCGTCGACGCGGCCCTGAATGCACGTCCCAGCCTCAGGGGCGGTGCGGGATCCGGGCGAGGTCTGGTCTTCGCCGACCCCGACCCCTGGCCCGAGGCTGTCGACGGCGCGGCGCTGCTAGATGACCTGGCTCAGACCTACCGCCGGTTCGTCAGCCTCCCGGATGGCGGCGCCGAAGCCCTCGCCCTGTGGATCGTCTTCACCTACGCCCTGGACGTCTTCGACGTGGCCCCGATTCTCGCGCTCTGTTCACCCCTCGAGCGGTGCGGCAAGACGACGACCGAAGAGCTGACGGCTGCGTTGGCCAACCGACCGCTCACCGCGGCCAACATCACGGTCGCCGCCCTCTACCGCACCGTCGAGCAGTTCGCGCCCACGCTGATCGTGGATGAGGCGGATACCTTTCTGCTCACCAATCTCGGGCTCCGCGGCATCATCAACTCTGGTCACACACGGGCCACCGCCTTCGTGGTGCGCACCGTGGGCCACGAACCCCGGCTGTTTTCCACCTGGGGCGCGCGCATGATCGCGCTCATTGGGCACCTGCCCACGACGCTCGAGGATCGAGCTATCGTCCTGCCGATGCGTCGCCGGGCGCTTGGTGAGATGGTGGAGCGGATCCGGCGCGATACGCTCCTGCGTCGCCTTGACCTTCTGCGCCGCCGCGCTGCCCGCTGGGTCGCCGATCATCTGGCGGCGTTGCAGGCGGCTGATCCGGCTGTGCCCGACGCGCTCCATGATCGCCAGGCCGATAACTGGCGGCCCCTGCTTGCGATCGCGGACGCGGCGGGCGGCGGGTGGGGTGATCGCGCGCGCGTCGCCGCACGCACGCTGGCCGGAGCCGGTGGGGAGGCGGACCCGGCGGTGCCCGTTCAGCTGCTCGCCGATCTGCGGGATCTCTTCGCCACCAGCGCCGCCGACAAGCTCGCCACAGCCGCTATCATTCACCACTTGATTAGGCTCGATGAGCGGTCCTGGGCCGAGTACGCGGCGGGCCGACCTCTCACCCCGCGGCATCTGGCCGAGTTGCTGGAGGGGTTCAGGATCAAGGCCAAGCAAATTCGCCAAGGCGCCGCCACGCGCAAAGGGTATCTACGGTCAGACTTCACCGACGCCTTCCGCCGCTACCTGCCGCCCGTGCCGTCCGAATCCGGCACGGCAGGAGGGTGCGGCGGAGATCGCGGAAGCGCGGCGCGGCAGGCGGGGTTCCGGTAGCGAAGAATCGCAAATCCTGAGACCACTGGCCCCGTGTCGGATGTTGATGACGAGCCCGGCCGCCTCCCAATCGGCTGGTCAGCGAGCGCCCGACGTTCTCAACCCACCGGAGATGCCTTCCCTGTTTCGGCTCCGGAGTCCCCCGGAGATCGATGCGTGCGTCCAAAGCCCGGCGGGCGGCAGTCCTCGAGGAACGTTTCGGATCGCACGCGCTCCAAGCGCCCAGCACATCGGTCATGTTTCGAATGTTTCGCGTGCAGACGATCCGGACGAGGGTTCGCTAGCAGAGGAAAGGCCACCCGACCGGGTAGGCGACGCGAGGTCGTCCGGCGCCGCGCCGTTCAGCGCGGACGACGAGGGGGGCGTCACGTCGTGTAGCGGGTCTTCATCCAGGGCCATTTTTTCCACCACTCCTCGCGGGCGAGGGTGGCCTCAGCAAGTCGCTCGGGCTGGCGACACCTCCAGCCCTGTTTGGTCAGCGCCTGGCGGATACGGCTGGGGTCATCAGTCCCGAACTCCTCTCGGAAACCATACGACCAGCCGCCCGAAAGTCCAGCGATCCAGGGTGGCGCCAACCCGGCGCGGCCCCCGCACCAGCATGCGCATTAGCGTCAGCTTCTCCGCCTCGGACATCTCGAACGGCTGACACTGCCAGCCGCGAGTGGTCAGCAGTCTCCAGACGTGGCTGGGGTGATACCGAATCCCGAACTGCCCGCTGGATCACTTTGGCCACGCGCGCGAGGGTCCAGAGACCGGTGGGGTAGCCGGCTCGACGCGGCCCCCGTGCAGCTGATCTGCGGCACGCGGGTGCTCGAGACGAGAGCCGGGCAACCCATCCGTTCGAATAGGTCTCGTGCTGGACGAGACCATGATGCGGAAGTATCGCGTGAGCTAGCTGGTGAGCGCGATCATCCTGCTTTACAACGATGCCGAACCACGGTAGCCTCCCGCCGGGTCGTCGAGCCATCGCGATGAGGCGGAGCGACACGCCCTGGAGTAGCGCGTCCGCCTTACCCGACCGCTGCGGCGCGCGGCGCCCGATCAAACGGCAACCTCGAAGCAATGAAGCGTACTCGCCGATCCTTGGGCCGTTCTCCGTAGTGACGAGGACACGATGCAGAGCAGAGAGAGAGCTGGTAATCGTTCGAATGGCCTGGTCTTCTCGCTGGGTGGTTCATTCCGACAGGAGGTCGAGCCATGATGCGGAGTGGAAGGTGTTCTACGGCGCTTTCGACCGCGCTCCTGGTGTTGGCATCGATGGCGACGCCAGCGATGGCACAACAGCAGCCGATCAAGATCGGGGTGGTGGGGGGCCTGTCGGGCGCGGCCGCCAGCATCGGTCAGGCCTGGGCCGACGCCCTCAAGATGGGCGCCGACGAGATCAACGCCGCTGGGGGGATCCTGGGCCGGAAGGTCGCGCTGACGGTTCGTGACACCGAGTTCAAGGTCGACGTCGGCGTCCGAGAGGCCAAGGACCTTGTCCTGCGTGAGAAGGTCAATTTCCTGCTGGGCGCCATCTCGAGCGGCGTCTCGCTGGCCATCTCGACCTCCGTGTCCAAGGAAAATAAGATCATCCAGATCACCGCCGTCGCGAACACGCACCGGCAGACAGTGGAGCTCTTCCAGCGCTACTTTTTCCAGGTCGTCCCCAATACCTTCATGGAGGGACGGGCTGCCGCCATGGTCGCGGCCAAGCAACCGTCGTGGAAGAACTACTACACCGTCGGCTACGATTACGAGTTCGGTCGGATGCAGGCGGGAGCGTTCGTCGAGACGATCAAGAAGCTTCGCCCGGACGTGAAGATCGTCGGGCAACACTGGCCGCCCGTGGGCGAGACTGATTACACACCCTACATCACCAGCATGATGGCCGCCAAGCCCGACGTCGTCTACAGCAATCTCTTCGAGGCAGGGCTGGCCGCGTTTATCAAGCAAGCGCTTCCCTATGGCTTTTTCCAGAAGGTCAAGTTCGTCAGCCTCGCCGACGTCAGCAGCATGATGGCCGTGCCGGAGATGCCCGAAGGCGTGCTCGGCTACAATCGAGGCGAGTTCTACTGCGAGAACACGCCGGATATGAAGAAGTTCACCGAGGCCTTCCACCAGCGCTACAAGTACTACCCGGTGAGCTACGCCGTGATGGGGTACGACTCGCTGTACGTCCTGAAACGGGCCATCGAGAAGGCTGGGACGATCGAGACCGAGGCTGTGCTCAAGGCCCTAGAGGGGCTGACCTACGAGGGCCTGCGGGGCAAGTTCACCATCCGTGCCTTCGACCACCAGGCCGACGTGCCGGAATACGTGGGCTGGACGGTGAAGGATTCCAAGTACCCGTTCGTAATCCTGAAGGACATTGTCAAGGTCCCCGGGTCACAGATCACGTTGACCGAGGACGAAGTCAAGCAGATGCGCGCGGCCGCCGCCAAGAAGTAGGGCCAGGGCCGCCCGCCTCCCATGACGGCCGCGGACGTTCTCGGCCAGTTCCTCAGCGGGCTGGCGCGAGCCGGGGTGTTGTTTCTCATCGCCGCCGGGCTCTCGTTCATCTTCGGCGTGGTGAAGATCGTGAACTTCGCCCACGGCGCGCTCTACATGGTCGGGGCCTTTCTCACCTACTCGTTCCGGGTGACGCTGGGCGTGCCCTTCTGGGCGTCAATCGCGCTCGCCGCCGTGTGCGTGGCGGTCATCGGGATCGCCATGGAAGTGTTTCTCTTTCGCCGTGTGTACGGTCGGCCCGTCGCGGACCAGCTCCTGCTCACCTTCGCCATGGTGCTTATCATTCACGACGTCATGCGGCTGGCGTACGGTTCCAACCTGCGATCCGTCCCACGCCCGCCGCTCCTGGCGGGCGCGGTGTTTCTGGGTGACGTCGTGTTCCCCAGCTACTACATCTTCATCGTCCTGACGGGATCGGCAGTCCTCCTGGGTTTCTGGGCCTTCCTGCATAGGACTCGGCTCGGCAAGACGATTCGCGCGGCGGTCGGCAACCGGGAGATGGTGGCCTGCCTGGGCAAGCCACTGCCCTGGCTGTTCACGGCGGCTTTCGCGGCCGGTGTGTTCGTGGACGGTCTGGCCGGGGCGATCGGGGCCCCGCTGGGCGGCATCCGCCTCGGGATGGACTTCGACATTATCATCCTGGCCTTCGCGACTGTAATTGTCGGCGGATTCGGGAGCCTGCCCGGGACCGCGCTAGCCGCGTTCATCATCGGCGAGGCGTACGCGTTCGGTATCTGGCTCGTGCCGGCGATCGCGCTGTCCCTGCCGTTCATCATCATGGCCGTTGTCCTCATCGTGCGCCCCTGGGGACTCCTGGGTCGATCCGGCGGAGGGGAGTTGTGAGCTCTTCCCGGCGATCGCGGTGGTGGTTGATAGCGCTGGCGGTCGTGGCGCTGGCGCTCCCTCAGTTCGCCGAGCCCATCGTCGTGCACACGGCGATCGAGATCTTGATCATGGCGCTCTTCGCCATGAGCTTTAACCTCCTGTTCGACGGCGCTGGCCTCCTGACGTTCGGTCATGGCTGTTATTATGGCGTCGGCGCCTACACGGCCGCCCTCCTGATGACCGAGATCGGGATGCCGATGTTTCCAGCGATGTTCGCGGCGATGGTGATGGGGGGCCTCGTGGCCCTGGTCTTTGGCTTTTTCTGCGTGCGACTGACCGGCGTGTACTTTTCCATCCTCACGCTCGCGTTCGCCCAGCTGATGTTCAGCGTCTTCCAGCAGTCGTACACGTTGACGGGGGGCGACCTTGGCATCCTGGACATCCAGCCGCCCGCCTTCCTGGTGGCGGTGAACAACTACTATTACTTCACGCTGGTCATGGTGGGCTTCTCGATCTGGCTCCTTTGGCGGATCCTCCATTCGCCGTTCGGGAGGACGCTCCACGCTAGCCGGGACAGCGTCGTGCGCACCCAGTTCATCGGCATCAACGTCAGGCGATACCGGCTGGCCGCCTTCGTGATCGCCGGAGTCTTCGCGAGCCTGGCCGGCGCCCTCTTCGCGCCGTTCAACCGCGCGGTGGCGCCCTTCCTCGTGAGTTGGGTGAAGTCGTCGGACCCGGTTCTGATGACCCTGCTCGGTGGTGCGGGGACCTTCTGGGGGCCGGTGGTCGGGGCGGCGGTCTTCACGACGCTCCACGAGGTCGCCATCGGCTACACCACGTACTGGCTCCTCCTCATGGGAAGCATCCTGCTCGTCGGCGTGCTCTTCCTGCCAGGAGGTATCCTGGGGTTTCTGGAAGAGCGGTCCCGCAGGGTTGCCGCAGCGCGGAGAACGAGGATGACGGAGGCACGCGGTGCTTCTTCGAACGCAAGCGCTGACTAAAGCCTTCGGCTCACTCCGCGCGGTCGACGGGGTGGACCTCGTGGTTCAGCCGGCCAGCCTCCACGCGATCATCGGCCCCAACGGCGCGGGCAAATCGACCTTTTTCAACGTGCTGACCGGATTCTTGCCCGCCGATTCGGGGTCGGTGATCTTCAAGGACCAGGACATCACGCGCCTGCCGCCTCACGTCATCTCGCGCCGCGGCGTCGTCCGCGCCTTTCAACGTGCCAACATCTTCCAGACATTCACGGTCTTTGAGAATGTGCAAGCCTCGATTCTTTCTCGCAAGGGGAAGACGTGGAATCTCTTCGGGCTCGCCGCCGGAATGCTCAGGGAGGACACGCTTCGCATCCTGGAGACCCTCGGGCTGGCAGATCAGGCCGACGTCCGGGCCGGCCACCTCTCCCACGGCGATCTCAAGCGCTTGGAGATCGGCATCGCGCTGGGCATGGAGCCCGAGCTGCTGCTCCTGGACGAGCCGACGGCGGGGATGTCGCCCGAGGAGACCGCGGCGCAGGCCGCTCTGATGCAGAAGCTGGTGGCCGAGCAGGGCCTGAACATCCTGTTCACGGAACACGACATGGAGGTGGTCTTCGGCATTGCGAAGTCGATCACGGTGATGCATCAGGGCCGCGTCATCGCCGACGGCAGGCCCAACGAGGTGCGGCGCGACCGACACGTCCAGGCCGTCTACCTGGGAGAAGAGCTGTGATCTTAGATGTCCGCGACGTGCACACGTTCTACGGCACCAGCCACATCCTCTTCGGCGTGTCTCTCGCTGTGAGTCAAGGCGAGACGGTGTGTCTCCTGGGCAGGAATGGCGCGGGAAAAAGTACGACGCTCCGAAGCATCATGGGCCTGACGCCTCCCGCCTCAGGGAGCATCGCCTACGACGGCGTGGAGCTCATCGGGAAGCCTCCCTACGCGATCGCCAAGCTGGGCGTTGGGTTCGTGCCGGACGACCGCGGGATCTTTGCAGACCTCACGGTGCACGAGAACCTCGAAGTCGCGGAGACCAGGCGGCGACCGAATGGCGACGCCTGGACCCTCGAGCGTCTCTATTCTGCCTTCCCTATGTTGCAGGGTCTTCGCGCCAGGAGGGGAGAGCACCTGAGCGGAGGCGAGCAGCGACTCCTCAGCGTAGCGCGCGCGCTGCTCACGCGCCCACGCTTGCTGATCTTCGACGAGCCAGCGGAGGGCCTGTCCCCGCTCGTGGTGAGGGCGGTCCGCGACTGGATCCTGCGGCTCAAGCAGAGCGGCATCAGCATCCTCCTCTCCGAACAGAATGTCCGATTCGCCATCGAGGTGAGTGACCGCGCCTACGTCATCGACAAGGGCGTGATCCGCCATCAGGGGACCGTGGAGGAGCTGCGTGCAAACGAAGAGATCCGAAAGCGATATCTGATGGTGTGAGGCAAGCAGCCGGGCGACATAATGCTCGGACCCCTCCCCATCAGCATGTCGGTGAACGGACGACGCGTTGAAGGCGCGCCCCCCACCGCGTGCTCGAGCTCGGCGATATCCTGAAGGGGCCAATGCCGGGGACGGTGGTCAGGCGCTGCACGCGGGGATCCTGCCCCCAGTGCGTGATGAGCTCGGTATCCAGCCACCGGATCTGGACGTCCAAGATGGGCAGCAGTGCCGCACAGTCCTCGCGGATCCGACTGTGGTAGCGAGCCCGCGCAACCATGAACGACGAGGGGTTAGCGGACGCCGGAGCCGCTAGCCCCTTTCGTTTACCCAGACTTCACCCAGGAATCGGTTCGCCGTTGGGGGCGCGTCGCGTCGCCAATGCCCGACACCGCGCTCCCCACACGAGCATCATGCCGATCATGCCGTAGCGCCTAGCGCCCAGCCGAGCGGACGCATTACACTCATTCTCGATGTCGCACCCTTGGGACCAAGATGTCCGCGGCACACAGGTGCCCATTCTCATCAATTCGGACGCGGCGACCCTCCGCTGCGTAGCCGGCCCAGGAAGTGGCAAGACGTTCGGTCTTGTGCGCCGCGTCGAGCGAATCTTGCACCCTGCTGGACTGGGCGTCGACGGTCATGATGTTCTCGTCGTCGCGTTTAACCGGGTGATTGCGAGGCAGCTCAGGGATGATATCCAGGCCCGTTTTGAAGACGTTCGACTGCAAGCGCGAGCCGATCATTCGGACAATCCACGCCTTGTGCGTCGAAGTGATCGGCGAAGTATCCAGGGAGGTGCTGCCACCGCAACTGTGCGTCCCGCTTACACTTACCGGCGCAGAGGGCGCCCGGCCGTTCCGAGCTTGTTGTCAACCTACTTGACCAATTTGGCGTCACGCTGATCGAATCGGCCGGATCTTCTGAGCGTTACTCCGCGCCGTAGGCCGACGGCGACGCAAGACGATTGGTTCCGTCCCTTCTGCTCAGGATGTATCCGCACGTTTCGGGCGCCGGCGCAGTCTCTTGACATTGATCTTGGGCCCGTGGGCTGCCTTCATGACGTTCACGTACCTTGTGTGACGCTGATTGCTCGCCTTCTCTGGGTTCTTCTTTCGCCACAGCTCACTCCTGTGCCTGTTCGAACACTTCGATGAGCAATAAACCTGTCGCCGCTGCCGTAGGAAGGCTTTGCGGCATTTTGGGTCCTGGCAGAATCGGAGCCGATAGAGCAGCACCGGGACGGTTTCCTCGAACACGACTTGCCTGAAGGGTATGAGCGCCCGGTAGACACCGAAGATGCGACTGACTCGTCTCAGACCTACCACGTAGTTCGGCGGGAACTCGTACCGGATCCTCCACCCTTCACCCCGAGCAAGCGAGGCGAGGCCGGTTCTGAGCCATTCGTGGCATTCCCTCAGGTCCGCATTACTCGCAGGCGCGCTCGTGGACACGGGCCGAATATCACCGTCGGAACACAGGAAGCCGTCCAGGTGCGCCCGAAGTTCTCTCAGCTTGCCTGGCGACAGTTGCTCGAGCTCAGTCGCTGAAGAACTGGAGTAACCACCGAGCCCAGCGCACCGCCAGTTGCTGCGCCCGCTTGCCCGTCCGGCGCGGAGCTCGCCTACGGCCGGTCATGGGGCGATGTATGGCCGTGCGGTCGCCACCCTCTCGAAGCCTCTGCACGAAGCCACCGCGATGCCCTCAGTAGGCTAGGCGGCGTTCGACAGCGCCGTCTCCTGAAATGTCATCCAGTGTCAATGCTCACGGGAGCCGTGGGCTCCGGACAGGCGAGCCATCCCCCCCCCCGGAGACCTGCGCAACGGATATCGAGCATCTTCTTCTCGATACCGGCAACCCCGAAACCCTCCCTGCCGCAACGCTCGTGGGCGAGATGACGTGATTCACATGTCGTAACAACTATCATGATACTTCCGTTGCGCTCGGCCCAGTCGCTTGTCACACTTTTAAACGACTGCCGCGGAGAAGAGGAGAGGAACCTAGTGACGTTTGGCTGCGTGCGGCGAGTGGCAGGACGAGGGCGTGCGGCATGAGCGCGCGCGCCTCGAAGTTCATACCACTCAAGAGGGTGCCCGGGCGACCCGTCTGGATTCGCGTCGTAGGAGGCGAGTCCCGGCTCGGCATGCGTCGTGTTGAACTCGC
>Ga0306920_100016701_pt1 | contig 10122 bp, 13 predicted proteins | sample flu12Cox44000170_FD_204666 | JGI IMG/M metagenome (GOLD analysis project Ga0306920, IMG submission 204666) | Lab enrichment of tropical soil microbial communities from Luquillo Experimental Forest, Puerto Rico - flux4day.12C.oxic.44.000.170 (v2)... | ecosystem: Environmental > Terrestrial >...
CGATGACGAATCCAAGTAATGCACCGGCGAGCCCCGGGGGCAACCTGTCGATGATCTCGTCCCGAATGGGCTTCGGTGATGCCACGGAGTGGGCCTTGGCCTCAATCTGGATTGTCGGCGGTGCGTTTTCTTCGCCTCGGCCCTGTCGCAGCGAGGGCGCGTCCGAGGGTGCCAACACCTCGTCGATCTCGAAGGCTATCGAAGCCAGAAGCTCGGGGCGTCTCCTGAACTGCCTAATCAGCGAGCGAGCATCCTCGGCACTCTCGGGATCCCGGAGATGAGCCTTGAGATCGAGAAGCAGCACGCTCTGTTCCTCTTGGTTCAGAATACGGGTGGCGCTGAGTCGATCGGCGAGGCTTCCGAGATAAGAAATCGGAACCTTCGGAGTATCTGGTAGCGGATTAGGCAGGGCCACTGCCTGCTGCGGAACAGCGCCAAAAGCCCGCCCCAGGCGCAGAGCTGCGGCCCGATCCGGGCTCCGGTAGTCCACGAACTGTAGCTGGGCCAGCGCTGGAGGGAGGAGGTTGGTAGAAACTCCCGCATCCGTCAGGACCGGCAGGACCGTTTTCCCCAACGCTGCGGCATAGCCGTGCTCCCGTTGACACGCGACCGAATCCAGGGAACGTTGCGTGAGGACATAGACGAACACGTCACAGGCGCGGATCTGGGCGAGTATCCGCTCCCACCACGGCTGTCCTCCAGTGAGTTCCCGGTCGAGCCACACGACGGGGCCTAGCGCTTGGATATCCTCCGCAATTGCCTCAGCTAGGTCTCTGCTCTCGCGGTCATAGCTGATGAAGACCTGGCTCACCGGAGCCCTCCTCGGCGGTCGCTTGCGTGGTAGTTTAAACCTATTCGGGAGGATTGCGAGTGGCGTCAAAGGTGGCGGGTTGCCTTTGAGCTTGTTTGAGTGTCTCGCTATCCGGGTCTTTCTGTGCGCCATTTGTGTGACACCTTCCTATTAGGTATGAGAGAAACCTAGCACTTTCTGTGCGCCATTTGTGAACCTAGCCGAGCGCGTCGACACCGTCAAATCGCCAAAACTCGATAAATCAATCCAAAAAAATTCTGCGTGGCCGCAATCTGGGCTTATACTTGCTGCAACAGCTTTCCGGGGGTAACGTCGAAGTAAATGAAGGCGCGAAAAGTGACGATATTTCCCAAAGGCTACCGGCACCAGCGGGCACCAAACGAGCACCAAGCGCGTTTTCGTCGTCGCAAGTTACTGAAAACAAACGGAAGGAATCCATTAGACGCCAGCCTGAGGGGATGGTGCGTGGGAGTCATGGGGGTCATGGGGAGGCCGGTCTGTTCGAGGAGTTCGTAGGCGCGGCGCATGCTCAGCGGCACGCGCTCACTGGGCTTGAGTACGAAGGTGTTGCCACAGGCAATCGCGTACGGGAGAAACCAGAAAGGGATCATAGCGGGAAAGTTGAAGGGAGCGATGGCCGCGACGACGCCAAGGGGTTGGCGGATGAGCAATTCGTCGGTTGCATCATCATGCGCATGCCGCACGAATCCATATGACCGTCGCGCAGTCGGCGCACTTCTGTATCCTTACTCGTTCCCACCTGTCACGGGAAATAGCCCCCGTTTTGAAAATCTTACTGAACAGTATCGGGGGCGGGTCCACTTTTTGATTTCGCGCGTACCCCATGCCACCCCAGGCCCGCCTTATGGCGACAGCGGCGGCCGATGACGCTGGCGGGCCGGCGATGCTGGCGGCACATTGGCATTTACATTTCGATAATCACATTTCGCATTCTTATTGGCATTTTCGCTATTCGAATGCAACATTTCGCTTGACAGGGATTGTTAACTTATGCGTTAATGCGATGCAGCGGGACGCGCCGGTGCGCAAACACCGACACGCCCCTGACCAAAATTCACGGATGAGGTGAAAAATGGCTGAGGCGATTCTAACATCACACCTAGTAGACACGACTTACAAGCTATTGCAGGAAAGCAGCGGGCATGACCGACTGCTGGAGACAGCTTTCGACGAAAGCCAGCTAGCCGAAGACATTTGCGCGAAACTGTCCACATTCGAGAGTGAGGCCACTTGCGGCGCGATTCTGAAGGTGTGCAAGCTGGCGTTTGTGGTTGGTTGGGCGACCGCGCATCGAGCGCGCCAGAATGCGCTGGCAGGGGGTGTCCAATGAAAGCCGCAATTTATGCGAGGGTCAGTAAAGCTGGCAGCGGACAATCGCCAGAGATGCAGTTGCGCGAATTGCGCGAGTATTGCCAGCGGCGGGGATTCGAGATTGCTGGCGAATACGTCGATTCTGGCATCAGTGGCAGCAAAGAATCGCGGCCACAACTCAATAAGCTCATGGCCGACTGCCGCAAGCGATTGGTGGATGCGGTTGTGGTCTATCGCTATGACAGATTCGCCCGCAGCCTGCGCCAACTGGTGAACACCCTGGCCGAATTCGACGCCCTTGGGATCCACTTTATTTCGCTGCATGAAGGCGTCGATACCAGCACGCCAAATGGCCGACTTGTGTTTGGTATTTTCGCCAGCATCGCCGAATTCGAGCGCGAGCTGATCCGCGACCGCGTAAAGAGTGGCCTTGCGGCTGCCCGGGCCAAGGGCAAGCGCCTTGGACGCCCACGTGTCAGCGTCGATCGGCACGAAATTGAGGCCCTGCGCGCCGCTGGCTCAAGCTGGAAGTCGATTGCCAGCCGCTTTGACTGCGGAATCGGCACCGTCTACGCAGCCATGCGCTGAAATCGTCAACAAACCTCCCTAAATCGGGCCTTGTAACCTCAATGGATGCAAGGCCCTTTTTCTTGCTCTGCAATCGTCAACAAACATTTGTTTGTCGAACGTTTGAGACGCGGGCCGGGAACCTTTCCTGCGTTCAGTGGGAATCATGGACAGTAAAGACCGGTTCCGACAAGCCTTCGTCGCGCTAATCGGTCTCAACCGCAACACGGGGGTGGATGCACCGACCACACGACACCACCTGGGCCACCCCCGTCCCCCCAGATTTGCAGACGAACGCTCTGGGCGCTTACCGCCATTTGCGCGCAGGAGCGCGAAACGGTGCGGGAAACCAGGAGAGGAGCCGGAACCGTCAAAAATTCGGCCTCTCCATCTTGCTGCGGGGCTCCAGGAGCCACAATTGCCGCTCGAATGAGGAATTTCCCCGAGAATTACCATTTACCGGCGAGGTAACCCGCTGCGGCGAAAAGCTCAAAAATGGCCAATCTTTGCCACCAGCACGCAGTCTCTAAGCTCGAATCGCCCACGGTCTCAATTGCATCACGGGCGGCAACTTAACTCTGTCCCGCGCGGGTCGAATTGAGGCGCATCGAGCCTAATCTGGTACTCGTGAACAGCGCGCAAAGAATTATTCATATAGTGTGCCCGTTCCATAAGCTGCACTTTGTTTTATGGGTGCGTAACCAATCCGTAACTGTTTGGATTGCGACCGCTTACCGTGATTTCCCCTGACAGGCTGATTCGACGGCAGATAGCCCCCTGACTTGCGTAGATTTTCGAGCTTCCTGTAATGTGAAAGTATAAGGAGTAGGTATATGAACAGTAATCCTGATTTCGTAAGCGTTCGGGAAGCGGCCATCATCCGCGGCGTCGGACTGCTCCGAATATACAACCTGCTTTGGGCAGGAAAGCTCGAAGGCGCCGTTAAGGGACCAGGCGACCAGTGGCGGATCCCTCGCGCATCGCTGGAGCGCAAGCCACGTGGCCCGGTGCGCCTCACCTAAAAAGAATTTGGCCCCGGTGAGCGCGAACTCGCCGAGGCCATGAATAACGGGATAGGAGACTAATTCAATGACAACTGTACGCCAACCTCGCAAAAAGGTCAAGAAATACTGCACCAAATTGCAGCAACCGGGCACGCGCCTCGTTCCCCTTCTAATCAAACGGAAAAGGCAGGTTGATTGTTTCTTCTATGCGCCAGCTTGCGCCCAGTGCGGCAAGGCCATTCTCGATTTTGAAAACGCAAACGTTTCAGTCTGCAACTTGGCTTCCAGCAAGCCGGTCAAGCTCACCTCATTCGACGGGGCGACCTTTTACGTCCTCGAATCTGACGGCGCATGGGTGTTTTGCAAGAGCTGCGATCGCAGCGAAAACAAGCCGTGGACTGGCGCCAATTACATTTTCCGAGATGATCAGCGGCGCTCCTTTGAGAAGGGGGAACTATGAAACGCCCCTTCTGCCCGAGGTGCCGGATGCATCACCGCGCCAGCGATGAATGCCCCACACGTCCGAGAGCAATCACCTGGACCTCAGTCAAAAGCCAAGCCGCCTTCGAAGCTTGCGTCAGCAAAAGCGACGTGATTCGTTTTCGAGTCGTCCGCGGCCCCGCCGAAGTTATTTTCGACGGCGATTGGTATTCGACAAATTGGGCCTTAACTCCCGAAGCGACAGCATCTGTCTTCAAATTCTGCGAAGGGAAAGCCCGAAGCATTAGCGGCGGCACGAGTTGCCTTCGCATCAAAACGACACCCGAACACTCGCGCGAGGTGACCGAAGGTCTTGCGAGAATTTTGAGCGGCCCGAAGGCATGGGACCGTCTGACCGTAAAACCACGGTTTCCCAAAAACTCGTTCCAAGTGTTCGACGATGCCGAATCCGAGGAATGGGACTACTCAGCCCTGCTCAGTCAACCCAAATTTGACGAAGCCGCGACTGAGAAACTCGCAGCTCGCGCGGAACTCGGACCCGCGAAGCCCCGCCGCGGAATGCAACTGAAACATTTTAGCGGTGCCATGAGCAAACTTGGCACGCGAAATACTGGAGAAAACATTGCGAAACAGTAGCAACGGAGAATTTCGAACGAAATGGCTGCAGCTTGGATGCTATTTGCACGCAGCAGAAAAGCTGCCGTATCTGCGAACCGAACACGGCCCGGACGGCATGAGTTACTTTATCTTTTCAGACAAAGATAACCTCGCGCCCCGGCTGCAACTGGAGTTTTCCCAAGGCGCGCGTGTCAGTGCCACCGCGCTTTTTGGTTCGTTAACCTTTTTCCGTAAAGAGATGCAATCAGCAAAACAACTAGGAGCCAATTCTAATGTCAGCCAATTCCCCAGCCGCTAACGACAACAAAGTCGTTCCCATTTCCAATCCCCCCGAAACCTCGCCTGCAAAACGCAAGCGCAAGCCCAACGCATTCACCGGAGCAATACAGGACTTTCCATATTCCGATACCGGGAATGCGGAGCTGCTAGTGCATTTCTACGGTGCCAACTGGCGTTATGACCACAGGCAGCAACGCTGGCTTGAATGGGACAACCACAAGAAACGCTGGCTTGAAGATACAATGAATCGAATCAATCAGCGCGCAATCGTCACGGCACGTCATCGGCGTGACGCTGCTGCAAAGATTGAAGACCCGCAAAAAGCCAACAAAGCATTCCAGTGGGCGACCGCCAGCGAGAATCAGCACCGCATTCATGCTGCTGTTGACCTCGCGAAAGATTTGCCGCCCGTTGCGGATTCCGGTCATGACTGGGACGCAAACCCGTGGCTCTTTGGCGTCGCAAATGGCGTCATTGACCTACGGACGGGAAAGCTACGAGACGAACGTCCTGAGGACCGCATCACGAAACACTCACCGGTTCGCTATGACGAGTCAGCGAACTGCCCTCGCTTCATGGCGTTCATTGAAGAAGTGATGTGCAGGGATGCACGCCTCGTTGAATACATACAGCGGTCACTCGGCTATTGCCTGACTGGAATGATTAGCGAGCAATGCCTGTTCTGCTGGTATGGCGGCGGCGCGAACGGAAAGAGCACCCTTGCGGCCGTGTGGAGTTATCTCCTCGGAGAACACCACGTAAATTTGCCATTCAGTGCTCTGGAAACCAGGAGCCGAAATAGCAATGACTTGGTGGCGCTCGCTGGAGTTCGCTTTGCGACGGCAGTCGAGACCAGTGAGGGCACTCGACTCAATGAAGCCAGAATCAAGGCCATGACTGGCGGAGACCCGATTACAGCTCGCCGGCTGTATAAGGAGTCTTTTACCTTTGAGCCCACACACAAACTCGTCCTCGCGTTTAATCACAAGCCGACGATTGCTGACGATAGCGAAGGCATGTGGCGAAGAGTGCAGTTGGTTCCGTTCAATCGGTATTTTGAGGAGCACGAACGGGACAAACATCTGCTCGAAAAACTCAAGGTAGAGGCACCGGGGATCCTGGCCTGGGCCGTCCAAGGGTGCCTGTTGTGGCAGAAGGACGGTCTGCGAATGCCCCCGGCAGTCAAGGAAGCCACCGCAACGTACCGCGACGAAAGCGATCACGTCGGCGAGTTTTTAACCGATTGCTGCGAACTGGAGCCAACGGCGACAGTCACATCTGCTGCACTTACGCAGCGCTACCAGCACTGGGTTAGGAAAAACGAGGAACTCAGCCTCAGCCCAAGGATCTTCGGCGAGCGACTAACAAGGCGCGGCCTCACTCCAGCCAAAATCCGTGGTGAACGTTGCCGAAGGGGTTTGCGGTTGAAACCTCTCAATGCTTTCGACCTTCGTTGAATGGACACATTGGACACATTGGACGCTACTTTTGGAAACTTTTTTTATTTCTCTCTCATAGGGAAAAAGACAGAAGTGCCGTCCACAACTGTCCATTGCGTCCACGCAAAATGCTAACCCCCATGTTTTCAACAACAGCAAATTTTCGAGTTCAAAAGGAGCGAAACAACATGAGTTCAATAGGTAGTAGTAGACGCGGCCGCCCGAACGGGGCGAAGGATAGCGGACGGGCAGCCGTGTAAGCGCAAAGTTTGACGACATTCGCCTAGAACCCGGAGATTATCTGCTCTGCTTCCACGGGATGAGCCTTCGGGGGCTTGGCAGCAGCAAGATTCGCCGCGTCGGGCTGTTCGCGGGCTTAAAGCTACCCGAGAAGCCGCTGCTCGATGCGCTGCTTCGAGAGGAGCCGGTGCTCGACGTTTTCGGTAAGGTTATCGAGCCTGGAATGCCGCAATTTCGATTCGAGGCGGAGTAAATCGTGGACGAGATCCTTTGCGGTCGCTGTCAGAATCCGATCGAAGGCGGCATTTGCGCGAAGTGCGCCCCGCCAGCGCCGGCCGCCGCGCCAGTCACGCCGCCAGCGGCTCCCGCAGCCACTATCCGCAATGAAGCAGACGCCGCACGGCACCTGCGAGAGTGCCTGCGCAAATTTCAAGAACAAGGAGAATAGCCATGTCAGAAACGATGATTGTTAGCGAAGTCCGGCCTTCGGCCGGGAACGGCGAGACAGAAACCCCAGAGAAACGGACGGGAATTGCCGCTCCCGATTTTCTCGGTTCGCTCTTCTCGCCGCTTGACCGCGTAGCGGTCCAAACACTTGAGCGCAGCACGGGCCGCGTCGAGCCGCGCATGGTTAGCGCCGAAGTTGCCGCCAGCGAGCCGTTCCAGCGCTGGCTACGCTTCAAGAACGCAAATGGCTGGGACATTTTCGTGGCATTGAATGTCTTCAAGCCAGACGCCCAGCGTCGAACCAAAGACGATTTGCTCGAAGTCCGGCATGCATGGGTTGACCTCGACTCCGATGGAGTCGCGAACCTGAGCCGTCTGCGCGCGAGCAGCCTAGTCCCGACGCCAACTTTCATCCTGGCGACCAGCCCGCAGAAGTTCCAAGTCATCTGGCGGCTTTCAGGCGCTACCGTCGCCGAGTGCGAAGCCCTGAACCGGGCATTGGCTCTCGAATTCGGCGGCGACCCGCAAAGCTGCGATGCGGTGCACGTGATGCGGCTTTGTGGCTTCGCCAACAAGAAGTATTCGAGCCTGTTCTGGGTGACGGGCGACCAGCACAGCGACCAGACCTATCGCCTCTCAGACTTTCACCTTCCGCTGGAAGTCCCGCAGCCCAAACCGGAACCGCGCGAGTTGCTCCCCGGCTACACCACGTTCAGCCGCATGGCTTGCGCGCCGAATCCGTGGGACAAGCGGCCGGAAGCCACAATTGACGAGGTGCTAGAGGCTGCTGGCTACAAACGCGACGGGCGAAATTTCACCTGTCCGACGTGTGGTCATGCGGCTGTCAGCGTGGACCGCTCAAAAGCCCTGTTCTACTGCCACGGATGCGGGAAGGGCGGGCACATCGGTTCATTGGCCCATCAGATGGGACGGCGACTGGCGTAGGTTTCTCCGGGGGTTTCTGCTCCGCCACTCGTCCCGCGAAGCGGGACCATACGGCTCACGCTTCTCCGCAAAACTTACGCCGATTGAGTCCCGCATTCGCCGCGTGACACGCGAAATCCCCAACAAAACACTGTACAAAATGCATGTCATGTGATAAGTTAGGGAAGTTGTTACATTACAATTTAATGCTTTTTGGTAGGCGAGTGCTACACAACGGGTAGTCCTAAAACCGAGCCGCTCGGGCGTTGAAAGGTTTGTTTTCGTCTGAGCCGACTACTAGCCCCGTGAGACATAGCGAGCTGTAACGCAACCATCGGGTGTCCAAAATGCCAAAGGACCGCATATGGCCCGTTTGGCTTTGGATGCCTCTCCTGAAAAAGTTGACAGCAGTGTTACAGTCTCAGTTGAGACAAGTCCCCGTGTGCCATCCCGTGAGGAGATTCAAAAGGTGGCACAACGGAGATATCAGAATCCTGAGCCGTTTCAAGAAGGCAATTTCTGGTGGCTGCTCATTCGGCAGGATGAGGTTGTGAATGGGAAGCGCATCAGGAAAAAGAAGCGCATCAAACTCGCATCGGTGGACTCATACCCCAGCCGCAAGCCGGGGGAAATCCCGTGCGAGATCCGCAAACTCCGAGATGACGTAACCCGACCACTCAACCAAGGGCTAGTTACGATTGGCTCCGCAACCAAGTTCGATGATTACGTTGAACAGGAATACAAGGTGAGTGTGCTTCCCTTATTCACGAAGCGAACTCAGGAACGATACGAGGGTATCGTGCGGAATTATCTGTCCCCTGAGTTTGGACAACTCCCGCTGCGCGAACTGACGGCGCTGCGAATCCAAAAGTACATTTCTGGCTTCGCCCAGTCGCCACTCAGCCACGAATCCAAGGACAAAATTCGAGACGTGTTGTCGAGCATCCTTGGCTCCGCGAAAAATTACGGACTCATCGTCCTAAATCCAGTCGAAGGCGTGCGGTTGCCTCCCAGCAAAAAGGGCAAACGCGGGAAACCATACGTCACGCCAGAGCAATTTCACCAACTCATCCAACTGATAGCGGAACCCTACGCCAGCATGATTTACGTCGCCGTCTACACCGGCTTGCGAGCTTCTGAGCTGGTGGGCTTGCGCTGGAAAAACGTACATGCTGACTCCATCACCATAGACGAGCGGTATTCCGCGGGCGAGTGGGGGTGTCCGAAGTCGGATGCCAGCAACGCAACCATTGCCGTCAACAATTCAGTCATCGAGCGCATTCACCGCCTCAAGACTCTCACCGTTGACGTGCGAGCGGGCCAGGGAGCCGTCCGTCACTATTGCGTAGTGAAGTCAGATGGCCCTGAGGACCTCGTGTTCCAGCTAGTGAGTCGGAATGCACCCCAGTGCCCAAACAACGCACTCTTCAAACACATCAAACCGGCCGCGCGGTCGCTCGGAATTGGCTGGGTGAACTGGCAAGTGTTGCGTCGGTCCCATGCGACTTGGCTCAAGATGGCTGGAGCCGATGTGAAGGACGCGCAGGCACAAATGCGGCACAGTCGAGCCTCGACAACTCTGGACATCTATCAGCAATTCGTTCCGGCATCGCAGCGGCAAGCCGTGGACAGGCTAACTTCACTCTCAACGAGTGGACTCCTCAACTAATGCGAATCACGTTCCAATTACGTTCCAATAATTTCGCAGAAAACGGGGGTTGAGAAACGCTAAATGCTGACAGGCCAACAACATCGTTCTGGCGGCGTGAGCCCTGAAAAGGCGGGCGTAGCCAGTTCGATTCTGGCCCCCGGCACCATGAAATCAATCATTTGCAAACCTCGAAAATCCCCGGTGGCTCCAAAATGGCTCCAATAATTCACTGAATCACTCCGTTAGTAGGCAGTTCCATCAAAGAATTCACCGCCCGCCGCTGAGACTCCGGTACAAACTGCTGGTAGATGTCCGCCGTCGTCGATGCCCGTGAGTGTCGCATCTGCGCTTGCGCGTCCTTGAGGTCGG
>Ga0306920_100016702_pt1 | contig 10122 bp, 9 predicted proteins | sample flu12Cox44000170_FD_204666 | JGI IMG/M metagenome (GOLD analysis project Ga0306920, IMG submission 204666) | Lab enrichment of tropical soil microbial communities from Luquillo Experimental Forest, Puerto Rico - flux4day.12C.oxic.44.000.170 (v2)... | ecosystem: Environmental > Terrestrial >...
CAAGCCGGCCACGCGGACGGTGCTCAGACAACTTCTGTTGACGCACTAACACGAGGCGGCGCTGGCTGTTTGCCGACACAGGTCAGCGGCGCGGTTGTCGCACGCGATCCGCGCCAACTCCTACGCCTATTTGACTGATTTGGACGTAGACACGACCGTCGTGGACGGCGGCACGCTCCACCAACCGCCACCAAGCGCCTGAAATAGCGCCGCCGAGTCGGCGTACCGATCGGTGATCGCGCTGACTTCATCGAGAGCGGCGGACAACTGCTTCCGCTGCGCATCGAGCAGCGTGAGGAGGCTCACGCCGCCGGCCGCGTAGCGGCGGGACGTGATGTCATACGTCGCCTGCGCGAAGTTCGTCGCCTCCCGTCGTTCGTGCACCGTTCGGGCGTCCCCATCGAGCGCGACGAGCACATCCGCCACGTTCTGGAGACCCGTGAGAACCACCTCGCGATAGGTCGCATGCGCCTGGTCGAACGCTGCAACGGCCGCGCGTTGTTCTGCCTTCAACTCATTGCCATGGAAGAGCGGCTGTGACACGGACGCACCGAGCAGCGCGAGGCCGGCACCGCTGATGAGACTGGAGACCGCGACCGCGCCTCCGCTCGCGGACAAGGTAATGCGGGGATAGCGATTCGCTTCGGCCACACCGACATTCGCGTTGGCCGCTCGCAAGAGGGCCTCCGCGGCCAGAATGTCAGGTCGCTGCCGTACGAGTTCCGAGGGTACGGAGACCGGTAACTCGGTTGGCAACCGAAGATCGACCAACCGGAACGACGGCAGTTGGACGGCTGCGGGCGGCTCGCCGACATACACCGCCAGGCGGTGCCGGCAGCAAGGCCTTCGTGTGCGCGAGTTCACCTTGTTGCGCGACCGTATCGAGGTGGGCGACGCCGCCCACGGCCTCGAGACGTTGGACGATCTCGAGCTGACGGGATTCGAGCGCCGCGATCGCCTCCGTGTGCTCGATCTGCTCCCGCAGCGATGCCTCCTGGATCGCGGTGGTGACGACATTGCCGGCCAGCATCAGCCGCGCGCCTTCGACCTGGAAGCGCTCGTACTCGACGGTCGCCGCGAGGCTCTCGAGCTCGTGATGGGTTCGTCCGAACAGATCGAGCGTGTACGACACGCTCACCGTCGCCAAGCCCAGGGTCAACGGAAAACTCGACGCGAGGTTCTGCGACAGGTTGTTGGACTCGGACGAGTCGGTCGTCACGGCCACGGTGTTCACCGAGCCGCTCACGTCGACCTGCGGATACTTCGTCGCGCCCTGGCGGGCGTCGAGGTTCTCACGCGCCTGTGTCAGCCGTGCGTTCATCTCGGCGAGCGTCGGGCTGTCGTGAAGTGCCTGCCGAACGAGCGCATCCAATGGTGCATTCTCGAAGACCTTCCACCACTCGGCAGGAATATCGCGGGCGACGAACCGCTGCGCCTGACCGCCGGAGACATCGGTCGAGACGGTTTCATTCGGGAAGGTCGTCGCCGAATAGCCGGTCACGGCCGGCGCGTCTGGCGGATGGTACGTCGGCCCGACCGCGCACGCCGCGAATGCCGCACTGACACTGAGCGCGATGACGGTTCCGAGGGCGCGAGGCGTGTCTCGCATGTCCGTCAATCCAGCGTCCTGCGGTACGTCGCGACCGCGATGGTCATTACGACCACCGTAAAGGCAATCAGCGGCCACGTATCCGGCCACAGATCGTGGAAGCCATTGCCCTTGAGCAGAATTCCCCGAATCAACCGGTTGAAATAGGTCATCGGCACCACGCTCCCAACGGCCTGCGCCCACACGGGCATCCCGCGGAAGGGAAACATGAATCCCGACAGCAGGATGCCCGGCAAGAAGTAGAAGAACGTCAGCTGCATCGCCTGGAGCTGGTTCTGCGCGACCGAGGAGAGGGTGATGCCCACGGTCAGGTTGGCGGCGACGAAGAGCAGAATCACCACGTATAGGGCGAGGACGCTGCCGACCATGGGCACGTGGAACAGGTACCGCGATGCGAACAAGATGATCGTCGCTTGGATGAAGCCGATGAAGACGTACGGGACGATCTTCCCCGTCATGACTTCCAGGGGATTGACCGGCGTCGCGAGGAGATTCTCCATGGTGCCGCGCTCCCGCTCCCGCGTCATCGCCAGGCCGGTCATCATCACCATGGTCATCGACAGGACGACGCCCATGAGGCTCGGCACGATGTTCTGCTGCGTGATGCCTTCCGGGTTGTAGAGCCTGTGTAAACGGACCTCGAACGGCGGCGCGTCGCTGCCGACAAGTGAAGACAGCGGGCCGTTGAAGTCCTTCGCCACGACGGACGACACAAGCTGCTGCACGGACCCCACCGCCGTCCCGATCGCGGTCGGGTCGGTGGCATCGGCTTCAATCAGCAGTGCGGGCCGGTCGCCACGCAACACCTTGTGCGTAAAGTCGGCCGGAATGTTCAGCACGAACTGGACGCGACCCTGTGCGAGTGCGGTACGACCGGCGACTTCGTCCGGCAACTCGCCAATGATGTCGAAGTACCCCGTCGTCTTCATCGCGGCGATGTAGCTCCGCGTGAATTCACTGTGGTCCGCCGCGATGATGCCCGTGGGGAGATTCTTCGGATCGGTATTGATCGCGTAGCCAAACAACAACAGCTGCGCGATCGGGACGCCGAGAATCATGGCAAACGTGATGCGCTCGCGGATCAGCTGCAGGAATTCTTTGAGGACGACCCCCCAAAAGCGCGCGAAGGACCAGCTCGTCATGCGGGAGCTCCGAAGTTGTCCTGCGATTGCGTCATCAGGTGAATGAAGACGTCTTCGAGGCCGACGGCCTCTCGCCGGATGACGGCGTTTGAGCCGGCCGTCACGCGACGCAGCGTCGCCTCCAGGGCGGGCGCGTCCCGGCCCGTCACATGCAGCGCGGAGCCGAACACGGCCGTCTGCTCAACACCGGCCTCGCCACGCAGCGCGTCGGCGATCCGTGTCAGGTCGCCGCCTGCGACCGTCCACGTGGTGAGACCCTGCGCGGCGACGATCTCGGCCGCCGTGCCCTGCGCCATCAACCGGCCGTACGCGATGTACGCCAGCTTGTGGCAGCGCTCGGCTTCGTCCATGTAGTGTGTGCTGACTAGCACCGACACGCCGCGCGCGGCGAGTTCGTGCAATTCGTCCCAGAAGTCCCGGCGCGCTTTTGGATCGACACCGGCGGTCGGCTCGTCGAGCAACAGCAACTCGGGCGTGTGGAGCATGCACGCCGCAAGCGCCAGACGCTGCTTCCATCCGCCTGACAGCGATCCCGCCAGCTGGTTCGCCCGCGACGTCAGGCCGAGCCCACTGAGTGACGCCGCCACCGCGCGCTTGCGGTCAGGCATCTCGTACAAGCGGGCAATGAAATCGAGATTCTCCCGGATGGACAGGTCGTCCCAGAACGAGAAGCGCTGCGTCATGTACCCGACGCGACGTTTGATCTGTGCCTGCTGCTTGCGGATGTCGAATCCCAGGCACGTGCCGGAGCCCGAGTCTGGCGTCAAGAGGCCGCACATCATCCGTATGGTCGTGGTCTTACCGCTACCATTCGGTCCCAGAAAGCCGAAGATTTCCCCTCGCTGCACGCGCATCGAGACGTCGTTGACGACGTGTTTGCGCCCGAAGCTCTTGTTCAGGCCGCGGACGTCGATCGAGTACGGCGACGGCGCGTTCACTGGCGCGTCACCGTCACCGGCTGGCCCGGGCGGAGCAGGCGCGCGCCGTCACCGCTCGGGCGCCCTTCAATCATGAACACGAGTTTGGCGCGCGTGTCGTTGCTGTAGATGATCGGCGGCGTGAACTCGGGCTCGGTCGCGACGTACGACACGGTGGCCTCGACGGGCGCGGAACAGCCGTCGCACTGAACGGCGAGCTTCGTGCCCACCGGGAAGAGGGTGAGCGACGGCTGCGGCACGAAGAAGCGAATCTTCAGGTTTGTCGGCGGCAGCATCCGGACGACCGGCGCACCCGGCGGCACCCATTCTCCCTCGCGAAAAAGCGTATCGACGATGAGTCCCGGCTGCTTGGCCGTCAGGCGCCGGTCGTCCAGCCGAGACCGCGTCTGGTCGCGTACGGCATCCGCCGCGGCGATCTGCGACGTTTGCGCCCGGATTTGCTCGGGACGCGCGGATTGCTCCGCCACCACCAATTGCCCTGTGAGTTCTCGTACGCGCGCTGCGTCCACGTCGTGCCGCGTGCGTGACTCGTCCACCTGTGCGCGCGCAATGCCGCCCGCGTCGAACTGCGCGGTATCGCGTTCGAGTTGCGCGGCGGATTGCTGTTCGGTAATCACGGCTTGATCGCGCTGTGCCCGAATGACGTCGATCTCGGGAGGGCGTCTTCCGGTTTTCAGATCGGCGAGCTGCGCTCGCGCCGCCGCCGCCGTCTCCTCGGCCTGGTGCACGGCCGCGGCCTCCTGTCTGGCTTCCAGCTGAAAGAGCGGCGCGTCCGCGTCGACCGTCTGTCCGCGTTGCACAAACAGGTGTTCAAGGCGACCGCCAGCGCCGGTCGCGACGTGGACGAACTCCCCTTCGACGTAGCCTTGATACGTCGCCGGTCCCTCTTTCGCACAGGCGGCGCAAATCGCCGCCACCACGATCGCGGCGACGGGTGATCTTCTCTTCATTGATGAAGCGCCCTCTTCAGAAATGCCGGCAACTCTTTCCGCCGGCGTTCCATGAACGCCCTGTGGTCACTCGTCCCGAGGCCGAGCAATTGGGAGATGCCCGGCCGCGCAGCGAACGGGAAAAGGCAACTGCCGGCGAGGGTGACGAAGAACTGCTCGGCCGACACAGACGGCATCCTCTTCGCCTTGACGCAGTCGTCGATCTGCGCCTGCAGTTTGTCGAACATGCGGCGCGCTGCGCGGCGTCGTTCTTGCGAATAGAAGCTCTCGACGAGTTCTGGATGTCGCGTTGACTCGCTGATCACATATGCCATCAGATACGGGTGGCGGGTCAGCGTCGCGTGATAGGCGTCGACGTACCGATCAATTTTGTCATCCAGAGGAAGGTCGGACGCCATCATCTGCAGGATGCCCGGGGCAAAAGACGTGGCAATGCGCAGCCACACCGCACGCGCGAGGTCGGCCTTCGATCGGAAGTAGTAGTGCACGAGCGCTTTGTTCACGCCGGCCTGATCCGCGATTTCCTGCATGCGCGCGCCGTCGATGCCGCGGCGCACGAACACGTCGTCCGCTGCGTCGAGAATGCGGGACTTGGCGTCCGTCCTGGTTTGGCCAGACGGTTTAACCATCCGGTCAGGGCAGGCAATCTCGGTGCCTGTTACTGCGGTCGGTTTGCTTAGTCTTTTGGAGGATTCACCACGGGGTGGCTGTTCCGACCCACGTTTCAAGTTCGATCGGCCACGGCATTCCGGAGGGCGTCAATCGCCGAGATGCCTAATCGGGCCGAATCCTATGGAGGGAAACGTTGTGGTCCCGTCATAATTTGCCTAATTATTGACGTTTGCCTATACTAGGCAAATCGCATGAATGAGGCAACACTCCTGCAGGAGGCGTCGCGGGTCTTGGCCGCTCGACTGCCCGCCGGCTGGAAGCAACGCGTCACGCGGCTGAACGCTCGGCCTCAGGGGCGTCCTGCCGCCATGCTCGACGTCACCGGACCCGACGGAGCTAAGGTCCGCCTCTCGGTCCAGGCCAAATCGGGTCTTGTGCCTCGCGCCGTTGCCGACCTCAAGACTCGGCTACGTGATGATGCCTCCGATCCCGGTCTCGTCATTTCGCCGTTCTTGACCCGAAGCACGCGTGACCGCCTCCGCGCTGAGCGGCTCAATTTTCTCGATCTGACCGGCAACGTCCGACTCGTCCTGACGCGACCCGGGCTCTTCGTCGAGACGCAAGGCGCGGAGCAGGATCCCTCGCCTACGCGACCGCCCGGTCGATCGCTCCGAGGCGCGAAGGCTGCCCGAATCGTCCGGGCGCTCTGCGATTTCCCGCCGCCGGTTCCGATCTCTACGCTGGCAAACCAGGCCACGGTGGATATCAGCTATGCCTCACGATTGGTGGAGTGGCTGTCGCGCGAAGCCCTGCTCGAGCGTCGTCCGCGTGGACGCGTCGAGTCTGTCGATAAGCCGGCACTGATCCGTCGGTGGGCCCAAGACTACGAAGTCCTGACGAACAACGATGGACGCGCCTACCTCGATCCGCGCGGGGTGGAGCACCTCGTTCGCGCACTTTCAGACGGGGCCGTTCGCTGCCGATACGCGCTGACGGGATCGATTGCGGCAAATCGAATGGCACCGATCGCACCCGCCCGTCTCGCCATGCTGTACGTCGACGACGTCGAATCGGCGGCAGCCGCGCTCAACGTGCGACCGACAGAAGCCGGGGCAAATGTGATGCTGCTGACGCCCTTCGACCAGGTGGTATTTGAGAGAACGTGGAACGCCGGGAGCCTCAGGATCGTCGCGCCGAGCCAGGTCGCGGTTGACCTCTTGAGCAGTCCCGGACGGGCGCCGAGTGAAGCCGAAGCGGTGCTCGAGCGGATAGGGAAGGCCAGGTGACCGAGCCGCTGTACGTGGGCGACGCGGGGAGTCCTCCTGGATGCACTCGACGCCTTCGGGGAACAGCGTCAGGCGTTGATCCTGGCCGGTGCTCAGGCCATCTACGTGAACACCGGGACCGCCGACGTGGCCGTCGCCGAGTTTACGACCGACGGCGCTCTGGTCATCGTTCCCGATCAACTGAAAGCCCATCCCCGCCTCTCCGAAGCGATGGAGCGGGCGCAGTTTCGATCGGGCTCTCAGCCGGGCAGCTGGCTGTGCGAGCGCGCACCATCGCGGGTGTCCCGACCACGGTTCCCGTCGACGTGCTCGTGCCCGAAGCCGTAGCGGGTACCGGCCGCCGAGCCGCGCGGCTCGGCGACCACGGTGACCGGACTGGCCGACGGGTTCGGGGTCTGGAAGGTGCTCTGGTCGATCACTCCGGGATGCGCCTGACGGCGCTCGGTGCCGACGATCGCCGTGAGTGTGACATCCGGGTCGCGGGTCTAGTACTTCATAACTCCTGATAACGCTTATTAGCGTTTATTAAACCCGTTGCGGCCGGCGCAGTATTTCCGATCACCGCATCGCGCGATCATCACGAGATCCAGACAGGCACCGTCTGTTCGATGCGACCGCCCCACGCGCGAACCTTCAAAGAAATTGACCGGCAAACGCGGACAGCGCAGAACTTAACCCCCGTGCGCACGCGTCATAACGCCGCTCGTCGTCGAGCACGGCCAACCTGTCACGCCGCTTGCTCTCGCACATCCCAATCTACGCGGCGAGCTGATGCTCCGCGTCACTCGAACTAAGAGCACCGACATGTCTTGCGAGGACAAGGACCTCATGGTCTGTTGGCGGCGATGACGCTTGAGCATCGCGTCCGCGGGCTCGAATCCCTCGGCTTCACACCCCGCCAGACGCGGTTCATCGCCCTGGTGGCGCTCCACAGCGGCTACTGCCTGCGGCGCCAGTACGCCGCGTTTGCCGGGATCCGCTATGGCAAGAACGTGTGCGACTTTTTCGAGGAACTCGTCGCCCGTGGCTTTGCAACGGACTTTACGCAGCGGGCCGACCGCGGCCACATCTATCACCTCCAGGCCCGCGCCATCTACCGCGCGATCGGTGAGCCTGAGAATCGGAATCGTCGGGAGGCGAGTGCCGCACTCATCGCGCGCAAGATCATGGTGCTGGACTACGTGCTCAGCAATGCCGAGATTGAGTGGCTCAGCACCGAAGACGAGAAGGTGGATCTGTTCGCCCGCTACGGGGTGCCGCCGCGGGATCTACCGCAGCGTGCGTTCGCGCCGTCGCGCACGGAAGCCTCGAGCGCCACGCGGTACTTCCGCCACGAGGCGCCGATCGCGGTCGTGGGCGATCCGCCCGTCGCCACGTTCGTCTGTCTCGTCACCGACACGACGGGTCGGACGCTCGAGCAGTTCCTGCGCGATCACGGCCGCCTGTTCGCGTGGCTGCCGACTTGGACAGTCGTCGCCATTGGCTCGAGTCCGACCGGCTTACACGCCTGCGAAACCGCGTTCGAGCGGTTCCGGCGGCAGCCGGCCGCGACGGTCTCGGCCTCGACCGATGACCTCGTCTGGTTCTTCCGCACCCGACATGCGGTAGACCAGGGGGACCTGACCGGACTCTCGGTCACGGCCATTGATCGCTTTCGCACGTTGCGGGAAGCCTTTCGCCGACCGGTCTTCGACGAGCTGTATCTCGCATGGCAGCGACACGGTGAGGCGGCGTTCGCGAGCTCCGCCGCCTCGACGCCCCAGCATGCGATGCGAAGCGTCGGCACCCTCGTCACCGAGCTCTTGCCGTTCGATTACAGCCAGTTCGGATCCCTGCCGGGGGTCGCATGACGGGGCTGCCGTTCCAACGACCTGTTCTCCCCGCATCTCACCCCGGCGCCGGCCACGACGGTCTCCCGGCGCTGATGCCGGTCCGTGCGCCACATCTGTCGTCTGCAGGAACCGAATCGCGACGCGCTCGTGCTCTACGCGCGGTTCATCGGAGACGCGGTCGACTACGTCCTCAATCAACTGATCGAAACCACGCTCGTGAAGGATCGCGACTTCGTGGCGTGGCGCGAGGCGCATCCCGATGAAGTCGTCACGCGGACATCGCGAGCGCCCCTCCGACCCGCCCCATCCGCGACACCGACCGAACCGCGCGTGAAAGGCGCATAACCATGCCCGGCGTGATCAACTACCGTGTCGCCCTCAGTCTCGGCCTGAGCGCCATCGCGGGCGCGATCGGGTTGCACGCGTACCCGTTTCCCGCGGATCACGCCGTCCTCCTGCTGATCCATCTCGTGCGTCCCAGCCTGTACTCGGGATTGACGTACGCGTACGCCACCCTGTGGTTCACGTCGACCTTCTTCCTCGCCAGCATCGGCTTCGCGTGCGTCTCCATCTTTGTCGGCGGCTGGACACGAAGGACGGCGGTCGCGGCGCTGCCGCCGTACCCCGCGCCGGACGGCCGCGAGGATCTCTTTCTCGTCTTGGGTGAGCAGCATCAGCGCACCTCGCCGGCGCGCGCCGCGCAGCCTACGTGGCTCACCATTCCGGAACGCGGTTTGTACACCGGGCTCCTCGTCGTCGGCGCCATCGGATCAGGCAAAACCTCGGCGTGCATGTTTCCCTACGTCGACCAGCTGCTCGCGTACCGCGCGGACGATCCCGCGCGCAAGGCGGCGGGCCTCGTGCTCGAGGTCAAAGGGGACTTCTGTCGGCAAGTCCGCGACATCCTCAAGCGCCACGGCCGCGAAGCGGACTATGTCGAAGTGAGTCTGGACTCCCCGTACCGCTACAACCCGCTTCAGAACGATCTCGATGCGTATGCGCTGGCCTACGGGATTGCCACGCTCATGACCAACCTGTTTGGCCGTGGCAAAGAGCCATTCTGGCAGCAGGCGAGCACGAACCTCGTGAAGTTCGTGATCCTGCTGCACCAGGTCCTGGATGACTACGTCACGCTCTTTCAGGTGTACGAGCACGTCATCAACGCGGACAAACTGCGAGCGCGGATCAGCGACGGGGAGCGGCACTTCCGCGCGAATCATCGCCGCGTCGTCGTCGACAAGCGGGAACACCTCTTCACGACCGCGTTGAAAGGGTGGTCGTGGCACGACCACCCGACCGGCAACCGCACGTGGGCGGAGTGGTCGCCTGATCTGGTCGACGTGCTCGGGTCGGCCGGCATTGCATGGACACTCGAACACGCGACGCCGCCCGCGCGCTGGGCCGACAAGGTGGCGCAATTCGAGGCGGTCAAACGGTGGTTCGAGGATGACTGGACGCGGATCGAGCCGAAGCTCCGGACCTCTATCATCGAAGGCATCAGCGTGTTTCTCTCGCTGTTCGACGACAACCCGCGCGTCAAGTACACCTTCTGTCCGCCGAAGGACACCTACGATCCCGCGCGCAATCCCCAAGGGATCCACGGCACGCCCTTGCCGCCGCTCGCGGAACTGGTAGAGCAGGGGAAGATCGTCGCGCTCAACTTTCCGATCGCGATGAACCCTGGCCTGGCGCGGGCGTTGGGCACGATGTTGAAACAGGATTTCCAGCGAGCCGTGCTCTCGCGCGTCCACCA
>Ga0306920_100016703_pt1 | contig 10122 bp, 8 predicted proteins | sample flu12Cox44000170_FD_204666 | JGI IMG/M metagenome (GOLD analysis project Ga0306920, IMG submission 204666) | Lab enrichment of tropical soil microbial communities from Luquillo Experimental Forest, Puerto Rico - flux4day.12C.oxic.44.000.170 (v2)... | ecosystem: Environmental > Terrestrial >...
ACGTAGCCAAAATCCTCGAGCGCCCGCAGCGCGGTCGCGCGGCCGGCGCCGGACATGCCGGTGATGATGACGAACGGACGGCGCGTCTCGGCGGTGGAGGACGAGGGCAATGGTGTCGGGCTGTCAGGCATGGCTGCAACCGGCGCGATCATGCGGCCGCGATTCGGGCCAAGGCAAGACGCAACTTTGCAACAGTCGAGACCTCGAAGGGCGCCAGGGCCAATCGTGGCAGCTCGATATCCTGCACGACCTCACGCGCGGGTTCAGGCATGCGTTCGACCTCACCGGCGCGCACCAGATCGACCAGCAGCGCAAGCGGCGCCGCGGCCATCAGCCGGCCGCGCGGCAGCTTCACGATACCGAGACCGCGCACTTCGATCATGCCGGCGAGCACGCGCGGCGGCGAAGCGATCAAAGCGTGACCTTTTTTAGCCAGGTGGGTCTGGTCGTCCGCGATCAAGCGCGCGCCGTCGTCGATGAGCCGCAGGGCGAGATCGGACTTGCCCGAGCCCGACGGTCCGCGCAGCAACACGGCGCGCCAACGCGTCCCGGTCTTCAGCGCCACCGAGGTCGCGTGGACGAACATCACGTCCGGTCCGCGGCGGGCAGCCGGATGGTGAAGCGCGCCCCGAGCACGCGGCCGTCCGGAGCACGTCGATTGCTGGCGGAGATGGAGCCGCCGTAAGTCTCCATGATCTGCCGGCAGATCGACAGACCAAGCCCCGAATGCTGGCCGAAATGCTCGGTGGGGCGCTCGGAATAGAAGCGCTGGAAGATTGACTCGAGATTATCTTCGGGGATGCCTGGGCCTTCGTCGTCGATGGTGACGACGAACGGTCCGTTGCGCGCCTCGCGACTGAGTTCGACCACCATCCTGGAATGGGGCGGGCTGAAGGAGAGCGAGTTGTCCAATACATTGCGGAACACCTGGCCGTAGCGCCCATCGTGGCCATGGGCGTTGCACGGCGGATTGGCGGCCAGGCGGAACTCGATTTCGACGTCCGCCTTTTGCGCCGCCTGGCTCGCGTAGTGATGCACCAGATCGGACAGCAGTTTTCTGAGATCGACAGGCTTGACCTCGCCGCGCATCAGCTCGGCGTCCAGTCGCGAGGCGTCGGAGATGTCCGAGATCAGGCGGTTCAGCCGGCTGATATCGTCGACCACGATCGCCATCAGCCTGGCCCGGCGTTCGGGCTCGAGATCGGGCCGGGCGGCGACCTCGATGGCGGACCTGAGCGAGGTCAGCGGGTTCTTGAGCTCGTGGGCTACGTCGGCCGCGAAGCTCTCGATGGCGCCGAGCCGCTGCCACAAGGCATCCGTCATCGAGCGCAGGGCGTCGTTCAGATCACCGATCTCGTCGCCGCGCTTGCCGAGGTCGGGAATCTCCGGCCGGCTCTCCCGGGCGAGGCGGACCTCGTCGGCGGCGCGTGCCAGCCGCACGATCGGCTGGGTGATGGTGCCGGCAAGATAAAGCGACAGCAGCACCGTGATGCCGAGGGCCGCGACCGCGATGGTCAACATGTCGTAGCGCACCTCGCGCAACGAGGCCGCGATCGCGCGGTTGTCGCGGGTCAGCAGCAGGGCGCCCAGCACCTGCTTGTAGCGCTGCACCGGCACGGCGGCGCTTAACAGCAGGCGGCTGTCGGTGGCCGTGCGCACGGCCGAGGCGTTGAAGCCGCGCAGCGCGCTCGCCGCCTCCGGGAAGTCGCGCACCGACGGCACGGTGCGCTCGAAATATTCGGGATAGCGGTCGGTGCGGGTCAGCTGGCGCGCGATCCAGTCGCTGATCCTGTCGACCAGCCGCTGCTCGGTCTCGACCGGAGCAATCTCGGGCGGCGGCAGCGGCATGACATGGATGCGTCCGACGTCGCTCAGCACCGCCGAGTCGCCCAGGAGCTCGCCGGTCTCGCTGAACAGCCGCGCCCGCACGCCGGTCGGCCGGACGAGCCGGATCAGGAGCTGGCGGGCCGCCTCGGCATCGAGGCGGTTGACCGTGGTCTCGTCGCCTACGACGGCGACCTCGCCGATGCCCGCCGCCACCATCTCGCCCTGCACCAGGAGCGAGGCCAGTTCGGCGTCGATCAGCTCGTCCTCATAGTCGCTGAGATAGACGGCGCCCAGTGCCAGCAGCACCACCGGCACGATGTTGAGCAGCAGGATGCGACGGGTGAGCGGCGAGTGGCGCCGGCTCTGGGCGCGGCGGCGACGCAGCAGCGACGGCGATTCGGTGCGAGCGCGCGGCGGCGCACGGCGCAGCCACAGGCGCTTGAACGATGCCCAGGACGATCGACGCGACCCTCGATCAGGAGTCGCGGTATCGGTATCCGATGCCATAAAGCGTTTCGATCTGCTCGAACTCGCCGTCGACCTCGCGGAACTTGCGGCGCACCCGCTTGATGTGGCTGTCGATCGTGCGGTCGTCGACATAGATCGTTTCGCCGTACGCGGCATCCATCAACTGGTCGCGGTTCTTCACGTGTCCCGGCCGCTCGGCGAGCGACTTCAGGAGAAGGAACTCGGTCACCGTGAGGTGCACCTCCTTGGCCTTCCAGGTGCACTGGTGGCGGCTCGGGTCGAGCACCAGCTCGCCGCGCACGATGCGCTCGGCCGTGCCTTCGGGCTTGGCGCCGCCCGTGTCGGAGCGGCGCAGCACGGCGCGGATGCGCTCGAGCAGCAGACGCTGCGAGAACGGCTTGCGGATGAAGTCGTCGGCACCCATGCGCAGGCCCAGCACTTCGTCGATCTCCTCGTCCTTCGAGGTCAGGAAGATCACCGGGAACTGCTGGGTCTTGCGAACGCGGTTGAGCAGCTCCATGCCGTCCATGCGCGGCATCTTGATGTCGAAGATGCCGAGGTCGGGCGGCGTCTGGTTGAGGCCTTCGAGCGCCGAGGCGCCGTCGGAGTAGGTCTTGACCTGGAAGCCCTCGGCTTCGAGCAACATCGACACGGAGGTGAGGATGTTGCGGTCGTCGTCGACCAGGGCGATGTTTTTGCGCACGGCGTGGCTTCTCCTGAGGGGGCTCGGGGCAGCTTATGTTAGCACAGACCGGGCGGTTGCCGCCGCCTACCCGATCTGCCATCGATAAGCGAGCAAATGCGGCTTTTTTCGCCCCGACAATGACCGACGACATGCCGCGCATCGCGCGCAATCTGCTGCGCCGGCTCGATCGGGCCAGCCTGGCGAGCGCATTGCCGGGGGACGAGGGCACCGCCTGGCCTTATGCCTCGCTGGTGCTGGTGGCGGTCGATCACGATCTCGCACCCATCCTGCTGTTGAGCGATCTCGCCGAGCACGCCAAGGCCATTGCGGCGGACAGTCGCGTGTCGCTGCTGTTCGACGGCACGGCCGGTCTCGAGCAGCCGCTGACCGGCCCGCGCGTCTCGCTCCTGGGGCGCGCGGCAAGAACCGGCGACGAACGTCTGAAAAGACGCTTCCTGGCCCGTCACCCGGACGCCGAGATGTATGCGAGCTTCGGGGATTTCAACTTCTATCGCGTGGCGCCCGAGCGCGCTCACCTGGTGGGCGGCTTCGGCAAGATCCGCTGGCTGACAACGGCCGAACTCCAGCCTGAGCCTCCGCCCGTCGCGCTGACCGAGAGCGAGCCCGCCATCGTCGAGCACATGAACGCCGACCACGCCGATGCCGTGCAACTCTATGCCGGCAAGCTGCTCGGGCTGCCCGACGGCGACTGGAAGATGACGGGCATCGATGCCGAGGGGGTCGATCTCAGGGCCGGTGGACAGGTGGCGCGGCTGGCCTTCGACCAGCCGATCGCCACTGCAACAGAGGCCCGCAAGGCCTTGATCGCGCTGGTAGCAAAGGCGCGCAGTACGTAACCGCACTTTCCGCGCCGCGGTATCCCCTTCGCGCCTGCGGAATCTGATCCACATTTTGGCCCCTTGCCACGCTGCAGCCGGCTGGGTAGCGCATAGGCCTGAAACCTGCGCGAACCGCGTCACGTTATTTATTTCCTTTCGGCCAAGCGACCTCAACCAAACAAAGCAGGAGAGACGCCGTGAAACAGGCGGGCTTCGTTCCCAAGGCCGGACTCGATCCGCTTGGGCTGAAAAACCTCAACAACGTTTACTGGAACCTGTCGGTTCCCGCGCTCTACGAGGAAGCGGCGCGCCGCCATGAAGGCTCGATCGCCGACGGCGGGGCGTTCGTCGTGCGCACCGGCGTCCACACCGGTCGCTCACCCAAGGACAAGTTCTTCGTGGAGGACCAGATCACCAAGGGCACCATTGACTGGGGCGCCACCAACAAGCCGATGTCGCCCGAGCGCTATCGCGCTCTTTACAATCGCATGCTGGGATACGCCCAGCGCCGCGACCTGTTCGTGCGCGACTGCTGGGCCGGCGCCGATCCCGCCCATCGCATCGGCGTGCGGGTGATCACCGAGACCGCCTGGCACAATCTCTTCGCCCGCAACATGTTCCTGCGGCCACGGCGCGAGGAGCTCGAGGGCTTCCGGCCGGACTTCACCATCCTCAACCTGCCGGGCTTCCAGGCCGATCCGGCGCTCGACGGCACGGCGTCGGACTGCGCCATCCTGGTGAACTTCACCGACCGCGTCGTGGCGATCTGCGGCACCTGGTACGCCGGCGAGATCAAGAAGTCGGTGTTCACGATCCTGAACTACATCCTGCCGGCAAAGAACATCCTGCCCATGCACGCCTCGGCCAATATCGGACCGAAGGGCGACGTGGCGATCTTCTTCGGCCTGAGCGGCACCGGAAAGACCACACTGTCGGCCGATCCGTCGCGTACGCTGATCGGCGACGACGAGCACGGCTGGGCCGAGGACAGCCTGTTCAACTTCGAGGGCGGCTGCTACGCCAAGGTGATCAAGCTCTCCCGCGAGGCCGAGCCCGAGATCTACTCGACCACCGAGCGCTTCGGCACGGTGCTGGAGAACGTGGTGCACGATCATGCCACCGGTGCGCTCGACCTCGATGACGGCCGGCACACCGAGAACACGCGCGCCTGCTATCCGCTCGAGTTCATTCCCAACACGCTGGCCTCCGGCATCGCCAAGACGCCCGAGAACATCGTCATGCTGACGGCCGACGCCTTCGGCGTGTTGCCGCCGATCTCGCGGCTAAGCCCTGAGCAGGCGATGTATCACTTCCTCTCGGGCTACACCGCCCGCGTCGCCGGCACGGAAAAGGGCGTCACCGAGCCGCAGGCGACGTTCTCGACCTGCTTCGGCGCGCCTTTCATGCCGCGCCATCCCACCGTCTACGCCAAGATGCTGGGCGAGAAGATGGCCCGCCAGAACGTGAAGTGCTGGCTGGTCAATACCGGCTGGTCGGGCGGCGGCTTCGGCGTCGGCGAGCGCATGTCGATCCGGCACACCCGCGCCATGGTGCGTGCGGCGCTCGACGGCACGCTGGCCGCGGTGGCGTCCTCGACCGATCCGCACTTCGGCATGGAGGTGCCCAGCGCCTGCCCCGACGTGCCGGGCGAGGTGCTGAACCCCAAGAACACCTGGAAGGACAAGAAGGCCTACGACAGCGCCGCGCGTGACGTCGCCCAGCGCTTCGAGAAGAACTTCCAGCAGTTCGAGAGCCACGTCGACGGCAAGATCAAGCAGGCTGCGATCCGCGCCGCCGCCTGACGAGCCGTTGCCCCGCCTGAGGTGGGTGCGCGCAAGCAGCGCATCGTCCTTTCGCCACGGGCGGCCGGACCCATATGATGGGACGGCGTGACGATCGTCGCTAAAGCTCCCGAGGCGGCTGTGCCGCCCAAAGCTGCGCCCGGCGAGGCTACCCCTCCCAAGGCGGCGAAAGGGCCGTTGCGCCTGCCTCTCATTGGCGCGCTGGCACTGGCCTTCGTTTCGTTGGCACTGATTTCCGGCATCGCCTACATCGTCGTGCTGGCCGGCGCCACGGGCACGGCCGAACGCCTGCTGGTCGATCGCGCCGCGCGCGTCGTCGAAGGCCAGGTGGCGACGATCAAGAACCGGCTCGATCCGATCACCGAGCAGCTCGAGCTGATCGCGGCTCTGGCCGCCGCCGGCCGGGTCGATATCGATTCGCCGGTCGCGGTCCGCGAGGCGCTGGCGGTGCTGATGGGCCGGGTACCGGAGATCTCTGTGGCGGCCTTCGCCACGCTCGACCAGCAGCTCCACCGCGCGTTCCGCCGCCCCGACGGCACGATCGGCCGCGACACCGTCTCGATTCTCACCCTGCCGCGGAGCATGGAGCGCTTTCGCCAGCTGCAGACGTCGCACAGCACTTTCTGGGGCGAGCTGTTCTGGAGCAACACGCTGAAGCAGCCGCTGCTCAACGTGCGCACCCCGGTGCGGCGCATCGACGACGCCTTCATCGGCGGCCTGGTCGCCACGGTGGCGGTCGGTGACCTCAGCTACCGGATCGGCGCGCGTGGGGCGGGCGGGGTCGGCGGCGGCCACTATTTCATCCTGGTCGACCACGACAAGGTCCTGGCGCACCGCCGCCTCATCGATCCGCGCGGGCTGGGGCTGTCCGAGGACAAGCCGCTGCCCACCATCCGCGAAGTCGACGATCCCGTCCTTGCCAAGATCTGGGACACGCCAGAGCGCATCCCGCAGATCGACCGGGCGCTCGGCGATCTCGGCCACGTCGTCGAGGTTGGTGGCCGGCGCTGGGTATTCTACTACCGCACGATCACGGGCTACGGCCCGCTGCCCTGGCTGGTCGGCCAGTACTTTCCCATCGAGGAGGCGACCGCCGACCTCGACCGGCTGACCAACGGCGCCATTGTCGGCGCGGCGACGCTCGCCGTCGCCCTGCTGCTCGCGCTGCTGATGGGGGTACGCATGGCGCGCTCGATCCGCACCATCAGCACGGCGGCCGAGGCGATCGAGCGGCTGGAGTTCGACCAGCCGATGCACCAGCGCTCGCGGCTGCGCGAGATCGACGATGCCGCCTCGAGCCTCGACAAAGCGCGCGGCGCGCTGAAGTGGTTCGGCGCCTATGTGCCGCAGCGCCTGGTGCGGCGCTTGATGGAGCTCGGCGAGGACGCCGTGGCGTCGCGCCGGCGGTTCGTCACGGTGATGTTCACCGACATCGTCGAGTTCACGCCCCAGGCCGAGGATCTGCCCGAGCACGAGACGGCCGAGCTGCTCAACCATCACTTCGCGCTGCTCGGCGCCTGCATCGAGCACGAGCACGGCGTGATCGACAAGTACATCGGCGATTCGGTGATGGCGGTGTGGGGCGGCGTGTCGCGCGATGAGGACCATGCCGCGGCGGCGGTCCGCGCCGCCCTCGCCGTCGCCCGGGTGATCAAGGAGGACAACGCCATGCGCATCGCCGCCGGCAAGCCGCCGATCCGCATGCGCATCGGGCTCCATTCCGGACGGGTCGTGGTCGGTAACATCGGCGCGCCGAGCCGCGTCAACTTCACGGTCGTCGGCGACGCCGTGAACGTCGCCAACCGGGTCGAGCAGCTCGGCAAGGAATTCATGCGCGACGGCGAGGACGTCGTGCTGCTGGTGAGCGGCGACACTCTGGCGGCCGTCAAGGACCGCGATTCGCTCAATCTCGAATTGCCCAAGCCCGAGCTGCGCCCGATCAAGGGCCACGACGAGCCGGTCGAAGTCTACCGGCTGGCCTGACATGGCCCTGATATGACAAGGGACGCCACCGACAGCATCGTCGCCCTGGCGTCCGCGCTGATCCGCCGCCCCTCGCGCGGCGGCCTCGATTCGCCCGAGCCGGTGCTCAAGGAGGCGGGCCGCTGGTTGGCGGCCAACGGGCTTCAGCCGCACTACCTCACGACGGCGGCGGGCGAGACGGTCGGTCTCTATGTCCGCCACCTCGGGCCCGAGCTCGGGCCGATCCTGTGCCTCGACGCCTGCATCGACACGGCGCCGTTCGGCGACGAGGCGCGATGGTCCAAGCCGCCCAGCTCCGGCCAGGTCGACGGCGGCCGCCTGTGGGGCCGCGGCTCGGCGGATTCCAAGACAGGAGCCGCCATCCTGGCGCATGTGGTGCGCGATCTGGTGCGCGATGGCGCGATCCGCCGCGGCGGCGTCGACCTCCTGCTCGATGCCGACGAGCACACCGGCCGCTTCGGCGGCGTACGCGCCTATCTCGCGGCGCTGGAGCGCAAACCCGATGCGGCGCTGCTGGGCTATCCCGGCAACGACGAGCTGATCCGCGGCAGCCGCGGCTTTCATCGTGTGCGCCTCGAGGTCGCCGGCCGCGCCGGCCACTCCGGCGCGACGGACGGTGCCGCAGTCAATGCCATCACGCGGCTCGCGCGCCTGATCACCAGGATCGAGGCCACGCCGCTGCCGGTCGAGCCGACGGGTCCGTTCTCGTTCGGTCCCAAGGTCACGGTCACCGAGATCAGCGGCGGCGAGGGCTTCAGCCAAGTGCCCGATCGCGCCTCGTGCAGTCTCGACATGCGCCTCACGCCCGCCTTTGACGTAGGTGCCGCGGCGCGCTGGCTGGAAGCGCTGGTCGATCCGGCGACGACGCGGATCGACCCCGTCGAGAGCTGGCCACCTTATCTTGTGGCGAAAACCGATCCGCTGGTGCGCGCATTCCATGGCGCGGGGCAGGTGGCCTGGGGCCGGGCGATCCCGGTGACGGTTTGCGGGCCCTCGAACATCGGCAATCTCCTGGCAGCGCAGGGCATCCCGACGATCTGCGGGCTCGGCGTCACCGCCGAGAGCGTGCACGGCACCGACGAATGCGCGTCGATTGCCAGCATTCCCGCCGCCTATCGCGGCTATCGCGAGGGCGCGCTCGGCTTCCTTGCTGGGGTAGACTGAGGGCAAAGTCGGGTTCGGGAGGACCGCATGTGGGTCAACAACGCCTGGTACGTCGCCGCCTGGCTGGACGAGATCGAGCCCGGCCGCATCCATGCCCGCACCATCATCGACCAACCGCTGGCGCTCTACCGCACCGCGGCGGGGAACTTTGTGGCGCTGGAGGATCGCTGCTGCCATCGCTTCGCGCCGCTGTCGATGGGCCGCCTCGAGGGTGACGACCTGCGCTGCATGTATCACGGCCTGAAGTTCGCGCCCGACGGACGCTGCATCGAGATCCCGGGCCAGAAGCAGATCCCGCAAAGCGCCTGCGTGCGGCGCTATCCGGTGGAGGTGCGCGGCAGCTGGGTCTGGCTGTGGATGGGCGATCCGGCGCAAGCCGATGCCGCCACCATTCCGCCGTCGCTGGCGCTCGACGACCCGGCGTGGCGGCTGAAGGCCAGCCACCTTGACTACACCGCCCACTATCTCCTGATCGACGACAACCTGCTCGACCTCTCGCATCTCTCCTTCGCCCACGAAAAGACGCTGGGCATGGACATGCCGCAATGGGCCGAGCAACGTCCGCGCATCGAGCTGCTCGAGCGTGGCCTGCGCATGGGCCGCTGGCACACCGACCATCCGCCGCGCGGCTTCATGAAGAAGAAGCTCGGCGAGCGGGTCGACGTCTGGACGGCCTACGATTTCCTGTTTCCTGGCCTCTTCCTGCAGCGCACCGGCTTCTACCCGCCCGGTACCGCCGAGCGCTCGGGCGGCAAGGCGCCGCAGGGTACGCCGCTATTCGATCGGGTCGATGAGCAGGCGGTGACGCCGGTCTCGGCCCGCGCCTCGCGCTACTTCTATGCCGTGGGCGCGCGGGCAAGCGACATCGATCCGGACCAGTGCGAGCGGCTCTTTGCGCTCACCGCCACCGCCTTCCACGAAGACAAGGCCTTGATCGAGGCCCAGCAGAAGCTGATCGACCTCGACCCCGGGCGGCGCATGCTGCCGACCAGCCTCGATGTCGGCCCGACCCAGTTCCGGAAGCTGGTCGACAGTCTCGCCGGCTGAGAGGTGCCGCGGAGTCCCATCGGCGTGGGAAACTTGGATGCCGATGGCATCGGCGTTTTAGGCGGTTTTTCCCATTTTCTCCCCCACCCCTGGGGGCAATTTTACCCGGGTAAAATTACCTCTTAGGTGAGTGGCGGCATGACGTGCTTGGCGTAAGCAGGCCGGGCCTTCAGCCGCTCGTACCACGCCTTCACGTTCTTGAGCTCGGGCCGCTCGACGTCGAGGGCGTACCAGCGGTGCACGAAGCAGCCGACCGGGATGTCGCCCATGGTGAGATGCTGGCCGGCGACGTAGTGCCGGCCTTCGA
>Ga0306920_100016706_pt1 | contig 10121 bp, 13 predicted proteins | sample flu12Cox44000170_FD_204666 | JGI IMG/M metagenome (GOLD analysis project Ga0306920, IMG submission 204666) | Lab enrichment of tropical soil microbial communities from Luquillo Experimental Forest, Puerto Rico - flux4day.12C.oxic.44.000.170 (v2)... | ecosystem: Environmental > Terrestrial >...
CCTCTTTGCGCGTTTTGCATCCTTGGGCTGGATCGTTGAACGGCTGCTGGGCGTGCATAATTCGGTAGACGTCGTGGTAGATAGCGCCGCGCATCGCGCCGCCTGGATCGCAGGGGCCTTATTCCTGATCAGTATCGCTTGCTGGTTGCTGCATAATGATGTCGATACAGGCCATCGCCACCGGACCGCCAGCCGGGGGAGCCTCCTTCAAAGGCCGGAATTGGTAGCTCATGGGGTGGACTTGGGCACTCTCCGTCGGGTTGACGTATCCGTATCCAGGCATCACGGTATTCGTGCCCAGGCATCAACGAGTCTCCACTGTGGTGGCTTGGAAAGAGCTCCATTAGATTCACTATGGCTCGGGCGGCGTTGAGCCACCTACGCATGCTCGGGCCCGACTGAGAAGCAGGTCGCGCTCACGCGCGTTATGCGTGAGCGCTGCCGCCCGCCCGAACTCCGCCTTTGCCTCGCTGAACCGGCCGAGCTTGAAAAGAAAGTCCCCACGGACGCTCGGCAATAGGTGATAGGCTCGAAGCGACGGCTCTGTGGTCAGGACATCGACGAGTTCAAGGCCCGCGGCGGGGCCGAACGCCATCGCGACTGCGACGGCGCGATTCAACTCCACGACGGGGGAAGCCGAGAGTCGAACGAGGGAGTCGTACAGCGCCACGATGCGGACCCAGTCGGTCTCCGCGGCGGTACGCGCTCGCGCGTGGCAGGCGGCGATCGCGGCCTGGAGGGCGTACGGACCGAGGCCGTCGCCCGGTAGCCTGCTGGCACGCTCGAGGGCTGCGAGACCACGACGAATGAGGAGTTGATCCCAGTGCGCACGGTTTTGATCGAGAAGAAGGACGGGCTCTCCCGACGACCCGACTCGCGCCCGCGCCCGCGACGCCTGGATTTCCATCAGCGCAACCAAGCCATGAACCTCCCCCTCGGTCGGCAAGAGCTCGGCCAGGATACGGCCCAAACGCAGGGCGTCCTCGCAAAGCGCCGGCCGCATCCAGTCGTCACCAGCGGTCGCCGTGTAGCCCTCGTTGAAGATGAGGTAGATCACTTCGAGCACCGACGACAGTCGGACGGCAAGCTCGGCTCCGCGCGGAACCTCAAATGGGACGTGCGCCTCAGCCAGGGTTCGCTTGGCCCGGACGATCCGCTGGGCGATGGTCGGCTCCGCAGCGAGGAATGCTCGCGCGATCTCCTGGGTTGTGAGGCCTCCGAGCAAGCGGAGCGTAAGCGCGACGCGAGCCTCGGTGGAGAGAGCCGGATGGCAAGCTGTGAACATGAGGCGCAGAAGGTCGTCGCCAATGTTATCGTCGATGGCGGCGTCGAGATCCTGCACGGCCGACTCCTGCTGGGCCTCGACCTCACGACCGAGTTCCTGGTGCTTGCGCTCAACGAGCGTTCTCCGGCGCAATAGATCGATCGCTCGGTGCTTGGCCGTGGCCATAAGCCAGGCGCCCGGCTTGTCGGGGATGCCCGCCTGGGGCCACTGCTCGAGGGCAGCGACAAGGGCGTCTTGCGCGAGGTCCTCGGCCACGCCGACATCGCGCACGATGCGCGCGAGGCCGGCGATAAGCCTCGGCGACTCGATCCTCCAGACCGCATCGATCACGCCATGGGCGTCCGTAGCCGTCACAGCGACAGATTAGACCATCCGCCGTCGCCCGTCGAGATCCGGCGTTACGATTTCGCCGTCTTCTGGGCCTGCGTATTCTGGTCGGCCTCGAACAGCTGGCGAAGCTCGCATTCCCCGTCACCAGCTTGACCGAGGAGTTGCTTGGCAATTTCGATGGCCTCTTCTTTGGAGTTCGCCCGAAGAATCGCCAGGCCGCCGATGAGCTCCTTGGATTCCGTGAACGGCCCGTCGCTCACCGTCAGCCTGCCGTTCGAGAGGCGAACCCGAGCGCCAAGGGTGCTCGGCAGGCAGCCCTCGACAGCAAGAAGGAAGCCGGCCTTCATCCCCTCCTCGACCAGTTTGCCCATTTTGGCCATTTCCTCCTGTGAAGGGGGAACGCTTCGCTCGGCGGTTTTGTAAATGCTAAGAAATCGCATGATGATTTCTCCCTGTCTTCATATTGTTGGCCTCGGCGCTGTTTTGCCAAAGACGATGACTGCTTGTGAATTCATGTCCAGTGTTAGGTCGAGCAGAGGCGGTGAAATCAATACGAAAGGTGCGAGGAGGCCTCAAGCCAAAGCCGGACTCGGTGCTAACTTCTTGGTGATCAGCATTACGAGGGATGCCATCCCCCAGCCGACGATAGAGAAGATGCCCATACCGCCGACCACATGGCCCAGTATGTGCGCCCACTGGTGGGCGTGGTAGAAAGGACCGCTGAACTCGGGTGCACCGAAGATGTTCGGAAAGCCGCCGATCGTCAATGCGATCCCTATGATCGCGATGGAGTTCGCGAGCACGTTCTGAATCAACAGGAGAGGAAGTAGCTGCTTGTAGCTACCGAAGCCCGCATGTGGACCGCGGTGCCATAGTAGAGGGTGCTCGCCGCGGCCACTACAGTCATGGAGAACCATTTGACTGTTTCATCTGGCACTCCCGCAAGCGATAGCCCCAGCCGCGCAACACCGGCCATAGCAATGAGCGCGAGAAAGACCTTTTGGAACGCGAAGTACTCCGACAAGCGCTTGCCGAACACCTTGCCCGTTGTGCTCACAAGGTCTTTGCTGATCGGGACGCCCGCCGCTAAGTTCTGGTCACCATTGGGCATCGTCGTGCCTCCTTGTGATTGGTTCGGAGCCGGGTTTCCGGGCGGTTCCGACCGCCTGAACCTAGGCTCTCTACTGATGCGTCGAACGAGACTCCGAGAAATCGACATGACGAATGGTTTTTTTCTCGCCGCCCTCTACAGCGCGCGATCAGGCCTCCAACCGCACGAAGACTGAGGTGCAACGCGGCGCTTGGGTCACGGCCTCTTCTGCTTCTCGACCTGAGCGCGCAAGCGCTCCTCCTGCTCCTTGAGTTCGGGCGTGAGCGCGGGACCAAAGTCCGCTGCCTCGAACACCTGGCGAATCTCGATCTCCACGCCACCGCCGAAGGGCGCACGCTGCATCCAGGCGATCGCCTCTTCCATTGACTTCGCCTGGATCAGCCAGAAGCCCGCGATCAACTCCTTCGACTCGGTGAAAGGCCCGTCAGTCACCGTCGTCTTTCCGCCCGAGAACTTGATGCGCACGCCCTTCGAGCTCGGGTGCAGCCCTTCGCCCGCCAGCATCACGCCGGCCTTCACCAACTCTTCGTTGAACTTCCCCATCTCGGTGAGGATCTTCGTGTCCGGGAGAACGCCCGCTTCGGACTCCTTGCTGGCAGGGACAATCACCATGAATCGCATTGTTATGCCTCCTTCTGATTTGGAGTTTCGGAGCCGGGGCTTCCGGTCCGACTCGACCGCATGAAATCCCGACTCTACCTGGATGTCGAACGAGGGAAAGCTGGATCGACAAGGTTCACATTTTTCTTGGAAGCATTTGTAGGGTATCGGCAGATGGCGAAGCCGCTTAGGCGACCCTTCAGCTTGGAGTGCCGGACCTCGATGTAAGAACGCGCATGACTAGCGCGGCCACCGCGGCCGCCAGCATGAAAGCGGCGGGTCCAATACCTTTGACGTCGCCGACACGCAGATGCGACCCAACCGCGCCCACAAAGTACAGGACAAGCCCGATGCCTGCCGCCACGCCGAGCGGAGGCCACCAGATGCCAAGAACCAGCCCCAGGGCCCCTGCAAACTCGCAAGCCGCTAGGAGCGGAAAGTACCTCAACGGTACGCCGATGACTTCATGGATCACGCGGACTATACGAGGATCGCGGCGAATCTTCCCGATGCCGGAAAACGCGGCCATCGCCGCGAGGAGGATTGTAATCGCCAGATACGCAGTGTCCATCCATAATCTCCGACTTCGCTTCCCTCCGAGCGAGTATACGCGAAACCTGTTGCGCTGCAAGGCTTAGTCACTTTCCGTCGCCCTGGGGTATGGGCGCACCCGATCTGCAGGATTCGATCAAGGCCGGAATAGACCACCGGCTGAAGCAGTGGGGTTGGGAGATTAATCCCGACGCGGTCGAACCCTTGCGGAAGGTGTAAGGGACGTGCTAGGCGGATGTGTGCAGTGTAGCTCGCCAGGCTTTGCGGCTTGTCCTGAGCCGGCGGCCTTTCATAAGGCCAAAAGGCGTTGCAGATTCTCGATCTGACCCTGGTCGTGCTGATTCCTGGCTGGCCTGTGTTTTAAGACTCCCCGGCGACGAAGCTCTTCCAGGTAGACCACAACGGACCGCGAGCTCTTGCCCAACGCCTTCGCCAAGTCGGCATGGTCGGCCTGCACCTGGCCGCTGGAACGCTCCGCGGTGTCGCTCTCCCACTAAGCAGTTGAAATGACAACACCTCGAAAGCTGATCGGAACAGCGACCTTATTATAACTCTGTGATAGCGCCCCGTACAAACTACGCGCGTCTGCTCAGAGGGTTGCAAATAAATCGGCAAAGCGCGCACACCTCACCCCCGGAGGCCGGAGCGCTCCGTCGCTCAAGCTATGGAGCACCACCGACCTAGCACCTCGATCGCTCCCGAGCACCTCACCAGGCCGGGCACGGCCATGGGGACGGTACTACGTGGGGCGTCCCTTCCCCGGACGGTCGCCACCTGGCGAAGCTAGGCTTCACCGCGCATAAGAACGTGTGGATGCTGGAGGGTTTTTAAATTAGAAGCCGGGTAGCGCAGACTTGGTTTGTAAGTCTGCGGTTTTTTCCGCGATTTCGAGAGTATGAGCAGGTTGTAGGGCCGTGACGAGTCAGAAGAGCAGAAGTCAGGAGCAAACGATGTAGCGCAAGGTTCGCCTTTTTAACCTTGCGGCTTTTCCATTTCTTCCTTGCCTAGGGCCCTCGAAGAGCCGCAGCGTTGAACGGCGAACGCTGCGCTACAAACTCCATCCAGTAACGTGGCGCAGCGAGGTTGCGCAGACTTGTTTTGTAGTCTGCGGCTCTTCCGCGGGCACCGGCCGCCTATCAACAGGCTGGGAGCGCCTGCAGGCAGACCGCCTTGGTGTAACAGAGGCAACGCAGAGGGCGTAATTTTTTTAAAACCTAAATAGATGCATACACATCTAACGTGAAGGAGGCCGGCACAGATGAAACTGGAAGAGCACCCCACCGTCAAAAGTTTTAGACAAAAAACAGCCACTATCGACGTGATCGAGCAACCTCGCGAACTCGAGTCCTCCTGGCTGCGGCAGGTTTGTCTTAATGCGGGAGCGGACGACGTCGGCTTTGTCGAGGTCGATCGCCCCGAGATAGCTGACCAGCGAAAGGAGATCCTGGCGGCCCTGCCTCAAGTCAAGACCTTAATCAGTATTGTTCTGCGCATGAACAGGGAACCGATACGCATGCCAGCCCGCTCCGTGGCCAATGTGGAATTCCACCACACCACTGACGAGGTGAATAAAGTCGCCCACAAAATTGTGCAAACGTTAGAAAGCCTGGGAATAAGAGCGCTCAATCCGGCAGCCGGATTCCCGATGGAGATGGAGCGCTTTGCGCGCGGAAAAACGTGGGTGGTGTCCCACAAGCCGGTAGCCGTAGCTGCGGGTTTAGGGCAAATGGGGATCCACCGCAACGTGATCCATCCCAAGTTTGGGAGTTTCATCCTTCTTGGGACAGTTCTGCTGGACGCAGCGCTGACCGAATACAACCGTCCCATTGTGTACAACCCGTGCTTGGAGTGCAAATTGTGCGTCGCTGCCTGCCCCACGGGCGCCATCTCAGCCGATGGTTATTTCGATTTTTCCGCCTGCTATACGCATAACTATCGGGAGTTCATGGGCGGGTTCACTGACTGGGTGGAGACGATTGCCGAGAGCCGAAGCGCACGAGCCTACCGGCGGAAGGTGAGCGACCCCGAAAGCGCCTCGATGTGGCAGAGCCTCTCCTTTGGAGCGAACTACAAAGCGGCCTATTGCATGGCGGTGTGCCCGGCGGGCGAGGATGTGATCGGTCCATTTCTGACCGACCGGCCAGGATTCCTCCAGCAGGTAGTTAAGCCTCTGCAGGACAAGAAAGAGATCGTCTACGTGGTTCCTGGCTGTGACGCTGAGGGGCATGTCGCTCGCCGTTTTCCCCATAAGAAAGCCAAGCGGGTAGGCAACGGCCTGCGCGTGCAGTCGATTCAGGGCTTCTTGAGAGGCCTGAAGTTCACATTCCAGCGTGGAGCAGCAAAGGGGTTAAGCGCCACTTTCCACTTCGCGTTTACCGGCGAGGAAGAGCGTAAGGCAACCGTGGTGATCCGTGACCAAAGCCTGCGTGTCGCGGACTCGAAGGGAAGCCTGAGCTGCACGTCATCGCGGACAGTCGCACTTGGCTTCGCTTCTTGCGCAAAGAAGCCAACCTTGTGTGGGCTCTGCTCAGGCGCAAGATTCGGATTCAGGGATCCCCCAGGCTGTTACTTGCTTTCGGCCGCTGCTTCCCGTCGTAGTAGCCGCGGAACGGCCGTGGGGCTTACGCGCCGCGGGCGCTCTGGAGTGCGGTAGCTTGCTACCGCTTTGATCCCGCGAGCTTGCTCGCGGCCTTGCTTCCCAGCTACCGGTTGGCCACTCGGCGGCCAGCAAGCTGGCCTGGGCGAAAGCGGTAGCAAGCTACCGCACTCCAGAAGGACAGGCGAAAGGTGGATTGAAATGACAGCAAGGCAAAGCACGGTGCAGAGACTGGTCGTTACCTCTTCCAACCTTGGCAGGTCCGGCTTTATGGAGTTTGCGCACTTTGACCTCGGGGCAATCTTGCGGAAGGAGCAGGGGCAGGAGATGACAAGGAGTCTGCGTTTCCTCATTGACAATCCGCTGGTCATGAAGGAAGTGGTGAAACACGTTCCCGATGCTGGTTCCTATGCCCCCGTCACCGTGCTGATTGACGAGCGTCCGAACGGTGTGCATCTCTCCTACGACACCACGGCCGGCTTTCTCGCTCCCTACGGAAGTCCGGACGCGCTAAAGGTCGCACGGGATCTGGACCACAAGGTTGAAACTCTCCTTAAGAAGGCCGCGGCCTGAAGTGAGAATCAGAAATTGGGGTGAGATTCAGTTCTGCCTCGCAGCACCTCCAGAACTGCTTTGCTTGGCTCCAACTCCTCCGCACTCAGCGGTACCACGGCCCCCGCCGCCAGCAGCGCCTGAACCGCCCCGACGAAGTCTCCTGTGTCTCGGTGCCAACCGTTCCCGGAATTCCGTATAGGCCACACCCCAGGGCCGTCCCCTCATACTCCCGCGATTTCAATTCCAGCGCCCGATGGAACCCCGTACCCGCCAGCAGCAGCTTTTTGGTGGCTGCCGGGCGCGTTGTCGGTGATGAGCAGGGTACCCCTCGGGGTCCCGGCCGCGCTGGGAGTGATCGCCACCGTGATGGTGCAAGAGGCGCCGGGCTGCAGGATGCGGGGGCAGTTCCAGCTCCCGTAAAAGTCGCCGGGCCGTCCGAGACTGGTGAAGACCAATGCCGCACCGCCCGTGTTGGTCAGGGTCGCTTGCAGCGGCGCGCTGGTGGTCCCGGTGGGATGAGGCGGGAAAGCCAAGCTCGCCGGTGTGAGAGTGACCGCCGTCTGGCCGTTGCTGCACGGCGCGGGAGGCGTAAGGGAGGGAGTCCAGATGCTACTGTCGTAGAAGCAGAACGTCTCCTGCTCGGTTACCAAGCCTCCCGTGAAGCCTCCCGTCGGACCGATCAGTATGAAGGCCGAGGCAGAAACAGCATAATTTACAATCAGATGACAAACACGGTGGCTCTCGTGCGCGTCATACTGCTCGTAAGTAATCAGTCTTTGAGAAGGAGTTTGTTTATGAGCGAAGTTAGAATCCGCAGACGGAACGCCGGAAGGGCTCTCGTTGCTTTAGGGTTCGGAGCCTTGCTGACGACGGGGCTTGTGTCAGGCCAGAACGCCAGCTCGATTTTCAGCATTCAGCGGACCCCGAATCCTAGTCCCCAGGGCAACACCTTCAACGCGCTGACTGCGATCGCGGCCGATGACGTTTGGGCGGTGGGCTTCAAAGGGCAGAATGAGCAGAACAACGACGCTCAGACCCTTACCGCACACTGGAACGGGAGTCAGTGGTCAGTAGTCCCCAGTCCCAATCTCAGCAAGCGAGGGTGCAGTTTCCCGGACAACACTCTTACCGGCGCTTCGGGCGTCGCCTCAAACGACGTGTAGGCAGTGGGCTTTTCGTCGACCTGTGGGCTCTTCAACCCACTCGTCCTGCATTGGGATGGAACGAAGTGGAGCGTGGTCCGTACACCATCGCTGCCGCAGGGAAACAACAACCAGCTCATGGCCGTGTTTGCTGTCGCCACAGACGACGTCTACGCCGTCGGAACGCAAACGAACCCGGTGAACGAAGGGAACCTAACACTTGTCGAGCATTGGGACGGCACGAGCTGGAACGTAGTCTCGACGCCAAGCGCGAACGACACGGGGAACGTTCTCCTCGGACTGTTCGCTCACTCCGCCGACGACGTGTGGGCGGTCGGCGACGCGGTGTCGCCGAACAATCCGGTGGAGACCGAAGTGTTGCACTTCGACGGCACCCAATGGAGCCTTGTGCCTAGTCCAAATCCCATCACCAATTCTAATCTCGACCAGAATGTCCTGAATTCGGTCACAGCGACCTCTCCGGATGACGCGACGGCGGTGGGCTTCGTCCTCGATTTTCTCAATCAGGTTACGCTCACGCTGGTTGAGCACTGGGACGGGAAGAGCTGGAGCGTTGTGTCCAGCCCGAACCGAAGCAAGGCGGCCAATTCGCTCAATCGGCTTAATGGGGTGACCGCCGTCTCTGCCTCCGACGTCTACGCGGCAGGCTTCTTCGCGGATGCGGCGACTTTCGGACAGGAACGTTCGCTCGTCGAACATTTTGACCGAGTGAGCTGGAAGATCATCCCGAATCCCAACGCCGGCAACGCCCAGCAACTGAACGCTGTCGTGGGGTTGGCGGGAACTACCAACGTCTGGATCGGCGGTGCGGCATCGTCAATCGGTGACGACTCTGAGACTGGGTTCTTGATTGTTCCGAAGACTTTTCTGCTGTTCTCGCCCATCGGTTGAGCCCTGTTCAGGGTGAGGGTGTCTCGCGGCGCCCTCACCTTGTCAGGATCTCGACGACTTGGGCGGACTCGGCAGTCCTGAAGAGCCTCGACATCGTCGAGGCTGGCCTTGCTGTAGTGCCACTCACGGGCTGACAGGCTTTCAGCGCTTGGCACGATAGATTCGGCGATAACGTGCCTTTGACGAAGGTCGAAATCATCGACGAAGAAGAGGCCGAGGGACTGGTAGCAGCTGTACGTACACCTATTTCTGCGATTCAAGTGAGTCGGCTGCCGCGGTCGGGATAATGACATTCTTAGCGCAGTCGAAATCCTGTTTTGTGGGAGACCCGTGAAGTACAATGATTGCAGGCGATGTCGGCGATGATCACAGCGAGCCGAGGGCGCTCCGCCTTACAGGGATTAGCAGGGCGTGGCATCATGTTTCTGGTATGGGCGACTTTCGCAATCGGGCTCACCTTTGGGGTACCTTCCAGGTTTTTCGCGCCTCCTTCTGACCCACCCGACCTCATTCGGTTTCTTGAACAGACGATTGGCTGGTACCGTCAACTGGCTGTGGAGCAGCAAATTGCAACTGAGCCAAGCGATGCGATGGTCGTGTACGATAATCGACACATCGCCAACCAGGTTGTCCAGCTTGCCTTTGATTTCGCCCGAGCCAAGACGGCGTTGACGGCCGAACCGGTCGGCTGGAATCACGTAGCGGGCGAGAGCCCTGCTGCGTCGCAGTATCAAGCACTCGTCCAAATGGCCGCGACGCTGGACAAAAACGTCCGGGATTTGCGGGGAGAGGTGGAATCGGTCAAACAGAAACTGGTGACCGCGTCGGGATCCAAACGTCAACATTGGCAGTCTACTCTCGCCGAGACACAGAGTGAGCTAGAACTGGCTGAGGCACGAAGAGAGGCCATGAGCAGCATGATGGAGTTCGTCGGAGGAACCAGCAGGAACGATCTGGGAGCGACGGGACAGCGCGCCCAAATCGAGGCGCTGGCGCGTTCCGTCCCCGGAGCTTTAGCAGAGCCGGCAACCACCAAGG
>Ga0306920_100016707_pt1 | contig 10121 bp, 11 predicted proteins | sample flu12Cox44000170_FD_204666 | JGI IMG/M metagenome (GOLD analysis project Ga0306920, IMG submission 204666) | Lab enrichment of tropical soil microbial communities from Luquillo Experimental Forest, Puerto Rico - flux4day.12C.oxic.44.000.170 (v2)... | ecosystem: Environmental > Terrestrial >...
TTGCTGGCGAACGATTGCAGCAGTGAAGGGCAACTGCTCGCGGCCGCAAATTACGGCGACAGCCCGAAAGTTTCGCCGCAATCCATTCGCGTGATCATGAGCCAGCTACGCAAAAAACTGGCCGCTTTCGGCGTCGAAATCACCACGCTGCGGCGGCTCGGCTACGGGTTGCGCAGCGAGTCGCGCGAAGAAATTTGCCGGCGACTTGTTAGATACGACGCGCTTCTCGCCATAACCGAAAACCTCAACCGGACGTCGATGCCGCCAAAACGCCGCGCGACGCACACTGAGCAACACGAAATCACAAAGTAAAGAATCGGCCGCGCTGGCAGACGCGGCCAAAGGAGGCAATTGAAGTAGACGAGAGCCCTTATCTACACGATCGCAGCCTCCTTTGCCAGCCCTGCCTCCCGCGCGACCCTCACAACTAGGGGAGTGTCGTCATGGTCCCACACGCGCCAGCGGATTGGCAGACGTGCAGCATCACCGTCGGCAACAAGCATATCGGTTCTACTTCGAACTGTGACGGGGTTGGCATTGAAGCGTTCGACGCCAACGGCATGTTTCTCGGCGTCTTTGCAGAGAAATACGAGGCCGACAACGCGATTTTTGACCGTTGGGATGAAAGTTTTACCCCGGCAGATACCCCAGAGTCCCATGTTTGCGTTCATTGCAAGCTCGATCCACCGGACGGGACCGAGCGTGCGTTCGATGACGGCATGTGGATCCACGCGCGCTGTGAAGACACCTACATCGCCGCGCGCATGGCTGAGGAAGGCCTCTCGCAGGAGGACGCATCATCACCACAGACACCACCACCGCCGGGATCGATCGAGGGCATCGACAATCCACTGACGATTGCGCGCGGCTATCTCAAGCGCGGCTGGAATCCCATCCCGGTATCGCGTCGGACCAAGAAGCCGATCGGGAAGGGCTGGCAGCATCGCCGCCTCACCGAGGAAGCAGTCGCCGAAGCTTTCAACCGCGCGGACATGAATGTCGGCGTGCAATTGGGCCCGATGAGTAATGGGCTTACCGATGTTGATCTCGACTGCCATGAGGCGGTGGCGATCGGCTCAATGCTGCTGCCCGAAAGCAACAACATTTTTGGGCGCGCGGGCAAGCCGCGTTCGCATTGGCTCTACGACTCTACGTTGGCCGCCAGCATCACTAAGGCTCACCTGCAGTTCAAAGATATCGATGGCGCCATGATGCTCGAGCTGAAGATCGGCGGCGGCGGCAAGGGATCGCAATCGGTGTTTCCCGGCTCCACGCATGAGAGCGGCGAGGCGGTCGCGTGGGACCGGGACGGGGCGCTGGTCAGCGTTGATGACGAAGTGTTGCTGCGGCAAGTCCGTCGCCTTGCCGTTGCAGTCATGTTGGCGCGGCATTGGCCGGAAACAGGCGCGCGTCACGACGCAGCGCTCACAGTTGGTGGGTTCCTCGCGCGCAGCGGGCTTGAGGAGCACGAGGTAGCGTTAATGCTGGGAGCGATCGCCACGGCTGCCGAGGATGAACAATGGGAAGATCGAGTGCAGGCCGGGCGCGACGCCGTCAAGCAATACAGCAACGGTGGCGAGACCCGCGGCTACCCTGCGCTGGTTGAGGCCTTTGATTCGAAAATAGCAATCAAGGCAGCGCAATGGCTGAATTATACACCAGCGCAGGAGCTACAGGCTCCAGGAAGCGGGGTAATGCTTGCCGACTTTTGCGCCTATTTGCCGGATCACAGTTACATCTTCACGCCGACCGGTACATTTTGGAAGAAGGAAGGAGTCAATGCGTGTCTTCAACCACCAACCCTACCGGATAATGCCATCAAGAAGCTACTCTTCAAGACCGCCAGCGCGTGGCTCGACAAAAACCGACCGGTGCATCATCTGACGTGGGCACCCGGGCACCCCATGCTCATTGAAAATCAACTCGTCGTCGACGGTGGGTGGATCGAACGTAACGGGGTGACGACGTTCAACCTGTACCGATCACCGACGCTCAAGCACGGCGACCCATCACAGGCAGGACGTTGGCTTGAGCTCGCACATAAGGTCTATCCGAATGACGCAGAACGTCTCATTATGAAGCTGGCGCACCGCGTACAGCGGCCACAAGAAAAAATCAACTACGCAATGGTGTTGGGTGGTGCATCAGGCATCGGAAAAGACACTATCCTCGAACCCGTGAAGCGCGCCGTCGGAGCGTGGAATTTTAAAGAAGTTTCGCCACAACAGGTATTAGGACGTTTCAACGGATTCTTACAGTCGGTTATCATGCGCATCAACGAAGTGCGCGACCTCGGCGAATTTAACCGGTATCAGTTCTACGAGCACACGAAAGCTTATTTTGCCGCACCGCCCGATACTCTGCGCGTAGATGAAAAGAACATTCCCGAGCACGACATAATGAACGTTACCTTTGCTATCTTAACGATGAATCGTCTGACTGACGGCATTTACCTTCCTTCCGATGACCGGCGGCACGACGTTATGTGGTCCAAACTGACGAAACGCGACTTCACAGAAAGCTACTGGATCAGCATGTGGAGCTGGTACAACGCCGGCGGCGATGGCCACGTTGCGGCTTATCTCACTGCGCTTGACATCTCGAAATTCAATCCGAAAGCACCACCGCTCCAAACCGAGGCATTCTGGACCATCGTCGACGCCAACCGCGCGCCCGAGGAAGGCGAGTTGCAAGATCTACTCGACAAGCTTGGCAATCCAGACGCAGTCACCCTCGATCAAATCACCAAGGCAGCGAGCGGTACAACCCATCTGGATATCAAGAACTGGCTTGCCGACCGGAAGAACAGGCGGAGCATTCCGCATCGGTTCGACGCAGTTGGATACGTCCCGGTGCACAATGATGCCCGTGAAACCGGGCTTTGGGTTGTCGCCGGAGTTCGGCAGGCAGTCTACGCGAAGAAGGACCTTTTACCCCGAGATCGCCTTGCGGCCATCACAGAGCTGCAGCGCAAGGCTGACGAGGAGGCCGCCGCAGCTTCCCAGCGTAAGGCCGATAAAAAGGGGCAATCGGGCGCCACATCACTCCAAGAAACCAGTTCCGACCGCGACGTGATAGAGCTGTTTAACCGCCCGAAAAAATAGCCAACTGACCGGCGGAGCTATGAGGCTCTACATTCTGGATGCCGAAACGTACTTCGACCGCGACTATAGTTTGCGGCGTCTGGACCCTGCCTCTTACATTTTGGACCCTCGCTTCGAGCTGACCGGTATCGCCGTCAAGGAGCCCAGCAGTGCAGCTTACTGGGTCGAGGGGTCGGACGCGCCGGCGTTCTTTGCCGGCCTCGATCCCAACGACATAATGACCGTAAGCCACAATGCTTTGTTCGATAATTGCATATGGTCTTATCGTTACGGGTTCGTGCCGCGAGTGATGGTCGATACGCTGGGCGTAGCTCGCGCCGTGCTGAGCCTCAAAAATAACTCGCTCGCGTCGGTGGCCGAGCATCTTGGGCTGGGTGCAAAGGGCAAGGAGATCCAGCAGGCGATCGGCATGCGTCTCGCCGATCTCAAGGCAAATCCCGACTTCTACCGGGCCTATGTTGGCTACGCCCTGAACGATGCTACGCTCTGCGAGGGCAGCTTCGACAAGCTCGTGCGCTCCGGGGTCTTCCCGCGCGAAGAGATATTCATCCAAGACCTGGTTTTGCGCTGTGCCGTCACCCCGACCCTGCACGCCGACGTGCCGATGCTACAGCGGCACTTGGAAGATCTACGCAAGCGCAAGCAGTCGTTGTTAAATGAATGCGGCTACGACCGCGCCGCCTTGATGTCGAGCGTGCAATTCTGCAAGGCGTTGGAAAGTCTTGGCGTCACGATCAAGACCAAGATCAGCAAAACCGGCCACGTCATCCCGGCGATTGCCAAGACGGACGAATTCATGGCCGAGCTGGTCGAACACCCAGATTTCCGAGTTCAAACACTGACCAGCGCGCGCTTAGCGCACAAGAGCACGATCGAGGAAACCCGCAGCGAACGTTTCGTGTCGATCGCCACGCTGCCGTGGCCGAACGGGCAATGTATGCTGCCGATGCCACTTCACTACGCAGGCGCAAAAACGCATCGTTTCGCCGGCGCCTGGTCCATGAATTTACAAAATCTATCCCGCGATACGACTAAATCGAAGTTACGAACGTCAATCGTTGCACCAGATGGATTCAAGCTTGTCACGGCCGATCTATCGCAAATCGAAGCCAGGTTAGCGGCGCAATTATGCGGCCAGGAGGATTTACTGGAGGCATTCAGAAACGGTGAAGACGTCTATGCGAACTTCGCGTCGATCGTGTTCGGACAACCGGTAACCAAAAAAGACCAGCCAGATCACAGATTCATCGGGAAAACGGCCGTTCTCGGTCTTAACTATCAGTGCGGCGCCGAGAGGTTCTACCGCATGGTGGTCACGCAGGCGCGTCAATACGGCATTCCACTCGACGGTTTGTTCGACGAGCGGGTCGCGGAGCTCACCGTTCGCACCTATCGCAGACTTTTTAACCACATACCGATGATGTGGCAGCATTTGGATGAGCTCTTGCGATCTGTCCTAATGAATGACCGCGCGCAGGAAGTAGAACTCAACCCCGTAACCATCATGTCCAGGCGCATCCGCCTTCCGAACGGGCTATTCCTACGTTACGACGATGTCCCTGCCGAAGATCTATACGGAGGGAAGCTGCTCGAGCACCTGTGCCAAAGCCTGGCTCGCGTTATCATCATGCAAGCTGCACTGCGGATTTTCCGGCGCGGATACCGATTCTGTCTCCAAGTGCACGACGACCTGATCTTCCGTGTTCCCGACGATCGGGTCGAGGATGCCATAATGATCATTACGCAGGAAATGACGGGGATGCCCGCGTGGATGCCGGACCTGCCATTAGCGATCGAGATCAAGGAAGGAGACAATTACGGAGATTTGCGCGTTGTGAGCGCGCGATTACCGTCGACCGGAGCCAACCAATGATCAGACGCATCGACTGCGGACTACCAAAGCTGAACTGGCGCCAACAATTCGGTTGCGCGATGCGTCACGGCCGCCGAGGCCAAAGCGCTTATGCCGAGGTGTGGGAAATATCTCACCAAGATATTGAATTACAAACACAAATCAAGGTTAGATGGTGCCGCCGCCGGCAGTGAAGGCAGTAAAAAATCGCCGCAGTAATTTGAGTGCCGCCGCCGGCAGTGAAGGCAGTGAAGGCAGTGGTTGGCCATCCTGGATACCTATCATTTTCAGCTGCAATCTAGATTGGTATTATAGTATGGTATGATATGGGTAGCGATGATGGTGGCGGTGATCACGATGACGGTGACGATAGTAAAAAAACGCATGTGTGGTATTGAAGAGTAAAGATCACTGCCTTCACTGCCTTCATTGCCTCTCGTCATAATTCTCCGGTATCTGCTTTAAGCTTTTGAGTGGTTTTGGTGGGTAGGTCAAAAATGTCGGGTGGGTTTGTGGGGAGCTTCGGCTTGTGGGGACGTCAGCTTGTGGGGGTGTCGGCGCGTTAGCCCGTCAGATCCGTCGGCCCGTCAAGTTATTGGGTCATGCGGTTGTGAGCCCGTTAGCCCATCGTTTCATTCGGGGTTATGGCCAATAGGGGTCAGGCCGTCCGGCCGTCAGCCCGTCAGGTCATCAAATCATACGGGGTTATGGCTGATAGGGGTCAGCTCTTCAGACCCCCTGCGCGTATTTCGTTATAACGTCTACTCGTCTACTCTTGGGGCGATTATGGGTGGTTTTCGCGTAATTCGCCATTTGTGCATGTTGTACTGATGTGGTTTTAGGGGCGTGAGCCAGCCATTTTGGACCAGAACTTCAGCAGCGGCGGTCACGTTCTTGCGGCCCTTGAGGGGACGAGGGCCGTAGATGTGGACGTCTCGCACGGTGATGGTGTCCTTGTTCCATCTCTGCAGCCAATCGAGCAGTTTTTGCGCCGGCGAAATTTCCTGCGCTTCCTTGGTTGGTGGCTTCGGTCGACCTCGATCCAATCGCTCGAACAAATTCATTGTCCTCAATCATCCTCTTTGTTCGCGATCGCTGTAGGCCGTGTGCCCTCGATGATAATGACGTCGTTGGGATCGGGCTCGATCCCTTTGAGTTTGGCGTCACCGGTGAGGTCGATATGTATCACGAAGCGATCGGCTGCTGGCGTGGCTTGTGGGCCTGGATCGGCCAGGGCATCAAGCGCCTTCACGGCGTCGACCACGTGCCGATGATTTGCTTTGGAATCGTCCATGATCGCGGCCAGGGCATCGGGTGCGCGCGTGACGTGTTGTTGCGCTCGTTCGCGTTTGAAAGCGCCAGAACGGACGCGCTGAACGCGACGGGCCTCGATCGCTCGGACTAGTTCGTCATCACTGCCGAGAGTTTTCCACGTTTTCTCGTCGATGAGCTCGCGCCATTTCTTTTTGATTTGTTGCTGGGTGTGCAGTCCCTCTTGGTATCTCGCGAGGTCTTCGATCAGTTCATGGTTGTTGATGAGTGATGGTGAGGCGACGCTGACCTGTTGTCGATCATTGAGCGCCTTCCGCAGCCGCTCATTTTCTCTGCGTAGCTGTTCGAGCTCGTTGTCCATGGCCACGCACGGTAATCCCCTCGTTCGCCTGACGTCCAGATGGTTTTGCGCCGGGGTTGTCTTCGATCAAAGCGGGCACGTGACGCAATGTGCTCCGATCCTCGGCTACATGCGAGGGTGGGACCAGGAGCGGGTTCTTCGCTACGCGCGTAGCTGGCGTTGGACGATCGATGTTTCTGTGAAACATCTGGCTTGGCCTCAGCAATCGGTATCACGGCGATAGGTTGAAATTGGTAGGTCAGGATGTGCTCGGCGCCAGCGGTCGAAATGCTCCCAGCCGCCCTGTCGCTGCTTTTGGCCTAGTCGGAGGAAGTCCGGGAGGTCCGGCATATCCTCGGCCTTGGCGTTCGGGCCGGGTTTCCAGTTCGAGAGGGTCGCGTCGCCTTGAAGGTGCCGGAAAGCGTCGGACGACGGGGCAGGAGCTGGTTTTAGCCCGGACAGAATGTCTGAGGTAGGCTCGGGTGCCTTGTCCGGGCTATTTTTGCTCTCTGCCGCCTGCTGGCCGCTACGGCGATGCCTTTTACGGCAATTATCGGAGCAATATTTCTTGTCGGTTCGGCCCCCTGTCAGCACGTTCTGGCAATCTGGTGCTGCGCACGCTCGCACGTCGACCATCGTTCGCCCTCTTTTGGAGCGTGATGATCGCCGGGCATCGATCGACACCGCAAGCTCGCGAAAAGTGTAGTGACATTTGTCAATCTCGCGTTGCTTGCGGTGTGGCCGCCCTTTCCCTTCTCGTTGCCTCGATGGTATTCAGCGCCTGAGCTAAGTTGTGCACCTCGCTAATGCTGCCGTCAGGATTTATCGCCCGCCATGCACAATGGTATTGCGGCGAATAGAACAAAATAATCTGGTTACGTGGTAGCTGGGGCTGTCGTGCCGGTTTTTGTCTTGGTAGTCGCGACCTTCTTCGTTGGCGTTCCTGTCGTTGAGTACTCTTCGTGCGAGCTTCCAATCGCTCGGTCCGTGCTTGCTGCAGCTGCGTCAGATCGGCGAGTTCAGCAGACGATCTCGTTAATGCTCGCTCTCGGCCCTGTTTGACTAAGTTGCTCAGTCGAAGCGGTCGCGGAATATGATGCACTCGCCCGTGGCAGGTGCCGCAAAGCGTCATGATGTTGGTCTCGTCATCGAGGCCGCCGTCAGCCAGGGGGATATAGTGGTGGTGTTCTAGTGCGGTCGGATCGCGCTCCCCACACAATACGCAAAAATCTAATCGCATGGTTGAGACTCTTTCTCGCGCTTAGCGCGGGGTCAAGCTCGCTGCCTTTGACGCCGAGGTTGGCCGCGATTGCGACGATTGAGCTCGGGCTATGCCACGCCGCGATCAAGGCTGCTTCGTCAATGAGGAGCGGCTTCACGGCTGGCTCAACTCTTGGGCGGGCACCACGGCCTCGGCGTTTTCGGACAGCTTGTCGCGCCACAGACGAACGGCACCGCGAGTCCTTCCGCGATCAAAATCGACCCGATATCTCTGCCCCTCGACTTGAGCGTTCCGCAATCTCTTTTCCAGTTACAGGCGGTCGTCCCTTGCGTGCCCTCAGGGCAGGAGCAGCGGACGTATTCGAACTCGAGTCCGCCGGCTCGGACGAGCTCGCGCAGGCGACGTGTTGCTCGAGCCCCGAGCTCCGCTTCGGCTTGGCAGCTGGCGTTGTGGATCTCGGGGGCGTTGAAGCCTACGAGTTGGACGTTAAGTCGTTGGTGATGAATTTGGATGGTGTCGCCGTCGATAACCTCGATATCGGTCGGATCGATTGGTTCAGCAAAGGCTGGCGTCGCGAGGAACAGCACAGCGACACTGGTTAGTAGAGTGGCATAACGTGTCATTGTTTCAACTCGCACAGCATTTCAAACATCGGTGAGCGGTGTCCTGGTTCGATGTATCTCCATTCAATCTGGTTCTCTGGCTTGCTCTCGATACGTCCCCTAAAAACATGTTGGAGGATTCTGATTTTTCGTTCGTGGCAATTTACTTCGGAGAACGCTTTCGCGGTGGGCGCAATCGGTACTAAGTCAGAAATATTTGCTTCCGCCTCAAAATACATTATTTGAAAGACCATCCGCGCAACTTTTTCTCGATCACTTTGATCGGAACCGGGGCCGACAATTTTTTCGAGCCTTGCGAGCGGTGGCAGATAGCCCCCTTCGAGTTTTTTAAAGATGCTAGGCGTAATCGTTTCGTATAGTGTTTTGTTAAGCGTTTCGATATTGTTCATGTCCGCAATTGCTAGGCACTTCATCCAAGTCCGTACAGTGCTAGGAAAACGTTGCACGTTCTTGGCATCGTAAAAGCAATAACTTTTTCCGTCTTCGAACGGTGCAATGTCCATCGAAAGTAGTCTCCAATCGGGTTCTTCCGCTATTCCTGTTAGGAACAACGCTGTGACATCCTGCTGTTGATCAATGGCGCGCGCTGTCCCCGCCGCCAGGAGTAGCGCAGCGATGCTGATGAGGAATAACGTTTTCATCGTTTAATCCTTCCAAAAATTTTTGAACCGGCTGGGTGACAGCTCGCTGTAACGAACTGTGTGCTGGATGTTTTTGTGTCCGAGGTACGCCTGCAGCGAGCGGGTATCGACGCCGTCGTTTGCGAGCTTAAAGCCGCAGGAATGCCGCAGCATGTGGGGGTGTAGTTGAAATTCGAAGTTAGCAGCGACACCCGCGCGGGCAATCAGCTTTTGGAATCCTGCAACGGAGAAGGGCGAGCCGCGCTCGCTTACAAATACGAACGGGCTCGTTTGGGTCTCGCGCTTGAGGCGGCGCAGTGCGCGAAGTTCGTCGCCGGAGATCGGATGCGTACTCGGAGTGCCCCGCTTACGCCGGGTTACGTGCAAGATGCCGGCGTCAAAATCGATCTGGTCCCACCGCAGTGTGACAAGCTCGCTTGCCCGCAAGCCATGTCGGTAGGCGACCAGGATCATCGTTGCATCGCGGTGTCCGTAGCGATTGCTCTTGGTGGCTGCGATCAGCTTCTCGATCTCGGTCTCGGTCAGATGTTCGCGGGTGCGATAGTCGGCGTTGGGGCGCCGTTGCGGACCGACTGTCTGTTTTATGGTTGTCGGGGCGACCAATTGGAGGTGTGTTTTAGCCATGAAATAAGCCCTTGTTAAATTCGTCACTGTCCATAAATGAGTTACAAAACCGCCAGTGTCAACGGTCAAGACGTGTGATTTTTTGGAAAGCGGCGCTGAGTTTTTTGGACAAGCGCGCCTCTCAGGGTTGCGCGGCCCGTTGCCTGTGTTGGGATCAGCGTAGCTGTATTCGAGTCGCACCGTGTGCTCGGCGTTCGGGGCGATTGCTGCTTGGCCACGCTCGCCAAGCTCCCCTGACCCGCTCGAACTCGAGGTGCTCGAGCTCGCGTGGTCCGATGGTTTCCCGCGATTCAATTTTGCGCTTTTCGTTTTTGCTTTTCGTTTTTCATTTGCGCGCGGCGGCGCCCACAGTGCTCGGCGCCGCCGGGGCTGCGCTCCCGCCAGGCCTTGGCCACCCCCCGTCCCCCCTGTCCAGGGCACCCCCCTCGACTTCTTATTAACAC
>Ga0306920_100016708_pt1 | contig 10120 bp, 6 predicted proteins | sample flu12Cox44000170_FD_204666 | JGI IMG/M metagenome (GOLD analysis project Ga0306920, IMG submission 204666) | Lab enrichment of tropical soil microbial communities from Luquillo Experimental Forest, Puerto Rico - flux4day.12C.oxic.44.000.170 (v2)... | ecosystem: Environmental > Terrestrial >...
CCGAGGGAAGATCATCGGCGAATGGCATGTGGTCAGCTTAGCGGAACCCAGCCAGAAAACCAGTGGGATGCTACCCATCACCTCGACCCAGGCTGAACCGGTGAAGCCAGGCAGCCGGAAGCCTGCGCGCCAGCAGGCTCTGTTCGCTGCGGAACGGCGATCAGTCCAAAGGAGCTGTCTCGCTAGGGCTGCACGCTTCGGTAGAAAGCCCGTTCCGCCGGCGGGAACAAGTCGTGGAATTCGACCAGGCCGGAGGCGGGGGCAGTCTGCGGGGCGCTGGTCAGCCACGGGCCAGGCAGGTCAGTGGCGCGCTGGAGGCGGTAGGTGAGGCCAGGGATGCCATTGAACCGGATGAAGTAGCCGCCGCTGCCATCGGAGACCATAGCAAGGTTTGGCCTGGATGGACCCACATCAAAAGTGCCGTCGGAGTTGAGCCGGCCAATATTGGCCTGCGGCTGCCCGCCCAAATCGGCGAAAGCGCCCCCCACGAGAATCTTTCCGTCAGCCTGAAGGGCAAGACTGGTCACCGCAGGCGGGTTGATTGGGCTACCCCCACCCGTCGCGCCAGGATTGAAGCCGTTATCCAGGCTGCCATCGGCGTTTAGCCGTCCGATGAGACTGCGCGGTTGCCACCCAGATTGGAAAACCTGCCTCCAACTAATATCCTTCCATCTGCCTGTACGGCGAGAGCATACACCACGGTGCCATAAGGGCCCCCGCCGCTGGCTCCAGGGTTGAAACTCATGTCCAAGCTGCCGTCAGGGTTTACTCGGCCAATGGAATCGCGAGGCTGCCCGCCCAGCCGACCGAAAACGCCGCCGGCAAGAATCTTCCCATCCGGCTGCAGCGCGAGGCAATACACGACAAAATCAGCGTCGGGACTGAAGGAGGAATCCAGGCTGCCATCGGCATTCAAGCGGGCGATATAGTTCCGTGGCTGGTTTCCCAGCATATTGAAATTGCCCCCAACCACGATCTTCCCGTCGGCTTGCAGGGCCAGGCTGCCGATGAATAAGTAGCCCGTGCTGCTGATCGGCCCGGCATCGAAAGAATTATCCACCGTCCCGTCGGCATTTAGCCGCGCGATGCACCGGTGGGTCGTTCCGTTGACGGTGTCGAATTCACCGGCAATCAGAATCTTGCCGTCCGGTTGGACGGCAAGAGCCTCCACAAAACTGTTGACGTCGGGAGAGAATCCGGTCGCCGCTCGGACAGGCATCCCAACTGCAAGGGTAGCCATCAGAAGACCAGCGAAGGTTCGAAACGACCGTAGCCGGCGTCGGGGCGTCATGGGATAACGTGACCCTTCTCCTGGCCTTTCGCATCTGTCGCTCACAGCTTTGTTGTTAGGTTGGATTGAACTTTTGTGAGTGGTAGCGGGGCGCCCCAGTTCTTGAGACCTCACGGACAAATCCCCAGAACGCCGAACAAATCATTGTCGCTCGTAGTCGCGGTATTGGCGACAATGCTCGTGAGCGCATCGCGGCAGGCGACGCCGTCGGCCGCGAGGTAGGCACCGCCCCCTAGGCCAAGCCCGACGCTGCCGCGCGCACCCGCGGGACCGCCGGTCGCTGCGTTCAGGCGGATCGACGAGTTGCGCAAAGTCAGCGTGGCGCCCAGGAGGTTCGCCACTGCGCCCCCGAGGCCGTTGCCGCCGTTGCTGCCGCTGGCTCCCGCGCCGCCGATGGCCGCATTACCCGTCAGTGTGCTGTTGGTGATCGTGGCCGCAACACCCTGAAGATTAAAGACCTGAAGATTGAAGAGGACACCGCCAGCGCCGGTGCCAACCAGGACGCCGCCAGAGTTGCCAACCCCGCCAACGGCCTGGTTGTTGTTGAACACGCAACCGCTGATGGTCAACGTCACTTGGCAGCTGAATATGTTATTTTTGATGGCGCCGCCCCCGCCCAAACCCACTTGGAAGCCGCCACTGCCGGCCGTGTTGTGATCGCCCCCGCGGGCCTGGTTACCGATAAACGTGCAATCCGTCACCGTCCCCACACCCCCGTGATAGATGGCTCCGCCCCCGCCTGATCCCACCGCGGGACCGCTGGCGCCGCCCGAATTGTTCATGCCCCCGATGGCCTGGTTGCTATTGAAAGTGCAGCGGTTCACGATGAGGCCGCCGCCGTCACAATTCTCATCGTTCGCGATCGCTCCCCCGACTGCCGACCCTAAGTTGCCGGACGCGTCACTCGTGGCACTGCCGCCGCTGCCCCCCACGGCCTGGTTGCCGATGAACGTGCTGTCGTTGACGATCAGCATATCCGTCAGTCCATTGTGGATGGCGCCGCCGTTGCATTGGCCGATCGCAAATTGTCCGGCCTTGATTAGGCCACCGTTTGCGCCAATCGCCCGGTTGGTAATGAAGGTGCAACCAGTGACCATAGCGACGCACCCACGGTTATTGTTATAAATGGCACCGCCCTCCGCGAAGGCAAAGGGATCTCTGGACGCGGCCTGGTTTCCGACGAAGGCCGTATTGGCGACGGTGAGCACCGCAAAAGAGGCATTGGCGATGCCACCGCCGTGGTTCATGGCGATATTGTAGGCCACCACGACGTTGTCGAGGGTCAAGTTGCCCGCGTTAAGGATGCCACCACCTCCGCCCGCGGCGCGATCCGCAGCGCCCGATGTCGCCGCACCATGGGTGATGGTCAGCCCGGCAATAGTGACGGTTGTCCCTTCGGCGATGTCGAAGACCCGGTTGACGTCGTTGCCGCTGATGGTTAGCGAGTCCGCTCCCAATCCTTCGATGCTTAGATCCTGTTTGATACTCAGCTGACCGCTCGTCAGGGTGATGGTCTGGCCCGCCAGGCTCGGATCGAAGACGATGATGTCGCCGTTATTGGCGCCGGCGATTGTGTTACGAAGTGAGCCGGCGCCTTTGTCGAGGGCGTTCAACACAGTCAGGGTGCTGGCTCCGGCAGTGGCGAGGCCCGACAGAGCGCAGACCACGGCCAGCGCCAGGGCAAGGTTTGCACGGCTGCCCCTTTTGGTGATCGCCTCTGGCTGAGACGATCTTGGCCCTGTGACAGACTCGGCCCACTTCCTCTCCAGTTCATCGATTTGGAGTCTCATAAACTTTCCTTTCATTTTGTTTCGGCGAAATTCCGGGTTCACCGGTTTACAGAGGAAAAAATCCGGAAAGGTTGGTAAGAATTCGTGATGGTTCATCCCGAAGCCATCCCTGCTCCGCCAACCCCACGCATCGGAGAGGCGGTGGATGCCCAAAGCTCCCCTCCGGTTATGGCTGCACCGTGCGGTAGAAAGAACGGCTCGACGGCGGGAACAGGTCATGGAACTCGACCAGGCCGGACGCGGGAGCGGTCAGCGAGGTGCTGGTCAGCCAGGGGCCGGCCAAGTCAGTGGCCCGCTGCAAGCGGTAAGTAGAGCCGGGGATGCCAGTGAACCAAATGAAGTAGCCACCGCTGCCGTCGGAATCGATCATGAGGGAAACGGGCGGCGGCAGACTGGAAGAGTACTTGATCGTCGCGTAGTCGGTATCGTAGTAGAAGACAGAACCGTTCGTGCCGGCCGAAGTTCCCGCGACGATCACGTTGCCGCTGCCGTCGACCGCTATCGCAACAGCCTCCTCGGCGTACTCTGGCCCGATGTAGAGGTTGGTCCACAGCGGCACGCCCGCATGCGAATACGCGACCGTTGCGTAACCGGAGGATCCGCTCGCGGCGCCGGCGCTCGTTCCAGTCACAAATACGTTGCCCGCACTGTCCACCGCCAACGCGTTGGCGATTCCGCCGTTCCCGCCATTGTACCAGTTGGTCCACAACGGGACACCCGCGTTTGAGTAAGCCACCGTGGCGTAGTCCGCACCATTGCCGCCAGTGTACGACTGTCCCGTCACGAAGACGTTGCCGCTCCCGTCAACCGAAATGGTATGGGCCCGAGCGGCTCCCGTCGCTCCATTGGAGTAACGATTGGTCCATAGCGGGACACCCGCTCCCGAATACTTGATCGTCGCGTAATCGGAGAACTGGGCGCCAACCGATTCCCCCGTCACAAACACGTTGCCGTTGCTGTCCACCGCTATGGCGCAGGGGATATCGTCACCGTTCCCCGGACCGTTGTAGCGGTTCGTCCACAACGGCTCACCTGTGTTGGAGTAGGCCACCGTTGCATAATCAAAATCGCCGTTGGTGCCGCCCGACTGTCCTGTAACGAACACATTGCCGTTGCTGTCCGCCGCGATGGCTACGGCCGACTCGGGAAAGGCATTAGGGCCGTGATAGCGGTTGGTCCACAACGGCAAGCCGCTATTTGAATACACAACGGTCGCAAAGTCAGAATATGTGGCGGCCTGAGCCGCCCCCGTAACGAAAACCCGACCGCCTCGATCCACGGCAATGGAGCTGGGTGAGAGGCCGCTGTCATAGCGATTGGTCCACAGCGGCATGCCCGAGTTTGAGTATTTGATGGTGAGGAAATCGTTACCGCCGCCGCCGCTAATTCCTCCGGTGATAAACACGTTGCCACTGGTGTCCACCGCCATGGCCGAGCCGATGGCACCTCGGTTAGTCCACAACGGCTCCCCCGCGCTCGAATAAGCGACCGTCGCGAAGGCGGTGTCCGAACGACCAGTCACGAACACGTTTCCGCTGCTGTCCACTGCGATAGCGTAAACCTGGTCCCAGCTCGAAGAGACGCCAAGATAGTTGTAGCGGTTGGTCCACAGCGGCACCCCGCCTTGCGCATGAGCTTGCGACGCGAACACGCCGAGGCAAGCAAGCAGTAACCCGGCAGCCATGAGGAAGCGTTGGCCGTATGTTTTCATGATTCGTCAACTTACGGGGTATTTGCCCGATAAAACCTTCGAGCAAGGTTAGACGCTCCAGGATCGATAAAATCGTTTGTTCCTGTGGCGCTGACGAAATTAGTGAGGGCGGTCCACGTCATCAAATCGGTGGATGCCTGGATGGTGTAGCTGCGACCCGGTTCTCCAATGAGTGTGAGGCGGAACTGACCACCGGGAAGAATTGTCGGGAAGTCCAGCCGCGGCGGTGTTGCTGCTTGCACATACTTGACAGTCACGAAATCGAAGCCATTCGATAGAGTCCCGGAGTGGCCTGCGACATAAACGTTGCCGGACTGATCGAGCGCGAGGCCATCGGCGTAGTCATCGAACCCGTCGGGACCATCGTAGGTCGCAACCCAGATTTGATTGCCATTCGCATCGTACTTCACGGTTGCGTAATCGGCCTGGTTCGCAAAAATCTCAGATTGAGATCCTGTCACATAGACGTTTCCGGCTGCGTCCACGCGCAATGCTACAGGGTAATCATCGATGTGCGCCGGTCCGTCATACCGAGCGACCCAGAGTTGGTTGCCGTCAGCGTCGTACTTGATCGTCGCATAATCGTAGCCCGTAACAGGGTCTTGTGAGCTGCCAGTAACATAAACGTTGCCGGCGTCGTCCACTGCAATAGCGAAGGCCGTGTTGTCCAACTGGTTTGGGCCGCTGTAGGTGGCGACCCAGAGCTGATGCCCGTCCGGGCCGTATTTTACCGTCGCATAATCAGCGTCGCCGTTTGGCCAACGTGACCAGCCGGTCACGTAAACATTGCCCGAACTGTCCACTGCGAGGCCGCGCGGGAGATCCTCGCCGCTGGCAACCCCATTGTACCGGGCGACCCAAAGCCGGGTTCCATTGGCGTTGTACTTGATGGTCGCGAAATCATAGTCCGTGGCCGGGCCGCCGTAGGATTGTCCCGTTACATAAACATTGCCCGTGGCGTCAACGACTACCTTCAACGCCGTATCATCATTACCTGTACCTGGAGGCCCATCATAACGCGCTACCCACAATCGGGTTCCGTTCGAGTCATACTTGACCGTTGCATAATCGTGGTTTCCAGCGGCGCCGACGGAATCTCCCGTGACGATCACATTGCCCGCGCTATCAACGGCCAAACTGTAGGCGGCATCCCAACTGTTTCCTGGGCCGTTGTACCGCGACTCCCAAAGCAGGCTCCCATCATTAGCGTACTTCAGGGTCGTATAATCCACGTCGGTACCAAGCCCGTTGGAAAGCCCAGTCACATAAACATTTCCCGCCCCATCTATCGCCATCGCGCTTGGGTGATCCAGGATGTGCCCAGGTCCATCGTAACGAGCTACCCAAACCTCGTTCCCATTGACGTCGTACTTCACCGTGGCCCAGTCCCAGTCGTCGCCGGCGGGTGTGCTCGCAACGAACGCCTCACCTGCGACATAGACGTTACCCGCAGGGTCAACGGCGATGCAGGAACCGAGACCGGGAAAAGCGTCGTCGCCATTACCAGGGCCGTTGTACCGCGCTACCCAGGCCTGCTGCACCTGGGCAGAGACGAAACTTCCGCACGTGAGGCTGATTACCATTAGAACGAGACCCCGCCTCAAGCACCCGTGGCGCCAGGCGCGCGGAGGCCCCGATCTCATCAGCTGACTAAATTGGAACTTGGCCCAAAAAATCGAAACCCTCGTTTTCATCTGACGGTTGCTTCTCTGCATCCACTGCTTACAGAGGAAAAAATCCGCAAAGGTTGGCAGGAATTATTCGCAAACCGGCCGCGGTCCGGGGTTTCCTGGTTCGTTGCTTTGCGCCCGTCGCGCCCTTGGCGTGAGGCGATAACGTGCTTGATTCACTTTTTACTTCGTTTATTGCCGGACATGCTCATTCGCAAAGAACACCGGGTGGGTCCGACTTTGCGTGCAGCTATGGTTGGACCGTACGGTAGAAACCCTGGCCCGGAGGCGGGAACAGGTCATGGAACTCAACCAAGCCGGAGGCGGGCGCAGTCTGCGGTGCGCAGGTCAGCCAGGGACCGGCGAGGTCAGTGGCCCTTTGCAACCGGTAAGTGGAACCGGGGATAGCGTTGAAGCGGAGGAAGTAGCCGCCGCTGGCGTCGGCCTCGATGGTGAGGCAAATGGGTGGCACACTCGAAGAATATTTGATCGTCTGATAATCGGAACCCGTCACCACCACGTTGCCACCGCGGTCCACCGCTATAGCATAGGCATAGTCGCTGCTATTCGCCGGCCCGTAGTAGATATTGGTCCAAAGCGCTACCCCCGCGCTCGAATACGCCACCGTTGCGTAATCATAACTGACAAGACCATACGACGCGCCCGTCACGATCACGTTTCCGGCGCTGTCCACAGCCAGAGCGTAGGCGTAGTCATTGTCCCCGCCCTCGCCGGCATAGCGGTTCGTCCACAACGGCAGCCCCGCGCCCGAATACGCCACTGTCGCATAATCGTAGTCGACAAACCCACTATCGCTAAAGGACCATCCGGTGACGAACACATTGCCGTCGCCGTCCACGGCAACCGCGGAGGCCCGATCATCCCAGCCGCTGATTCCTGGCCCGTGGTAGCGGTTAGTCCATAGCGGCACGCCTGCTCTCGAATACGCTACGGTCGCGTAATCGTCATAACCGCCTGCGCCGGTCGAATAGCCCGTCACGAACGCGTTGCCACTGCTGTCCAGTGCGATGGCCCTGGCACCATCATCGAAGTTCCCCGGCCCGTGGTAGCGGTTAGTCCACAACGGCACGCCCGCGTTCGAATACTTGATCGTCGTATACTCGAGATGATTCCCGCTGCCTGCCGATTCTCCGGTCACGAAGATGTTGCCGCCGCTGTCCACAGCGATAGCGTAGGCGCCATCATAGCCGCTGCCAGGCCCATGGTAGCGATTGGTCCACAACGGCGCGCCTGTGTTTGAATATTTGATTGTCGCATAATCGGAATAACTATTCGCGAGCGTCGAATATCCTGTCACGAATACGTTCCCTTGGCTGTCGAGCGCCACCCCCCTGGCGCCATCCTCGTGGCCCCGTGGTCCGTTGTAGCCGGTGTAGTTGTTGGTCCACAACGGCACGCCCGCGTTGGAATATTTGATCGTCGCATAATCGTTAACACCACCGCCCGCCACGAATACGTTGCCACTGCTGTCCGCAGCGATCGCCCAGGGGGATTCAAAGTAGCTCCCGATTCCTGGCCCGTGGTAGCGGTTGGTCCACAGTGGCGCGCCCGCGCCCGAATACGCCACCGTCGCATAGTCGTACCCGTTTGTGCCACCCGACCATCCTGTCACGAATATGTTGCCGCTACGGTCCACCGCCACGGCTTTGGCGCTACCTAGACCGTGCCCTCCGGAGTAGATGTTGGTCCACAGCGGCACGCCGCCTTGGGCGTGAGCATCCTCCTTGCACGCGGCTAAGCCGACCAGCGCCAGGGCTGCCAACAAGATCAACGGTCGGGCGGTGGCAGCAGCGAACTCGGCGAATTTCTCTCTCATAACTGTCTCGTTTGCGTTCTGCAAGTCGTGTTCCAGTGACTTACAGAGGGAAAAACCAGGGAAGGTTGGCAACAATCGCTCGCCAGCTAACGCCCTCACTTTTTTGGCTCGTTTGTTGCCGGCTGCTCGCCGCTCTGGCTCCGCTGCCTGGCCAGGATCTCTTCCCCTTCAGCCCGGAAGGCCACCAGGTTTTTCTTCCATTCTTCCGCCTGCGCGGATTTTGCGGTGTTGGGAGCAGCGCTGTCCCATGCTTCGTAAAGACGCACGAGACGCTCAAGAGCGTCGCTTTTGGCCCATCGTGGGGCCTTATTGCTGGGCTGCAAGCGACCGCTGGCCTCAAGAAGCAACGACTCGGCTTCCGTGAGCTTGCTTTGGACTAGGTCCGGGGTCAGGGCTGGCTCGCAGACCGCTACGCTCACCAACGCCCCACCCAGGCGGCTCCGCGCGTCTTGGGCGCGCCAACCAGTGGAGTTGGTGTCGCGCAACCGGATGGCCAGGCAGTCGCGCAACAGACTCTCGGCTTCGCGCGCCCACTCCGCAGGTCCTGGTTTCGTTCCGCTTTGAGTGGGGGTTCCGGAATTGCTGCCGTGCTCCGCCCAGGCCCAATCAGAGAGCAGGCGGGCGAGGTTAGCTGCCGGGTCCTGGTCCGGATGAAGAGATGTGCCATGCCTCTGCAGGATTTCGCGACAAAGGGGCTCGGCTTCCGCGTACTTGCTTTGCCTATAAAGCGAGTTAGCGAGGTTCCCCAGCGATACGACTACGAGCGGATGCGCCTCGTCCAGCTTCTTTTTCCTTATAGCCAGCGCCTCACGATGGGCCTGCTCGGCTTCCGCGTACTTGTTTTGGCGGCCGAGAGTTGCTCCCAACTCGTTGAGCGTATCAGCAACCGCGGGGTGATCCGGGCTCAGGCGCTTGCGCTGGATGGCCAGTGCGTCTTGACAGCATGCTTCGGCTTCGGCGAACTTGCCGTCCGCGGAGAGTGTCGCGGCGAAGTTGCTGAGGAAAGTCGCCAACTGCGGACTTTCGCCACCCATGAGCTTTCTCGCCATAGCGATGGCTTCCCGATGCGCGGCTTCGGCATCGGGATATCGGCCCTGATCCCCAAGGACCCTGGCGAGGTTGTTGAGCGAAGCGGCGGCCTCGGGACAGTCCTCGCCATAAAACCTTTTTTCTGAAATTATAGCTTCGTGTAGCAACGTCTCGGCCTCACCCAGCTTGTGCTGAAAGATGAGGGCCGCGGCAAGATTGTTGTAGACACTGTCAAGGGCCCTGGGATCATTCGTATGCTGGCTCTTCCGCAAACCCAACGCTTCGCGCAACAGGACTTCCGCCTGGGCATATTTGCCTTGTTGAAGGAGAGTAAGCGCAAGGTCGCTCAGCGATTCAGCAACATGCGGATGGGAATCCCCGAGGATTTTTCTTCGCATCGCCAGTGCCTGAAGATGCATCTCTTCGGCCTGGGCATACTTGCCCTGCTGGTAGAGAGAGAGGCCTATTGCGGCGAGCGACGTGGCGACGTCGCGGTGCTCATTACCGAAGAGCTGTTTCCGAAGAGCCAGGGCCCGACGATGCATATCCTCGGCCTTTTGTGATTCGTGCAGGGAGTGGTAGGTTGACCCGAGGGTGTGTAGGAGGTCGGCCTCCACGGCGGGTTGATCTCTCAGTTCGGTATCTATCTGCTGGGCCGTTACATCGAGAACATACTTCAGCAGGCTGGTGTCTCGGCCCAAGGCAACGCTCGGCCCGACGCTTTGGAGCATCTTCTTGAGAAACTCCGCTACCTGCTGACTCTTGGCGGACTCGGTTTTGGCCGTCTTTTCC
>Ga0306920_100016709_pt1 | contig 10119 bp, 10 predicted proteins | sample flu12Cox44000170_FD_204666 | JGI IMG/M metagenome (GOLD analysis project Ga0306920, IMG submission 204666) | Lab enrichment of tropical soil microbial communities from Luquillo Experimental Forest, Puerto Rico - flux4day.12C.oxic.44.000.170 (v2)... | ecosystem: Environmental > Terrestrial >...
CGCAACGGCTGTCTCTCGGCAACGCGCGCCACCTCTACTGGACCGTGGCCCAGCTCGTGGCGCATCACAGCAGCGGCGGCTGCAATCTGCGCGCGGGCGATCTGTTCGGCACCGGCACGATCTCGGCGCCCGGGGACGGCGGGCTCGGCAGCTTGCTCGAGATCTCGGCCGGCGGGCGACGGCCGGTCGAACTCGCCTCGGGCGAGACGCGCCGTTTCCTCGAAGACGGCGACACGGTCATCATGCGGGCCCGCTGCCGGCGCGAAGGCTTTGCGACCATCGGCTTGGGAGAGTGCCGCGGAACGATTGCGCCGGCCATCTGACGCCCATGGCGTCCGTGGCGCCTCGATGCCCCTGAAAACGCCGCCGCGGTCGGCTTTAAACGCTGGAATGTCGCGTCGGCGTCATCAAAGCGAAACATACTGCTTCTAAGGGTATTGCGCGGGCTTGAGTTTCCGCCCGATGTTCGCAGTTTCAGCCGCACTCGTTCCGTAAGGCCCGGCCGGTCGGGAGATTGTCCCGGGTTTGAGTTGAGTACTCCCGGCCGGCCGTATTGACCACGCTCCCGCAGGAGCCGCCCGATACCGATCGACTGGGCCACGGCCGCATATTTTCTCGACTGATCCGGCCTACTCAGAAAAGATCGGAACCATCGCGCCGACCTGGCGTTGGTGGATACCGAATGGGAGTCGACTAACGTGCTGTTCCTGCAACGCCTCCTGCTGCACTATGGAATCTACCGGCGCTATCCCCTCAGGCCCTGGCCGGCATTCAAGAACGCCTGGCGGATTGCATTCAGATAGGCGACAATTCCTGGCATGAGTAACCCAACGGGGGGCTCATGCGCCTGCGCCGCATCGACCTTATTTGCCTCATCGGCGCCGCCGCCATCCTCGCCGGCGCGCGGCCGGCTTTGACGCAGGCCGATTCGCCGCCGAGCATGGGACCCAGCATGCCATCCGACATCGACCCCCAATCGGGGTTCCGCCTGCCGCTGCCGAAACGCGAAGATTTGGACGAGGCCGGCAAGGCCCACTACGACCGTGCAACGGCGCCGGGCGCGTCGATCGCCGGCCTGCAAGGCCCGACCGGGATCGGGCTTTACAGCCCGAAGGCGGCCGCGCACGCGCGCGCGCTCAACCGTTACCTGCGCTTCGAGGCGGGCTTTGCCCCCCGCGTCCGCGAGATCGCGATCCTGACGACCGCGCGCGAGATGGACAGCCAATTCGAGTGGTCGGCGCACGAGCCGGAGGCGCTGAAGGAAGGCGTCGAGCCGCGCGTCATCGAGGTGATCAAGCACCGCTCGACCACCGCCGGCCTCGACGAAGCCGACGCGACGGTCATCGAGCTCGGCCGACAGATTTTCCGCGACCACAAGGTGACGCCGGAAACCTTCGCCAAGGCGGAGGCGCTGTTCGGGCCGAACAAGCTCGTCGAGCTGGTGATGCTGATGGGCAACTATGCCGGCACCGCGGCGTTGCTCACCGCCTTCGACATGCAGTTGCATCCGGGCCAAAAGCCCCTGCTGCCGATCCCGTAGGGCCGATGCAGTCTTGAGCGTAAAGCGCCGCTGCTGCGTCCGCCTCACGCCGGCTCGCGGGTCCTCGCGGTGAGATAGTCCTTCACCAGCTCGGCCGTCAGCACGACGTTGGGATCGTATTCCGGCGCATCCTCAATCTGCTCGAGATCGTTCAAGCCGCAATTCTTGTAGATGCGGTTGGTGCAGGAGATCAACCGCGCCGGCCGCGCCGCATCGGCGTTGAAGTGCTGATGAATCGTGCACGGCGGAATGTAGATGACGTCGCCCGCCTCCCATTCGAAGCGCTTGATCTCGGCTTGCGGCTGCCAGCGATAGGTGTCGACGATCTCGACGTCGCAGTCCTGGTGCAGATCATAGCCGTGACCCTCGACCACGTAGAGGCACTCTTCCGCCAGGTGCCGGTGCTTGCCCGACCGCGACCCCGGCGGGATCACCTGCATGTAGGCGTCGACCGTCTCCATGCGCGTGTGCATCTGTTCGTTCAAGAGATGCTTGAGCAATCCCTGCCGCGCCATCTCCCACGGCATGTCCTCGGGATGAATGATCTTCTTGCGCCTGGCGTTGCGCGCCGGCCGCGCCAGCGCGTCGTCCAGCAGGTTCTGATAGAGATTTCCGTTCAGCGTGCCGCTGAGCCAGGCCCTTGCTTCATCCCAAGCCATTTTTTGCCTCTTGCCGCGTTTGCATCCGTGCCTTCCCAGCCGCCTCAATCATGCGGGTGGTTGTGGTCCTCTTCCTCGTGCCGCGGCACGAAGTTGCCCTGGGTGGCGGACGGCGTCTTCGGGCGCTTCTCCACCGTGTGCTGGAACAGCATGTTCATGAACAGATACATCGGCTTGGTCTTGATGACCAAAGCCCGCGCCGGCTCCTTCGCGCTGGCGTTGAAGTGCTGGTGCACGCAATTGTTATGCACGATCGCGACGTCGCCGGCCTTCCAGTCGTAGCGCGTGCCGTCGTGGATTTCGTAGCCGGCGCCATCGAGAATGTAGAAGGCCGCCTCGTTCACGTGGCCGTGCTTCTGAGTCTTGGCGCCCGGGGCATATTCCTCGAGGTGAATGTGCAGCGTCTGGGTGCGGCCGTCCTCGGGCTCCACGTAATGCCGGCTGAAATGCTGCGGACCGCCGTCGAGCTTGAGGTCCTTGCCCTTGATCACCCGCGGCATCGCCCGCAGCCGCGCCAGCTCGTCCTTGAGACTGTAGGCCCCTTGCAGCGCGCGCACGAAAACGCGCTCTTTGTCCGGATCGTGCTGCTTATCACCCATGCGTCATTCCTCTGTGACCTTCTCTACGACCGCGCGCTCAGTGCGTCGGATTCGTGACGATATCGCGGTATTGTTTACTCCATTTCGGATATTCATCCAGCCCTTTGGCGGGATCGAGAAAATGCAGGGAAGCGCCCTCCGGCAGCGGCCTGGCGTTCGCCCGCGCCGGGAAGAAGTCGCGAGCAAGCAAGATGTCCTGCCCGTCGGTGAGCATGAACTCGAAGAACAGGATTGCGGCATTCGGATGCGAGGCGCGGCGGGCGACGCCGGCGCCCTCGAAGCGCGCCACGCTGGGCGGAATGACGAACCAGTCGATCGGCGCGCCGCCTTTGCGCAGCTGCTCGGTTTTGTAGGCATAAGCCGTCAGCGCGAACGGGACTTCGCCCGAGACCACGAGGTTCGCCAGCAGGGTATGACCCTTGCGCACCGATATGCCGTTGGCCGCGACGATGTCGCGGAACAGCTTGAGGCCCTTGTCCTCGCCCAAGGCGCTCACCACCCCACCGAACCAGTCGCTGTCCTCGGCCTCCACGCCGAGCTTGCCGGCCCAGCGGCGATCGACGAGATCATCGTAACGCTTCGGCAACTCATCCTTTCGGATCAGCCGAGTGTTATAGGCGGCGACGAAAATGTTGAAGCGTGTCCCGATCCATTCCCGATGCGGCAGGATAGCCGCCGGCAGGAGCGCGGATAGCGCGGGCGTTTTGATCTCCTGGAACAGCCGTTCTCGCTGCATCGACTCCATCGCGATGGCGCCGGTCTCGAACACGTCTGCATCGAAACGGCCGCCGCGGGCCTCGACTACCGCGCGTTGCACGATGTTTTCCGAGCTGGCGCGCCATAGGCGGACCTTGACGCCATACTTCTTCTCGAATGCGGCGGTGAGCGCCGCCATGTCGTCGGTCGCGGCCGAGCTGTAGACGGCGACGGAACCTTCCTTCTTCGCCCCCGCCACGAGCCTCTCCATGCGATCCGCGCCGGCATAGGCCGCCAAATCCGCGCCGGCCGGTTGACCGGTTTGCGCCGACGCGGGCAGGCTTTGTGCGCACGAGCCCAAGAGAGCGAACAAGAAAGCGAGCAGGAGAACGAGCAAGAGCGCAAACAAGAGCGTGAGCCCCTGCATCGATGCCATGGGCTTTGGTCGAGAGGCCGTAGGCTTTTGTCTCGATGAGCTCACGCGCCACCGCTTCCGTCGTAGGATCCCTTGCGCACTCGCCGCGGCTTTCCGGCGTCGCTAGTCAAGCCTGCCGGCTAAAGGACTGCAAGTCACTTGATGATCCGGCTTCGGCGACATGCTATCGTGTTCATAAAATCTGGGAGCAACGCCATGGACGCGCAGCATCGATGGCCGGCCATTTTCGCCGGCATGGTCGCGGCATTCGTGCTCGGCAGCGCGGGTGTGAAAGCCGAGGATAAGTATCCGTCCAAACCGGTCCGCATCGTCGTTTCCTTCTCCGCCGGCGGCCCGACCGACACCGTCGCGCGCGTCATGGGTGCGAAGATGGCGGACCTGCTGGGGCAGCAGTTCGTCGTGGAGAACAAGGTCGGCGCCGGCGGCAACATCGGCGCCGATCTGGTCGCAAAGGCGCAACCCGACGGTTACACCTTGCTGATGGCGACGGTGTCGACCCACGCCATCAATCCGGGATTGTACAAGAACATGCCGTACGACCCGGTGCGCGATTTCGCGCCGATCGGGCAGGTCGGCGTGACGCCGACGCTGCTCGGGGTGCACCCTTCGGTTCCCGCGACCGACGTCAAGAGCCTCGTCGCCGTGATCAAGGAAAATCCGGGGAAATTCACCTACGGCTCCTCCGGCCTCGGCTCGATCCTTCATCTCTGCGGCGAGCAATTCAAAGCGCTGGCAGGCGGGATCAACATCGTGCATGTGCCCTATCGCGGGTCTGCGCCGATGATGTCGGACTTGGTCGGCGGCCAGATTTCGATGGCGTTCGATGCCACGCCAACGGCTATGCCGCAGGCGCAGTCGGGCGCGATCCGCGCGATCGGGGCGGGCATGGCGACGCGCATGCGGGCCATGCCGGAGCTGCCGACGTTGCAGGAGCAGGGCTTGAAGGGCTTCGAGTGCTATACTTGGAACGCAATTCTCGCGCCCGCAGACACGCCGCAGCCGATCGTCGATCGGCTCAGCGAGGCAATAAACAAGTCGCTCGACGATCCTGCGGTGTTCAAGCGGCTGCAAGAGGCCGGCATCGATCCAACGCCGGGCAGTACGCCGAAGCAGGCTGCCGCATTCGTCAAGGCGGAGCTGGCGAAGTGGGCGCCGATCATCAAAGCGTCGGGCGCGCATATCGACTGAGGAAGCGAGCAAAGGCATGAAGATCCATCCCAGCGGTAAGACATTGGGCGCCAGGATCGAGGGCGTGGACCTCGCCCAACCGGTTTCGGACGGCGACTTCAAGCAGATCCTGCGGGCGCTCGGCGAGCGCGGCGTGCTGTGCTTTCCCAAGCAGCGGCTCGAGACGGAGCAATTCGCGCGCTTCGGGCGCATGTTCGGCGAGCTCGAGATCAACGTCGCCAATCAGTTCCACGAACCCGGATTTCCCGAAGTGATGGTGCTGTCCAACACGACGGCCGACGGCAAGCCGATCGGGCTCGCCGACGCCGGACAGGGCTGGCACACCGATATGTCCTACAGCAAGGAGATCGCGCTCGCCAACGTGCTCTATGCCATCAAGGTGCCCGCGCGCGACGGCCGGCCGCTGGGCGATACGCAGTTCCGCAACATGCATGCGGCCTACGAGGATCTGCCCAGCGACATCAAGACCCGGCTCAAAGGCCGCACCGCCACCCACGACTTCGCCAAATTCTGGGACATGATGCGCGCGCGGCCCGGCTCCCAGCGCGCAGCGCTGACGCCCGAGCAGCGGGCCAAGAAGCCGCCGGTGTCGCAGCCGATCTTTCGCACCCACCCCATCACCGGCCGCACCATCCTCTACTGCAACCCGGGCTATGCCACGCGCATCGATGGGATGGCGGAGGCCGAAAGCGCCGAGCTGCTGCGGTTTATCTTCGAGCACCAGGAGCAGGAGAAATATTTCTACGCCCACACGTGGGCGGAGGGCGACGTGCTGATGTGGGACAACATCGGCACGGTGCACAACGCCATGGCCGACTACCTCCCGCACGAGCCGCGCTACATGCGTCGCGTACAGGTCATGGCGACCAAGGACTACGCCCGTCTCGCCGCCTGAGCGAAAGAGAATCGTTGCGGACAACCTGGAGTGAGGTACGGCATCGCCGGTCGGACGACCGGCGGGCGCGCGGGTGGCGCGGCCGAGTCAGGGGACGCGCGAGGTCATCGCTGCGATGCGAGCGGAAGCGTCCTCGGTCAGGCTCGGGATGAGCGATGGAGACTCGACCGCTTCGGCTTCGGCACAGAAGTCGTTGTAGTAATAATGTTCACCCTTGCCCTTCCAGGCTGCGGTCGCCTCGAGAGGCTGTCCGCACGCGGCGCACCTGAGCACTCCGTTGGGCATTCCGCGCTCCGTAATGTTGGCCGGACGGCAAACGCTGCGTCCATGCCGGTGGTTCCGTGAAACATGCCGTATTGCAGCGGCGGCATGCCATAAGTCGGCTAGCGTACAGACGGCCCCACCAATTGCGCCTAAGACTTCATCACCACCGGTAGCGGCTCCGACAGGCGCCAGTGGCTGAGAGACCGGTCGCGCTCCCGCCTGCACGACGAGGGGGCGCCCATGCCGATCACCCCATTCCTGGACGACACCAAATTCGACCCCGAGGCCAAGCGCGTCTTGGGCCTCGCGTTCGAAATGGCTCGCGTAGCCCTTAGGCTTGCGGACCGCGGCGATCTCACCAACGAAATCATCGCCAAGCGAATCATCGAGCTCGCCAAGGCCGGCGAGCGCAATCCCGATCTGTTGTGTGAAGGCGTCCTGAAGGAATTTGACGAGCGGCGGCCGTAGACGAAGCGCGCCCTGCGAGGCCCCGGCGGCATTTTCGGCGACTATTTTCGACAATCAAATAGCGCGTACAAAGGTCCCTCCCCGGGACCTTTGTCTCGCACGATGCCGCGCTCCGCCCGCGGCACGTTCGCGCCGATCGAACGAGAAGGGGGACGACATGACTTGGCTCGTGCAACCTCGGCTCGTCAATGATCCCTTTTCGGATCCCGCGCTGTTCATCGATTTCCGTTTCGGTCGTCGGGCCCTGCTGTTCGACCTCGGCGACGTGACGCCATTGTCCGCGCGCGAACTCCTGCGCGTCACGCACGCTTTCGTTTCTCACACCCACATGGATCATTTTGCAGGCTTCGATCGCCTGTTGCGGCTGTGCCTGCATCGGACCGCCCCCCTTCACCTCGTCGGTCCGTCCGGCTTCATCGATCAGGTGGAACACAAATTGAGAGCCTATAACTGGAATCTTCTCGATGAAGATGCGCTCGACTTCGTACTGACGGCGGCCGAATTCGCGGGAGGCGGCGTCGGCGGTGTCTGCGAGTTCCGCGCGCGGGAGGCGTTCCGCCGGCGTGAGCTGGCGTTACCGCCGCTGGCGCCTGGTACGCTGCTGGACGAAGAGGAGTTTCGGATCGAGAGCGTCGTGCTCGATCACGGAACGCCCTGCCTGGCCCTCGCCTTCCAGGAAAAATTACGGATCAACGTGTGGCGAGAGGGCCTCGATTTGCTGAAGCTTCCGGTTGGTCCCTGGCTGAACGAGGCCAAGCGAGCGGTCAGGCGTGGCGCGCCGGACGATAGCCGAATTCTCATCCGCGAGGATCTCTTCGTCCCCCTCGGTGTGCTCAAGCAGCGCGCGCTGCGCGGCGCGCGCGGACGCCGAATCGCCTACGTGGTCGACGCCGCTTTCAATGCATCGAACATCGCAAGCATTACCGAGTTGGCGCGCGGCGCGGATCAGCTCTTCATCGAGACGGCATTCCTGGACGAGGACGCCGAGCTCGCCGCTGAAAGGCGCCATCTCACCGCCGCGCAGGCGGGCACGCTCGCAAAGAACGCCGGCGTTTCTCGGCTGGTGCCGTTTCATTTCTCTCCTCGATACATCGACCGGGAGGATCAACTGCGGCGCGAAGTCGAAGCCGCGTGGCACGGATGAGCGGCAGGCATGTGCTGCGCGCATGCGAGGTCGCCGATTTTGCCGAGGACGGATGCCAGAAATCGAGATTCCTCTCCAAAAATCCCGACGCGAGGAGGTGCGCCGATGGATGTCCCTTGAATTTCAATGACGCGCTTCGCAAATCAAACGGTGCGATGGGCGGCATCAGTTCGTCCGTCGCGTTCCTCCCAGACTTGGGCCGCTTGTAACGTCAAGCGGCCTTTCTTTTCGTCGCGCCACAGGCCCTCGTCCGCACGGCCGCGTGCAAACGGCTCAGCCCTTTGCCGCGGGGGCATGCGATGTCCAAGCCTGCATCATCTCGATCGGGAACGGAAACACGATGGTCGAGCTGCGCTCGCCCGCGATATCGAACAAGGTCGCGAGATAACGCAGCTGCATCGCCTGCGGCACCGGCGCCAGGATTTGGGCGGCGTCGAGCAGCTTTTGCGCCGCTTGCTGCTCTCCCTCCGCATTGATGATCTTGGCGCGGCGGGTGCGTTCGGCCTCGGCTTGGCGGGCGATCGCCCGGATCATGCTCTCGTCGAGATCGATGCGCTTGATCTCCACGGTCGAGACCTTGATACCCCACCCCTCGGTCTGCTTGTCGAGCACATCCTGGATATCGGCGTTGAGCTTGTCGCGCTCGGCCAACATCTGATCGAGGTCGTGCTTGCCGAGGACCCAGCGCAGCGTGGTCTGCGCAAGCTGGCTGGTTGCGGCGAGATAATTGTAGACCTGAATCACCGCGCGCTCGGCGTCGACGACGCGGAAGTAGATCACGGCGTTCACTTTCACCGACACGTTGTCGCGCGAGATCACGTCCTGGGTCGGCACCTCGTCGACGACCACGCGCAGATCGACCCGCACCATCTGCTGCACCAGCGGCACGAGCAGGAAGAACCCCGGTCCCTTGGTGCCGGTGTAACGCCCGAGCGTGAACACGACGCCGCGCTCGTATTCGCGCAGGATGCGGACCGCCGAGAACAAGATGATCACGACGAAAATCGCCAAAAGGGCGATGGTGGCGAGGGAAAGCATAGGTCTTCCTCCTTGTGGTCGGTGGGGGATCGTCAGGCCGGTTCGACGACGAGAACGAGGCCTTCGCGGTTGATGACTTTGATGCGAGCCCCCGGCTGCAGCGGCCGGGGAGCGCGCGCACGCCAGATCTCCCCGTTGACCCGCACTCTCCCCTCTTCTCCGTCCCACGCCACGGTCTCGCCCTCGGCGCCGAGCAGCCCCTCCTTGCCGGTGACGACGGGACGCCGCCGCGACCGCAGCAGCATGGTGAGCACCAGCAGGAAGAGCGCGGCGGTCGCGACCGTGGCCGCGCCGACCACCGAAAGCGAGAGGGTGAAGCCCGGCGCACCGGAGGGAAACATCATGATCGCGCCGATCACGAACGCGACGATACCGCCGACACCAATGACGCCGAAGGAGCCGATATGGGCCTCGGCCACCATCAGGCCGATACCGAGGAGCACCAGCGCCGCGCCGGCATAGTTGATGGGGAGCAGGTTGAGCGCATAGAGCGCGACCAAGAGGCAGATGCTCCCGATGAGACCAGGGGCGACCGCCCCCGGATTGAGGAATTCGAATATCAGTCCGTACACGCCGATCAGCATCAAGATGAAAGCCACGTTCGGATCGGTGATGACGGCGAGCAGCTCGGTCCGCCAGTCCGCCGCCGCCGTCACCACGTCGAGTCCCGCCGTCGCCAAACGTTCGGGTTTTCCCGCCACCTTCACGGTCCGTCCATCGATCTTGCGCAGAAGATCGGGCACGTCATCGGCGATCACGTCGATGACGTGAAGCTTGAGCGCCTCGGACGCCGGGAGGCTGACCGCCGTGCGCACCGCCTCCGCCGCCCAGTCGGCGTTGCGGTCATTGAGCTCGGCCAAGCCGCGGATATAGGCCACGGCGTCATTCACCGCCTTGCGGGTCTCGGTGTCCGCCGGCTCGGCGGCGGGGCTCGTCTTATCCTCGCTCCCCTTCTCCTTACCTTTTTGCCCGTCCGGCTGTTCCGGCGCTCCGCCCGGGAGGCGCGGCACCCGTCCCATTTGGATCGGGGTGGCGGCGCCGAGATTGGTGCCCGGCGCCATGGCGGCGATCGCGCTCGCATAGGTGATGTAGGTGCCCGCGCTCGCCGCCCGCGCGCCGCTCGGTGCCACGTAGGCGGCAACCGGCACCGGCGAGGACAGGATGGCGCGAATGATGGTGCGCATGGACGTGT
>Ga0306920_100016711_pt1 | contig 10119 bp, 8 predicted proteins | sample flu12Cox44000170_FD_204666 | JGI IMG/M metagenome (GOLD analysis project Ga0306920, IMG submission 204666) | Lab enrichment of tropical soil microbial communities from Luquillo Experimental Forest, Puerto Rico - flux4day.12C.oxic.44.000.170 (v2)... | ecosystem: Environmental > Terrestrial >...
CCAATTCACGGTTGTGCGTATGGCAGCTGTCTGCCGTCAAGCACGCTGAGACGCCGGTGAAGCGCGACACGTGTTGAAGAGAGTCGGTGGCGACCGGCGCGGGCCGATTCCAGGGCGTAGGCCCCCAAGCTAGCAGGCCCCCCGTGCACATCGGCAGAGCTGAACAGAGTAAACCAACCCCAACACCGCACCCTACAGACACCCAGACGTCCAGCGGGGAGGTCGTAGCAGCAAAATGCCGACAAATGCCAAAAGTCGCGGGCCGCGGTGAGGATCTGTTAAGTTTTTGCGCGCCGCGCGTGATTGACCCGCTTGGCAGACAATGCATGGATATGGCTTGGTGACCGTCCCGGTCCCTCCGACATCTCGGTCGACCAAACATTACATTCATACCTTGGCGTCATAACGTCGGAGGAGGAGCGCTATTGCTCCCGAAAGTGGAGTTGCCCGGAGGCGACAAATGATAGGGCTGTTGTTGGGTCTGCTCTTGGGAGCGATCATCGCGTTTGCCGGGCCAACCCTTTTGCCGCGGCAAATGAGAAGTCCATTCGTGGATGGCGCCCTGCGGGTGATCGGCGCCTTTGCCATTCTATTCTCGATCGCATCGACCTCGTTTGTGCACGTACCCGACGGCCATTTGGGACAGCTCTTTCGGGTTTACGGCGGCAGTTCTCTGACCGAAGGCCGAATCGTTGCGGTGCATGGCGAGAACGGTCCGCAGGCAAGAATTTTGACGCCAGGCTTCCATGCGTGGCTGTTGGTCAACGTGTTGTATGACGTCAATACTAATAACATCGAGGTGAGCATCCCAAAGGGCAGGCTCGGCATTCTGACGGCAAAGGACGGAGCGTCGCTTCGCGCCGGGCAGGCGTTCGCCGATCCATTTCCGGCGAAGCTTGGCCTCCAAATGCTCGACGCCGAGGTCTTCTTGCTGAACGGCGGCCAACGTGGCCCGCAACTGAGCGTGCTGACGCCGGGCAAGTATCGCCTCAACCGCTATCTGTGGGATGTGGCCGAGGTCGATGCGAGAGAAGTCAAGGCTGGGTTCGTCGGCGTAATCAAGTCGAATGTGCATGCCGACATCGACTTCGGCACCTTGAAGGCTGATAAGCCGGCCAAGTGCGACATCATCCCGGTCGGCAAACCAGAAGATAAGAGCAGGCTTGATGCACCAATCGTTCCCGTCGGATGCATCGGCGTGTGGGACAAGTCGCTACAGCCGGGACAGTACTACTTCAACCCGGAGGCGTTTGCACTCACCGAGATCGATACGCGCGCCCAAGTGTGGACGTATGCCGGCGGCTATCGCCGGGCGAACATCTCGCTCACGGTGGATGCCAAGGGCGATATTGTGCAGAACCGTACCGAGGTTGACGTCCCCTACGACAAGGACAATGCCGATAGGGCGATTTTTGTGAAGATGGAAGGCTGGGATGTACCTCTCGAATTGCGTGTCGTCGCCCAGGTGTCACCAGCGGAGGCCTCATGTGTTGTTGCCGGTGTCGGCACCCTGAGGCAGGTAGAGGACCGCGTCCTGACGCCTTCAATCCGTGCCATTACCCGCGACGTGGCGGGTGGGAGCTACGAAATCACTGAACCTAAGGTAGACGAGAACGGCAAGCCGATCCTAGACGCGGACGGCAAACCGATCATCATCACCGTAAACCGACCAACCAAGGTGCTTGATCTCATCAATCAGCGACCTCTGATTGAGGGCGAAATCGAACGGCGCATTCGCCCCGAGGCCCAGAAATCCTGCGTGACCATTCGCGAGGTGCGGCTGGGGGAGCCGGCGATCCCGCCTGAGCTGCTGGTTGCAGTCCGTCGCGAACAGTTGGCGACCCAACTCGCCAGGGCTTTCATTCAAGAGCGGGCGGCGCAAGAGAAACGCGTCGATTCAGAGAAGGCGAAGGCAACTGCTGATCAACAGTCAAAGCTAGTTGAATCGGAAATCAACGTGCAACGCTCTGTGCAGAACGCGCAGGCGGCGCGCAATGAAGGTCAAGGTGAGCGTGACAAACTCTCGCTGATTTCCGAAGGACAGCAAAAGCAAGTGGGCGTGCTCGGACCCGAGGCCACTGTGAAGCTGCGCCAATTTGAGCTGATGTTGGACACCGTCGCCCGATTTGCGAACGCTCATCCGGAAGTGTTCACTGCAGCTCTCGCCAACGCGCAAAAGTTCGTTCCAAACGTGCAAGTTGGCACTGCCGGCGAGGGGGTAAGCGGCATGCTCATGGCCATCCTCGGGCAGACGCTCTCGGGAGGCGGTCTGCCGGGAGCCAACGCTGCACAACCTCCGGCAGCGCCGGCACCACCTCGGCGCTGAGGTCGCTGTTGAGGCAAATTGCGCCGGCACAGATCAAGTTCACTCTGCGTCAGGGGCGAGGCAACGGCAAGCCGGTCGCATAATGACAAGCACGCCGTTCGCCCGGCAGAGCGGATCATCCCCCGGAGCGACCCGCGTGATTCGGGCCAGAACCCGCAACACGGCCGGATGCGCAAATCATGTAACTTGCGTGACATTCGCAGGTGCTTGCGAAGCACAGCGCGCGCTCCGAAACCCGAGAATTGTATCTCTTTGCGCCCGGTTGTGACATGGGCTCCAAGCCTCCGCCGCCATGGAGATACCCCCTATTTGCCCGTCTCGGAGTGCTGCAGATCACAGGTAGGGCGTGACCGAAGGCTTCGTCAAGGATCTTGATCCGGAATAGACGCGCAATCGAATAGAGAGGGGTGATTCCGCTTCCCATGACTCACTTGCAGCTTTACATAAGTCCGGCACTAATCGCCTCCGATAGAGAACGTCGAAAGCTCGGGTGCGCGATTGCGATGAGCTGACGCGCGCGCTCCGAAACCGTGCACCCACGCAACTCCGCGATTCCGTACTCCGTAACGATGATGTCGGCATCGCTGCGGGGGGTTGTTACGATCCCTCCCGACAATCTCGGGACGATGCGCGAGACCGCACCGTTGCGCGCGGTCGCCTCCATGGCAATAATTCCTCGTCCACCCTGCGATCTGAGACACCCACGCATGAAATCTCCGTGTCCTCCGACCATACCCACATGCCGGCCTTGCGCAATCTCGGCGTTCATTTGGCCAGTGAGATCCACCTCGATGGCAGTATTGATTCCGACCAGCCGCGGGATGGCGGCGTGCACAAGGATGTCATGCGTGTAACGCGGGGAGCGCATCGCCAGGAATGAGTTGCGGTGAGCCCAGCGATAAAGGCGTTGAGAGCCAAGCAATGTGCCGGCGACGCATTGTCCTGTATCAATCGGCTTCTTGCGGTTCGTAATGACACCAGCGTCGACAAGGTCGGCGACACGGTCTCCGATGGTGCCTGAGTGCACGCCGAGATCCTTCTTGTCTGTCAGGCTCTCGAGAATAGCGTCCGGGAGGGACCCCAATCCGATCTGAAGCGTCGCACCATCGCCGATCAGTCGGCTTACGTGCGCGGCAATCTCCTTTTCGATCGCCAGAGCCGGTCTTGCGACGACTTCGAACGGCCTTCGCGAAACGGTGATGACGTGATCGACCTGCGCCGATTCGACACGGGTATCGCCGTAGGTGACGGGAAGAAGATCGTTGATCTCGGCAACTACAGTCTGCGCGCCGGCGACGGCGTCGGCCAGATGATCGACCATTAGCGAAAGATTGAAGGCGTCGCCATCGGCGGCCAACTGCAACAGGACAACATCGATGCGCAGCCGACCACTTGCCACGAGGTCTGGCAGTGCAGAATAGCTGACCGGCAGCACGTCGAGGGCACCGATATCCTGAAACCGACGGTTGGTGCCGGCGCCACCAAGCGCGACGACTTGCATGCGCGATGCGAGACGCTTTGCGTCGATCGTGCTCTCGAGGGACAGATTGAGAAGGGTTGAAGCACGAGGAACGCGATCGAGCTGTTTGTCGAGCGTTCGCAGCAGTTGGGCCGGCTCTACAGGCCCCGCTGACCAAGCGATGCGATCACCAGCCTTCATCAGGACGGCAATGTCGATCTCTTCAGTCATACTTGGGACCTCTCTTCTCGCGGAATGCGGCGACGCCTTCCGCGAAATGGGAGCTTCCGCGCACTCGATTTCCCAGCTCTTGTTCCAGGGCCTCCCTGCTAGCTGCGTAGTCGGCAATGCCGGCGCTGATCTGCGTCTTTACCGCCTGGACCGCCGATGGGCTGTTCGCTGCAATCTCAACCGCGGTTTTGACGGCGGCCGGCATCACATCGGCTGCTGGCAGCACGCGGTTGATGAGTGCGATGCTGGCTGCGAACTGAGCGGTTACGAGACGCCCGGTGAGCAGCAGGTCCATGGCATGCACATAGCCGATCTGCTGCACGAGCTTCACGGTGGCCCCGCCGAAGGGGTAAATCGACCACTTGACCTCAGGCAATCCAAAGCGGGCATGCTCGGCGGCAAGCCTGATGTCGGTTGATAGAAGCAGCTCAACGCCGCCGCCGGCACAGTCGCCGTTGACCGCCGCTACGATGGGCTTTGAGTACACCCTGGTCTTCAGGAGCGCCCGATCAATCATGCGAGCGGTTTCCACCGCCGCGGAGAGATCGCCGCCGATGTCGGCGCCAGCGCAGAATGCACGATCGCCTGCTCCGGTGATGACGATGCAGCGGCAGTCGTCCGATGCGCCCAAACGTTGCCAAACTTCGGCCAATTCTGCCATCATCGAGCGCGACATCGCGTTGCGCTTTGGCTGGTTGTCGATTGTCACCAGTGCGACATGTCGGGCAGCCTCCCCTACATTCAGCGGCACGAAAGAACTCCTTTCAGCGTTGCGCGCATTGTTGAAATGGGTCGCGAGAACGGCGCGGCCCGCCCCACGATTGGACGTAGCGTCCTTTCGATACTATCGTTTCCCGGCATCCGCTTGGGCCTCGACGGTTGATCCTGGCGATAGCATATGAGAGCACCCTATAGTCGTACACTCTTCGAGCTGCTTTGTGAGCAAGCCGCCAAAGCTCCCGAGCGGACCGCCGCGATTTCAATGGATGGGTGCGTCTCCTACGCGGAACTCGAGGCTCGCGCCAGGCGCATAGCGCAGGGAATGCGCGAGGCGGGTGTGAAGCGCGGTGACCGCGTGGGCCTACTGGCGGACAATCGCATCGAATGGCTCGAAGTGCTCTTTGCGGTTGCGGCGCTTGGCGCCATTACGGTTCCCTTCAGCACCTGGTCCACGGCGAGAGAGCTCGGCTTTCTGCTGAGCGATTCCCAAGTGCGGATCCTGTTCACCATCTCTCACTTCGGCGAACGCGCTTTCGCACATGACATTTCGCAGCAGTGGTCGGGAGGTGAGCACCGAGGTCTGGAGGACGTGGTATTGCTTGATACAACAGCGCTGGCTAACCTCTCCCCCTACTCGCGCTATCGACAGGCCGACGCGCTCGCGGACCTCGCGCCTGGAGAGGGCGCAAGTGCCACGGATATCCTGGTCGTGCTCTACACGTCCGGGTCGGGTAACAGACCGAAGGCCGTCCCACTCGACCACTGCAGCACCATCGAGAACGGGTTCAACATCGGCGAGCGCCAGGGATTGGTGCCTGACGACCGCGTTTTGCTGTCCATCCCGCTGTTCTGGTCCTACGGCGCCGTCAATGCACTTCCGGCGTCGATCACCCACGCCGCCACGGTCGTGCTGCAACGGCACTTTGAGGCTGGTGGCGCGCTTGAATTGATCGAGCGGCACAAATGCACCGCGATCTACACGTTGCCCGCCATGACCCACGCCCTGGTGGGCCATCCGGAGTTTCACCGGCGGCGCACGGCAACTTTGCGGACAGGCCTTACGATTGGCGCTCCACAGGACATCTTCAAGGCTGCGGAGCACCTCGGCGCGCCGCGGATCTGCAACATCTACGGTGCCACCGAAACTTATGGCAATTGCTGCGTCACGCCGCACGACTGGGCCCTGGCGGAGCGTGCGCAGTGTCAGGGTCCGCCCTTGCCGGGCGTGCAGGTGCGCATCCGAGACGCTTCAATTGGCGAGAAAACCCAGCCGGGTGAGGTTGGGGAGATAGAGGTCAAGGGCCATCTCACCAAAGGCTATCTAGGCTCGAGCGCACAACTGAATGCCACCGCATTTACACCCGATGGGTACTTCAGGACCGGTGATTTGGGCTCGCTTCGCCAGGATGGCGCGCTCCAATATGCCGGACGCGGTACCGAAATGATCAAGCGCTCGGGGATCAACGTCTCACCCGCTGAGGTGGAGGAGGTGTTGCAGCAGTATCCGGCCGTGGCACTTGCGGGAGTGACTGGGCTTGCTGATCCCGTGCGCGGCGAGATCATCGTCGCCTATGTGCAGCCGCGATCCGGCTCATGCATTGAGACGAACGAGATCCTTGCGCACTGCCGGATACATCTTTCCCGCTACAAGGTTCCGGATCGAATCCACGTTTGCGACCTGCTACCGCTGACGCCGACCGGGAAGCTTCTGCGACGGGAGCTCAAGGCCATGGCTGCGGCAGCAGAACCCGCGGGCGACGTTGGAGCATAGCTATGCGCGCACTTCTCTGTCGTTCGCTCGGAAGCATCGACGCTCTTGAGGTTGCAGAGATCGACAGCCCTCGTCTCGGGGCGGGGCAGGTCCGCATTCAGGTGCATGCCTCTGGCGTCAATTTTCCCGACATTTTGATGGTAGAGGGAAAATACCAAATCAAACCACAACTACCGTTCATTCCGGGGCTGGAGGTTGCAGGGATCGTCCTCGAATGCGCCGAGGGGATCGACCATGTGCGGCCGGGGGATCGTGTGCTCGCCTTCGCACGTAGGGGTGGCGGCCATGCGCAAGAGATCGTGGTCCCCAGCGCGATCGTCACACCGATCCCTGATGCGATGGACTTCGTCACCGCCGCGGCCTTTCCCGTGGCCTACGGCACAGCTCATTTTGCCCTGACGCACAGAGGCCATCTCGCAAGCGGTGAGGTAATGCTCGTCCTCGGCGCCGCGGGCGGCGTTGGCCTGGCAGCAATCGAGATTGGCAAACTCCTTGGCGCGCGTGTGGTTGCCGCCGCGAGCACGTCGGACAAGCTTGCGATTGCGCGACAGCATGGCGCGGACGAGACGATCAACTACGTTACCGAAAACCTGCGCGATCGCGTGCGTAGCCTGACCGGCGGCAAGGGAGTCGATGTCGTCTTCGACCCCGTTGGCGGGGAGGCATTCAGGCAGAGTGTACGGTGCGCTGGCTGGGAGGGCCGTATTCTGGTGGTGGGCTTCGCCTCGGGCGAGATCCCGCAAATCGCAACCAACATAATCCTCGTCAAAAACGTCTCTGTGACGGGGGTCGTCTTCGGCGAGCACAGTTGGCGCTATCCGCGGGACACACATTTGCGGCTGACGAAGCTCATCGGGCTCTATTCGAAGGGCCGTTTGCGCCCAAGAGTGATGAAAACCTACCCGCTATCTGACGCAGCTCACGCACTTGCCGAAGTTTCTGGCCGCAGAGTGGTGGGCAAGCTGGTGCTCACCCCGTAAGACCTTTCGCGCGTTGCAGTCGCTTCCTCGAGCCAACCCTCGAGAGCCCCTACCGTTAGCTGCCTCACCGAAAGAGGCAAGCAACTGCTCAAGCGCCCGCGGAACGAAACCAGTGCCCACAGGCCTCGGCACAAGTCGTGAACTCGGCGAGCATGCCGTCCTCGGCAGTGTCGATGATGCGCCAGGCATGCTCGCCAATCATCGGCAGGCTGACGGCTTGGCGTCCTTTTAGATTGCCACCCAAGAGGGCCCTGTGATGTCGGCGGCAAGGCCTCCTCTGGGCCATCCGTCATCTGCGTTTCTCACGAATTCGTGCCTGCGCTATTAAGTCCATTTGGTGCGCGGCAGGCTCGGATCGCGCGCCTTGATTGGCGCAGGCGCAGGTTCTTGAAAATGGTTATCATATAAACGGAGTAGAGTTCGTCCATCGAACATGGAGGAGGCTGCCATGGATGAACACGAGAGGACGATCAAGGCTGCGCAGCAAGTAGACTTGAGGATAGGCTTCTACGTCCACTTCGTGGTTTTCCTATTGGTGTGTGCGGGACTTGTCGTCGTGAACTGGTTGACAACTCCCGAGATATGGTGGGCGCAGTGGCCGCTTCTTGGTTGGGGCATCGGCGTCTTAGGCCATGCCTTATGTGCATTCGGCGGCGGGCCCAACTTCATAACTCGGTGGCGACTTCGAAAAATCAGGGAGCTCACACATCCAGAAGCTGCTGCCGCACGGAGCAGCAGGGGCAGCGGTGCCGGCAAGACCATCGCGACCCTTGTTCTTGGCATCTTGATCGGATGCGCGGCCGGCGGTGGCTACATGTACACCTTGCTGCTGGACGCCCGTGAGAACGCCCGGACCTTACAGGCGTCGCGTGATGAGCTTGATAAATCCTTGAAAGATGAGGAAGCGCGGCTCAAGCAAGTAACCTCCGAAAAGTCATCGCTCGTGAGAACGGTTAAGGAGACAAAAGATCAAGTCGGACAACTGCAAAGCTTAAAGCAGGCCGCCGAACAAGCGCTCCAAAAGGCGAGAGATGAGCTTGGGGAAGCTCAGTCGGCCAGGGAGGCAGCGGAACGAGCACTGGCAGAGACGAAGAAGGGGACGTCGCAATAAATCGACGTGCAGAGGACTCCGTAGATTAGGCGCATTCTGTGGTGAGGTCTGGAGTGGGTAGGGCTACACGCGACCGGATGGGTGGGCTCACTGGCGCTACTGGTGAGCCGACGACGCGCGCCCGATCCGATCGGGACTGTAGATCCTGATCATCAGCAGCAATTGCGATCGCGGGCGTTGATTGTCGGCTCAAATTGCGTCGGGCGCTCTAGAAGCGAGCCGAAGCGCTTCGATGGCGCGCTTGTCAATGTTGACCCTGTAGTGGCCGCACACGGGGTAGGGTTGCATGAGTGGAGAGAAGAGCCGCTCCGGAGGCAGCAGCCGAGGTGAGCCGCGTTGGTCACACCACCTGACATTCATTTGATAGCTTCGTGGTGGCAATGTCGGGATGAGAACGGCGTGGTCTTGAGTCTCCTAGGTAGGAACCCGCAGCAGCGGGCTCAACCATCGAGGAGAATGACGATGAAGGCTATCATTTCCACGTTGATCGCGGTGTCAGTGCTTGGCCTTGTTGCACTTCCCGTGAGCGCTCTCGACGCGAAGAACTTCTATGAGCAGCAGGATCGCCAGTCGCATTGAGATCATTGCAGGAGGGCCACGGCAGCGAGGCACTGGCGTGGCCTGCGCGACTACCGGACTAGGCATGTCACCGCGGGCAGGTAGCAAGGGCGCCGGAACGTCGACTGCACGACCCGCAGCAATCTCTCGCGGCGATGCGGCCCAGAGGTGCTGCGGGTAAGGAAGCACGACCCTGTGCCGGCGGCTGGGAAGATTGCTGGCATCGTATCTCTCCATGTGACGGCGGCGCGAGCAACACCAGTTTCGCTTGTCCGTTGCAGCTCACGATGCGCCAGCGCGCGGGGCTGCGTTGTGCCGCGGGTAACAAATGCCGAAGATGTGAAGCCATCCCAGGACCGCTTTTTTCGGGAGAGCCGGTGCTCGCAGTCCGCGGCTATGACGCGGCGGATGATGCAAGGAACTGCGACGGCGTGGCGTTGGATGTTGGCTCAATTTCCTGTTGGCGATGTAGAAGGGCCGCCGTTGCGTTCTTCGCGCGTGGCTTAAGCGTGCCTGAACCAGTCGTCCCTGATCTGCGCGAGGAAAGCATTTACGCCTTTGCGTCGCAATGACCCCGAAGGTGACCCCATATGCCTTGCAGGATCATCATCCCGGGCGCTTTCGCGAGGCTACAAGGAAGGAGCTCACGCAAGCCACCAATGAGTGAGGCGGGCCTCCTCGCGGCGGCGACGCACCGGTGCTTTGGGGGCGTCCCCGTTTCGGGGACGGAGACTGCTACAATTGCAGCAAGGTAATGCTCAGGTGGTGCTTGTGGGTAACTCTGTTGGATGAGGGGCGTGCGGTGCGGTGGAGGAGAAGCAGGCGCCGAGCGACATCGAAGACGAGATCCTTGATGGCGCGCCTCAAGGCACTCGAACAAACGGATTGTCCCGGCGGGATCGTCTGCCGGGCGGACGAGGTCAGATGGCACAACATGGCCAAGTTCGACCACGACTTCATCGG
>Ga0306920_100016712_pt1 | contig 10118 bp, 8 predicted proteins | sample flu12Cox44000170_FD_204666 | JGI IMG/M metagenome (GOLD analysis project Ga0306920, IMG submission 204666) | Lab enrichment of tropical soil microbial communities from Luquillo Experimental Forest, Puerto Rico - flux4day.12C.oxic.44.000.170 (v2)... | ecosystem: Environmental > Terrestrial >...
TCCCCTTCATGCTCGTGGGGGTTGGGCTTGGGCTCTACGTGCTCGAGGCCATTTCCACCACGGAGCTGGCCCGGGGGCTCGGCGCCTTCGTGATCGTCTACGCGGTGTACCAGGTGCTCCCACTCCCCCCGCTGCGCGGCTCCCGAATCTTCGCGATCACGTGTGGGCTGCTGGGCGGCCTCGTGGGGACGCTGTTCGGCAGCGGCGGCCCTTTCTACGTCATCTATCTGAACCTGCGGGATCTCGAGAAGAGGACGTTCCGCGCGACCTTCGCCTTCAACTTCCTCATCGATGGCGGTATCCGGCTGATCGCCTTCGTCGTCCTCGGCCTGTTCAGGTGGGAGACGCTCGTGTCCACGGCGGGAGCTCTTCCGATCGTGGCGGCCGGATTGTTCCTAGGCGGCCACGTCCACATCCGCTTCTCGCAGCGAACCTTCGTCTGGCTCATCACGGTCTTGCTGATCGCCACCGGGGTCGGCCTGCTCCTGAAGGGCTGAGCGCCAAGAAGCGGCTTCCGCGCGTACTTCGGGAGCGTCACGTCCCGTCGACGGAAGATGCTTGGCGGACACCGCGTGTCCCTGGACGTCGCTGAACCTCTTGATCTTGCGTTGAGGGTGTCTGGTCCAGTTCTTGCGTGGAACATCCATCGATGCCCTCCGGAACCAGATCGCGAGACCGCCTGAACCTGAAGGGCCGGGTCGGCGAGGCCTTGATCGAGAACATTTTCCGCCGCGCGGGCTACAAGGTCGCCCGACTCGGGCGTGAGAGCCAGGTGCAGCAGATGCTGAGGACCGGCATCAGCGAGTTCTTGCCGGACTTTCTGGTCTGGAAGGCGATCGATCCGGGGGACGGAAGCGTCTCCTCGCTGAATCGCGTGCTCAGCGTCGAGGTCAAGTACCGACACAACGTACCCAAGTACCTCGAGCGATTCGGAGCGGCCTTCCTCTCCGATGTGGCGGCGCAGTGGCCCGATCTCTATGTGGTGATCGTGACCGACCACCCGGAGCCGTCGCGGTCCTGCTTTCAGGCTCTCGATCTCCGCGGATACGATCCGAGCGCCCCACCGATCACGCGCGATCTTCACGAGGTCTCGGAGCTCGACATCTACCGAACCACGGTGGCGGAGTACGAGGAGCTGGTGAATCAGATCTTCTCGGTGCTGGGGTCGCCGTCGCTCGGCCAGGCTCTGCCGCGCCGGCCGCTTCACGAGATCGGCGTTCACGATGACGGTGCGCATGGTGCCGGAGCGGCGGATCGATGAGCGCGCTGGTCCGACACCTGCTCATCCCCGCCGTCGCGCCGGTGGCGCTGGTGGGGCTCTACTTCACCCCGGTGACGCTGTTCGGTTGCGTGAATCGGGGATTGCTGGCTCTGGCGGTGGTCCTCATCTCAGCGGTGGCCGCGTGCGTGACGACCGCGAAGGGCGCGCGAGCAAGGCTCCAGGGCTCGCCGTCGGCGAGCTGGTGGCTACTCTCCACCCTCGTCCTCGTGACGCCCATCGTCCTGATCCTGGGCCCTCTCGGTTGACCAGCAGCTCTCGCTCACCTTCGCGAAGCGACGTGCACCCGCCACACTTCCTCGAACTCCTCCGGCCGGACCTTGCGGAGGTGCGGCTCGCCCATCAGGCCAGTCCGCTCATCTCCACCTCGGCCTGCCCCAGCGAGAGCCGCATGTCCATCTCCCGGTACATCGCGGTGGCCGTTCTCAGGTGCTGGCGGGCCAGATCCTGCTTGCCCATGCGCCGACAGAGCTTCGCGAGGCCGGCGTGACAGTGAGCGCTGAGTGGCCGCATGCCAAGCTCTTCTCCTAGCGCCAGGGCCTGACGGTAGCAGCCCTCGCTGCGCTCGTCCTCGGGCGCGGGGCCGCGGGAGGAAATTTCACCGAGGAGCCAGAGGACCGACGCCTCCAGACCGCGCTCGCCGCGCTCCCGAGTGAGCACCAGGGCGCGTTCGGCCTGCGCGAGCGCGTCCTCGCGTCGATCTGCTCGCATGAACGCTTCCCCCAGCCACACGCTGAGACGCGAATGGTAGAGGGCCAGGCCGCTGGAGTCCGCGTCCTTCTTCCCCTGTTCCAGCAACGAGAGCCCCTCGGCAACCCGCCCGGACAGCACGTAAGCGTAGCCCAAGAATCCCGAGGTCACCGGCGACAAGACTGGGACCGTCCAATCGCGGCAGAGGGCGTGAGCGCGTTCGAGGTGAAAGGTGACGTGGCTCAATTCCCCCTTGAGCGTGTAGAGCAGGGCGAGACCCCAGCACATGAGGATGAGGCTGTACGGATGACGTACCTCCTCCGCGATTCTGAGCCCCTCCTGCCCGTGGACCAATGCCTCCCCGAACTCGCCAAGCTCGGCGAGCGAGGACACGAGCAACCATCGGGCCATGACGGCGGGAAAGCCCGCCAGGCCGAAGCGCTCGCGAGTCAGATCGCCCTCGAGCGAACGTATCGCTTCGCCGAGAAAGCCCTTGGCATCCCGATAGTCGGTTGAGGCGAAGCACGCGGCCCCCGCATAGTAGTTCGCCACGGCGCGGACCGACGAATCCCCGAGGCTTTCGGCCACGGTCCCCGCGTGCTCGCCGAACTTCCGCGCCTCCGTCAAGTGGCCGGTCACCCACGAGTACTGGCTCATATAGATCGACAGCCAAGCAAGCCGCCGTGGATCACCGAGCGCTCCGGCCAGACGCTCGGCTTCTCGGAGAGTGGCGAGCATCGCCTCGGTCTCCCCGAGCGGGAAGAGCGAGCTCCGGAGGTCGAAGCGAAGATCGATGGCCAGCTCGAGGGTCTCGCGACTCTCGGGAAGATGCGTCAGGGCCGCCAACGCCTGCTCGAGGTACGCGACGGCCTCTCGGTTGGCTGAACGCGCGAGCGCTTTGGCCGCGGCCTGTCGGAGATAGCTCACCGCTTGTGCCCACACCTCGCCCCTGAACGCGTGGTGGGCGAGTCGTTCGATCTGCTCGGAGACACGGTCCGAATACAGCGTCTCGATTGTCTCGACGACCCTGGCGTGCAGTTCGCGCCGCCGATCCTGCAGGAGGCTTCCGTAGGCCACGTCGTGGGTGAGCGCATGTTTGAACGTGTACTCGAGGTCGGGGAAGAGGCTCGCCTCGTAGAGGAACTCGGCGCTCTGGAGATGGGTCAGCCCTCGGCGAAGCTCTTCTTCGGGTAGCTCCGCGATGCCTTGGAGCAGTGGGAATGGGATGTCTTTTCCAATGACCGCGGCCGACTGCAGCAGCCGTTTCTCGTCGAGAGGCAAGCGATCGATGCGGGAGGCGAGAATCGACTGGACGGTGGCCGGCACTTGAATCGCTTCAACCGGTTGAGCGAGCCGGTAGGCGCCGCGCGTCCCGGCCAGCGCCCGGGTCTCAACGAGGGTCCTCACGCTTTCCTCGAGGAAGAGCGGATTGCCTGCCGTCCTCGCGATCAGAAGCGTCTTGAGCGGCGCCAGGGCAGGATCGCTGCCCAAGAGATTTTCGAGCAGCTCGCCCGCACTTTCCGCGGGCAACGCATCGAGGCGGAGCTGCGAGTAGTAGGTCTTGGCGCCCCAGGAGTGCTGATACTCTGGACGATAGTTGACCAGCATCAGGAGACGCGCCGCCGGCAGACTCTCCACGAGGCTGTCGAGCAGCGCCTGTGTCTCGGTGTCGATCCAGTGGAGGTCTTCGAAGAGCACGACCAGGGGCTGGGCCTGCGCCTCCCGGAGGAGCAAGCGTTTGTTGGCGTCGAGCGTTCGGTGGCGTCGCTGGGCCGGGTCGAGGGCCTGCCATTGCGGATCGTCGACCGGCACTTCCAGGAGGCCGAGGAAGGCCGGCAAGAATGGCTTCAGCGATTCGTCGAGGGTGAACAGCTTGCCCGTGATCTTTTCCCGGAGTGCTCGAGGATCGTCCCGATCCTCGAGCTTGCAATACGCCTTCAGGAGGTCGATGACGGGCAGGTAGCTGATGGTCTTGCCGTGGGAGACGGCGTTGGCCTGGAGGACGAGCCAGCCCTGGACACGGTGGGAGTGCGTGAACTCGTAGAAGAGCCGAGATTTGCCCACCCCGGCCTCACCGACGAGCGCCACAATTTGTCCCTGACCGGCGCGCGCCAGCTCCTGCGCGCGGACGAGATGCGCGAGCTCGGGATCCCGTCCGACGAATCGCGTGAGGCCTCGAGCCGCCGCTGCCTGAAGCCGGGACCGTGCCGTGCCCGCTCCTGTCAGCTCATAGACTTCTATCGGCTCGGGCAGACCTTTGACCGGCACGTGTCCGAGGGAATGCACCTCCACGAAGCCCTCGGCCAGCTCGAACGTCGCGGGGCTCACAAGGATGCTGCCAGGATCGGACAGCTGCTCCATGCGGGCCGCGAGATGCGTGGTCTGGCCGATTGCCGTGTAGTCCATGTGCAGATCGCTGCCGATGGCGCGAACGACGACCTCGCCGGAATTGATTCCCACCCGAATTCTGACGGTCATGCCGTGGATGCGACGCGCCTCCTCGGTATAGCGCTTCACCGCCTCCTGCATCCTGAGGGCGGCGTAACACGCCCGCACCGCGTGATCCTCGCGGGCGAGCGGCGCGCCAAAGAGGGCCATGATGCCGTCGCCCATGACCTGGTTCACCGTGCCCTCGTAGCGGTGTACGGCTTCCATCATCCGTTCCAGCACGGGGTCGAGGATCTTGCGCGCCTCCTCCGGGTCGCGGTCGGCGAGGAGCTCCATCGATCCCTTCAGATCGGCGAAGAGGACGGTGACCTGCTTTCGCTCGCCTTCCAGCGCCGCCTTCGAGGTGAGGATTTTCTCGGCGAGGTGCTTGGGGGTGTATGACTCCGGAGCGGGCGAGCGAACGGGCGCGGCGGTGCCAGCGGCCACGGCCTGGCCGCACTGGAGGCAGAAGCGGGCGCCCCCGGGCAATTGTGTTCCGCACGAGCCGCAGGCCAGCTCGAGCCGCGCTCCGCAGCCCAGGCAGAATCTGGCGTGGGTCGGGTTGTCCTGCTCGCACCGGGGACACTTCATACCGAGGAGCCTCCAATCGGTGGCTGATCCGAAACGCGGTCCGTTCAGGGTCCGACCGCGTCAGAAGCCGCCCGAGCCTAACTGGAGATGCGCAAAGGGTCAAGGATCGTCGGACGGAAGGAATGCCTCGACCTGCGGGACAGTCCATGGGGCGCGGCACGATGGCCGCGTTTGGGCGTGCTAGGATGCTGCTCGGCGTGTCATCTTTCCAGGAGGAAGCCCATGACGACGAAGTCCATGGCCCGGCTCGCGGCGCTCCTCGCCTTCGGTGCGATGCTCGCGCTGCCCGTCGGCGCCCCCGCGCAGGAAATCATCCGCATCGGCTGCCCCACCAAGACCTACTTTCCGACCATCCTCGCCACCGTGGCGAAGGAGAAGGGACTCTTCGAGAAGGAAGGTCTTCGTCCGGAGATCACCATCTACCGCGGCGGCGGCGAGACCTTCGAGGCGATCGCCGCCAACTCGGCCGATCTGGGGCCGGTGGCGGTGCCCCTGGTGGCCACGTCGCGCAAGCGCGGCGTGCTCGTCAAGATCGTGGGTGGCAATGCCGACGAGTGGTCGGGCTGGATCCTCGGCGTCAAGGCGGCCTCGCCCATCAAAGCGGTCAAGGAGCTCGATGGCAAGAAGGTGGGCATCACTTCCGCCGGCTCGGGCACCGATACGTTGGCCCTGTGGGCGCAGAGTGAAGCCAAGGTGACCTTCCAGCGCGTGGGGGTGGGCGGGGGAGGCCTCGTGCCGAACCTGCTCAACGACAATCTGGCCGCCGCCGTCATCTACTCGCCCCTCAGCTACCAGGTCGTGTCGGAGGGCAAGGTGCGGGTGCTCCAGGACTTCGCCACCGCCATGCCGCCGAACCTGATCGGAGGCTGGGCGGCCACCGACAAGAACCTGAACGAGCGGCGTGCCTTCATCCTGAAGGGCTTGAACGCGCTCTATGGCGCCCTCGAGTACATGCGCAACAACCCCGACTATGCGATCAAGACCATCGCCACCAACAACGAGCTGCCGGTGGAGATCGCCAAGATGGAGTACGAGAAGACCTTCCTGCGCCTGTCGCGAGATGGCAAGATGACGCTGGCCTCGGTGGAGAAGGCCATGGAGCTGGCGGCGGCGAGCGGCGTGAAGGACATGGCGCCTGCCTCGGAAGTCTTCATGAACGTGCCGATCATTCCCACCAAGCCCTAGAGCCATGCGGCGGCACGAGCGCCTGATCGTCGCCGCCGCCGTCCTCGGCCTCTTCGCGCTCTGGGAGGTGCTGGCTCGTCTGGGCCGGATCGATCCGACCCTCGCGCCCGCACCCACCACCATCGTGGGCGCCCTCGCACGGCTGGCCGCGCGGTCGGAAGTGCGCGCGAGCCTCGCCGTCACCGGGTGGGAAGTCCTCGCGGCCTTCCTGATCGCCCTGCCCACGGGACTCCTCCTGGGCTTCCTCCTCGCCGAGGTGCCGGTGCTGGGCGCGCTCGTCCGTCCTCTCGTCAACTTTCTGTTCGGCGTGCCCAAGTCCATCTTCCTGCCCGTCTTCATCCTGGTCTTCGGGGTGAGCATTCCGCAGAAGATCGCCTTCGCCGTCTTCACCACCATCTTCGTGCTGATTTTGGGTGGCATCGCGGCCGTGCAGTCTGTCCCCCGCGAGCTCGTGCTGGTGAGCCGCGTCTATGGGGCGAGCCGCGCGCAGATCATCCGCGAAATCTATCTGCCCGCCATGGCGCCCATCCTTCTCGAGTCGGCCCGGCTCGGCATGGTGTTCAACATCACCGCGGTGCTCCTCTGCGAGATCTACGGCGCGCGCGACGGGATCGGCTACCGCATCGCCGCGTGGGGCGAGAACCTCCAGATGCCTCAGCTCTACGCGGCGCTGGTCATCGTGGCCGCGGCCGCGGTGGCCATCAACGAGGTGCTGCGTGCCATCGAGACGCGTCTCGGCGCCTGGAGACAGCGCGCGTGAGCCGTTCCCTGGTGGCCATCCGGGGCGTCTCGCAGCGCTTCGGCGTGGATGGAGCCACCGTGACCGCGCTCGACACGATCGACCTCGAGATCCCGGACGGCCAGTTCGTGGCGGTGGTGGGGCCGAGCGGCTGTGGCAAGTCGACCCTGCTCTCCCTCGTCGCGGGCCTACGCTTGCCCACGAGCGGCAGCGTGCGCTGCGACGGCGAGCCGATCACGGGGCCGATGCCGCGCAAGGTCGGCATGATCTTCCAGGAGGCGAACCTGCTCCCGTGGCTCTCGGCCATCGACAACGTAGCCTTTCCCCTCAAGCTCCGTCGCGTGGCGAAGCCGGAGCGCCTCGCCGCCGCCCGCCGCATGCTGGAGCTGACGGGTCTCGCCGGCTTCGAGAGCCGCCTCCCGCACGAGCTCTCCGGCGGGATGAAGCAGCGCGTGTCCATCGCCCGGGGGCTCGTGCAGAACCCTGCCGTGCTGCTGATGGACGAGCCCTTCGCCTCGCTCGACGAGCAGACGCGCATGGTGCTGGGCGACGAGCTTCTCCGCATCTGGTCCGAGACGAAGAAGACCGTGCTCTTTGTCACGCATAGCCTGAACGAGGCGGTGTACCTGGCCGATCGCGTGATCGTGCTGAGCGCGCGCCCCGGCCGCGTGGTGGACGACGTGGCCGTCGACCTGTCGCGTCCGCGCGACTTCGCCATGACGGGCAGCGAGCAGTTCGCCGTGCTCAAGGAGCGGATCTGGCAGCACATCAAGAGCGCGGAGCGCCCATGACCTGGCTGCGGCGGCACCTGCGGATGAGCCAGGCGGTATTCTACCTGGCCATCCTCGCCACCTGGGAGATCCTCCCACGCGCCGGCGTGATCCCCCGTCTTTTCGTGCCGCCACTGAGCGAGGCCCTGGGCGCTCTCGTGACCAACTATCGCGAGTATCTGAGCAGCCTTCCCACCACGTTCGGCGAGATCCTCGTGGCCTACGCGATCGTCTGTGGCGGCGGCATCCTCGTCGGACAGCTCGTGGGATCTTCGGTGGTGGCGCGGCGCATGCTGTTGCCCGTCCTGCGCAGCGCGATAGCGGTGCCCCTCGTCGTGCTCTATCCCGTGATGATGGTGTGGTTCGGTCTGGGCTCGCCGTCCAAGATCGCCTTCGCCTCCATCTACGCCTTCATCCCCACCATGCTGACGGCGATGGCGGGTGTGGCCGCCCTCAACCCCGCGCTCGGGGAGACGGCGCGCGCGTTCGGCGCCACCCGCGCTCAACAGATCCTCTACATCTCAGTGCCCGCGAGCCTGCCCTCCATGGTGGCGTCGCTCCGCCTGGGCGGAGCCCTCGTCATCGTGGGCGTGATCGTGGCCCAAATGCTAGGTGCCGCCGAGGGGCTCGGCTTCCTCATCACGCGCTACCGGACGCTTCTCAACAGCCCCGGCGTGTACGCGGGCATCGTCCTGGTGCTCCTGATCACCGGGATCCACGAGATCCTCCTGCGCCGCCTGGAACGGACGGTGGCGGCCTACCGACAAGGAGACTGACGCGATGGCCCTGCCCGTGCTCGCGACCACCGTGGTGGGCAGCTATCCGCAGCCCGACTGGCTCGTGGACCGGGCCATGTTGTCCAAGGGCGTGCCGCGCGTGCGCATGCGCGGCCTCTGGCGCGTGCCCGAGCCGTGGCTCGAGCAGGCACAGGACGACGCCACCATCGTGGCCATCCGCGACATGGAGCGCGCCGGGATCGACATCATCAGCGACGGAGAGATCCGCCGCGAGAGCTACTCGAACCACTTCGCCACGGCCCTGGAAGGCGTGGACGTGGCCCAACCCGCGGTGATCACCGACCGCTACGGCAACCAAACGAACGTGCCCCGGGTCACCGGCCGCGTGCGGCGCGCCCGGCCGGTCGAGCTGCGCGATCTGCAGTTCCTCCGCCGCCACACCGACCGTCCCGTCAAGATCACCTTGCCGGGTCCGTTCACCATGGCCCAGCAGGCGAAGAACGAGTTCTACCGCGACCGTGACGAGCTCGCCATGGACTTCGCCGTGGCCGTGAACGAGGAGGCGCGCGAGCTGCAGGCCGCGGGCGCGGATGTGATCCAGCTCGACGAGCCGTGGCTCCGCAACGATCCCGAGGGCGCCACGCGCTTCGCGGTGCCCGCCATCAACCGCGCGCTGGAAGGCCTCACGGTGCCGACCGCCCTCCACCTCTGCTTCGGTTATGCAGCGGTGGTGCGGCACCAGAAGCCCACGGGCTATGCATTCCTGCCGCAACTCGCCGCCACCACGGCGCAGCAAATCTCCATCGAGGCGGCCCAGCCCAAGCTCGACCTGGGCGTGCTGGCCGAGCTCGCGGGCAAGACCATTATCCTCGGCGTGATCGATCTGGGCGATCCGGCGGTGGAGACGGCGAAGCAGGTGGCGGCGCGTATCGAGGCCGGGCTCGAGCGCGTGAAGCCGGAGCGGCTCATCCCGGCGCCCGACTGCGGCATGAAATACCTGCCGCGTGACACTGCGTTCGGTAAGCTTCGCGCACTGAATGAAGGCGCGCGGACCGTCCGCGCTCGCCTCGCATAGCCCTCGATCCCCCGCCGCGGAGGGGACAGGGTAGGGGAGGGTGGGGTGCGACGACCTGCCGTGGGAAGGTTCGAGCCCAAGCGATCAGAGTCTCACCGATCTCCGCGCGCTCGCGTGAGCGTCAGGCTTTCGTCGCTGGCGCTCGCGACGCTCCTCGTTGCCGGATGTGTGCGCGCAGCGAGCCGAGAATCCATGGACCAGGGTGAATGGCCGAGCTACGGAAACGATGCCGGCGGCACCCGCTACTCGCCGCTGGCGGAGATCGATCGCCACAACGTGACGAATCTTCGCATGGCGTGGACCTATCGTACCGGCGAGGTCGCGGGTGTCGCTCCGTACGCGCACACGGCATTCGAAGCGACACCGCTCATGGTGGATGGCACGCTGTTTTTCAGTACCCCGTATGACCGCGTGATCGCCCTCGATCCGGAGACTGGCAAAGAGCGATGGAGCTACGACCCGAAGGTGGATCGCGCGCGCCGGTTCGCCATCATCACCTCGCGCGGGGTGGCGACATGGCTCGATACGGACGCTCGAGAGGACCGCATGTGTCGTCGTCGCATCTTCGTCGCGACGATCGACGCGCGTCTCATCGCGCTCGACGCGGCAACGGGCACCGCGTGCA
>Ga0306920_100016713_pt1 | contig 10118 bp, 8 predicted proteins | sample flu12Cox44000170_FD_204666 | JGI IMG/M metagenome (GOLD analysis project Ga0306920, IMG submission 204666) | Lab enrichment of tropical soil microbial communities from Luquillo Experimental Forest, Puerto Rico - flux4day.12C.oxic.44.000.170 (v2)... | ecosystem: Environmental > Terrestrial >...
CGATGCGCGTCAGCCGCTATGCCTTTGCGAGCGACTTCAATCCCTGGCTACGCGCATGGGCTCCAATTGTGGCCTCGGTCGCGCGAGATCGTCATCCGGTCCCTGACACGGAAGAGTTCAAAACTCGCGAGATCGAGGCGTTTGGCGCTGTGCGCGATCTCATCACGCGGACGCGCGAACTGCGGGACCAAGGTTACGAATTCTGGTTCGAGGCGCTGTACGGGCGAACTGGAGCTGCTGAGCCCGTACCGGTCAGCCCGCCATCTCCAGCGATTTCTGAACCCGCATGTGGGAGGACAACATGAGCGCAGCTGTCACCGAAATTCGTGCGCGCCACACGGATGCCACGACACAGCAGCCCGTCCAGAAGGAGCACATTGAGCTCCGCATAGGGGGTATGACGTGCGCCCATTGTCCGCCGGCAATCGAGAAAGCCGCGGCTGCGGTCCCCGGCGTCATCTCGGCAAGTGTCAATCCGAGCACCAAGGTTGCGAGAATCGACTACGATTCTGCGCGCACAAAGATTGCCGACATTCTGCGCGCGATTCGATCGGTCGGCTACACAGTCGGGACCGCGACCATGCGCGTGCCGATCAAGAATATGCACTGCGGCTCGTGCCTGATGCGCATCGAGCTCGCGCTGCAAACCGTGCCGGGCGTCGTCTCGGCTCGCGCAAGTCTCGAAACCAACGCTGCCGATATCGAATACCAGCCGGAAAAGGTCGATTTCCCAACCATCGGCAAAGCGATCGAGTTCGCTGGATATCATGTTGCGGAGCCGAAGATCGAGCCAAACGCCGAGGTGCTCGATCCCGCCAAAGCCGCCAATGAGCAGGAATATCGCACCTTGATGCGGAAATTTTGGTTCGCCGCCGTCATTTCCGTTCCAGTCATGGCATTGAGCTACCCCGATCTGGTGCCAGGCCTGCGCGACTGGATGCCGATGGGAAGTGAGACGCGCCGAATCGTCTGGAGCTTGTTGGGAGTAGTCAGCTTGCCCGTGATGGTCTGGGCGGGTTCGCAATTCTATACGGGCATGTGGGATGCATTGAAGCATCGCGCAGCGAACATGCATACGCTGATCGCGATCGGCATCAGCGCCGCCTTTGCCTATTCGGTCATCACCGTGGCGTGGCCCCAATTCTTCCCGCGCATGGCGCTGGCCGAAGTGTTCTGGGACGTCACCGACGTTGTCATTGCCTTGGTGGTTCTCGGCCTAGCGCTAGAGATCAAGGCAAAGGGGCGGACGTCGCAAGCGATCAAGAAGCTGATCGGTTTGCAGCCGAAGACCGCGCGGGTCGTTCGCGACGGCGCCGAGCGCGATATTCCGGTGGAGGAGGTTCTGGTCGACGATATCGTGGTGGTTCGCCCCGGCGAGAAGATCGCAGTCGACGGCGCGGTGACGGCTGGAGCAAGCGCGGTCGATGAATCGATGATTACCGGCGAATCCATTCCGGTCGAGAAACAGGTCGGGGACGAAGTCATTGGCGGCACGCTGAACAAAACCGGCAGCTTCAAATTCAAAGCGACCAAGGTCGGCAAGGACACCGCGCTCGCGACCATCATCCGCATGGTCAAGGATGCGCAGGGATCAAAAGCCCCGATCCAGCGTGTGGTCGATACGGTCTCCGCCTACTTCGTGCCGGCTGTGATAATCCTCGCGATCCTGGCGTTCATTGCCTGGTACAGTTTCGGGCCGGAGCCGCGTCTGGTCTATGCGACCATCGTGTTCGTGACCACTTTGATCATCGCCTGCCCGTGCGCGCTCGGCCTTGCGACTCCGACCTCGCTCACGGTCGGCATCGGCAAGGGGGCCGAAAACGGCATCTTGATTCGTTCCGGCGATGCGTTGCAGGCCTCGGAAAGGCTGGATGCCGTCATCTTGGACAAGACAGGCACAATTACCAGGGGCGAGCCTTCGCTCACAGACGTCGTCGTAACCCAGGGCAACAGCGAGGCCGATGTGCTGCGCCTCACCGCTTCACTGGAACGAGGCTCGGAGCATCCTCTCGGAGAGGCGATCGTCAAGGGTGCCAACGCGCGCGGCCTGAAGCTGTCCGAGGCCGAGGGTTTCGCCGCCATTCCCGGCCATGGCGTCAGCGGCCGGATCGACGGGCGCGGCGTGCTGTTCGGCAACGCCAAGTTGATGCGCGACCGCGGGATCGGCATCGACATGTTGCAGAAGGACTGGGAGCGCCTCGCGGAGGAAGGCAAGACGCCGATGTACGTGGGCATCGACGGCAAGGCGGCAGGGCTAGTGGCGGTCGCCGACACCGTAAAGCCAGACTCCAAAGCCGCGATCGACGCCCTGAAGGCGCTCGGGATCGAAGTCGTCATGCTGACCGGTGACAATGAGCGCACTGGCCGCGCGATTGCTCGCCAGGTTGGCATCAAGCGGGTGCTCGCCGAGGTGCTGCCCAACGAAAAAGCCCACGAGGTTCAAAAACTTCAGCTCGAAGGCAAAGCCGTCGGAATGGTGGGCGATGGCGTCAACGACGCGCCGGCGTTGGCGCAGGCCGACGTCGGCTTCGCGATTGGCACTGGTACAGACGTTGCTATCGAGGCAAGCGACGTTACGCTGATTAAAGGCAGCCTCGTGGGCGTTGTGACTGCGATCGAGATCAGCCGAGCCACCATGCGCAACGTGCGCCAAAACCTCGTTGGTGCCTTCGGCTACAATTCGCTCGGCATTCCGGTTGCGATGGGCGTGCTGTATCCGTTTATCGGCCTCCTGCTGTCGCCCCTGATCGCGGCTGCCGCGATGGCGTTCAGCTCGGTGACTGTGGTCACCAATGCCAACCGGCTTCGCCTGTTTGAACCTCGGAGGGTTGCATCATGACCCCTGATCGCTGGATCGTCACCGCTACCGGACTCGCGCTGATCGCGTTCATCGTCTGGTTCTTCTGGCTCAAGCGCTCGACGGGATTTCGCGCCAGCGAGACCAGCGGCGGCTATCAGGAGGCAATGATTCTGGTGAAGGGCGGTTACACGCCCGATACCATCATTGTGCAAAGCGGTCGGCCAGTGCGGTTGAATTTCCGGAGAGAAGAAACCGCTTCGTGTTCGGACAAGGTGATTTTTGCTGATTTCCAGAAAAGTGCCGAACTGCCGACAGGCCAGACGGTGGCGGTCGAGTTGCTGCCAAAATCACCCGGCGAGTTCGGCTTTGCCTGCCCGATGGGCATGTTCCGCGGCAAGCTCGTCGTGGAATAGCTCTGGAGTTCGCGACGAAAGCCGGAACGACTTCGGATCAATGGGGCCGTCCGGAGCAGATCTAACGTCTAAACAAGGAGTGTGCCGATGTCGGTGCAAGATCATTTTGGAAATCAAGAACCCGAGGGGGCGGGCCCATCCGTCAAGTCTCGGGCCCCGCTGGTGTTGATCGGATTCCTGATCATCGCTGGTGCGCTGCTGTTTACCGAGCATCGCGCACATGTGCTTGGCCTTCTCATCTGGTTGCCCCTTCTTGCGTGCCCGCTCATGCACATGTTCATGCATGGCGGCGGACACGGCCATCACGGAGGCGCCGGTCAACAGAATAGCGACAGGAGAGCATCATGACCGACGCAACACCCGCTTACGGCTTATGGAGCCTTGTCATTGTCAACTCGGCCGTCTTCATCTTCTTTGCCTATACATTCTTCAAGCCACAGACCCCGCGCGATTGGCGTTCGTTCAGCGCCTTCAGCGCGTTCCTGGTCGCGTTGTTTGCGGAGATGTATGGATTTCCGCTTACGATCTACTTCCTGTCGGGGTGGCTGCAGTCTCGATATCCTAACGTGGACTGGTTCTCGCATGATGCCGGTCACCTTTTGGAAATGATATTCGGCTGGAAGACCAATCCACATCTCGGTCCGTTCCACATCCTTAGCTTCGTTTTTATCGGCGGTGGGTTCGTCCTGATCTCGGCTGCCTGGAAGGTGCTGTACGATGCGCAGCAGACGCGGAGCCTGGCGACGACTGGGCCGTACGGCTATGTGCGGCACCCACAATATGTCGGGTTCATCCTGGTGATGTTCGGCTTTCTGTTGCAATGGCCGACCATACTGACGCTCGCTATGTTTCCTGTACTGACCGTGATGTACGTCAGGTTGGCTCGGACCGAGGAGCAGGATGCGAAGGCCGAATTTGGCGATGCATACGATAAATATGCATCCGAGGTACCGGGATTCCTTCCAAAGCTTGGTCGCATCTTCGGCCAAACCTCCGCCGGCGGTTACCGCCATGGTTAGTCGGCGGAGGACCCTCTCTCTGCTGGGAGTGCTCTCCATAGCTTTCGGGGCGAGCGGTGTCGCTGTTGCAGCGGACACCGACCAATCGAAAACCGCCGGCGGAGTGACAGTCTAGCGGTCCTGGTCATCGCATTGCTGACGGCGCCAAGGAGTGCAATTTCTACTGGGAAAGTTGCGACTAGAGAATTCTAGTCGGCGCGTGGTTTTCAATTTTGCGAGGGTTGGAGTAGTCGAACCGCATTTAAGAATGGGAGATATCTCGTGCTTGCCAAACCTAGTGAACTGAACAACGCGACGAAACCGCCGAGGCACTCTAAGGTCTATGAGAGATGGATGGCCGTTCTGTTCGTTCTTGGACCCGTAGCGATTCTTTTCGCTCTTTTTTATTGGTCGAGTTTTTACGACTAGTGCCGCTGCAGCAGTGCCGGGATTGATGCAGACGATCTGACGTAGTTCAACATCGGCGCGAAGAGAATGATATTGGTGGCTCTAACGTAGATTGCCATGACACAGCCCGTGTTCACCGCCCGTGCCTTGACCAAAACCTACGTCTCCGGTGAGGTGCGGGTCCACGCGCTCAACCAAGTCGATCTCGAGATCGCGGAGAAAGAGGTCGTCGTGCTGCTTGGTCCATCCGGCAGCGGCAAGACGACGCTGCTTAACATTATGGGCGGGCTGGATCACCCTACGAGCGGCAGGCTCTTCTTCAGAGATTTGGAACTTACCAAGCTGGACGACCGCGGTCTCACCGAATATCGGCGCCAGCATGTCGGCTTTGTATTCCAGTTCTACAATCTTGTGCCGAGTCTCACGGCTTACGAAAACGTTGCCTTGGTCACGCAAATTTCCGGCAATCCGATGCGCCCTGACGAAGCGCTTGAGTTGGTCGGTCTCGAAGCGCGCATGCACAATTTCCCAGCCCAGCTCTCGGGCGGAGAGCAGCAACGGGTTGCCATCGCGCGAGCCATTGCCAAGCGCCCTGACGTGTTGCTTTGCGACGAGCCGACTGGAGCGCTGGATTCCAAAACCGGAATCCGAGTCATCGAGGCGCTGCTGGGCGTTAACCGGCAGCTCGGCACGACGACTTTGATCATCACCCATAATGCCAGCATCCAGCAGGTCGCGGACCGCGTTCTGTTCTTTGCGGACGGCCGGATTTCCAGGGTCCAAAAAAACGAGACCCGGCGCGAAGCCGCGGCGCTCATTTGGTGAACCAATGCGGGCGCTCGACATCAAGCTCTTTCGGGACGTCCGGCGCCTCTGGGCCCAAGTCCTTGCGATCGCCGTGGTTGTCGGTGGTGGCGTGGCGACGGTCGTTCTTGCTGTCGGGTCGCATCGCTCGCTGGAGGAGACGCGGATCGCCTATTACGAGCGCTATGGCTTCGCCGACGTTTTCGCGACCGTAAAGCGCGCGCCGAAGACGCTGGTCAGTCAAATCACGCAAATTCCGGGTGTCGCAGCAGTTGACGCCCGTATCACCAAGCTCGCGCTGCTCGACATCCCAGGCTTCGCCGAACCCGCCACCGGTCAATTCGTCTCCCTGCCAGATTTCGGCGAACCCTTGCTCAACCGGCTTTACCTGCGGTCAGGACGCTTGCCCGAGCCGGGGCGAGCGGAAGAAGTGGTCGTTAACGATAGCTTTGCCGAGGCGCACGGCTTTGCTCCTGGAGCGCGGTTTTCCGCAATCCTGAACGGGAAAAAGCGCGAGCTCATTATTGTCGGTACGGCGCTGTCGCCCGAGTTCGTCTACACCGTCGGTCCCGGTGACTTGATGCCGGATGACCGGCGCTATGCCATCGTCTGGATGACGGAAAAGGCCCTCGCCAGCGTCTACAACCTCGACGGCGCATTCTCCTCGGTTTCGGTCAAGCTGCAGCGCAATGCATCGGAGCGGGAGGTAATCTCGCAGCTTGATACCCTGCTTGATGGCTATGGCGGGCAGGCAGCCTACGGCCGGAAGGATCAGACGTCCCACGCCTGGCTCGACCATGAGCTCGATATGCTCAACAACATGAGCCGCACGCTGCCACCGATCTTCCTCCTGGTTTCTGCCTTCCTCGTCAACCTCACGCTCAGCCGGCTCGTTGCGCTGGAGCGGGAGCAGATCGGGCTCATGAAGGCCCTGGGCTATCGCGATGGCGCCGTCGTCTTGCACTATCTCAAATTCGTCGCGCTCATCGTCCTGATCGGAATAATCATTGGAAGTATCGTGGGGACATGGCTGGGGCTGCGCGTCACAGCGCTCTTTGGGGACTTTTTCCGTTTTCCTTTTCTGGTCTTCGCCAGGGCACCCGATCTTTACGTCCTTGCTGGCGCGCTCAGCGCCGCCGCAGCTTTCCTCGGCGCCATACGCGCCTTGAGGGATGTTGTGCGCTTACCGCCCGCCGTTGCGATGCAACCGCCGACACCACCGAGTTTTTACCAAATCGTTCCTGCGGCGATTCCTCTCGACAAGATTGTCTCTCCGCCGACCTTGATGATGCTGCGCAACATCACACGCCATCCCGCGCGCGCGGCATTCACCGCACTTGGCATGGCCTTCGCTACGGCTATCCTTGTGGTCTCGCTGTTCACCCGTGATACGATGGAACAGCTTATCGATGTGACTTACTTCCTGGCCGATCGACAGGATGCAACCGTCGGCTTCCTGGAAAAGCGGGTCGAGAACGTGGTCAACCAGATGGCGCGGCTTCCAGGCGTTCTTACGGCCGAGCCGTTTCGGGAGGTGCCGGTCCGCATTCGGCACGGCAACATTGAACGTCGCATCGTTATCAGTGGGCGCCCGGCTGATGCGGACCTCAGGCGCATCATTGACGTCGATCTGCGGCCGGTCGTGCTTCCTCCTGCGGGGCTCGCCATCTCCGGATGGCTCGGGAAGATTTTGGGTGTCGAGCCAGGCGATTGGGTCGAAGTTGACCTCTTGGAAGGGGTGCGGCGAACCGTAACTCTGCCGGTGCTTGCGCTGGTGGAGGATTATTTCGGCATCAGGGGCATGATGGACTTGGAAGCGCTGACGCGCCTCATGCGCGAATCCCCTGTCGTCAGCAGCGTCAATCTGAGCCTTGACGACAGCAAGCGGGACGAGTTCTACGCGGCGGTCAAAGCGCTGCCGACCGTTAGTGGCGTGGCGCTGCAGCGCACGTCGCTTGCGAACTTCCGTAAGGCCGTTGCGCTGATTGTAACGACGATGGCGGGCATTTATACGGGTCTCGCGACCGTCATTGCTTTCGGCGTTGTCTACAACAACGCACGGATTTCGCTATCCGAGCGGGCTCGCGAGCTCGCAAGCCTAAGGGTGCTGGGCTTCAGGCGAGGCGAGGTGCTTCGCATCCTCCTGCTCGAGCTGGCGATTTTGACGCTGGTCGCCCAGCCACCTGGTTGGGTGATGGGTTATGGCCTGGGCTGGATCATGAAGAACAACCTGGCTGGCGAAATCATGCGCGTGCGCGGCGTCATCGAACACTCCACTTACGTTACCGCAAGCGCCATCGTGATCCTCGCCGCCGTCGCGACGGCTTTCGTTATTCGTCAACGCATCAATCAGCTGGACCTCGTGACCGTCCTCAAGACCCGAGATTGACCTATGCCGGCAAATTGGACCAAGCGGATTATCGCTGTTACTTTTCTCGGAGTGGTCGGCGCGGCGCTGGCCTGGTTCGCCTGGCCGCGCCCACTGCCTGTCGATCTTGCCACCATCACAAAGGGTCCGATCGAAGTTACTGCCGACGATGACGGCAAGACCCATGTTCGTCACATCTACACCGTGTCGGCACCTATTGCTGGAAGAGTCCTGAGGATTTCGCATCCGATGGGCGAGCCGGGCCCATCACTTCATGTTGGCGATCAGGTGACAGCGAACGAAACGGTCGTCGCACTTATGCAGCCGACTGCACCGAGCTTTATCGATGTGCGCTCGCACGATCAGCTCGAGGCGGAGGTGGTTGCGGCCGATGCTGCAATCCAGCAGCAGGAAGCCGAGGTGACCCGGCTGCAAGCGGCGCTCGATTTCTCCCGTACCGAATTTGAAAGGGCCAAAACGCTCTCGCGCACACAGTCCATCTCTGCCCAGGCCTTCGACAAAGCGAAATTCGATGTTGATACCAACGAAGCAGCGTTGGCCAGCGCAAAGGCGCAGGTGGATGTCCGCCGCGGCTTAAGGGCAAGTCTTGCCGCGCGGTTGATCGATCCCACGAACATGGCCGCGCCAACAGAAGCGGCATGCTGCGTCCGCGTTCTCGCCCCCGCAACCGGCAGGGTTCTGAAGATCATTCAGGACAGCGAGACGGTGGTTTTGCCTGGAGCGCCGCTGGTTGACATCGGAGATCCTCTCGACCTCGAGATCGTGGCCGATTTACTCTCGACGGACGCGGTGCAGATCAAGGTTGGGGCTTCGGTCCGGATCGATGGCTGGGGGGGTCGGACTATCCGGGGTAAGGTGGTCCGCGTGGATCCGGCCGGTTTCCTGAAGGTGTCTGCGCTCGGCATCGAGGAGCAGCGCGTCCGCGTAACCATCGATTTCGTCGATCCTCCGCAGTTATGGTCGCAGCTCGGTCATGACTACCGAGTGATCGTGCATGTCGTCATCTGGAATGCTGATGATGCTTTGACCGTGCCAATCAGTGCGCTGTTCCGGAAGGGCGATGACTGGGCGGTATTCGCCGTAGAGAATGGGCGTGCCCGAACGACGATCGTCAAGATCGGGCATCGGAACAATCGGGTGGCGGCGGTACTCGCGGGATTGCGGGCCGGAACTCAAGTCGTTGTGCATCCAAGCGACAGGATCACCGAGGGAAGCAGGATTGCGCAGCGCGAAGCGCCATAGCCGGTTCGGTTTTTTTAGGGCTGCCTCAATTTCAGCCACCTGATGCGTCCTTCGGCGAATACCGCCGACCAGTCAAGCCGCATAAAGCAATAAATCGCGGGGACGAGCAGCAGCTGAGATGCAATAAAGTAGACGATGAAGTAAGGCGCCGATTCTGACAAATCCCAATCCAACCAATCGCCCACTGTTGAGGCCGTCCTGGTCCAAAAAGCATAACTCACGAACCGCCCGAATAAAAACGGCAAACCTAAAAACGCGAGCGGCAGTGATGTTAGGCCATATGCAATAAACAGATAGTTCGAGGGGAGAGGGCTGAAAGCGTAGCCTAAGAACGTGCCGAAGGTGATTGCTGGCCGGCGCTCGATTCCGAGCCTAATCGCGTCGACGTTTTGTTTTATCTGATCGCTCAGTATCTTCTGCCGCACAAGCGCCCGCGACAATTTCGCAAGCACGAGGCGGCCTGACGTGGCTGCAATCGCAGCGACGAGAGCGAGCAAGATGAAATCAACATTCGGGATTGCAAGTCCGATGAACGACATCGTCGCCCACGTTGGCGGCGCAAAAGCGGGCAGCACATTGAGCACAAAAATGACCAGGAAAAGCAAAGCGACAGCCCAAGGCAAGTCGACAAGGTGAGTCATGACAAGCACAATTGGCTCGGCTATACAGCAGCGACACTCTGGGCGTGATCTGGAGCCTGAACGTCAGCGTTCAGAGCCCGGCAGCATCCGAATCAGCGTGCGGTCCCTGAAAATCAAATGGTGGGCTAGAGCTGCCGCAGCATGCAGGCCCGCCACGGCCAATAGAGCATGTGCGAGCAACTCGTGCACCTCCTTGACGCTATGAGCGAAAGCTCTGTCTCGAACCCAAGGCGATGCGATATCGATGATTCCGAAGATCGGCAGGCTGTCGCCGCGCGCGAACTGCAGGATAATGCCTGCCACAGGTACGGCTATCATCAGGGCGTAAAGTAGAAGGTGGGCGAGTTTTGCGCCTAAGCCGATCCAATCCGCGAATAGCCACTCGCCAAACTCGGTCCTCTCGGCCGGCGGCGAAGGATCGAC
>Ga0306920_100016714_pt1 | contig 10117 bp, 10 predicted proteins | sample flu12Cox44000170_FD_204666 | JGI IMG/M metagenome (GOLD analysis project Ga0306920, IMG submission 204666) | Lab enrichment of tropical soil microbial communities from Luquillo Experimental Forest, Puerto Rico - flux4day.12C.oxic.44.000.170 (v2)... | ecosystem: Environmental > Terrestrial >...
GTCTTAAACCAGTCGATGATCTCGCTGCCGGTGGCCTTCCAAACACCGGCATGGCTGCTGATGTGGCCCAGCACTTCATCGAGATGCCGGATGCGCCACGGCTGACCCATGATCCACGGATGCAGATGCAGCACCATCATGCGTCCGTTATTGGCACCATCGGCATAGAGACCATCGAACCACTCGCGCCACAAGAGGTTGACCTCGTTGATGGTCCGGCGACCGTGGAGGTGGATGTAGTTGTCGTCGAGATAAGCAAGCACTCCAAGCGAATAGAGCTCCCCGGTTCTCTGCGTCATCTTGTAGGGTTGCTCGTCATTGCCCCAGTCGCAGACATAGCGAATGCCCTCCGCGGCGAGGAGGTTGGGGGTGTTTAGTGTCTCCTGGAAGTCGGGGCCGGACCACCCCGACGGGCGCTTGCCGGTGGCCTTTTCGACCCCCTCGATCGAGGAACGAATGTATTGCCGCTCCTCGTCTTCGGACATGCCGATGTGAATGATGCGTCGGCGCGAGAGACCGTGCGCGATGAACTCGGCGCCACGCTTTTGGCCTTCCTTGACCAGGAACGGGTAGTGGTCGGCGACGGCCTTGTCGAGCGCCAGGGTCGGCTTGATGCCGTACTTGTCGAGCACCGCGAGGACGCGAAAAATCCCGACACGGTTGCCGTATTCGTGGTTGCCCCAGCCGCCGATGTCGGGGAATTGCGGCTGGTTGCCGCTCCACAGCCCCTCGGGACCGCCCATCGGGCTCACCGCCAGCGGCGTATCCGCCGGCACCTCCCAGTCCCAGTGTTCGAGGTTGACAATGACGGCAAGGGCAACGCGGGCGCCCTGCGGCCATCTGAGAATGGGGCGTGTAACGATTGGCGACCATGGATAGAAGTCCTGGTCCATGCCATAGGCTCGCTTTGCCGGCATCGCTCCACTCCGCGTGTTTTGGACTGAATTACCGAGCGGCAGACTATGACACATGGGGAGCCCGCCGCACCACCGACAGCTTGCTGCCGTGTGGGTTAAGTAGCAAACTGTTGGCGGCACGCAGGAGAGAGAGCTCATGGACCTCAGGGCGCGGTTGCCCTGGTGACGGGCGGGAATGGCGGGCTCGGGCAGCGGATCTGTCACGCGCTGGCGAAGGAGGGTGTCCATATAGCCGTCATGTATGCCCAGAGCCACGACCAGGCCCACGGTGTTGCGCGCGAGCTGACCTCGCGATATCAAATCAACGCCGCGGCATTCGCCTGCGACATCATCGACGGTGCCGCGGTGAAGCGGGTGGTCGGCGACGTGACCGGGTATTTCGGCCGCCTCGACATTCTTGTCAACGACGCTGCTTATAACAAGGCGATCCCGTTTGCCGACCTCGACGATCTGACGATGGAGGTGTGGGACAGGATCATCGCCGTCAACCTGACGGGGCCAATGCGCCTTACCAAGGCGGTGGCGCCAGTCATCAAGGCGCAAGCCCGCGGCCGCATCGTCAACATCGCTTCGGTGGCAGGGGTCGCGCCGACCGGCTCGTCGATCGCCTACGCGGTGTCGAAAGCGGGCCTAATTCACCTGACCCGCTGCATGGCGTTGGCGTTGGCGCCCGAGATCCTCGTCAACTGCGTAGCGCCGGGCCTGCTCGAAGGCACGCGTGCTACATCCAACCTTCGAGCCGAGCAGATCCGGAACTCCGCTGCCACCTCGCTGCTCAAAAAACCCGCCGACAAGGACGACTGCGCGGATATGGTGGTCACGATGTGCCGCACCGAAACGATGACCGGCCAGACGATGGTGATCGACTCCGGCCGCTACTTTCATTGATGCGGGCGGAAGTGGGCATTTAGGCGGGCGAGATCGGAGCGTCGGATTCCAACCCCCAACGAGGAGATACCCATGCCGTTCCATGAAAAAAGCAACGTCCGCATTCATTACGAAGAGGTCGGCTCCGGCTTCCCGCTGATGGTGATCCCGGGCGGCGGCTTGAACTCCACGGTTGCGGGCCTCGCCAACCACCCCTTCAATCCGATGGACGAGTTCGACGGCGAGTACCGGGTCATCGCGGCGGATTTGCGCAACGCTAATGGCGGCCAGTCCTCGGGGCGGCTCGAGATCGATCGGCCGTGGGACGCCTACACCGACGACCACATCGGGCTGATGGACCATCTCGGCATCCGCGAGTTCATGGTGCTGGGCTTCTGCATCGGCGGTCCGTTCATCTGGAAGCTGTTGAAACGGGCGCCCGGGCGCGTCGTCGCTGCTGTCCTGACGCAGCCCTCCGGGTTCCGGCCGACGATGCCCGACCTCTTCTATCAGAACAACATCAAGGGCTGGGCGCCGTCCCTGTGTGAGCACCGCCCCGACATTACGATGGCGCAGGCTGGTGCCTTCCTCGAGCAGATGTATCGCGCCAACGCCGATTTCGTATTTACGGTGACCCGCGATTTTGTGCGCAATTGCCGCACGCCGATCCTGATCCTGCCCGACGACGTCCCGGCGCACCCCTACGCCGTGGCCATGGAAACCGCGCATCTCGCGCCAAACGCGCAGGTAAGCACCTATCCGTGGAAGGCGAACCCGGAGCAGATCCAGCTCGCGCTGCGTCACATCGGTACCTTCCTGCGAGCGCAGCAGCCTGCCTTACAGGCGCACCGACCGTTGGCGGCTGCCGCCCAGTAACAGGAGAAACCCGATGCCGTTCTACGATAGGGGCAATGTCCGCATCCGCTATGAGGAGTGCGGCTCCGGCTTCCCGCTCCTGGTCACCCCCGGCGGCGGTTTGAACTCGCGGGTGAGCAACTGGCCCACCGCCGTCTTCAACGCGCCGGAGGCGTTCAAGAACGAGTTCCGCTGCATCACGATGGACCAGCGCAACGCCAATGGCGGTGAGAGCACCGGCCCGATCCCGACCGGCGACCCGTGGGACGCCTTTGCCGACGACCAGCTGGGGTTGATGGACCATCTCAGCATCCGCGAGTTTTTCTACATGGGCTACTGCATCGGCGGCTGCTTTGCCGGCAAGCTCCTCCAGCGGGCGCCCGACCGCGTCGCCGCCGCCGTGTTCTGCCAGACCGTCGGACACCGGCCGGACGATCCGGACGTCATGTATCGTTCGGGCAAGGATGTCTGGGCTCCCGAGCTGCTGCCGCGCCGAGCCGACCTCAACACGCCGCAGGTCGAGCAGTACCTGCACAACCTCTACCGGGTGCGCCCCGACTTCCTCTACAGCGTGTCGCGCGACTTCATTAGGAGCTGCCGCTCGCCGATCCTGGTCCTTCCGGACGACACGCCGGCGCACCCGCTGCAGACCTCGATCGATGTCGCCTCGCTGGCGCCCAACTCCGAGATCACGGTTTTCCCGTGGCGCGAGCCGCCGGAGCTGAAGGAGCGGACCATCAACCGGGTCCGCTCGTTCCTTAAGGCGCACGTACCGATGCGAGCCGCCGCCCAGTAACTCGGCGGTGGAAAATGGCCAAGGCGGCCGGAACGGCCCTGCCGCCACGTCGCTCAGTAAAGCGCGAACCGCCTGCGGCGAACAATCGGAATACCGGTCGCGGTCTCGCCGACAATTTCATGCGTGACTCCGGGCGGCAATGAGCCGTCGGCGTTAGCGCGCGCCGCTTGGCCATTCGCCACCAGGGTCTCGACAAAATGCTTCGTCACGTGGTCCTGTGGAATGATGACGTCGTCTTGCTTAGCCGGGTCTTTCCTCTTGCGACTTGTATCCGCCATGAGCAGATCCTTTGCACTAACCCCTAACGGTGCTGGAGACCGCAATCGAAGAGGCGCCGCCGCAGTCGGATTGAACCGTTCTCTCGCACGAGCTCATGGGTGCGGAGGCGGTGCCCATGCTCCAGCCTCGCTTCCGGGCGCCCGATGCCGTTGTAATCGACACGCCCGCGGCGGAACAGATCATCGACAAAGGCGCGGGCGGCCGTGATCGAGCTTGCGGGATCCACCGAGCTGGCGTCCGCCGCAGCTGAGACGGCGTAGAGGTGCCGGGGATGCGATGGTGATTCGACCAGCAGTGGTTGATCGAGACCATAATGTGCCGCCGGCAGTGCAACTGTATCCAAGGCTTCGGTCGGGCCGCTCGCCGCTGCGGGGGCAATCGCTGCTACCGCAACCGATTGGTGCAGCGCCTCGACCGTCGTCGCCGCGTGCAGCGACAGGATCGACCGCCGCACAAAGACGCCCTTCAGAACCGGCGGGTACCCGGGGTTTTTGCTGGCGCTCGCCTGCACCATCGCGGCGGCGACCTGAGCGTAGAAATTGGATACGACTGGGGCCTGTCGGGCGCCGGCGACCAGGATATCGCCCATATCCTGACTGACCGCGAGCAGCTCCTGTTCCGTCGGCGAGGCGGCGTTGGCGGCCTTCGCAGCCAGCATTCCGGCCAGCGCCTCGAAAAAAGCCCCGGTGAATACCCGGGAGAACGAGTGCGGTTCGGACGAGAGCTGCGCCGCCGGGGCCATCTGAGGGAGGTTTATCGGGTCTTGATAAGTGAAGGAATTGACGGCGTTGCGCAGGCAGTCGGGGTTCACGGCATCGGGGTGTTGAGCCCGGATCGCTGTCCCGAGCTGTTCGGCAAGCCGGGACGGACGCGAGCTCTGGTAGAGGTGGCCGCCCGTGTCATGCAGGATCGCGGTGCGCAGCGATTGCAGCTGCAGCGCCGACGAAATGGCGCTCATATCGCCAAAGGACTCGTGAAAGGCCGCCGCCTCATGGCTCGCGGCACCCCAAAGCTGCGGCTTAATCGCGTCCAGTATGGCGTGGCCCATCTCGTGACAGACGATGTCGGGACTCTCGCCGGAATACACCGTCCCCGAAGGTGCGGGGCCATGAAAGAAGTTCAGCGCCCGCCTGTCGTAATAGGCGTTCAGATCGACACCTTCGTCGAGCAGCACCGGCAGACGCGCTCCCACCTCCCAATTCCCCGAAGGCAGCCGTGGCGCCCAGAAATCCGCACCCCGGCGCAGCGCCTCGGCAGCCGTCCAGTATCGGAAGCTCGCCGTACCGGGCTGGGCGCCGGGCGTCGGCGCTCTTCCGGGAAAATTATATGCAAGCGGGCGCTTAGAAGGGTCGGGGAGTGGCCGGGTTACCTGGATGCCCGATTCCGGATCATCCTCCCAAGCCGACACCTGCTGAGCGGCGGCAGCCGTGACGGCGTTACCTCTAGTTGTAGCACCACGTGATCGTGTCGAGCGCGCCATGTGTTTCCCCCTTCGTTTGGTGACTGCTTCTTATTCGCCTGCGTGAGTGCATTTTCAGCGCGCGCATGTTACGGCACTACAAGGCTGGAGCAATGAGAGTTTTGCCCGACACACGCTTCTTGCTTGCCAGTGGCGCTGATTGACGGGAAATCGGCCTCTGGTCCTGGCGCTCATCTGTCGCACTCAGTTCGTGATGTTGCCGCTGCACGACTATAGCTGTACCGTCGGAGCATCTGAGCCTCGCCGGCTGCTTGCGAGCTTCAGTACGGCTCGCGCACAAAAATAAAGGTCGTACCGGTCACGATCGGGGCGCTGGCGCCGACAAAGGACACGGTGGCGTCTTTGACCTGGCGCGAGCTGGCGCGGCCGGAGGCCTGCAATGCTCCTTCGATGATGTGCCAGAGGCCGTGGATGCGGCCGGTGCCAAGGCTGCCGCCAAAGGTGTTGAGCGGCAATTCGCCGTCTAGCTCGACGCGGCCGTCCTGGATAAAGTCGAGCGCCGTGCCTTGCTCGCAGAAACCGTAGGATTCGAGACCGTAGATCACCGAGGCCGAGAAGCCGTCATAGATCTGGGCGACGTCGACATCCTGCGGGCCAAAGCCGGAGCGCTCCCAGGTCAGTTTCGCCGAGCTGCGGCCGCCTTCCATGTAATCGGCAAGACTGCCGATGCGGCCCGCCACCTCGAAATGCAGCCGCTGACCGTAACCCGCCAGATAGGCCGGCCGCGGGTTCAGATCGCGCGCCCGGTCCGCAGTCGTCAAGACGATCGCGACCGCTCCCTGCACCGGGATGTCGCAATCAAACAGGCAAAACGGATAGGCCACCATCCGCGAGTTCAGGTAATCCTCGCGCGTCAGCGGTGTGCCGTAGAAATAGGCGTGCGGGTTGTGTTGGGTGTGGCGGCGCTGGGTCACCGCCAATGTCGCCATCTTCTCGCGGTTCTGGTTGTGCCGCTCGAGCCAGCGGGTATAGGCGACCGCCATCCCCTGCCCTGGCCCGCCAAAACCGTAGGGTGCGGTGAACTGCGCCGCCCCCTGCGCGTAGGCGCCGGGCAGGTTCTGGTACGTGCCGCGCGGGTTGTGCATTGCCCGCCACACCACCGCGTAGTTGCACACCCCGGCGAGCAACGCGTTGACCGCCTGCTGCACGGCACCGCCGATATTCACCGTGCCGACCTGGATATGCCAGCTGAGATTGGGCAATTTCAGCATCGCCATCATGCAGTTGACCGACACGATCGAGATGCCGTCGACCTCGGCGTGGCCGGTCGCCGGCAATTCCGGATATGTCGCCAGACCGTCGATGTCGGACATCTGCAATCCGGAATCGGCGACCGCCTCGTTGACCGCAGTCAGCGCATGGACGGCGAGCGGAATCTCGGCCGAGCGCGTGACTTTCGAGAAACCCACGCCGCTGACCGCGACCTTGCACCGGTTCTCCCACATGCGACCTCACTTGGCCGGCAATCGTGCTGGCACATTGGATTCGTCACCCTCGCGAAGGCGGGGGGCCAGGGGCCAGCAACGTAGCACTTGCCCTAGATTCCCGCTTTCGTGGGAATGACGCAGAAGAGACTGCGCGATGTGTGGTACCCCTTATTCGTTGGACGTCGTAGGCGCCAGCCGGAACTGCGGCAAGGTGATGTTGTCGTTCAGCTTTTCGAAGACGATTTCGACGCGCCGCCCGACCTTCACTTCGGTGTAGGGAACTCCAAGCAAATTGCCCGCCATCAGCGCGCTCTGCGCTTCGTCGAGCTCGACGATGATGCTGGCATACGGCACGGCCGAAGCGAAACGCTTGTCCCCGGTGTGGTACATGATCGTGTAGGCGTGGATCGTACCGGTGCCGCGCACCGGCTCGAACTTCAAGTCCGTCGAGACGCACCGGGTACAGGTCGGGTAGGGCGGATGCTGGAAATGCCCGCAGCTCTGGCAGCGTTGCAATTCCAGGACGCCACGCTTCGCCGCATCCCAGAACGGCTTTGTCCATTCGTTCGGCACCGGGATCGGCCGGCTCACTTGGCTCCACTCGCTCACTCTGTCCGCCCTCGCTGCCGCCACCTGATAAGCGGCCGAGTGTAGACCAAGTCGCTTTCAGCTTCGTAGGGCCATATGCTGACGGCCGGCGGTTGGCCTTTGGAGGAAGAGACTGATGAAACCGGAAATGGTGGGCATGTCGTCGGCGCGGCTGGCGCGGCTCGATCAGGTCATGAAGCAGCGTTATGTTGATAGCGGCCATCTGCCCGGCATGGTGGTCCACGTCTATCGCAAGGGTCAGCTCGCCCACACCGGCATCTGCGGGCAGATGGACATCGAGCGCGGCAAGCCGATGCGCGAGGACGCGATCTTCCGCATCTACTCGATGAGCAAGCCGATCACCGCGGTGGCCCTGATGATGCTGGTCGAAGAGGGCCTGATCGGCCTCGACGATGCCGTGCACAGCCACATTCCGGCCTGGGGAAATCTCGGGGTGTATGCCAGCGGCATGCCGTCATTGCTGCCTGACGCGCCGCCCGGCTTTGTGACGACGCCGACCTTGCGGCCGATGAAGGTCGTCGACCTCGCGACCCACACCTCGGGTCTCACCTATGGCTTCATGATGCGCAGCGCGGTCGATGCCGCCTACCGCAGGGCGAAGGTGACCGACCGCGAGAGCCCGGGCGGTCTGCATGGCATGGTCGAGCAGCTGGCGCAAATCCCGCTCGATTTCTCCCCGGGAACCGCCTGGAACTATTCGGTGGCGATCGATGTGCTCGGCTACCTCGTCGAGAAGCTGTCCGGGATCAGCTTTGGAGAGTTTCTGCGAACTCGGCTGTTCGAGCCGCTCGGCATGAACGACACCGCGTTCTGGGTGCCGTCGGACAAGATCGAGAGGTTCAGCTCCTGCTATCAGCCCGAGCCCGTGCGTGGGCTAAAGCTGCAGGACGACGCCCGGAGCAGCACCTACGCCAAACCGCCAAAGCTGGAATCGGGCGGCGGCGGCCTGGTGTCGACGGCGCGCGACTATCTGCGCTTCTGCCGCATGATGCTGAACCGCGGCACACTCGACGGCGTGCAGATCCTCAGTCCCAAGACCGTGGCGCTGTTCAGCCTCAACTACCTGCCCGACGGCCGGGAGATCGCCGACATGGCATTGCCCGGCATGTTCAGCGAGTCAGGCTATGCCGGTGTCGGCTTCTCGATCGGCTGCGGCGTCAATGTCGACGTCGCCAAAACCCGGCTGCCGGGCTCGGTCGGCGAGTATTTCTGGGGTGGTGCTGCAGCGACTGCATTCTGGGTCGATCCCAAGGAAGAGCTGACGGTCGTCTTCATGACCCAGGTCATCGGCAGCGAGGCGCGGCTGACCCTGCGCCGCGATTTGCGCACCCTGGTCTATTCGGCGATGACGGAATCCTTCGCGTAGTCGAAAATCAGGAACCGACGATATGCCGTACGACATTCCTCCTCCGAGCAAGCTTCCCGAGCCCGGATATTACTACCACTTCAAACATGACCCGGCTGGGCCGCTGAACAACTACGCCTATTATATTTATGGTGTCGGCCACCACACTGAGGAGGATTGCCGAAGCGAAGACGCCTTCATGCAAGTATACCGGCCATTATACGAGGAGGCATATGCCTATCGGAACGGCGGGCTCTTCGACCTGCGCCCGTTGCACATGTTCTTCAAACCGGCCGAGTGGGAGGGAAAGACGGTGCCGCGGTTCACCAGGATCGTCGACGCCGAGGTGATTGCACAATTAAAGGCGATCAAGGCGCGCATGTATCCGGACCCGTAACAGGCTCCAGAGAATTGTGGCTCCTCGCGCCGCTCGTGGCGTCGTGGGCGGCCACCAGCTCACGGAGGCGCGGGATCAGCTCCTCGTCATACTGGACGGTGTCGGGCCGGGGATCGTAGCCGCGGATCAACAGGCTGGTCGCGCCGAGCTTGTAGTATTCGAGCAGCGCCTTGGCGACCGTTTCGGGGGTGCCGACGAGCGCAGTCGAGTTCCCTTGAGCACCCGTTGCGGCGGCGAGCGATGTCCACAAACACGTGTCGTGCACCTCGGCCTCGGCGGCGGCCTGCAATAGCCGCTGCGAGCCGATGTTCTGGCGCTTTGGCGCGGGAGCCCCGCCGCGGTTGATACGCACCCGGTCGAGAATGGCTCTCGCGCGGTCCCAGGCTTGGCCCCCGGTCGCCGCCAGGATCGGGCGGGTCGACAGGCTGAAGGCCGGGTTGCGCCCAGACAGCGCCGCCTCCCGCCGCACGCGGTCCATGAACAGTGCGGTATCCTTCAGCGGCTCGCCCCACAGCATGTAGACATCGACATGCGGAGCCAACGCGCGGATCGCGTCGTCCGAGCCGCCGCCGCCATAGATTGGGATGTGCGGCTGCTGCCGGCAGCGGATTTCCGCATAAGTCCCGCGGGTCCGGTAGAACTCGCCCTCATGGTCGAAGGGTGCGGGCTCGGTCCAGGTTCGGCGCAACAGCGAGACATACTCGCCGGTGCGGCGGTAGCGGGCCTCATGGCCGGTCCAGTCGCCGTCTTTGGCCTGCTCCGTGTCGCTGCCGCCGGTAATGATGTGCACCGCCAGCCGGCCTTGGCTCAGCTGGTCCAAGGTCGCGAATTTGCGGGCGGCGACCGGCGGCGCCACGAACCCCGGCCGGTGCGCCAACAGGAAACCCAGCCGATCGGTGACCGATGCGGCGTGCGCTCCGACCAGGAAGCCGTCGGGCGCGTCCGAGAAATAGCCGATCAGCACGCGGTCGAAGCCGGCGCGCTCGTGAATGCGTGCGGTTTCGGCGATGACCCCAGGATCAAAGGGAGGTCCCGACGGCGGAATGATCTCGGACGAGACCCGCGGCGCTATCCAGCCGATCATCTCGACAGGCATGGCAATGCCTTTCGGGGATGCGGCAGCGCTGCAGCCTCTGCCACGAGTT
>Ga0306920_100016716_pt1 | contig 10117 bp, 17 predicted proteins | sample flu12Cox44000170_FD_204666 | JGI IMG/M metagenome (GOLD analysis project Ga0306920, IMG submission 204666) | Lab enrichment of tropical soil microbial communities from Luquillo Experimental Forest, Puerto Rico - flux4day.12C.oxic.44.000.170 (v2)... | ecosystem: Environmental > Terrestrial >...
TGCGTAAGGCCGAACGAAAACTCGATGAGCTCTGTACGGCCATTAGCGAAATCGAGCAGACATCAGGACAAGGCCTTCAACGGCGAGACGTAGCGATCCTAAGATCCATGCCGGGTATCGGCAGGATCAATCTCGGCACCTTGCTCTCCGAGGCCTCCGGGCCCCTCAGCCGCCGTGACTACGAAGGGCTCCGGACGCTGTCCGGTGCCGCGCCGGTTACCAAGCGCAGCGGCAAGTCACTTATCGTCGTCAGACGCTATGCTGCGCACGTCCGATTGCGCGACACGGTCTATCACTGGGCACGTGTCGCCACCCAGCGCGATCCCAAGTGTCGCGCCCGATATGCTGCACTGCGCAAACGTGGCCACTCGCACGGTCGTGCTCTCCGTGGTGTCGCGGATAGACTGCTTGCCTTGGCATGTGTCCTTCTGCAGCGACAGACGCTGTTTGATCCGTACATTGGCCAACCTACCGCATAACGGGGCCGTTATTGAAAGCGGCCAAAACCTCGTGTGGCCAAGGTGAGGTTTCTTTGTTCGGCTTGAGCGCCCGTTTCTCCGTCCCGGCCTGCGAAATCGATACTGCGCCGCGCACAGCGGCAGTCAAGACTGGCCGCAAGGCCAACCGTCAGGCGCGAAGCGGTCTTGACGGCCGCGCGCACGGCGCGAGGCTCGATCAGGTTTGGGAGCACCTTCGCCCTTACGGCGGCCTGTGCTGAAGCGCTCCTTTGAGTGCAACAATCGTCGGTCGGCGGGTTTCCGCCCCGCCACTTTTACCCTTGACTCCTTGGTAGGAAGTCTCGCTGCCGTACCGTGCTGGCAGCCATCGCCTTTTGAGCACCGTTCTCAGCGACAAGTCACCGCCGCGGAGCGAATCGATGTAAGCCGCGAATTCCTCCTGCAACGACAAGGGGAAGCTAGTGATCGGTGTGCTTTGGCGGGGCCGGCGGTAGTCGGGAAGACTGAGGCGAAGCGGCGGCCAACCCGAGACGGTCTCTACAGCCTTGTTCCAGACCCGGCAGGTGATGCGGTGGCAAGCATGCGGATCCGGGACCAGGGTGTCGGCTTCGAGGTAGGCGCGAAACCGACCAGACACCGCGTCGCAGACTTCCTTGGGGGCGATCGCCGTATCTTCACAGAATCCAATGAACCGGGCGAGGCCAACTCTCATCCGCCTATCCGGCAAGGCGCCGCGCAGAGCGCCCCATTCGGGGTCGGCGCACTTCCGTTCGCGCGGCACTGGCTGCACCAGGGCTGCGCGAAAGTTCGAGCGAAGATTGGCCCAGCTCTTAAATGTCAGGTTGTATTTGGCGGGAAGGACGGCCTTGATGCGAGGCCGCATGAACTGCAACGAAGCCGGGGTGCTCCTTGGATCGACCCCGGTCACCTCGCTCATGCGAATTATCCCGGAGACGAGGTCGCGCCGGCGCGTCATCGTAAGGGAAGGAGTTTGCTGTAGGCGGACGATCCTGTCAGACAGGGTTGGAATATCGCTAATACTATCCATCTCTACCTCGATCATAGGTCTGGGGCGGACGCGAGCTGCCTTTTGTGCCCTACATAGTACTTTCGGGAATACTCGTCAAATGAATTTGCCGCAAATTTACTGTTCGTGTCTTCCCGATATGTTTCTATCCTCTGGACTATATTGGATAAATTAGCGACTGCGATGGTCACGGATAAAGTCCTCTAGATCCGCCGGAGCAACCCGCCAAAGGGCGCGAGCGTTGATCCCCTGGCGGATGTCAATCGCCCTCAGGAGTTCATGCTTGATCAGGCGACGCACCGTCTTCTCGCAGATATTCAAAAGCTCCGCCGATTCTTTGACAGTGTAGAGTGGCTCCAGCTTCTTCACGGCGCCGCGCATAACAGAGTCCTTACGGTGTTTTACTCAATGGATTGCGTCGGTCCCCGACGTCGTTTGCGCCGAGGCGGCCCCATTAACTAGCGGCGGACTCTAACGATCAGCCGTCAACCAGTAGTCATCTTGTGCGCTCACCCGGAGGCGACAGATAAATCTGGGTGCGGCTCAAAGCGTCGGTTAGCATCGATTAGCGCACCCACCTCTCTAACGGTGTCGGCAGGGGCGGAGCGCGATGAGGATGGAACACGAGGCAAAGTGTACCTGGTGCGGTTGCCCAGCTTGCGCGTTGACGGAGGCAAGAAGCAGCGGTTCTGCTGCACCGCGCATCGCTCCCGCTATTGGCGCGCTTTGCGCAAATGGGCGTCGCGAGTATTCGATGCGGGGCTGATTTCGATCGACGATCTGCGTCCTGCGCAGGTGGAAATGTGCGTTGTCGCCTCCACCGGCCCCGGCGGTGGTGACATGCCGTCTCATAGCAACGTGCACGGCGCGCAGAACGCAGGCAAGGAGGCGTGACGGTGGATCCGGACAGGTTGGCCGCCTCAGAACTGGCCGCTGTCGGCGCTTAACGCGCGCGTTGCTCGCTGTATAATTTAGATTTCGACGGTCCGGCATCGCCCCGCCGTGGTCAGCGGATCTTACGGGCGAGGACCAGTTTCTCCAAAAACGGAAGTTTCTGCCAAATGCAAGGGTGGATGGGGTGGATGAGGTGGATTAGTTTCATCCAGCCTCTAGAAACTGTCATGTGCACGCGCATGCATGCACATGTGACATTTCCAGATAGATGACATTTTTTCGTGCGCGCGTGACATTTTCTTAGGGTCGATAGAAACAGATCCACCTCATCCACCCCATCCACCTCGATCAATGCCAGTTGCCGTCGGTGTCGCGTTCTTGCAGCTTCCACCGGCTTTCGCCGTGAAGAACGGTGTCGGGAGCCAGGCGGTAGAGGCCGATAGCTTTGAGCTTGTTTTTGCCGAGCCATGCGCCGAGCCGGCGCGGTGAGACCCGACCGGTTTCGCCCGCGACATCGAGCAACGCATTACGAAAGTCCAGGTGAAGGTAAGTGATGCCATTCGGCTTGCCGGGAGGAGGGGTAAGCTCAGACATGCACGCTTCCCCGATCACGGCGCGCGCGGTCAGGGAGCGATCTTCGAGCACCTCATGCCATTGAGTGATGACTGCTTCGAGCCGTTGGCGCTCGGGGTCTTCGGCGCGTGCGGTCTCGATGGTCTCGATTGGATCGGCTCCATCGAGCCAGATCAGAGCGTTGCGGACCAGTCTCGACCACTGCTCGAAGCCGCCGAGCGCTTGCACCGGGACCATCGTGCCGTGCCCGTTCATGATCTCCGGGACCGGGCTCCCGTCGCTGAGATAGGCGCGCAACACGGTCAGATCGGCGACAGCGTAGCGGCCTCGCTCGCGCTTCAGCACGTCGGTCGGATCTTCTTTGTTGAATGTGCGCAGTTCCGGGCGCTCGACACCGGCATCGAGCCTCCCTTTCAGCCCGCGTCGCAGCATGTCACCATAAAGCTGAAGGTTGTTGCCGGTGGCGAATAGCAAGGCGGCGTTCGGGACCAGTACGGATTTCGACAAGCCCAGCACGCGAACCTTGATAAATCGCTGAGTTGTCGCTTGGCAGAGCAGCTGCCCGCCGAGGGGATCCCGGCAATTGTCGATCGAGATCATCCGGTTGCCTTCGAGCAGCTCGGCGCCAAGACGTTTCTCGAATTCGGTTTCGTCAGTCCCCTGGCTGATGACGGGGCATTCATGGCCGTTGACGAGGATCGAACAGCAGTCGACGAGCTTCGACTTGCCAGTGCCGGCAACCGGCGCGTCGAAGGCGTGTAAGGGTGCGAAGTCATAGGCGAGCCGGGAAACGCTGGTCAGGATCGCCGACAGCAATACGGCGCTGGCCCTGTCATCGACGAATGGGAATTCCTCGAACAGCGCCTTGAGTTCTTCGAGAGCGCGCTTTGCGTCCGCCTTGCTCGGGTCTTGGGGTATCGGCGGGAAGGTGGCACCCTGTGGATCGAACAGAATGCCGCTGGCGGCATCAAAGCCCGGCCGATCAACGATGCGGCCGTCGCGCAACAACAGCGGGCAAGCGGTGATTGCCGTCAATTTCGGCAACCGCCATAGTCCGACCCGTTCTAGTGGTGCGGATCTAACGTTTGTTGCCCTTGGTGCGGTACTATAATCCGCAGAAACGTTAGCAGGCTGAGGGTACCATCTGTATGAGTTTATCCACTAGGTATGCCTTGGCGACCGGGTCGGGGCAGTCGACCGCGAGCCATTCGTCTTTGCGGCCGTCGTATTTGACAAATTCAATGCAGCGGGTGAACCGTTCGATCATGTGGTGCATATGCACCGGCAGGAGCCGCAGCCCGACCGTAGTTTTATTGTCGGCGATGCGCAGCGGTCCCAGTGCCGGCCGCACAACTTGGTCGCCGAATTCGTAGAGTTCCCGATCAGCGGCGATCAGCAGCCGCTCGGCAGCATCGACGACCCTGGGCAACTCGCCTTTGACCACGCGCAACTGGGGGCGCGGCGGGGCAGGCCCGGGCTCGGGCTGATCAGCTGGCGGCGGATCGTCGAAATCAGGAGGTGGAGGCTGGGTCCACCCCTTGCCGGGGCGGTTGCCGTGGTGCTGCCGGACCCAGGTGATGTATTGTCGAGGTGTCCGTCCGATTTGTAGTGCTCGAGCTGCTCGGCCGAGCGCCCCCAGGATCGGCGCGGTCGACCGCCTTGCGGATGGCCTCCTTGAGCTTGGTGCAATCGGCGCTGCTGCCATAGATCGCGATAAAAGACGCGATGCCCTTCTTGATGGGTTCACGGAACCCCGTTCCGCCGCCTACCATCCAAGGTAGGCGTCGACGCCCAGGCCGGGCTCGTAGCCGTGCCCGGAGACGACCTCGGGGTCTTTGGCGTCCGGCGGCGGCAGGATCACGCACACCGTGTCCTCGAGGCCTTGGCGGATGCCGAAGCGTCGCCAGCGGGTCCGGGAAGCTTTTGTCGAAGATCGGGCTTGCGATGTAAGTCGCCTGCACGGGGCGGAAGAGCGCGGGGTCGATCAAGCGGCCACTGCGGTTGACGTGTGCGGCCCAGCGTGTCAGGTCGGCGTCGGTGAGCGGCTCCTCCGCCCAATACCAGAGGCGGGCCGACAGCGTGCCTTCGTGATCCGGCAGCGACTGCGACGCGGTGAATTGCCAAAAACACGAGGCATCATGAAATTCGGGCGGGAGCAGCCCGATGAGGTGCTCGATTGCTGCTTCCGGGTCGGTGGCCGCATCGGTCAGAGCCGGTGCTTGAATGTGATCGAAGTCGAGCGCGAACCAGCGCCGCGGGGCGGCCGAGAATGTCGGCTCGTCGCCGGTTTTCGGATCGCGGTGCAGCAACCGGCGGGCATGTGCGCGGTTGATGTTTGCGAGGGGCGAGCCCCTAATGATGAAGGCAAATATCTCCTTTGTGAGGGCGGTAAGCGCGGCCGAATATTCGGCGAAATCCGCGACCGGGCGGCTCTCGACGCGGAAATGCTTCTCGTTGCCGTAGCTGCGATTGTCGACGGTGCCGGATTTTGTGAGTCTAAGCTGCTTGGTCGCATATTTTCGGCTGACCGAGTGCAGGATCGTTAAGGTGTCGCCGGTTATCGGTCTACCTCCCGGCCGCGGCGAAGTTCGCGACCGAAGGCGCCGATGTCATCACCCTGGACGACGAACCGCGCACACCCGGCTACCGCCGTTACGCCCACTTGTCCGACGGCTGTGACGACGTCCCCGAACGGCATCCGACCGGCATCATAATCGGCCTCTATCCCAGAGATCGCCTTGATGTTGGCTTCGTGGCGCAGGCTGCCTTTGCGCGTTCGGACTTCGCCGAAATTGGCGAGTTTCAACCACGGAAGCGCTGACTTTTGCGGTGCTGAGGTCGTAGGGATCAGGCCAGCCAAGTCTCCCAGCGCGAGATTTTCCTCTCTCTTCGTTTGCGCCGAAGAGTCATCAAAGAACGTGACTGTAACGGTCAACGTCACGCGCGACAGCGCTGTAGCCGGCCGGCGGGCAAAGGAGTCGCACGATGAGCCGGATCCGTGGCCACCTGAGAATGGGCGCCAGGGCCACTTGCCCTTGCTGCCGTGTCTGCCTCATCGCTCTCCAGCGACAAGACGCAGTACGGGTCGGGCACCGGTGATGCATAGCACCTCCTGCGCATCAGGGTATCCAGGACGTCCCGCTCGCACTTCGATGGCTGGTGCGGCCAATCAGTGAGCCGCCGGATTGCTTCACCCCTTCGGTCGGGATGGCCCTTTCGCTCGAATTGGGTGACGCGCTTCAGGCTCGGCTGGTGGATGACTACGAAGTCGGGGGAGACGCGATGGTAGCTGCACCAATGCACCCAGACATCACCGAAGAAGAGCACGCGCCTATCGCGCTGGATGACCCACTCTTCCAGGAAAGAGATTGCGATCAGCTTCTGCCAACCGCCTCGGGCGCGCTGCAATGTGCCTCGAGCACCAGCGCAAAGGCATCGGTGAAGCCGCCGGAACGGCTGCGGTTACGCCTTTCGAGGAAGGCCGCGCATTCAGGTTTGCCGTCTGTATGCCGCTTCCGCTGGCCTTGTTCAGCCCCTTCAGATGGCAGCGCGGGCCCAATGCATGCCCCCACTGAAGAGTTGGCGAGGGGCTCCTTACACTCGGCTCGGTGTCCTGAATCGGACCGCCGGTCGGGATTAAATTTGCCCGGCCATAGATCTATCTGCTGAGCGGCTGTCGGCGCGATTTGGCGCGATTGAGTAAAATTGGCTGTGCCGTCTTCGCGGCCAATCGACATTGGTTGATCCCCCCTAGTCGGTCTAGCATCGGTGTCAAGGTCAGACCGCCTCGCCGAGGTGGTCTGACTTTCACGCTTTAGACGTCGTTTCATCGCGCCTAGCCCTCGAGGAGCCGGTCGAAAGCCAGCTTGGGCACCCGCAGGCTCCTACCGATTTTGATCGTCGGGATCTCGCCGCGTTTGGCCGCGGCGTAGGCCTGGTTGCGACCGATTTTCAGACGCTTCCCCGCTTCCGGAACGGTATAGGTGTCCGTCTGCTGTTTTCGGCGCTGTTGGCGAAAGACGGGCATCGGCGTCCCTTCCCATTGGCATATGTGTCAGCCCGTACTTTAGCGTTCCTCCTCCGTCTTGACAATTCATAACATGTTTGAAAATATGAGGATGGAAGGAGACCGTAAGGGAGGAGAAGTCCCGTGAGCGACGCTGACGCCCTCGGGCAGAGACGCCGCGGTCGCAGGCCGAAAGCTAACAAGCGAGTTCCGCTGAGCCTTCTTGTCGATCCTGAACTGCGCAGTCGTCTCATCGATGCAGCCGAAGCGAACGGCCGCTCGATCACACGGCAAACAGAGCTGATGCTCAAGCAAGGCTTTACAGTATTCATTAGCCACAGTTCCCACGACAAGCCGGCCATGTCAGAGGTGCTTGCGGCTCTCAATCGAGACAATATGGATAGCGAATCGGATAATTATATTGGCAAGCGAGCTGGCGCTTTCCTCGAAATGAACTATCCTGGCCGTAACAAGGACGAGCGGATCGCCCAAGATCTCGGGATCAGCACGGGAATGGCCAAGCTGCTGCGCCAGGGTCGTGCTTGGACCGTTGCGCGACTCGACCAGGCCTTGGAACTATGGCCGGAGTTTTGGAGATTCGTCTTTCCTGCGCCACGCGGCGACCACATCGGTAACCGACTTGAGGAGCTGGCGGCTGCGTTTGCGCGGCTCGCCGACGAGTTCGCCGAGCTACGACAAGACCTGCGCAATGACAGGCCTCGCGGCCACCCCAGCGGTGACCCAGTGAAGGACGGGATAGCGTGACGCCGACCCCGACGATATCCACCTGGTCAGGAGCCGGATGAGCCATTCGGCGTGCCGGCTGCTAGATCATTGCTTACCAATTTTCGCACTGGCGCAAATCAGCGAGGGACCGCACTGACGCCAGGGGATTATCAAGCCGCACCGCCTCGTGCTGAACCGATGATCGCCGATCTGCAATCAGCCGCGCGCGGCCGATGATGAGGCCGAGCAGCGCCGCCAAGCGAAGGAATAGGCACGCCGCGATCAGCCGTTCCGCGATCCGTGGGGCGTCGGCGCTCAGGAAGACGGGAAGTTGGACGATCCATTTCGGCTATAGCGATCTGCGCGGCGACCGGGGAACTCGTCCTGACACCGAAGACGGTGACCCACATGCTGCGGTGATCGCCGAGCTTATCGATCGCGAAGACACGGCGACCATTGGCCCCTTCAAGCGTGCCGATCGCGACACGCTGGAAGACATGCGGCAAGCCGACCGCGATTCTTGGAACGTGTCGAGCTCCGGCTCGGTGACCGCGACCGCGAATTGAGGGAGCGGGAATCATGGCTGGACGCGAGCCGCCGCATGTTTATTCGCTGACCGAAATCGCGGAGCACCTGCCGGTCGACGCTGAGGACAAAAAGCGCGCCGTGCGCGATTTGATCCGCAAGCACAAGATCCCCTACCATAAACTTGGTCGTGGCGTGGGACTGGATGATCGACAGCTTGGCCAATTGCTGGAGGCAACGACGAGATGCCCAATTCAGCCAGCCAGAAGCGCAGGGAGAAACCGCCGCTCATCCTCCGGGGCGGAGTCTGGTACGCGAACAATGTCATCGTCCGCGTCGGCGAAAAGCGCTACGGGATTAGAAAGAGTTCGGGCTTTCGTGAACGCGACAAAGCAAAAGCCGAGATCTGGCTCCGTCATAAAATTTCCGAAGTAGAGCAAAAGCTGGTTTACGGCGCGCTGCCGTCCGACCCGGCAAAACCGGCCGTTCCGAGCTTTGCCGATGCTGCCGCCGATTACACCGAGCGCGGCGGCAAGCGCGGACCATTGGGCCAGCAAGACCTCGCGAAATTAGGCACGCTTGCCGAGTTCTTCGTCGAACGGCCGTGCGACGAACTCGACCAGCATGCATGGAACGATTTTGTCGATGAGGAATTGGACGGCCGCAGTGGCGAGACGATACGGCGCTGGTTCGCGATGTTCCGCGCGCCGATCCGCCGAGCATTGCACCAGCACGGCCTCGCGTTCCGCGAATTCGAGCTGCCGCCAGCAGGCGAGGGCCGCACGATCTTTCTCGAGGAAGAGGTGGCCGACGAATTGCACGCGGCCTATGCGCGGCACGCGCAGCCGATTGTGACCGTATTGCGTTATCAGGGCTGCCGAGTTGCGGAGGCATTGCGGCTCACACTCCCGGGCGATGTCAGTTTCAGCCGTGAGACGATCACGTTTCGCCACACGAAGAACGGCGAAGCGCGGCGGGTCGTGCCGATGCACGAACGCACCGCTGCAGCGCTCCGAGTGTATTTGAGAGATCGCCAATTGGGTCCGGTCTTTCTCACGCCGACGGGCGAGCCCTATACCGACCGGCGGCTTTCAGCGCACGGCGTCGGCAGCGACGGCAGCGGGATCCGCACGGCGCATGAGAGCGCACTGCGACGCTGGGCGTTGAGCCGAGTGATCGGGCGCGACGGTCCCTATTGCCAGGGCTGCGGAAACATCGCGGAATTTCCGAGGTTGCAATTGCTCCGGTCGCGGGCCAAAGGCGGTTCCGATGAGCTGCACAACTATCGCATGGTCTGCGCCCCTTGCGACCGAGCTGACCCCCGCAACGAGCCGCGCCACACTTGGTTCCACATTCACGACTGGCGTCACAATTGGGCCAGTTGGTTCATCATGAAAGGCGGGCGCGAAACTGAGTTGATGGCGTTAGGCGGCTGGAAAGATCCGCGCATGGTGCGCCGCTATGTCGGCCTCGCCGTCGAGCACCTCCGCAAAGCGGTCAACCAGGTCTGACGTACCGTGAACATAAAGCGGTCGAATCAGCGGAACGTACCGTGAAGTGGCTGTGTCAGATTTGTGCTAAGAATCGCTCGCAGTTCCGCGTTTGGTCACGTTTTTACGTCATTTGACGTCAGCTCACGTTGTCTCGGGCCAACTTCAGCAATACGGATCAGCGGCCGGGTAAGCCGCTGATTTATGGATACATTGCTGGTTGGGAACGACATTTTGATTGGAGCGGGCGAGGGGATTCGAACCCCCGACCCCAACCTTGGCAAGGTTGTGCTCTACCCCTGAGCTACACCCGCACCGGCCGCGGCGGGTCGGGCCGCGGCGCTCCTCATCTTAGTTCCCGAGGCGGGCTTTGCAAGGCTTGCGTTCCCCCGGCTCGGGCCGCATCGTGCACCGGTCA
>Ga0306920_100016717_pt1 | contig 10117 bp, 5 predicted proteins | sample flu12Cox44000170_FD_204666 | JGI IMG/M metagenome (GOLD analysis project Ga0306920, IMG submission 204666) | Lab enrichment of tropical soil microbial communities from Luquillo Experimental Forest, Puerto Rico - flux4day.12C.oxic.44.000.170 (v2)... | ecosystem: Environmental > Terrestrial >...
TTTACCGGCAACTCCAGTTTCACGCTCGCGGGCATTGGTTTGAAGCTGGTAGATCTGGGCGACCCAGCCGGCTCATTCACCATTCAGTTGCTCAGCGACAACAACATCTTTCCGGGCAATCCCATTTACACCATCGCAACGGTATCCGACACGTCGCTGACGGATTCGCTGCAAAACTACTTCTTCGATCTTGCCACGCCGCAGGTGCTCGATCCGAACACCCGCTATTGGATTGAGCTGAGCTCAAGCGATGGCAGCGTGGCAGGCTGGTCGTGGTCCATTGATCAGAATGCGGTTGGCGTTGCAGGCGAGTTTTTCTTCAATCACGGGATCGTCATTCCGAACGCCAACGGCCCTTACCAGATGGAGCTAAGCGATCAGTCGTTGGCAATTCCTGAGCCGGCGACTCTGCTAATGCTGGGCACAGGGCTCGCGACAGCGCTGGGCGGTATCCGCCGGAAGCTTAGTTAGCAGCGCACCGGTCCGATGACTTGCGGCCGCCCCTTGAGGCGGCCCTTTCATTTCACGCCGGCTTGCTCCTGCCCTTATCCTCGACTTCACCTGAAGAGTTGCCAAAGGCAAAGCGTAATCTGCTACGCTGCTGGCTGTCATGGCCCAGGCCGCTTCCGTCCAACCAACTCCAGGCGCGATGAAGGTCTTCCTCTCGCACAGCACCAAGGACAAGGAGTTCGTCCAGCAGCTGGCTAAGGCCATGGAGGCCGCCGGCTTCGATGCCTGGCGATGCGAAGACAGCATCCAGGCGCAAGCCGATTGGATCGAGGAGATAGAAAAAGGGCTGAAGGCAGCCGATATCGTGCTGCTGGTCTGGTCACCGGACGCCGCCGCCTCATACCCCACGATGCTTGAGTACCGGGCTGCGCTGGCGCGGGAAATCATCGTTAAGCGAATGCGTCTCGGCGTCGTGTTGTTGCGCGACTGGGAGCTGCCCGAGCTGTTGCTCACGCGCCAGTACATTGACGCCCGCAGCGACAGCGCGAAAGCCATCGCCAGCATACTCGACTGGCTTAAAGGCAGGCGCGATCTAGGCCGCCTGGCGGGCATGCGCAATCCGGTCTTTCTGGAGGAGTACCCCAGCGACGACTTCTTCGTCGGCCGCACGAACTACCTTGCGCAATTGCGGGCCGGCTTCTTCCAGCAGGCAATCAGCTACCTGCTGCACGGCGAGCCCGGCACGGGCAAGACGACCCTCGCCCTGCGCTTCGCCTGGGAGGCGCAGAAAGACTTCGACGCCGTCATCTTCCAGCGCTGCGGGCAACGCAGCATAGACGTCCTTGCCGGCGAACTCGCCTACAAGCTGCGCGAGCAGTTGGGCGAGGAGGTGACCGCGCTCCCGCCAGAGAAGAAACTGGCTGCGGTCGCGGAGTGGCTGCGGGGGCGCCAGTCGTTGCTGGTGCTCGACGATGTCTGGTCGGAGGACGTCAAGCAGCTCGAACCGGGCGCGCCCTGCTCCGTGCTCTTCACCTCACGCATGCAGTCGTTGCCTTGGATTCACGACAGCCACACGGTCGACGTGAAGAGCTTCTCCAAAGAAGAGTGCGAGGCACTCTTTCACACAACTCTCGACGGCAAACTTGGCGCTACGCAAGTCAATGAGCATGGCGAGGCGTTGACCGGCTTTGCGCAGAGCATGGAAATGCTGCCCATTGCGGTAGCCGTCGGCGCGAGCCTTCTGCGCAAAAACTGGGCCATCGGGCTGGAAAAGGGCTTGAAGCGGCTCAAGCCGGAAGCGCTGACATACGGCGGCAATGTTCCGGAGCTGTTCCGCAAGGCCATCGAGGCGCAGGACGAGCGTGAGCGCAGCTTGCTGAATGCCGCTGCGGTATGCGTACAGGAAGGTTTCTGGCTGCAGCTGGCAGCGCGGATCGCAGGTTTGAGCGAGGAGGAAGCGGAGGACGCTGCCAGCGCACTGGTATTCAACTCGCTCATGCGCAAAGCCGAGATCGCGAGGCAACCGAATATGGAAGATGAGCCGCCCGACCGGCAGCGCTTCCAGATGCACGCGCTGCTGCGCGACCAGGCGCGGGTGAAGTTGGGAGAGGATGGTCTCAAAGCTTTGCAGGAACGCCATGCCGCTGAGTTGGAGAAGCTTTTTAAGGATTGGGAGACGCGCTTGCAGGATGCGAAAGTCACGGTCGAGGAGACGATCCCCGCAATTACCTTCCTGTGGTCGCAGCATGCGGCTGCGCGAGCGAACGCCCTGACAGATTGGTCCCATCTTTTCTCTTATCGGACTGGTGAGCTTGATGCTGCCTTTCGCGTCTTGAAGGTGGCCGAGCACCTCCCAACGGACGCCGACGACCAGTCAAGGAAACCAGCTCTAGCCGGGATCTACGGAAATCAGGCGGTGATCCTGGCGGACTGGGGACGGCTGGAGGAGGCGCTGGAACTGCACCGGAAGGAAGAAGCCATCTGCCGGGAACTGGGCGACAGACTCGGTCTGGCAATGACCTTCGGCAACCGGGCGAGAATTCTGTTGTTGGGAGACCGGCTGGAGGAGGCGCTGGAACTGCTCAAGGAGGTTGCAGCCATCGCGACGGAGCGGGGCGACAAAAACCTTCTGGCAAAGACCTATGGCAATCAGGCGAATGTCCTGTACGCGTGGGGTCGGCTGGAGGAGGCGCTGAAACTGCTCAAGAAGGAAGAGACCATCTACCGGGAGGTGGGCAACCAAGATGGACTGCAAAGCAGCTACTACAGCCGGGCCCTGATCTTACAGGAGCGGGGGCGGCTGGAGGAGGCGCTGGAACTGCTAAAAGAGCAGGAGGCCATCTGCTTGGAGCTGAACAATAAGTGCGGCTTAGGATCTTGCTACTGGCGTTGGGGCCTAGTGGCGGGCGCTCAGGGCGACCACCAGACCGAAAAGCAAAAGCTCCAGGAAGCCCTTGCCCTCTTCACCGAGCTCAACATGCCTCACGAGCGCGACGCCGTCCAGGCCGAACTGGAGAAATAGTCGAGGTGGCTTCAGCGACCCGGTGGAAGCCCCCGCATTCATGCGGGGGAACGATGGTCTCACAATGTGAAATGACTTTAGTCCCGGGCCTTCCATTTCGCGCCCGTCGGGCCGAACGCCAGCGCTAAAGCGCCTCCTTCACTCCGCCAGTTCGGCCGTGCGCAGGAAGTCGTAGTTTCCTGCCGGATTCAGCCCGATACCGCGCACGCGTCTGGTATGAACGATCACGTTGTCGTAGTACCACAGGTTGATGTAGGGCAGGTCTTCAGCCACGATCTGCTGAATCTGATCAAAGAGTTGCTTGCGCTGCTGCTGGTCGATCGTGGCGCGGCTCTGCTCGATGAGCTGATCGACTTTGGGATTCGAGTAGAACGTGCGATTGGCGCGCCTAGGAGCGAAGCTCTTGGTCGCGAAGACGTACTCGAAAATATCGGGATCGAGGTTGCCGCCCACCCAGCGCAGCGAATGAAGCTGGTACGCGCCCTTGGTGATGTCCGAAAAGAACGTTGCGAACTCGAAGCTGCGGATGTCGAGGGCGATGCCGACGTCATGCAATTGCTGCTGCAGCACGGCTGCAAGCAGGCGAGTGGATTCCTCGGTCGATGTTTTCATCGTCAGGTGAAAGCGAACGCCGTTGTGCGGCGCATATCCGGCGTCGTCCAGCAGCTTGCGCGCCAGCGCCGGATTGTGTGGGTATCTTGGGACATCTGGGTCATAGGCCCAGTGTTGCGGCGGCAGCACGCTATACGCCGGCTGCGCCTGGTCTCGCCATAAGTAATGAATGATCGGCTCGAGATTGATAGCGTACGCCAGCGCGCGGCGAACTCTCACATCCTGCAACGTGGGATCACGCAGGTTCAGCGCCAGATATGCGTAGATGGTTCCCGGCCCGCGCATGACTTCCAAACCACCATCTTTTTGCAACGTCAGCACCATGTCAGGCGAGAGCGCGTTGCTGGCGACATCGGCGCTGCGTTTGCGCAGCTCGAGCGCGCGAGTCGTAGCGTCAGGGATGACTTTGAATTCCACTCGATCGAGCTTCGCCGGTATCGCCCAGTATTCGGGATTACGCTCAATAACCACTTCCTTGTCCTGTTGCGCGCTGATGAAGCGAAACGGGCCAGACCCGATGGGCTTGCGATTAAAATCCTCGCCGCTCCCATAAGGGACAATACCGACTGCCCCGTCGGAGACATTCCACAACAGCGACGCCATCGGCTCCTTCAGGTGGAAGACGACGGTGTAATCGTCAGGCGCGTCAATGTGATCAACGGCGGTGAAGGTGCTCGTCTTCGACGTGCGCAATTTTCCATTCAGCAGCGAGTCGAAAGTCCACTTCACATCGCGCGACGTGAGCGGCTGGCCGTTGTGGAAACCCACCTCGCGATGCAGGTGGAAGATGTAAGTCCTCGGATCTGGGATCTCCCAACTCTCGGCCAGCCACGGTTGCAGCTCAAAATGCTCATCGCGGCGGACCAGCGAATCGAAGAGCAGCTCATCGATTCGTTCCGATTGCGCGTCAATGCCCGCGCGAGGATCGAGATTGGTGGGGCTGCTCTCGATGATCATCACCAGCGTGTGCGGGTCGGGCTTGCGCGAGCAGGAGGTGAGTAGCAGCGCGACGGCGATCAGCAGCAGCGTTGTTGCTATACAGATCCCGCCACGCGGGTCCACCGAACCCTTCGTGGTTCTGGGGGTCCTTCGACTCGTGCGCGCAAAACTGGCGCGCACTCGCTCAGGATGACAGACGCTAACGGCACGAAAACGGAAGTTGAGCTTTAGGCATTTCAGAGTTGTCATTCTGAGCGGGGCGAGGCGGATGCCGAGCGAAGTCGAAGGACCCCTACCATTGCGAAGAACTCGCGCTCTTGTTCTACCCATAGCTCACTTTGCCCAGGATCGCCGGCCGCTTCGCTCCGGTTGCGGACGGAATATTCGATGGCATGCGCCGCCAAGTCTGATACGCTAGCAGGGCAAACGCCACCGCCTCTTTCGCCTCTGATGGCAAGCCGAAGTCGTCCGTAGTGCGCACGCGCATTTTCAGGTCGGCAAGCTCATCGGCAACCATGCGCATCAGCGTTGTGTTTCTTGTCCCGCCGCCCGAGGCCACGAATTCACGGAAGAAGCTTGGCCGCCGGACGTTCGTCTCGTCAGCATCTTCATCCAGCGGCACTACGAACCTGCGCACTGCTATTGCAATCGACCGCGCTGTGAGAGCCGTCGCGGTCGCGACAATGTCGTGCTTATCCGCGTGGCGGCACAGGCGCAGAAATTCCCGAACGAACTCGCGGCCAAACTGCTCGCGCCCGGCGGTCTTCGGCGGGGGCTGGCGAAAAAATGGCCGTCGCAGTAGCTGCCGCAAAACAGCTTCAATCGGCTTGCCGCGCGCGGCGAATCGACCATTGCGATCAAAAGGCTTATCGAAGAAGTGCTGCGTGACTGCGTCGATCACCATATTGCCCGGGCCGGTGTCGAACGCGACGACACCGTCGGGCATGGCGCGCGGCGGAATTGCCGTGAGATTGCCAATGCCGCCGATGTTCTGCACAATGCGCCCAAAACGGCGATGCCGATACAGCGCGTAGTCGAGATGTGGCACCAGCGGCGCCCCCTTGCCTCCGGCAGCTATATCGGCGGGACGAAAATCGGAGACGACCGGCACGCCCACCTTAACCGCCATCACCGCGCCTTCACCCGTCTGCCACGTGCAGTTGATCGGCTTTCCGAGAAACAGCTTCGGCGTGCCCTGGTGATAGATCGTCTGCCCGTGGCATCCGACGAGCTCACACTCCAGCCTGGCGCGGCGTTGCGCGGCTTTGACGGCTCCGGCGTAGAGATCGCCCAATAGAAAATTAAGCCGCGACAGATCGGCTGCGCGGGCGCTGGCATTCATCGTGTCGAGAATTTTGCGGCGTACTTGGTCGGGATAGGGGAACTGATAGTGCGCCAGTAACTCAATGCGCGAGCGGAAGCCGCGGCCCTGGATGCGGACCAGCGCGACGTCGATGCCGTCGGCTGAGGTCCCGCTCATCACCCCAGCAACGATCAAAGGGAAGCCTCAGGGGCTGACGCCATCGCGGTCATGCGCACCTCTTCCGTAAACTCCCACACGCGGCAGCGCAACTTATCAACCGTCTTCTGCGTCGGGCGAGGCGCAGGGCGCAACTTCAACTCGCGTGACTTGTTCTTGTAGGCGAGCACGCGCGCTGCTCTCTCGGCCACCAGCCTGGCGAATTTGCGATCAACTTCCGCCCGCTTGTACAACGTCTCGTATGCACGCCACACGCTCTCTTCCTTCTGACAGACGAGCATCATTTCGCTTCCGGCCAGCAACGTTTGAATTGCAGCGTCTTCGATGGATGCGGCTGCGAGCACCCCACCCATATCGAGGTCGTCGGAGAGGACCAGCCCGCGATAGCCAATCTTCTTCCTCAGAATATCGCTAATCCATTTCTTCGAAAGTGAGGCAGGAGCCTTGTCGCGCGTGACGCCCGGATACGCCACGTGCGCCACCATGATGAAGGGAAAACTCTTGTGCAGCTCGCGATACGGCAGCAAGTCTTCGTTCCACATGCCCTTCCACGATTTTTCGACCACAGGAAGCCCGTCGTGGCTGTCGAGGCTGGCTTCGCCGAGTCCCGGGAAATGCTTGCCGCAGCCGAGCACCTCCGCATCGTGCAATCCGCGCAGGAAATCGCGCGCAAAACGAATCGTCTGCTTCGGATTGTCCGACGCTGTGCGTGAGCCGAGCACGTTTTTAGAAGCCTCGAAGCGCAAGTCGAGGCAGGGAGCGAAGCCGGTGTTGAATCCGAGCGCGCGCATCTCGTCGCCGATCAGGCGGCCATGCTTGCGAAACAGCCTCGTCGAGTCGCTCGCAGCAACCTCAGCGACGGAAGGAATCGGTGCGATCACATCGCGCAGGCGATCGACGCTCCCGCCCTCCACATCCGCGCACAGGAACATCGGCGTGCCGGCGCAGCGCTCGGCAGCGTGCAGCAGGTCGTGTACCTGCGCGGCCTCGACGAGGTTGCGCTTGAACAGGATGATGCCCCCAGGACTTATCGTCCCCAGCATGGAGCGCAGCCGGGCCGTGAGCTCGGTTCCGTCGAAGCCGTGGATCAGCAGTTGCCCGACCTGCCGCCGGAGTTCCAGTGCGAATTTGGATGGCATGGCGCGAAAAGGAAGTGTAACGCGAAGAGCCGCGAGATTTCAGTGCGGAGTGAGATTCCGTCAGTCGATTTGCTTCTTCAGATCGTGCAGCAGGTTCAGCGCGTCTAGCGGGCTGATGCGGTCGAGGTCTGTCTCTTTCAGCCGATCGACGATTTTCTGCGACAGCGGCGTGAAGATGGTCAACTGCATGGGGCCGGGCTCGTCGGGCTGATCGCTTGCCAGATGCCTCACCGCGTTGCGCTCGGCGGTTTCATGCTCGGTCAGCACTTCTCGCGCTCGGGTAACCACATCGTTCGGCAGGCCGGCCAGCTTGGCGACTTCAATGCCGTAGCTCTTATCCGCCGCGCCTTCTTCCACCTTGCGCAGGAAAACGATTCCGCCGTGGCTTTCTTTCACTGAGACGTGATAGTTCTTCACCCCGCTCAATCTGTCGGCCAGCTCGGTCAGCTCGTGGTAGTGCGTGGCGAATAGCGTTTTAGCTCGCGTGTTGGCGTGGATGTACTCGATGGCCGCCCAGGCAATCGCCAGCCCGTCGTAAGTCGAGGTGCCACGGCCGACTTCGTCGAGGAGGATCAGTGAGCGCGGCGTGGCGGTGTTGAGGATGGCGGCGGTCTCCGTCATCTCGACCATAAAGGTCGACCGGCCGCGCGCCAGGTTGTCGCTCGCGCCGATGCGAGTAAAGATGCGATCGACCAGCCCCATCCGCGCCGACCGCGCGGGAACGAACGAACCCATCTGCGCCATCAGCACGATGAGCGCCGCCTGGCGAAGGTAAGTCGACTTGCCTCCCATGTTGGGGCCAGTGATGACCAGCACAGAATGCGTTGTTCCGTTCAGGTAGAGATCGTTGGGGATGAAACGGTCCGAGACCCCGCCGAGGTCCTGCTGCTCGATAACAGGGTGGCGGCCGGCAACGGCCTCGATGTCTCCGCTGTCGGCAAACTGCGGCCGGCAATAGTTGCGATTGGCTGCAAGTGCGGCAAACGAGGCGAGCACATCGATCTCCGCCAGTGCCAATGCAGTCTGCCGGATGCGGCGTGCCTGGGCGGCGATCGCAGCACGCAGCTCAGCAAACAGGCGGCGCTCGATTTCGACCATCTTCTCTTGCGCGTCAAGCACCTTCGCCTCGTACTCCTTCAGCTCAGGAGTGGTGAAGCGCTCGGCGTTCACCAGCGTCTGCTTGCGCTCGTAGTCGGCGGGAGCGAGGTGCAGGTTGGACTTCGAGATCTCGAGGTAGTAGCCGAAGACGGAGTTGAATTTCACCTTCAGCGAGGCGATGGCGGTGCGCTGGCGCTCGCGCTGCTCGATTTGGGCAATGTACTGCTTGCTGTTGCGGCTGAGGTCGCGCAATTCGTCCAGCGTGGTCTCGACGCCGGTCCTTATTACCCCGCCATCATTCAGGGTCAGCGGCGGCTCGTCTTCCAGTGTCGAGAGAATGCGCGAGCGCAGATCGGCGAGCTCATCGCACTGCGAATGCAGCGCCTGCAGCCGCTCGGCAGGGAACCCAGCGAGCGCAGAGCGAATTCCCGGCAGTTTGGCAAACGAAACTGCCAGTGCCAGCAGGTCACGCGGATTGGCCGATTCCAGCGTGACCCGGCTCAGCAGCCGCTCCAGATCGAGCATGCCGTCCAGCGCCCGGCGCAGTTCTTCTCGCCGGACCAGGTCGCCGGCCATTGCTTCCACCGCATCGAGGCGCTGGCTGATCTCCGGCAAATCGATCGACGGCCGCAGAATCCACGCCCGCAGCAACCGCTTGCCCATCGGAGTCGAAGTGCAATCGAGGGACCGGAAGAGGGTCACGCTGTCGCCTGCGCCGGAGAAGAGCGGCTCAATCAGCTCCAGATTGCGCACGGTGACGGCATCGAGCACCAGGCAGTTCTGGCGCTCGTAATACCCGATGCGATCAATGTGATCGAGCTTGCCGCGCTGCGTGGTGCGCACGTAATGCAGGATCGCACCCGCCGCCGTCGCAGCAGCTGAGCGGTTCGCCAGGCCGAACCCCTCCAGCGAGAGCACGCCAAAATGATTCTCGACGAGAGGGATGGCGTAATCCGGTGCGGAGACCCAGTCGTCCAGAGGAGTCTCGGCCCAACTGGCGTTTTCCAGTGAGGCGATGCGCGGCGCAGAAGCGGCGTTCGGCGATGATGCGTACTGGCGCGGCTGGTCGAACAACGGCAGCGACGAGGCGAACAGCACCTCGCGTGGACGCAGCACCAGCAACTCTTCGCGAACGCGGCGTTCGGCGTCGGCACCGCGGAATTCGGTGGCGCGAAATTCGCCGGTCGAAAGATCGAGCGCAGCGAAACCGACCTCATCGCGAATTTTAGCGACGCAAGCCAGGTAGTTGTTCTCTTCCGATTGAAGCTGCGAGTCGGCGGCAGTGCCGGGCGTGACCACGCGCGTGACTTCGCGCTTCACCAGCTGCTTCGTCAGCCGCGGGTCCTCCATCTGATCGCAGATGGCGACCTTGAAGCCTTTGCGTATGAGCTTGGAGATGTAGTTCTCCGCCGAGTGATAGGGCACGCCGCACATGGGCACGGCAATGCCCTTCTCCTTGTTGCGCGAGGTCAGCGTGATTTGCAGCTCGCGCGCGGCGACGACGGCGTCCTCGAAGAAGAGTTCATAGAAATCGCCGAGCCGGAAAAACAGCAGCGCGTTGGGATGCTCTTTCTTGATTGCGGCATATTGCCGCATCAGCGGCGTAGAGGGCTCGGTCATTGCGGGGAGATGGGCGGATTATAGCAGCGAACAGCGGGCCGCCCTCAAGCTGCTGGGCGAAGGCTACGATTATGGAATTCCTTATTCTTTAGCCAGGACTCCGCGGCGCTGCGTCCGGGGCCAGGTCATACCCCGTTCGGGTTTCAACCCTCCGCGTGTGGGCGGCGGACGATTCGCATTGGCAAGGTCCGACCAATGTGTCGCCCTGTGTGTACGGCCTCATCATCTCGCAGCGAATGCCAACGTCTCTTGTGCTTG
>Ga0306920_100016719_pt1 | contig 10116 bp, 8 predicted proteins | sample flu12Cox44000170_FD_204666 | JGI IMG/M metagenome (GOLD analysis project Ga0306920, IMG submission 204666) | Lab enrichment of tropical soil microbial communities from Luquillo Experimental Forest, Puerto Rico - flux4day.12C.oxic.44.000.170 (v2)... | ecosystem: Environmental > Terrestrial >...
CATGACTCTACCCCGCTTTCCACCGGCGATAAGATCTGGAATTCCAAGCAGACACAATTGTACTCTGTCCGCAAATTCGCGTAAGACAACCCGCCCGTGCGTTCTAGTCGGCAAACAAGAAGTGATTGAGTTCCTTGCTGTTTGCCCGTCAAGAGGAAGCGTGACGAGGGTTGCTACCGCTGTGCGATGCCGGCCTTCGGATTGGGCCAAGCTGAAATGTCGCTCGCGTCCATGCCCAATTCCCGCCCGGCCAGTCTGACTCGAGCGGTTTGGAATAAGGAAGATAACGGAGCTTGAAGGATGCTACTCAGGAGCCAGCCGCAGCCCTGGCTGCCTGTTGGCTGGCCATTTGTTCCTTCATCTTCTGTTGCATTTCCTTGGGTGTGGGTTGTGCAATGTGTGTAGCGACCATCCAAGTGTAACCCTCGGGATCGACAACGGTTCCACAGCGGTCGCCCCAAAACATGTCCATCACGGGTCCCTTGGACGCGGCGCCGAGCTTTACGGCCCTAGCAACCGCCTTGTCTACGTTCTCCGTCAGTAGATACAAACTCGTCGGCGAGGCGCCGATTGTTTTCGCGCTTCGGGAACCCATCTGCGCCATTTCCGGCCCCAGCATTAATGTCGTGCCGCGGAGTGTCAGCTCGGCGTGGATCGCCTTGCCGTCTGGGCCATTCATGATCCCTCGTTTGGCAAACCCAAATGCCTTTTGATAAAAGGCGGCCGCCGCTTTCACGTCGGTCACTGTTAGCATTGCAGTTACCGAACCGTACAGCTTTCTATTGAGGGGATCGATCTTTCTGGGCATGACACTCCTTTCATGAGGCGAGTATTCGAGCTGGATTCTCGCTGAAGTTGTTCATGATGCGCCGCTTGAAGAAACTTCCGGGCAGCGGAGATGAAGAATACTCAATGAGAAACGTCCCGTCAATGTGCAAGTCGATGGAGCAGCACACCTCGCCGAGCCTTTCCTGCGCCCGAGGTCATGGTAGATTTTGGTCGTGAGGCGCCCTCAGTGGCGCATGAGAGTTCCGATTGAAAGGCCACGCATGGCAGCACCTCCAACGACCCGGATCGAACCCTGCGAACCTGTGATGGTGCGCATCCCGGCGGGTTGGTTCTGGATGGGCTGCGAAATCGGGCGTGACGATGAAAAGCCTCGGCATCGCGTGTGGGTGGATTCCTTCGAGCTTGCTGCTTGCCAGGTCACGAACGAGGAGTACGCCAGTTTTGTTACCTCAGTGAGTTATCCTCAGCCCTCCTGTTGGAACGATCCAAACTTCAATCATCCGAAGATGCCTGCAGTCGCGATATCGTGGCATGACGCCGTGAACTATTGCGAATGGCTAAGTCGCACGACTTCCCGTCCCTATCGCTTGCCTACCGAAGCCGAGTGGGAGCGCGCAGCGCTCGGAGGCAGCGAACACTCGCTTTATCCGTGGGGTGACACCGCTACCGAATTGCTTCCCGATTACGCTCAGCGCTGGAAGAACGGGCCTGAGATAGTAGGCCGGTATGCACCAAATGCTTACGGACTCTACAATCTGGGTGAAAACGTTCATGAATGGTGTGCCGACTGGTACGACGCCAACTACTACCGGTATTCTCCTGAACGAAATCCGCAAGGGCCTCCCAACACCGGACGCCGAGCGTCGCGAGGTGGCTCCTGGCGCCACCAGATTAAAGTTTCCCGAACAGCGGCGCGATCTAGCATTCCACCGGAGTTCAAATACACTGACTACGGTTTCAGGGTCGCGCGATCTTCGATCGACACCTCCCGCGTTTCTTAGAAAACCAATTTGGTCGCTTTCCCGCGCGGGACTGCTGTTAGATGCGTGGCGGCAGGGACTTGTGCTTCGGGCGTAAAAAAACCTCATGTCTTCGCGTCGAAGGCCAAGCTGGCGAATAGTCAGCTCGGAAGCTATCCATAAATGCTTGTATTGACTAGTCGGGCCACCTTCCGGATGGTCGGCCGACCGGAAGTAACGACCCAGTGGGCCAGCCGGCCACGTATTCATCCTGCCCGCTGTTTAATAATCCCTGCGAATGTTGACCTCATAACTCATTGAAATCAGGTAATGGCTCGGCCTCAATTTCAGTGTTCGAGATTCATCCGTTTTTTCGACGCCATCATGGCGTGCCAAAGGGGTGAGTCGGGGCCGGATGCAGATCATTGAAGCGAAAAGATAATTCCTTACAATTCCACCTGTGCCGAAAGAGGTGGTTTGATACGGCGTGCTCAACAGGAAAGACGGCCAAGGCGGACAGCTAGTACCTACAATGTCCGGTAACCTCGTTTACCAGGATCTTCGCCATAACTTCCGAATTGCGGACGATCCGCTCGGAACGATGGGTAGAGAACCCTTTCACACTATGCAGGCAAAAGAAATGGGCGTACGATCGTGCAGTTTTTCGAGGTCAAAAAGGAGATTCCGGCTGGAGCGAGGATGATTATGGCGGGACAAGGCATTCAGCGGCGTGAAATGTTGCGCATCCTGAGCATGGCAGCGGTAGCGGCGGGGTTTCCCGGTTTCAGCAGGTGGAGCTTTGCATGCGGACATGTGGGCAACGCGACATCGCAAATTAAGCCTTCTGTATATGATCCTCAGTTCTTCACCAGACCCGAGTACGCGTTGGTGGAGCGACTCGCGGAGATGATCATACCAAGCGACGGTACACCCGGCGCCAAGGAAGCTGGAGTTGCGGAATTCATTGATTTCATGGTGACCAGCGATCCGGAAGTGCAGTACGGGTTTCGCACCGGCATAACTTGGCTCAACGCACACAGCGAACGTTTGCATGGCAAGCCGTTCACGAAGCTTGCCGCTGAGCAACAGATGGTATTACTGGAGCCTTTGGGCTTCAAGGACAAGGCGCGCCTCGGTGAAGAAGATGGGCAGAGATTTTTTCGGTTGATGCGCCAATACACGGTTATGGGTTTCTACACGAGCGAGATTGGCTTCAAGGAACTCGACAATCCGGCGCTGAAGTTCTACGCAGAGTCGCCCTCGTGTCCGCATAAGGGTAACCCTGAGCACCGGAATCTTTCGTCGAACGATGAGCGCTCTTTCATCACAGAGGGTTGAGACGGGATGGCCAAACAAATCTACGACGTGATTGTGATTGGAACCGGCGCGGGTGGCGGCATGGCCATCAAAACGCTCTGCGAGGCGGGGCTGAAGGTATGCGCGCTCAATGCGGGCCGAAGACTCGATCCCAAGAAGGATTTCCGCTTTCACCGGATGCCGTGGGACATGAAATTCCGGGGCTTCGACGATCCCAAACGGCGCGGCGAATCGTTCGGCTACATGGACAACGAGTACACGAAGGCCGCCTGGGATCACGAGATCCCCTTCACCACTGCGCCAGGAACGAAGTGGATGTGGCCGCGCTGCGACGCGGTTGGAGGCAAGACGAACTTTTGGGGGCGCAGTTCAGCGCGATTTGGCGACATCGATTTCCGGGCCGCCTCTCTCGACGGCTATGACGTGGACTGGCCGGTTTCCTACTCGGACATCGCTCCGTACTACACGCGAGTTGAGAAAATGATTGGTGTCGCAAGCACGGTGCAGAACCGGCTAAGCAATCCGGATGGGTTGTATCTGCCGCCGTTCAATTTCAGGTGTCTTGATTGGATTCTGCAGGCGGGTTCGGAGAAGGTGGGCGTTCCGTATCTGCCCGACCGATGCGCGCAACTTACGGTGCCTCATGACGGGCATCCGAAATGCCATTTTTGTGGAGGGTGCACTACTGGATGCGATGTAGGCGCGTTTTTCTCGACACCTTGGTTCCTGCTGCCCGCGGCCGAAGCAACCAAGAACCTAGAACTCCGGACTGGTGCTCTGGCGAAGAACATTCTCACCGACGAAAACGGCCGGGCTGCAGGCGTGGCTTACATCGACCGCGCGACCAAGCAGGAAAGGGAAGTCTATGGGCGCGCTGTTGTGGTGGCGGCCTCCTGCATCGAGTCTGCGCGCATCATGCTGAATTCCAAATCACGCCAGCGGCCGAATGGAATCGCCAACTCCAGCGGACAGTTGGGGCGCAATCTGTGCGATCACCTTTACGGGGAGTCGGCGCGCGGTTACCTGCCACAACTTCTGGGGCAGCCAAGCTTTCCTGACCACGTTGCCGATAGCACCATCGCTTGGATGCCGCGCTGGCAAAATCTGAAGGACCCGCATGAGGAGGCATTCATTCGGGGATACTCCGTATACCCCGATGGGGGCTGCTCGGAATTTCCGTGGTATACGCTTGATCTCGACGGCTTTGGATCTTCATTCAAGCGCGAAATTAAGCGGCGCTACCCGACGCCGGTGAGCTTCACCGTTCAGGCGCCGTCACTGCCGCAGGAAAGGAATTACGTGGACCTGGATCCCGAGGTTAAGGATCCTTATGGCATCCCGGTGGCCCGAGTGCACTTTCAGTGGGACGAAAACGTTCTGAAGATGTGGGAGCACTCGAAACAGGTGTGCGCGGACGTTTTGAAGGCTGCGGGTGGGGTTGTTGAAGGTTCATCCGAGGTACCGGAGATCCCCGGCTGGAGCCTGCATGAAACAGGGACGTGCCGAATGGGAAATGACCCGAAGCGTTTCGTCACCAACAGTTTTGGGCAAACGCACGATGTACCGAACCTGTATGTGTGCGATGCTAGCGTGTTTCTGAATTGCACAGATAAAACGACGACCATCAGCATTCTGGCTTTTTCTTTGCGTACCTCAGAATATCTGATTGAAAATTCCCGCCGGGGAGACCACTGACACAGAGGGTCAGAGTTCCACTGCGGTCTCTTCGAAGTAATTCGCTATCGAATTACCAATCCAGCTCCAAGCGAGTGACGGGCAACCCAGAAGTAATTCCACCTGCCTGGTTTGTCGGGTGGGTTATCGGTAAGAACGGGTACTGGGTCGCGTTTTTCCTAGGCTTTTACCCCTGGTGGCGGTTTGTCTTTGATATAAGCATCCACAAACGCCCTGAAAGACTCCGCGTAGATACCGCGGGCGTTAAATTCGACCCATGCCGTTTTCGCAATTTCATTTTCATAAAAGAAGTCCCGCATATAGTTCACCCAAGCAATCCATTCCTCCCTTTTGCGATCGCCGTCAAGGCCGAATTGTTCTGGGGGACCTACGTACCGATCGACAAGGGACGCGTGGACGAAGTCAAACATGTTGAAGTAGCGAGTGATCAAGGCGAGCTGCTTTAGCTGTCGGAGCGTATATCTCTCGCCTGACTTTCGGGCAGCAGGAGGCGGTTGACTGACGCAGGTCCGAATAACTTCAATTACTTCATCATTCCCCCCCTTTTGTTTAAGCTCCTCGAGGATTTTCTCAAGCGAGTCTCCTGATTCAGGAAAAGGACGGTATCGTTCTCCATGAACAATCCACAACGAAGGGTTCTTTACTAGTTCGGAGTCAATTTCGAGCACCATCTTTATTTGCTCCTGCGCGACTTGCCCTGCGCGAATCGCCTTGCTCAGCGCGTACGTCCTAAAGGCGATGATGATTGTTGCGATCAAAGCCAAGAAACTGGCAAGAGCAGAATATGCAGCGGCCTGGAAGTGGCGCTCCGCCAGCACCCCGAGGTGCGGCTGATTGTCATTGACCCCATCAGCGCGTATCTCGGCGGTGTCGATTCGCACTCGAACGCGGAAGTACGTGGAATGCGGGACACTGCTTGTCACTCACGGCAAAACAGCAGCGGCGCGGCGCGTGTTGCCGATGACGCCGCGAGTCCGGGAGGTGCTGGCGATCCGGTGGAAACATGCTGGGAGGCCCGAAGAGGGCTGGGTGTGGCCTGCTTCGACACGTAGCGGACACCTGGAAGGTTCGAGCATAAAGAAACAACATGCGAAAGCCCTCCGGGCGAGCAACGTGCGCCCGTTTGTTCTGTACTCGCTGCGGCACACGTTTCTTACGCGCCTGGGTGAGTCTGGCTGCGACGCATGGACTCTCGCACGGATTGCTGGACATAGCTCTGTCGGAATGTCCACTCGTTACGTCCACCCATCTGAGGACGCGGTTCTCACGGCCATGGAAAAGCTGGATGGGCACAAATTTAGGCACAGAGAGGAATTGGCTTCGGCGGAAGGAACGACGAAGAGACAGCTACCTTCTTGAATCTAATGGAGAAAAGTGGTCGGGGCGAGTGGATTTGAACCACCGACCTCCTGGTCCCGAACCACAGAACTACCAAATCTAAGCCGTTGAATTGGCTTGAGTTCCCCTGTGCTGCCCTCTCGCTAACTGCGCTACGATCTGCGATACGTGTGAAGCAAAGTCACAATTAGGAATGTTCACTTCGCAATCAGATCATTTGAATTGATGCGATAACCATAGAGGGTAGCTTGGTTGTTTTTGATGTGCCATACGAATTGTTCGGTGCCACTTCCCTCGGAAAATCTAGTGTCGTATACCAACGTAACAGTCGCCCCCTGGCTGGAAAACCACGCGGTGCCAGTGTTCCGCAGGTTCGATTCTCGAACAGACCCTAACTTATTGTGAACCGCCTGCAGAACTTTGACGAAATCGCCCTCTGAAGTCACTGTATGAAATTTCTCATCGGTCGCTGCATAAATGGAGCTATACTGCTCCGTGTCAAGCTCAGCGTGAAAGATTCCTACGCCATTCTCGGCAAGTTGAACGTTCTTGCCGGATGAGCTACACGAAACAAGAATGCCAAGGGTGGCTACGAAAACTGCGAGAACGAGGTAACCCTTTAACGTGTCAAGCAGTTGACAGCCTAGTTTATTCATTTCGAGAATCCCTCCCGAGCCATACAAATCCGACTCTGTCTAGCAGCGCTACAAAATAACGGAACATCACACGCGTATCGCGTTCCAAACAATTGCCGCATCTAAACTGTAGATCATTTGATTCGTGATGAGATACTGGCCGGGAGTACAGTGTTGACTTAAAGCTTTACAGCTTCACGCACAAGGATTTATTTAGCTCGACCGGCGGGTCGCAAATTCGTCTCTATAGTCCTCCTAATGTTGCAGCGGTTCACGCTGGCCGCATTTATTGTCGATGCACCCATCCTGTGTCGATTATCTAGGGAAACGACCTGTTGGCCACCACCGCAGGCGGACTCCGAGAAAGACATATAGTACCGCGAGGAGAATGGAAGCATTAGTTAGCGTATATTCTATAAATTGTTGCCTCTCGAGTTCAGTTTTGTTGACATAAATCGTTCCTCCGTACTGAGCTGGGAGCGGGAACACTCTCCCGGTTTCCGTCTGCGGCGAGCGAGGCATGACCTCAGCATAGTGAAACCGGATATAAAATGTCGCAGAGCCCGTAAACGCGCCCAAACCGATCACGAGGCAGAGAAGGACTACTTTCAGAGCATTGCTTAGTCTGTTCTGCTTGACTTCCTGCACTCTCTGGCCCCCGCAATATGGCTACCCTATTGAGAACATCCACAAGTCTGTTTGGACTTGATGATCGGCGTGACAGTAGTAATTGTTATGTCCGTATAAGCGTCCGCTCCTCCTACAAGACCTGCACTGATGCTGCCACCACCAACAGGCGTAACCCCGTCTACGTCGAAGCCGCTGAACAAACTTACGCCCTCTCCCGGGCCAAGTCCGGCGTTCTCTCCTACTTCTACAAAGGGACCTCCGAACCCGCAGATTGAGTGGGCTGTCGAAATTCCTCCAGTGAGTGCGACAGAGCCTCCTGTACCAACGCCTAGCCCGACTCCCTTAGTCCGCACAGTGTAGGTTCCCAGGCTTCCGTCCGAGCCAAGAACTATTCCTCCTCCACCCTGCCAATGAATCGGCCCTACTTGTACATTGACGTTCCCGCCCAGATTTAGTGTCGAAAGCCCTAGTGGATCTGTGGCAGTGTTCGGCTTGTTTCGTACATATGGATAGAAATCCGGAGAGCCAGCAAAAAATTGCAAAGGATCTTCGCGAAGAAACCTACCGACGGCGGCGTCATAGTATCTGGCGCGATAGTAATAGAGGCTGGTTTCGGAATCCCATTCCCGCCCGGTGTAGCGGAAGCTGTTCACAATGCTGCCGGACGCAGCGATGATGTTGCCGAAGGAATCGTATGTATAATTGGCGGCGACTGCCCCTGCAGGATTGCTCAGGGTCGTGATTGACCCCAATCCATCCGCCTGATAGTAGCTGGTCGCTCCGCTGCGCAACTCCGCCAGCGGCTCATCGATGCGCAACCCTTGCGAATAACGGCCCACTACACTGCCACCGGAGTTGGTCTCTTCGATGAGGTTGTCGCCATCGAAAGCATAGATAGATGTGCCCACACTGGATGACTTGTAGACGCGCCGCCCGAAGGGGTCGTACTTGAAGGTAACGGTTCCGGCGCTGCCCGGCAGAGTTACGCTGGTCAGCCGGTTCTCGAAATCCCAACTGTAGGTGGTTGTCCCCGAAGAATTGACCATCGTCTGCGTGTTGCCGTTCGCGTCGTATGTGTAGGTGACGCCAGGGCGTGAGGTAAGTTCGTTGGACGTGTTGTTGCTCCATCCGGAGCCCGACAAATTGCTGAGTCGATTGCCAACGGGATCGTAGGTATAGCTCTCGGTCGCTGTGCTGCCTTGAGTGGCACTCAAAAGCTCATAGATATTGTCGTAGCTATAGTTCGTCGTCACTCCAGCGTACAAATCACTTTTTGACGTGCGATTCCCAGCGTTGTCGAGACCGTAGCTTGCCCCGTCTAGCGTCGCACCACTTTTTGCGTGGGTCACACTCGAAAGGTGTGACAAATTGTCGTAAGTATAGGTCGTATTGACCCCGTTTGGCCGGGTTAGGCTGGTCCGGCGACTCAGCGCATCGTAGCCAAACCCAAAACTGCCACTGCTGATGGCCGCTGGGGGCGTCAGCGTCTGCAATCGGTTTAGCGTGTCGTACGCGTAGCCCGTTGACCCGCTCTCCGGGTCCGCAAAGCTCGTGCGGTTGGACGAGGCATCGTAACCGTAACTCGTCGTGAAGCTGCGTCCCGTGAGGAAGGAATAATTTGTGGTTGTCCCGGTAAGACGCCCCATGTTGTCGAATGTGAAGCTGTAGGTGCCTGTGGGGTCGGTCACCTGCGTCAACCGCGAATCGTCATCAAGCGTGTAATTCACTGTTGTGGTATCAGGGTAGGTCTTTTTGGTCAGCCGGTTCAACTGGTCATAAGTGTAGGTAATCTGCTGGTTCTTTCGGTCAGTTTTGCTGGTCAGATTGCCCACATTGTCGTAGCCGTACTGCTCGATACTGCCGGAAGGAAAATGGGTCGTTGTAACACGCCGGAAGGCGTCGTAATCGAACGTTGTAGAATTGTTGTTAGCATCTTTGATGCTGGTCAAATTGCTTTCGGTGTCATAGCCATAAGTGGTGACGTTATTCGCGGCGTCGGTCACTGTAAAGAGCCGGTCAGCATCATCGTAGGCGTACGTCGTCTGCTTATTGTTTTGATCTGTGACGGAAGTCCGCCGCCCTCTAACGTCGTAGCCGAACTGAGTCGTGGTCGTGTCCGGGTAAGTAATCTTTGTCAACCGGTTCATTGCGTCATAGGTGAAAGTGGTTTGCTTATTGTTCGCGTCGATGATCGAGGTCCGATTGCCTCGGCTGTCGTATGCGTAGGTTGTAACGTTCGACTGTGCATCTGTGACGGTGTTGATTAAGCCCGTCGGGAAGTAGGTGATATTGGTCTGGTTTCCCAACGGATCAGTGACCTGCGTAAGTTCGCCCTTGGAATTGTAGGCAAACTTCGTGACGCTAGCCGATGCACCGTTGCCAGGCGCGGGCGTGGTTACCGTGAGGAGATTTCCGTTCGTGTCGTACGTGTTGGTTGTCACCTTGCCAAGAGGATCTGTTGCGGTCAGAACTTCGCCAAAGCTGTTGTAGGTATAAATCGTGGTTGCAGTGTGGCCCGAACTGATCGGAACGGTCACCGTCAAAAGATTTCCAATACTGTCGTAGCTGTAGGAAGTCGTGTTTCCATTCTCATCCGTAGCGGACAAAATGTGGCCACTAGGATCGAATGTATAACTTAGGTTGCCGCGCACAGTGCAGGTCGAACAGCCCGCGCCTTGAGTTTGAGTAGCCACCCACAAACCACCAACCATTCCCATGGTGTAGGTGGAAGTATTGCTTTTCGAGTCCGTGAC
>Ga0306920_100016720_pt1 | contig 10116 bp, 8 predicted proteins | sample flu12Cox44000170_FD_204666 | JGI IMG/M metagenome (GOLD analysis project Ga0306920, IMG submission 204666) | Lab enrichment of tropical soil microbial communities from Luquillo Experimental Forest, Puerto Rico - flux4day.12C.oxic.44.000.170 (v2)... | ecosystem: Environmental > Terrestrial >...
ACAAAGCCATCGGGTTGCACCGCAATTTCCTGATCGAACTCCGGCGTGTAACGAAATGACAACTCCAGAATGTCGTCGGGTTGAATCCGGTATCGTGGATTGCGTTCCCGCAGTTTGGGATGCGTTGCTTCATCCGGATTCACGCTGCCGGCCGGTTGAGTCGCCATTGCCGCCCCTTGACGAGTTTGCGCAGCCTGCGGGTTCGTTTGGGGGTAAGTGGCCCTAGCAGCTACAACCGAGCAAGCCGCAACCAACATGATCCGCAAAAGGGTAGTTTTCATCGGAAACTCCTCGGGCCTCGCAGCTTAGTCAGCGGCGCCGCCCGTTGCGCCAATCTTCCAGGGAAATTCTGGAGCCAGATCAGGAAGCACCACGGGTTGGTTCTCCTCTAGAACGGTGTCCACGTCACGAATCTGCGGATTGTGAGAGCGGATCCGGACCACGAGCACTCCGTCTGACCTTCCGTAATACCTGCGCGCCAATTCATAGAGCGTATCGCCCCGGTGGGCGAAAATGACGCGGCTCACGCCCTTCGGTTTCGGAGCCGGAGCCGGCAGCGAATTCGGCTTTACGGCTTGCTTCACTTGCACCACTGAGTGGTTGGCGTCCGGGGCAACCTGCGATGTTGCTTGCGCTTTTGCTTGCGCTGCGAAATATGATTCTGAGTCCGGCAGCGGAACGGGAGGTTTGGGCGCTTGAAAGGCGGCCGCCGTTGCAGCGGGTAACTCAGGCATGTGAATGTCATAGCCGGTAAGTCTTGCAATCGCCGCTTCAGCAACTGGGCCGCGAATCGTTTCCAGCGCGCCCAGCCGGGAACTGCTTTCCAGGACCACCAGCAGAAGAGGCAGTACCAGCAATCCAACGGCGAACAACCCGAGCGAGCGCCCCATGCGCCGAGCGTCCGGTACCGCGTACACGGTATCTAAGTCTGCGCTCAAGAAGTCACCAGGCCACGAGGCTGTCTCCGGTTCGCTCACGGGCGCTGGGGGATCCTTCCGTGCGTTCTCCTGTTCCCGCTCCGCCAGTACCTCGCGAACGACGTCCGGCCGGATGATTTTATGACCTTCCGCAAAAGCTAGAGACATGCATGAAAAGCAGATGCTGTTGACGTTGCGCGGTATTCCCCGACTCCCCTGCGCAATCAACGTCTGCGCTTCGTGGGAAAACAAGTTGTCGATTCTTCCGCCTCCCCGACGGATGCGAAATCGCATGTATTCGGTCACCTCGCTCGGCGAAAGCGGCGACAGCTGCACAAAATTAGAAACTCGCTGCCGCAGCTGCAGTAACTCCGGATTTCCCAACTTCTCGGCAAGTCCGGGCTGGCCCGCCAGCAAGATGTGCATCAGCTTCGAATCGGTCGTTTCAAAATTCGAAAGCAACCGCACGGCCTCCAGCACCGACGTGTCCAGGTCCTGCGCCTCATCGATCACCCAAACAAAGTGTTTTCCTGCATGCCGATCCTCGAGCAGAGCCGCCTTCAGCGTTTCATGCATTTGCGGCACATCGTCGGGATCCGCGTCCAACCCCAGATCCAACAGCAAACTCTCCAGCAACTCTTTTGTATTGCTATCGGGTCGGAAAAGAAACGCGGTGCGCGCGGTGGACTTTAACTTGTCTAACAAGAAAAACAGAAGGGTCGTCTTTCCCATCCCGGGCTCGGCGACCAGCACGGAGAAGCCGCGCCTCGACTCGATTCCGTAGACGAGTGTCGCCAAGGCCTCGCGGTGCGACGCCGTCAAGTACAGAAAGCGCGGGTCCGGAGTAACCCCGAACGGCTGCTCGCGCAGTCCAAAGAAATTTAGAATGGCGGTTTCGCCGGCAGCTTTTTCTGTAAATTCCGCGGTTGGCATACGAAATCTACCTCGCGTCCCATCCGGAAACGGCTGTCTCGTTGCGCACCGGGCGGTGGACTGGCTTCGCGAATTCCTTACACTCATTCCGGCAGCGCGCGCGCTACGCTTTGCGCGTCAAGCTCAACGGCCACCGAGCGACCCAATAGTCCCACTGAAAGTACCAAGCGCGTCGATTTCTCATTTCGCACGAGAATCCCGTTCACTCCGACCAACGGCCCCTCCACCACGCGGACTTGGTCCCCTGAATTCAGGTAGGAATGCGCTTCCACGGGATATGGACTTGTAACGGCGCGTCGAATGGCCTCAATTTCCGTTGTCGGAATAGGCGCAGGCGCGCCCGCGACCGAGACGATTCCGCAAACTCCTGGAGTTTCCACGACTTGCAGTCGCCGGTTCGTGATTTCGGTCACAAACAAATATCCCGGGAAAAGTGCTTGCGATACCTTCTTTTTTCGGTCGCTCCATTGTTGCCACCTGCTGCAGGTTGGATAAAATGTTTCGAAGCCTTTCCGTCCAAGATGCTCGTTCACTTGTTGCTCATGCTGGTAGCGCGTGTGGACAGCAAACCACTGTGGCGATGGTATGTCGGCCCGCTTGAGTGCTTCGAATTCCAAAGTCTCCATAGCTTCGCCCTTTGACTCACAGGACCTTAATCCTCATGTGAGCCGTTCCTCACTGCTTGAACAGGCATCGTGTCCAACACACGATGCCGAATTTCCCGAAAGTACTCTGCAGTTGGCTTACCGTGCCAATTGCAATTTTATTGCGCGCTGGCGTATTCGCTCGGTTGCAGCGCCAAATTCGCCTGTCTTCTGGCCTTCCTGGCTGCCTTATCGCGCCTTTCCAAGGCGAATCCACAAACCGCCTTTCCCGCGGCGTCAATCACTACCCGGACCACTTCGCCACTCATTCGTATAGCTTCCGCGGGTTCGCTAGGCGATCGCCTGCTTTTTGGAACATGAAACGTAAGCCGGACCAACTCGCCTTTGGCGGGACAGTTCGTACTAGCGACCAGAACGCCGCCTTCACTCACGTTTCGCGTCCACCCTTTACCGCGGCAGAACGCGCCCTGTACGTTTCGCCAGTGATATTGGATGGCCGCCCTCAATGGGTAGCGCATGTGCCGTCGCCGGTTCGTGATTTGACTCCAATAGACTTCGTCCAGATTTGTCGGTGTCTTTGTTCTACTTCTGCACTCGGACGATAGAAGTCTCATCTCGCGCAAAGAATAAACGTAGCGACTAAAATCGAAAAGAAGCCGAATGTTTGGGCGGTGGAGGGGATTTGTTTCTCAGGTCATTCGGGCAATCCTTGGGGCCTACAGTGAACTGAAATCTAAGCGATTCTGAGGGCGGCCATCTCTAGTGCGAAGGGGCGTATGTTTCTTTCTTTCGATGGAGGAACAGAAGATGCCCTGAAAACAAACGTACCTATTCCAGGACTTAAAAAACCCGTAACTTGGCATTGGTTTTGCACTTATTGATTGCCGTGGGGCGGTAGAAAAGGGATAGGGCTCTTAAAAACAAGGCAGTTAGGCAAGGATTTGGAGCGGAATTTTTTCCTAGTCCATTGCATTTCGACATACCTATCGCATTTGCCGCATCCCATCCGATGAAGGAAACGGAAGAGCAGTTCAACCAAGTGAACTGAGTTTGGAGCGTCACCCGCCTGGTCCCAGGTTGCCCAGCCCGTACAAAACGATTGAGGTGGAACTAATGCACGCAACCGTCGAGCAGGAGTTCTCGATTTCGTTGCTCGTTGCCGAACACTCGCGCATGGGATGTCATCTGATGGAAACCGCCCTTCGCCGGTGCCGGCACATTGCCGTGACCAACTCTGTGATTGAGTCCGGCGAAGTCGTCGAAGCGTTTAAGTCGAGCAATCCAGATGTGTGTATCATTAGCAGCGCTTTGAAGGACGGGCCCGCTGCGGGTTTCCGCGTCACGCGGGAGCTGCGGAAAATGAGTAAATCCTCGGCGATCATTCTGCTGCTGGATGCGCCGGAGCGCGCACTGGTCATTGAAGCCTTTCGCTCCGGCGCTCGCGGCATTCTTTCGCGGGATGATCCCTTCGACATGCTTCAGAAATGCGTGCTCAAGGTCTACGAAGGTCAGGTTTGGGCCAACAGCCAGCAGCTTACGTTTTTGCTGGAATCGATATCGGAAGCCTCGCCACCGCCGATCACCGATGTGAGGGGAACCACACTGCTCACCAGCCGGGAGCTCAGCCTGGTCCAACTGGTCGCCGAAGGGCGCACTAATCGCGATATTTCCCGGGAACTCCGCCTAAGCGAGCATACCGTCCGCAACTATCTGTTCCGCATCTTCAACAAACTCGGTGTCTCCACCCGATTGGAGCTGGCGCTCTACGCCATCAATCAGCGCAACGGGGCCGATTCCAGCCCCATCACGGCGCAAGACTCATGACCTCTCCAAGAAAAGGGCCCTTCAAAGTGCGCGTGCGACCTTGAAGGGCCTCCCAGAGTGGGCCGTGTCATGCGGCCTTTTGTTTTTTCTTACTGTCCTACGCGGACGTTAATTGCGATGTATTGCCCAGCGTCGATGCGGTAAGTCACGTCAGCATCCACTCCCACCTGCAGATTTCCGTCAATAGTCGTATTGCTGTCCACCTGGAACGTCATGGACTTGGCAGTGGAACCCGGATTCGAAGACTCCTTGTCCATTTTTGCAGACGCAACGGCAAGTGTGAAGGAAGTCTTACCGATGGAAGTCACTTTGCCCGATACTGTGTGGGCTTCCGCCGCACTCTGGGTGTTCGCCGTCTTTGCCTTGCTGGCTGCTGGAGTGGCTGCGCAGAGAAATCCAGCAAGCGCAAAACCTGCGATTGCCGACAGGCCAAGCTTCATTTTTTTGTTCATGCTCAGAACCTCCTGAAGTTTTTGGCCGGTATGAGAGCGCATGCACAAATAAGGCCACTTCGGTCCGGAACAGATGGTCGTTCGGTCGGGTTTCTCTATTTGCCTGAAAATGGAAAGTTTGCCCCGGACATGGCAAGAGCTTCGTCACTTCGGTCAAGTACTGTACCGCGAAAACTCTTCCAGGCACCCACCAATCCTTCCACGTGCCATCGCCTTACAGAATCGATCCCAGTTCCTTAGTTGTTAGAACTGGCTGGGGAAGGTTGACTTACAGCGTTCGCTGTATCAGCTGGGTTGTTTTCGACCGGCGGCTTCTCCGGCTGAGGCGGCTTTGGATGATCGCCAAAAGTGGGATTCAGGATAGCCGTCAGATCCCGCATTTTTCCGTTTACGTTGATTCCCGTGAGCAAAAGCTCGTACCGAAACCCTTCGGGATGTGTCCTGCTGCGCAGCAGTACGAGCAGTCCGCGCACTTCGGAGTGTTCTTCGACCAGCGTAGCTTTATGCTCGTCGGTTAGCGGTGCATCCAGAATTCCTCGGAACGCGGCCCCGTCTGCTTCCAGGTTCGAGTCAATCGCATCCAACAGCCTCACCCGCAGCACGGTTCCCTTTGGCAGACCATCCAGGGGATTTTCGGCATTTGGGTTCAGCCGAGTCTGCAAATAAAACGTCAGCACGCTCCCGACCGGAAGCTGCACAGGGGCGAGGCCCGAACTCTGCGCGAAAACAGGATGTATCCACAAGGCGATCGCGCACAGGACTCCGAGATGGATTTTGCGCATGGGCCAGGCAAACCTCTAGATTCGTTGCTCTCTGTTCAGTTTAGGGGGCGGCAGAAGAGACGTCAATTCGAGATCAATGGCGGGCAGACCGAGAGAACCGCCGAAGCAAGGGCTGACGAATTGATTCTACAACAGAAACAGAGGCGATCACCGCACTTCGCAGTTGATCGTCGCTAGAGCAGAAAAAGGCTTTCATGGGATTGCATGTGGTCGGGCGGAGCACAGGGACGCTCCTCCGCCCAGAGCTGCCCGGTGACTCCGGCCTTGCGAACAGACTCATCCTGGCTGCCTCGGCTGCGTCCCCGAATACAGTAAAGTGACGATTCGGGCCCAGTTGATTTCCAATCACGGTTCTTGTCACTGCAGCGTCGCGCAGCGCTAGCGCGCCTAAGCCCTTGCGACTTTGGCAGCACTTACGTTGGTGTGTATGGGAACTCTGGCTCGAACCATCGTTCCAACATTTTTCCGAGAGTCAATCACCAAGTCGCCGTGAACAATCTTCGTGCGTTCTCTCATGCTTGTCAGGCCCAGCCCCGGAGTCCTCAGGGCCTCTTCGGTGTTGAAACCGCAGCCCGAATCGGAGACTGTTAAGACGACTTCGTCTGAATCACAAGTGATCGAAACTCGATACTGTTCTGAGCCGCTGTGCTTGACTGCATTTTGCAATGCTTCCTGGAGCACGCGGAACAGGCAGAGCGAGGTTTCTTCGGGTAGCGAGCGCGGCACATTTTCGGAACAGAAATCGATCTGCGAGCCTTGTCGTTCTGAAAGCTCACGGCAAAAAGCCCCCGCCGCAGCGGACAACCCGAGATATTCGAGCTTGGAGGAGTGCAGTCGATGGGAAAGAGCTTGAACATCTACGCCAAGCTCCTTGATCTGTTGTTTGATTTCGGCGGCGTGATGTCTCGCATTGACGGCCGAAGAGGGAAGCTCAGCATTCAAAACATCCAGATTCACGGCCAATAAGGCAAGACGCTGGTTGATGTCGTCGTGGAGTTCGCGGGCGATCCACGTGCGTTCTTCTTCGTGAGCTTCGATGAGCTTGCGACTGACCGAAGATAGGGCTTCTTCGGCAAGTTTCCGTTCGGTCACGTCGATGCACGATCCGATGTAACCGGCAAAACTTCCATCCGCGTGGAAGCGCGGCACCCCCAAATCAAAGATCCAACGGTATTCGCCATCATGGCGTCGAACACGATACTCCATTTCGAAAGGCTCGCGACGATCAAAAGCCGTCGTGAATGTTTTTAGGCAGTCCTCTACATCTTCTGTGAATATCCCGTCAGCCCAGCCGTTTCCCAACTCATCATCTAGGCACCGGCCGGTGAACGAAAGCCAGGTCTGGTTCACATAGCTGCAAAGCTTGTCGATTCCCGTCATCCAGATCATCACGGGAGCCGTGCTGGCGACAAGCCTGAAACGCTCTTCGCTTTCGCGTATCGAGTCCTGCGCACGTTTGAGCTCCGTTATATCAGAGCCTATCGAGAGCACACATTTTTCATTGTTTACTTCGACCAGTTCCGACGCCGTCAGGACCGTCCGCAGTTCACCAGATTTGGTGCGTATGGAAAACTCCATATTTTGAAGACTCGCTCCCGCCAAAAGACGTCCGACCTGGTCGTATTTTTGTTGAGGATTCGCCCAAACTCCAAGCTCGATGGGAGTGCGGCCGACGACTTCTGAGCGCGTCCAGCCTGTGATCGCCTCAAAGGTCTCATTAACATCGATATATCGTTGATTGTTGAGGCTGGTCAGCGTCACGGCCATTGGGGCGTTGCGAAAGGTCCTGGAGAATTTCTCCTCCGATTTCTGCAGGGCCGCCTGGACTTTTCGCCTCCGTTTCCATTGCCAAAGGAGTGCAACAATAGCGGCGGTCTGCGCGGTCAGCACGATGCCACTGGCGACTGCATATCGGCGATAGGATTCCCAAAAACTTGGCTCTTGACTGAGAATGACGCTACCAGGAAGCAGGCTCCTCGGGTCGAGACCCCACCGCTCCATGGCGGGAGTCAGAGCGCTCTGCAGTGCTTTCCCGTGTGCCGCAGCAGGAGGATGGGGGAAAAGAAGGCAGAAAAGCACCAAGCACAGGAACTTCCCGTCTCTGTATCCACAGACCTTGTCTTCGCAGAAATATGGACATGACCCCGGCATGCGGCCTTTTCGGAATACCATAGCCATCTCATCCCCTCGCTCGCCGGGGCGGAACTCTAGTTCATCGGAGCGACGGGTAACATCTCGGCAAGTTTGCCAAGAGTTTACCCTACCGGATCGTCACAACGCCAGGTATTTGAGGTTAAAATTGGAACATCAACCTTTTCCCGCGGAACGGTGGCTTTAACTCGGCGCAGAGGCAATGATTGTGGCCCTGGAGCTCCGGAATGTGGTCTCTGGACAAACGCCTTCTGTGGGTGACTCGACCCGGTGTGACACGCTGAACCCCGGGCGTTTTTCTCTCCAACGTGCCTGTGACCTGATGACGAGGTGCCGCTCAGCTACCAATGCTTCCCTATCCACGAGTATTGCCAAGCAATCTGGAGATTGTGGTAGTTGCCACCGAAACGGCTATAAGTGGTGTCGCTGTAGGCGACTTTGACAGATTGGTGCTTCGTATAGGGTATTGAGATCGTTGCGCCGAGCCGCGAACTGGTCTGCTTGGTGTTTGGATTGGGTATTCCGAAGACCGAAGCAATTCCGCCCCACCAGAAGTTCCCGTCGAGCGACGCCCAACCCCGCATTCTACGCCCCATAACTGCGCTGAAGTCATAACTAAAGTGACCTTCGAGACTGCCAACGGGAGCCTGGGTTTGCGGTACCGGGAACGGGATGTGAAACCTTTCGGGGTTTGTCGTGTAGAGCCATACTCCGCCATAGGCGTCGAGCACCCAATTGCCCCAACGTTCGGAGTATCCGAGTTCTGGCTTAAAAGCCCACCGATTGATGCTCCAGTTGATCAATTTGGTTGGATCATATTGGCCCGTGGGGGCTACCACCTTCAGGCTAGCGCCAAGGATTCTTTTTTGCTTCCATTTTAAGTATTGCTCTACGTCCATGGCTGGTCCACCGAGAAGATTAACCGACAAGCGTGCGCTGAAGTCCATTAATCCGGATCGGTAGGCACGTTTTTCCGCTCCGAGGACCGTGCCGCGAAAGTTCCCTACACCATACGGGAGCGAAGCGGCGAAGTTCGCCGAGCGCCCGAAGAAATTCAGTGAGTGGACGTAGGTAAAGACCGGAACACTGTAGGTTCCCGTAGCTCCTTCGATGGGGACGGCACCGCTGAAGTCGGCTTGCCCATGATAGAAGGACCAGGTCAGGACCACCGCGTTGGAATGAATTGGAGTTACGAAGTATGCTCGTGGCGCCAGATCCTGCGCCATTAACGAAGTAGCACCACAGAAACTCAAAATCGCGTACAGCCTGAGCTTGTCGAGTGTGGGCATTTGGCTGCCTGATTCGTGAGGCTCTCGAGAGACGGTCAGGTCGCCGTGCTGACGGCGTTTAAACCTGCCAGATCTCCCCGGAGAGCGCTTTGCGCGATTCAGCGCCCCGCCACTTGCTCGCGAGTCATGCGACCCGCAAGTTCATCTTTGGAGATCAGCAGTGCATCCTGAGGCGTCAGTCTAGCAAACAGGTCGAGCGACCGGGCAATGACACCGGTCCATCCCGTTTGATGGCTGGCCCCGAGACCAGCGCCATTGTCTCCATGGAAGTACTCGTAAAACAAGACGTAATCCTTCCAGTGAGGATCCTCCTGGAAGATCTTGCTGCCGCCAAAGACAGGACGTTGTCCCATCACATTGCGAAGGAAGATACTCGCAAGCCTGCGCCCGATTTCCTGTGCAACTTCAAACAACGTCATGCGGTTACCGGAGCCAGTGGGGCATTCGATCTTAAAACTGTCGCCGTAGAACTGGTATAGGTTCAGCAATCCGCGAATGAGCAGGGCGTTGACGGGCATCCAAACAGGGCCTCGCCAGTTCGAATTGCCCCCGAACATGCCGGTGTCCGATTCGGCCGCAAGATACTGGACGCGGTACTCGTGGCGCCCAACATGGAAGATAAATGGATGATCAAGGTGATAGCGAGAAAGGGAACGAATTCCGTAGGGGCTCAGGAATTCGCTTTCGTCCAACATGTAGGAAAGGATCTTTTCAATCTTTTGCTTGTTGCAGACGGCCAGCAAGCGGCGGCCGTTGTGACCGATAAAAGACTCATCAGCAGGAGCAATGTGTTTGATCAAGTCGGGATGGCGCTTGCAAAACAAGGCAATCAATTCCGTCAAACGGGGATGGCGCTCCGCGGTGCCACCCTCGAATACCGTGGACGCGCACAACGGCAATAAGCCGACCATCGAGCGGATCTTGAGGCGCACGACATCTCCACCGGGGAAATGAAGCAAGTCATAGAAGAAGCCGTCGCGCGAGTCCCACATTTCGTCGTGATTGACGCCAATGCGGTCCATCGCATAGGTGATCCACAAGAAATGTTCAAGGAAACGGAAAGCAATTTCCTCGTACATCGGATCAGCCTCAGTGAGGATCAGCGCGATTTCCAGCATGTTCTGGCAATAGAAAGCCATCCACGCGGTACCATCTGCCTGGAC
>Ga0306920_100016721_pt1 | contig 10115 bp, 15 predicted proteins | sample flu12Cox44000170_FD_204666 | JGI IMG/M metagenome (GOLD analysis project Ga0306920, IMG submission 204666) | Lab enrichment of tropical soil microbial communities from Luquillo Experimental Forest, Puerto Rico - flux4day.12C.oxic.44.000.170 (v2)... | ecosystem: Environmental > Terrestrial >...
CGAGGATCTTGAGGATCGAGTTGACCAGTGTGGTCTTGCCAACGCCTGGGCCGCCGGTAATCACCACCACCTTCGAGCCGAGCGCGACGCGGATGGCCTCTCGCTGGCTTTCGGCAAGCGCCAATTTTGTCCGCTTTTCGACCCAGGGGATCGCCTTGTCGGCGGAGGCGGCATCATGAGTGTCAGCACCCTGGGCCTGGACGACAGCTCGATGTCGCCGACCTGTTTTGGCAGTGGTTACGTCGTGAGACAGCGAACTCGCCGCTCGATCGAATGACGATGGCGGCGGTGCTAGCGGCGTCACCCTCCTCGTTCGCCATCGTGATGTGTACATTCTGAGCGAGATCTGTCACTTCGAGATACGCAGAGAGCGTGTAGTCTCTGGGCTCGCGGTACCGGCCTACTCCGCCCGCCGGCCTACCCCGCCCCGAGCCCCATTGATCAATTGAGCCGCTGCCCAAACGCCGACTACACACCAGGCTGGTACCTCGCCCCAAATAAGTAGGGTAAGTATCACCGCGGCGATCCAAAGCAGCCAGGACCAAAGTGGATAAACCAAAGGGACGTCCTTAAGGTGAAGTCAGCGGTGGGATCTGCGAAACCAATATCGCAAACCCCCAGAAGGCACCAAAGGAGAGCGCAAGGGTCAGACATGCGCAGAAGTACCAAAGCCCGAATTTGTTGATGAGTAGGATGATCTTGTTCATAGGTTATATATGGTGTGGCGAGATAATTATTCAAGGATAGGTATAGAGCGCTGACGTTGCCTGGTGGAGACAAGCAGAGGACTGCCAGGCCGGCACCGCGCCTTCCCACATGCGACAATGTCTCCATTCGGCGCTCCTCCGCGCCCAGCCCCGAAGAGGCGGCCGAAGCGGCTACGAAACCGTTCGCCGAGCTCGAGGGGATCCGCGATTAGAAAATTCATGCCTCGCTGATCGAGGTAGAAGCAATCGCACCTGAGGAGCGCCGCGTGCGGGTTTCGTCCAGCAGGACGGTCAGCGAACCACGACAACGGCGCAGTGCGCCAGGCTGATTACCTTCTGCGCGACGCTGCCGAGAATAAGTCGGTCATTTTACCGGAACGGGCCGGTTGAGACCCTCGGGGCGATTGCGATCGTCGACGCAAAGGATTTACGCGCGCACGCGCCGACGTCGGCGCGTGCCGGAAGCCTCCCATCGGGCCGCGGCCGCTTGATCGAAGGCGGGGTTGGGGAAGAGCCGCAGCCCCGCTACCGGCCAGCGCGTCCATGCCGAACCCGCCGAACCGCGCCTTACCGGAGACGATCGCGCCAAACGGCCAATAGCTGGTCTTCTTTTCCCAATCAGGCCAAGTGTCGGATTGGAGCGCCTCCTTCTTGCGATCCTGCAGCGCCGCTCCGACCAGCGCGAGAATGATGATCCCGGCCGCGAGGATGATGTTCGCTGCCGCCGGGTAGACGGCGATGTGGCAGATGCCCCACAGCGCGAATGCCCACATCATCGGATGCCGGCTGACGGCGTAGACGCCGCGTGCCTCGGCGGGCACCGCGGTTGGCGACCCTGGATTGGGAAGCGCCGGGTTGCGAACGATCGAGCCCATCAGCAGGATCGACGCCAGCAGCATCACTATCGTCGCCGCCGCCCATAGGCCGTCGCCGACCGGCCACAATAGCGTACCCGCAGGTGCCGCAAGATAGGCCAGCGCGAGCCATCCGAGCGTCGCCGCCGCAACAGCCGAGTAGATGCCGAGGAACGCGGCACTGCCGACGGTGTCAACAATCGGCTTGCGCAGGGGGTGCGACAGAAGGAAGTGCGTTCCTACGAACGCGGTTGCCGCCGCTGCGATCGGTCCGAGACCTTCCACGCTAGTCAAACTCCCTGATCAGTGCCGCTGTGGCCGCGGCACCGCCAGTGCAATGTAGAAGGATGCCTCGCGCCGGCCGCCTGATATAAGCGGTTGTTCAGCCCGGGGCAAACAGCTCCTGCGGTGTGGCAAGACCGCGCAGCCGATGGCGACCGAGCGACACGACGCCGTCGAGCGCCGCAGCCAAATCCGCACTGACGACGATCGACTGGCCGAGCGTTTTAGCCGCGTTCTCAATGCGGCTCACCAGATTGACCGCGGGGCCAATGACCGTGAAATCGAGCCGGTCGGCAGCGCCGATATTGCCGTAATGGACCGTGCCGACATGCAGCGCGACGACAATGTCCAGGGGGGGCTCGTCGTCCATCTCGGGGTGGCGCGCAAGACCCGCGACCGCGGCGATCGCGTTACGGGCCGCGGCAACGGCGGCCTTTGCGATCGCGGCCACCGCGTCGGTCTCGGCGATCGGAAAGATCGCGAGAAGACCATCGCCGATGAATTTGAGGATTTCGCCGCCATGCCCGCGGATTTCCCCGGCTTGCGCCTCGAACAACGCGTTGAGGATCGCGATCATCCGCTCGCTCGGCAGCCGGTCCGAGCGCTCGGTAAAACCGCGCAGGTCGGACGACCACAGCACCGCGGTTAGCTCCATGCCTGTGCCGCGGCGGATCTGACCGGTCAGAACTTTGGGCCCGGTATTGGCGCCGAGATAAGCGCACAGCACATTGTGCGTGATCCACCACTGATTGTGCCGGTCGGTGATGATCGAGAGGCGCTGCCCCACACGCGCCAGATCGGTCAGTTCGCTGTCCGTGAACCCGCCAGGCCGATCGGTGACAAAGCTCAGCATGTAAGCGGCTGCATAAACGCCATCGATCGGCAAGGCGATATAGTCTGTACCGCCGCGCTCGCGCAGCTCGATCAGCACCTCGAAATCGAGCTTGTCGGCCGGCAGGTCGAGACGCCGGCGGAGCGTCTCTCTTCCATAGCAGACGCGCCGCACCGGGTTCTTTTCATAGGGGATCGTGTCGGCGACTTCGTGCGCGATCATCACCTGCACGGTCTCGCCGGTGTCGCGCCACCAGGTGAGCGTGGTGCCGAGGAATTGCGGATGCAGCGTGGCGGTGTGGAGCGTCACCCGCAACAGCGGCATTTCGGCGGCGAGCAGGCGCCAAGCGAATTCATCGAAGCTGGCAATGCCGTCGGAGAGTTCGCGCGGCGAGCCGAGCAGCCAGTCCGCGATATCGTCGATCGTGTCGTGAACCGGACGCCGTTCGGGCGGACGCGTCATCCGCCCGACGACGCGAATGTGCTCGGGCAGAAACGCGCTCGATCGCGGCTGTCGCGATGGGTCGCGCGTCTCTTCCGGGAGAGTACCGGCCATCGCCCCAAACTTGCGCCGCCGAGCGGGCGAGCGCAAGCGACGGGAAAAAGTTGTGCTGGGCCGATATTTGCGGAGCGTCACCCGATCGACACCGTAGAGCTTCCTTGTCCCCGCGAAGGTCGGCATTGGGGCAATCTTCGCCGTTCGATGCTCGCTGGACTAGCGGCAAGTCACCGCCTAGAAGCGCCATTCGCGTGACCGCCACCGAACCGTCGAGTTCGACCTACCCCTGCCTTTTCGGCGCTCGCCCGAAACCGCAGCGAGCAGACCCAGGACCCGCGAGGAAGAAAAGTCGGTTGCGTCGGCAGCCCCGCGTGATGTAGCGGCAACACACACTAACCGGCGAGCAAAACCCCACCCGGGGAGAGAGGAGTGTGATGACTACGGCTAAAGCCATGCCCGATTACCAGACCGGCGAACGAGCTCGTTGTTCGATACCGGCCAAACACTCCAGTGAATATGGTACGGTTCACGACGCTGACGCCGCGTGTCTCTCTTGGTCGAGGCGCTGGCTAATGCGGTCAAGCCTCATAACCGCGGCATGCCTTTTGGTCGGTCTCCGCGAGACACTCGGCCCGCCCGCCGCGGCGTGGGCGCAAAATGACATGACGCCTGATCAAGCCCTCAAGGAGCTGACGGACGGTAACAGGCGCTTCGTCGAGCAGCCGATGACGGCGTTCAACGACGATTTGAAGCTGTTGAAGGAGAAGACCGCCGGCGGTCAGGCGCCGTTCGCAGCGCTCCTCTCCCGCGCCGACTCCCGGGTGCCCGTTGAGCTGATATTCGACCAGACGATCGGCAAGCTTTTCGTCACCCGAGTAGCCGGCAACATCGCCACCGCAGACCTGATCGCCAGTCTCGAATATGGCGCCGCGTTGCTCGGGACCAAGGCGATTATGGTGCTCGGTCACTCCAATTGCGGCGCTGTTAAAGCAACGATCGACGGCAAGGCCGTGCCCGGGCAGATCAGCACGCTTTACCGCTCAATCCGCCCCGCAGTGGACTAGGCAGGGCCAAACCTCGAGGCAGCGATCAAGGCCAACGCCAAGATCCAAGCCGGATTGTTGAGGAGTTCCTCGCCGGTGCTGGCCGAGCTGATCGGCAACGGCCGGTTGAAGATTGTCGCTGCCTATTATGATCTCGCCAGCGGCGCTGTAACGATGCTCGAGTAAGCACCGACGACCTTCTGTCCAGGACACCGCTGCCCGCTCGCGAAGACCCGGGGTGATGCAAAGAGGTCAGAAGAGGGCCTATCGGACAGTATGCCGGTTTATCTCTTGGCTGAAGCGGCTTCGGGGCAACTCCTGCCGAACCACGATCCGGCCATGTTCGGCTGAAATGCGCCGGTTCGGGATCTTTTACGCCGCGTCGGGAGGGAGGGCGAGTTTCGAACTTTGCCGGTGATTCGGCTACGCGAAGAGATCGCCAAGGCAGCACGCACATCCCCAGCGGGCGTTCCGCCTCGTCAACCGGTGCGTTTCCGCGCAAAGTTGACGGGTTCTTGACGCGCTTCGCTATTCTCTGCGCTCGAAAAGCAAGCTCGGAGAGCCCTCTATGGCTACACGTCAAGTCAAGACAGTGAGAAAGACAGCACCTGCGGCACGTAGCAACCCAATCCGAAAGACGGCCGGTAAACCGAAGGCTGCACCCGCGGTGCTGAAGCTGGTCGCCACGAAGGCCGCCAACAAGGAAAGGACCGCGACGTCTGCTCCTAAGCCCGCTTCGATGACGGGACCATTGCCGCCGATCGTCACGTTGAAACATCTCGCCGAGTGGGCGGGCTATAATCACGGCGTAGATAAGAAGCAGGCGTTCGAGATGTTCACCGGCTTTGTGGCCGACATCGGTCGCGTGCTGAAGAAGGGCAGCAAAATCCGCATTCCCAACCTTGGCGTCCTACAAGTACGAATTCGACCGGCACGCCCGGCGCGCAAGGCGCGTAACCCGGCCACGGGCGAGGAGATCCGGATCAAAGCCAGTAAAGCGTCTAAGAAGGTTGCATTCCGAGTGGCAAAGGGTTTGAGCGAAGCGATCTGATCTGCGCTTCCACCGCTAGCCTGTTATCAGCGGCGGCAGCTTCGCGCCGATTCCGGCCGTCCGCGGGACCGAGACGCTTCGCCAAGAAGCAACTCGTGGGATTACGGCTTTAGCGATTTCGCGCCGGGGGAATTCAATCGTCGATTGCGCTATAGACCAGTTGCTTGATTAGCCTGCGGTAGTAAGGATTCAGCGGGCCGGGCGCTTGGCTCATATAGATGCCAACGAGCTCCTCCTTCGGGTTGACCCAGAAATAGGTTCCGGCATACCCACCCCAGGTGAACTCCCCGGCCGATCCCACTACGCCGGCGATGCCCGCGCCTACCCGCACCGCAAACCCGAGTCCGAAAGTGTAACCAGGATTGTTGGTCGGCAGTGCTCCCGGTGCGATACGAGCGCCGAGGTGATCGGCGGTCATCACCCCGACAGTGGGGCGGGACAATACTCGCACACCGTCGAGCTGGCCGCCATTGAGCAGCATCTGGGCAAAGCGCACGTAATCGGCGGCAGTCGAGACCGCGCCGGCTCCGCCAGAGTCATTCTTGGGCTCCTTGGAGATGTCGATAAGTTTGATTGGCTGTGCTGTCGCAGAATCGACTGCCAGTGGTTGGGCCAGTCGGCCCGTCTGGTTCATTACTACCCAGAACTTGGTATCGTTCATTCTCAGCGGTTTGAATAGGCGCTCGTCGAGAAAATCTGCCAAGCGTTTGCCCGACGCCGCTTCGATCACCCGGCCGAGCAAATCGACCGATAATCCATATTCCCAGACTGTGCCCGGTTGATGAGCGAGCGGCGCCTTGGCTAGGCGGTCGACCTCTTCTGCGGGCGTGACGTCCCGCGCGTCAAAATCCCGAACGCCGGGCAGATAGACCCCGGCCTTGCTGTAGGCCTCTTTCACCGGAGCGTCGTTCCCGATCACGGTGGCTAGTTTCGGGCGGCGGGGCTGAATGATACCCTCGCATCCAACGGTGGAAGAAGCGCTGGTGGAGATGTATTCGGCAGGAGTATCGGTGCGACGAGTAGAGGACATCACCGAGGCGCTCTGGAGCACGCGGTGCGCTCAGGCACCGCTCGCGGCTGAAACAGAAGATCCAACCCAGCCAAGCAGGAGGTAGCGGCATGAAGGAACATTTTCTGCTTTCATTAGATTGTTATAAGCAGTTTTTCATGAGGGCTACTTTTATTTACAACAATATAATTCTTTCGTCGATCACCTTTGTCGCAGTTATTCTTATTGCGTTGTTAACAAATTCTCGAGCTGAGGCAGAGTCCTACACTTTGCCTGGCGAGTCCTCCGAGCCTTCGGCTGAGGAATTCATCGGAAGCCCAGGGCTCGTCGGGATCTATTATGGACATTTACCTCGCGATGGCCATCCTCGCCAAAAGGTCACGCTCGTCTTGGTTGCAGATCCAAAATCTGGTGCTCCCAAAGGATACACGCTGGAGCAGATCGGAGTCGGGAAGATCCCCAATGCGCGGTATATCACAAAAGGGAGCTGGAAACTGGTAAAAGACCCGAAACGCCCAGAGGCAGTGATTTATGAACTCGATGCTGACGCCCCGCCTGACCTAAGGGTTTTTTGGGTAGTCGATAGCTCGAACCTCCTCGTATTAGAAAAAGATCTCAAAGTGCGGCGCAGTGGCTTCGGCGACCCCTACACTGTGGCATACGCGCTTTATGCCCGTCATTGCGATTTAGGCCAACGACTAAAAGATTGTTCAGATGAGTAAGGGCTTGAAAACCAGCCCGTGGCCAGGTGCTCGGCCTAACGTTGCCACCGTCGATCCTCGCCCGCGCCGACGAGGTTATCGAATGACTACTCCCATCGGGGCTAAGTGTCTCGAAGGCTTGGCGGACATGGCCCTTCAGGGGCAACAGCACCAGCTCGATCGGCCAAGACTGGTCGGCCGGTTCGCGCCGATCTTCTGGGACCGAACAGGCACCGCCCGTGCGCCGCGCATGTGCTTCCGGCATATCTCAAACCAAGTGTGTTAGAACCATGTCAGACGAAAGAGACTTCGACGCAGCCCGGCTATAAACGGAGAGGCGACATTGAGCGAGGATCAGCTTATCTGGATCGAGACAACGCTAGCATCACTCAGCAACAAGCTCAATGATTTGCACGGCGCGTTGACACAGGCATGCAAGCGCTTGTTACGAGTGGCGAGAGGACGCAGCTCGACGCTCTATTGCTCGTTCTGCGGCAAAAGCCAGCACGAGGTCCAAAAGTTAGTCGCTGGGCCAAAAGTGTTCATCTGCAACGAATGCACTGACCTTTGTCACGGGATCGTACATCGCGAATGACGCAAATCCCGAGGGCGAGTGGCCGGGCGCTCCCTTCGCCCGATGCCGGCCAGCCGGCGAAGCCGCGCGAGCGCACCCTCCGTGCCATTTCCCGCCGGCGCGAGGCGGGGCTCCGCAGAGGCCTTTCCGGCGCCGTCGACAAGCGCACACCGCTCCGCACCGCTGATCTCCTCGACCTGCTGACTTCTCCTTGAGATCGCCCGTCCGCGGGATCGATGCGGTGGAGAGTCACTGCTCTACCGAGGAGTCGCAAATGAAATGAAGCCACGAGCGGCGCGTCGCCTCACCCGCAGCGCGCCGGTTTCCGTGAAGCCATCGCCCTTGAATAGAGGGGAGAATTCTTCGTCCCGGGGAGCGCATAGGCCGCGCAAGTAGCGGTCGAAGGCGCAGGCGGCGACTCATGCGATGCCCACCTCGGCGTTCAAGCGGCCGACGCCGTACTTCCACGCCAGGTAGTAGACGGCCATTCCAATCGGAAACATCGGTAGCGCGAACCCCCACTGGATCGTAAAGGTGTCTAACGCGCCAGCCAACACAACGCCCCCTGGAATCAACAGGACTACGAGAAGCGCCCCGTGCAGGCCAAGCGTCCATGGGAGACGACTGCGGTAGCGCAAATAGAGCATATTCCAGAGGCCCCACATGTTCGGGACGACCGCCATCGGGAAGAGGAGCGCTCGCTGCAGCGGCCGTGATGCGAGGGGAAACACGAACTGGTTCGACACCTCGAAATAATACTTTTGGTACGCGTCCACAACCATGATCACGAGCAGAAACAACGTGGGCACCACGATGCCGGCCATATAGGCGCGCAGATACCGCCTAGGTTGCATGAGGGCCTCCGCTACAGGTGATAGTCTTACTGAGTCAAGAACGGCATCTGATCGTAGTGGAGAATCAGACATTTGGCGAGGTTCATCTGAAATGGAGGGGCTAGGATGGATCTCGAAAGCATAGCAGATGGGCCGATCGCTTCGCGGCTTATATGGAGGAATTGAGAGGCGTGATCGGGCACGCCGATCGCGCCGTGCCGCTGCGCGATCATTGCGTCGGGCTTCTGGCGGCCGAGGGCCGAAAGAGCGTAAAGCCACCCGACCTCGCTGTTGCTCGGGCGCGCACTTAATGGCGGCTAAGGGGCATGAGGATCAGTTCCCGCCGGCAAGGCTGAGCGGCCGTTGTCGGATTCGAAAGCGGTCCTATGCGGCTGATAATTGGGCCAAGTAGGGCTTTGGGTCAGGATCTTAGCCGGCCGAGTGACCGATAAAGCCACAGCCGCGCCAAGGAAGAGGCGAAGCTTCGGTGCATCCGGTTGGATGGCGTGCCGGTGCTAACCAGCGGTCGGTCGTTCGCGGCGGGCCCCAGGGTTCGAATCCCGTTCGCCTAAGCGGAGAGTCAGATCCAATCGCGGTCGGGGCGCACGGCAGTCCTGAAGGGGGGTGCCCCGACGCAGGCCTCCATCCCGATCAGGCAACGCGGCATAATTCTCGGACATGGCGTGCTCCTTCCCGTTTGGGAGTCGCCGCCGGGATCCTCGCGTCTCGGGGGGAGTGGTGGTTCGCACGCGGTCCGCTGCGGCGTTCATGGAGGTTCATCTCGAGGTCTCTGATAGCGGTCATCTCGTCATCAGCCGGTTTGGAGTGTATTACGATACTGTCGATCCCTCTTCGGCCATTCCACGGCCTTCGTATAATTCCGGCGAACCCACCCGCATTGAAAGAAACCACGTTCAATTTGGCCAGTTGGCCATATTGAGCAAAATCTTCAGGAGGAGACATGCTTGACGCCGATCGCGCCGCCCATCTCACCGATAAGCTGCTCGACGTTATCATGCCCGAGCTCAATCGAGAGCCCCGTACCCAGGACAATGTCTGGTGCGTGATCGACGCGATCGCCTGCGTCGTCGCAGGGTTGATCAAGGAGCCGGCCGCGCTGCGCTATTACGGTCGCGCGCTCGACAACTACAGCCGCGACTTAGCCATGCGGGCTGGGTGAATTTTTCTGGACAATGCAAAACAAAGTCGGCGGCCCGCTAGCCAATCTTGCCCGCCGCTATGCCGACTTACGCGCTTTTTCCAACGCCCGCAAGCTGCGGTAACCCGGCGCCGCGACCGCTCGGTGATGCTCGCGTTTAAGGAATTTCTCGTCGAGCGTCGCCACAAAGAACACTGACTATCGCTCGTACTCTTTGACCATGAGATCGTGCCCAGCGGTAACGAGGGTCGAGCGGACGGCTCCGATGGTACCGGTGCTGTCGCGACAGGCGTCGCTTCCCGGCACCGCTGGCCAACCTTCAACAGCGGACATATTTGCGGCCAGACCGGTACAGCCGGTCAGTGCCACTCTCGGAAGTGCGGAGGCCCGCTGCGGGCGTCCATCTTGAGCGGGCATCCAGCCTTTGTGCCATCCTTAAATTTTACCAGCGGAGGCGCCACCCGGATTGATTGGCGGCTCTGCGTCGTACCACCCGGAGGAGTAACGTGCGCTGTTCCGCGGCTCCTCTGAGCCTCTCTGCGGCCGTCACTTCGGGCAGGGCGGCTGACTGG
>Ga0306920_100016722_pt1 | contig 10115 bp, 6 predicted proteins | sample flu12Cox44000170_FD_204666 | JGI IMG/M metagenome (GOLD analysis project Ga0306920, IMG submission 204666) | Lab enrichment of tropical soil microbial communities from Luquillo Experimental Forest, Puerto Rico - flux4day.12C.oxic.44.000.170 (v2)... | ecosystem: Environmental > Terrestrial >...
GTACAACTTCAGCGAGATCGACCTGCGGCCGTCGGCCGGGGAGGAAAGCTCCATCGACGCCTGGAGCGAGTCGATCGTGGGAACCGACTGGGAGACCTACCGGCGCGAAGGGCCCGGCATGAGCGCCTTCGCGCTTGAGGACGGCGCCGTCTACCACACCTACTCGGCGTACTCGCGCGGGATCGACATCCTGTGGGGCATGTACCAGTGGCTCGACCGCGCGCCCCGCGGGCGCAACGAGAGCGGCATGTGGTGGCGCCGCCACGACGAATACGGCGCGCCGTGACGGGCGCCGAAGCGGGCGCCGCTGGCTACCGGCTCGGGAGCGATCGCGGCAGCCCGAACCACGGGAGCACGCTGTTGTCGAAGCGGGTCATGGCGCAGATCCGGTCGCCCGCGAGGGTGAGGACGTAGAGGCCTACCCCGTGGCTGATGCCGCTGGGCGCGCGCAGGTAGGCCCCGAACGCCGGCTGGCCGTTGGCCCGCGTGGGCACGAGGTCGAACCGGCGGCCCGCGCCGAAGATGCTGGCGCAGAAGCGGGCCACGACGTCGCGGCCCTGGTATTCGAAGGGCATCGGCGGCATCGAGCTGACGACGTCGTCGGTCAGCAGGGCCACCAGCGCGTCGAGATCGGCGGACTCCCACGCGCTGACGAACTTCGCCACGATCGCGTCCTCGGAAGGTGAGCCGGGGACGGGAGCCGGTTCGTGGCCGGCGCCCGCCCGCTGGCGGCGTTGCAGGCTGGCGCGCGCCCGTTTGAGGGCGCTGTTGACCGACTCGACGGTCGAGTCCAGCATGCCGGCCACCTCGCTGGCGTGGAACCCGAGGACATCGCGCAAGATGAGCACGGCGAGCTGGCGGGGCGGCAGGACCTGCAGCGCGGTCACGAACGCCAGCGAGATCGCTTCGTTCTGCTCATAGCGGGCCTCCGGGCTGAGCGGCGCGCTGATCGCACCCTCGAGGAGGGCGTCGGGGAACGGCTGCAGCCAGACGATCTCGCCGAGCCGGGTCGGCTCGGGCGGGTCAACCCCGGGCACATCCCACTCCCTGGCCGGGCGCCGGCTGGCCGACCGCCGCGCGTCCAGGCACCGGTGGGTGGCGATCCGGTACAGCCAGGTGCGCAGCGAGGCGCGCCCTTCGAACCCGCCGAGGCTTTGCCACGCGCCCAGCATCGTGTCCTGCAGGGCGTCCTCGGCGTCCTGGAAGGACCCGAGCATCCGGTAGCAGTGCACCTGAAGCTCGCGGCGGTACGGCTCGGTCAGCTCCCGGAACGCGTCACCGTCCCCGGCCCGCGCCCTCGCGATCAGGTCCGCCGTCGCCACCCGCGTCACCTACTTCCTGCCTCTGCCGCGCCTCCAGCTTGTACAGGCGCCGGCCAGGGGGCGAACTGGGCGGTCGGCCAGCGCCCACTTTCCCGGCGGCGCGGCGCCTGCATACGGCGGAAGGCAGCGCACAGAAAGGAACCAGAGATGATGCTGCAAGACAAGGTCGCGGTGATCTACGGAGCCGGAGGCGCGATCGGCGGCGCTGTCGCCCGTGCGTTTGCCGCCGAGGGGGCCAGGCTCTTTCTCACCGGGCGCCACCGGGCACCGGTAGAGATTGTCGCGAAGGACATCGTTTCCGCGGGCGGATCCGCCGAGGTGGCCGAGCTCGACGCGCTCGACGAGCAGGCCGTGGACAGGTATCTGCAGTACCTGACCGGCATGGCGGGCCGCGTCGATATCTCGTTCAACGTGATCGGCCTCCCGAACCCGAAGACCCGTGTGCCCCTGACCGAGCTGGACGCCGACAAGTTCTCCCTGCCGATCGCGACGTACACGAGGTCGTACTTCCTGACCGCCCGCCTGGCCGCCCGGCGGATGGCCGCGAACGGGTCGGGAGTGATCATGACCGTCACCGCGACCCCGTCGCGGACGGGCACCCCGCTGATCGGGGGCGGGGGCCCGGCGATGGCCGCGGTGGAGGCACTGACCCGGAACCTGTCCGCCGAGCTCGCACCCCACGGGATCCGCGTCGTCGGCCTGCGGCCGCAGGGGATACCGGAGACGGACAGGATCAAGGAATCCTTCGAGGGCTACGCCAAGGCATCGGGAGTGACCTGGGAACAGTTCCAGGAGACGCTCGCCAGCCGGACCCACACGCACCGGCTTTCGGCGCTCGCGGAAGTGGCCAGCATGGCGGTCCTCATGGCGTCCGATCGGGCGAGCGGGATGACGGGGACGACCGTCAACCTGAGCATGGGGAGCCTGGATGACTGAGCGGCCGGGGCTTTGCTAAGCACCTGGACGGTCGCCTGCGCCCACGCGAGCGGCGCGGCGACCGTCCAGGTTCGCGACGGCGAGGTCCCTGGCCTGGCGGGGGTTCAGCGTGCCGCCACGGCCCGTTCAGCCCGCCGTACCCGGACGGTGCTTGGCTATTGCCCGCCAGAGGGGTGCGAGGCGGAGGTGAGGACCATGGTTGGCGGACGGTTCCCGCGGGTGTGGCCGGTGCTGGCGGCGACCGGGCTCGTTGTGGGGTTAACGGCGGCGAGCGCGAGGGCGGGCGACCTGCCTGCGGCCGCGCAGCCCGGCGGAGGGTGCACCCTCGGCCAGAACGGGGCGATTCATCACGTCATCTACCTCCAGTTCGACAACACGCATTACACGCGGGATGACCCCAATGTGCCGAGTGACCTGCAGCAGATGCCCAACCTGCTGAACTTCATCACCGGCCACGGCACCCTGGTGACCCACGAGCACACACCGCTGATCGCGCACACCGCGGACGACATCGTCACCTCGGAAAGCAGCCTGTACGGCGCCCAGCAGGGGATACCGATCGCGAACGAGTACAACTACTACACGCCCAGCGGGGTCACGCACGCGGCAGGCTCGTTCGCCTACTGGACGGACCCGATCGTGGACTACGACACCGGCCTGCCCAGCAATCCGGTCGGCGACAGCACCCCGACGATGATCGGTGCCGGCGGGCACAATGCGCCCGCGCCGTGGGTCCCCTTCACCCGCGCCGGGTGCGACTTCGGCACCGTCGCCGCCGCGAACACCGAGCTGGAGAACACCCTTCCCGACGTCCCGCACGTGTTCGGCGCGAACTCGCCGGAGGCGAAGGAGGCCCAAAACCCCAACCTGCAGGACAAGGCCACGGCGGACTTCATGGGCCTGGCCGTGCACTGCGCCCTCGCCTCGGCGGCCTGCGCTCACGGGGCGAGGCCGGACGTGCTGCCCAACGAGCCCGGCGGCTACCACGGCTACCGCGCCCTGTACGGCAGCAAGTTCATTCAGCCGGTCATCAGCCCGTCCGGCCTGGTGCGCAATCTCGACGGCCAGGTCATCAAGGACTCCAGCGGGAACGTCGGCTTCCCCGGCTATGACGGCATGACCGGGTCGAACGCGCTCGCGTACACCCTCGACATGCAGACGCACGGTGTCCCCGTCACGTACACCTATCTCAGCGACCTGCACGACTCGCAGGCCAAGGGAACCCCGTTCGGGCCGGGCGAGGCCGGCTACGAGCAGCAGCTCCGCACGGAGAACGCGGCGTTCGGCACGTTCTTCGCCCAGCTCGCTGCGCACGGCATCACCACCGCGAACACCCTGTTCGTGATCACTGCCGACGAAGGTGACCACTTCGTGGGCAGCCCGCCCAGCCCGGCGGGCTGCGACGGCGTCACCGTCACCTGTCACTACTCGAAGATCGGCGAGGTGAACGGGAACCTGACCGGGCTGCTGGCCGCGCACGGTGTCACCACGCCCTTCGATGTCGAGGCGGATTCCGCCCCCGCGATCTACGTGCACGGCCAGCCCGGGCGCACGGACCCGACCGTGCGGGCCCTGGAGCGGGCCACGGCCCGGCTCACCGGTGACAACCTCATATCCGGGAAGACCGTCAGGCTCAGCAACTACCTGGCCGACCCGGTCGGGCTGAACATCCTGCACATGGTCACCGCAGATCCCAAGCGGACCCCCACGCTGGTCATGTTCGGCAACGACAACTTCTGGCTGACCAGCGGCTCCCCGAAGTGCGGCACGTCCTGCTTCACCGTGCCCGCGGGCACCGACGCCTGGAACCACGGCACGGTCGCCCAGCAGATCAACACCACCTGGCTCGGCCTGGCCGGGCCCGGGGTGGCCCGCCTCGGGACCGACAACGGGGTCTGGTCGGACCACACCGACATCCAGCCGACCATGCTCGCCCTGCTCGGGCTCCGCGATGACTACCAGCCCGCCGGCCGGGTGCTCGGCGAGATCATCGACCCGGCCGCCCTGCCACCGGGAATGCGGCCGCATCAGTCCCTGCTGCTGCGGCTCGGCCAGGTCTACACCCAGCTCGAGGCGCCGGTGGGTGCCTTCGGGCTGGACACCCTCCAGGCGTCGACCCGCGCCCTGGCCAGCGACTCCCCGGGCGACACCGCCTACACCCGGATCGAGGGGCGGCTGCAGCAGCTCGGCGTGGCCCGCGACGCCATCGCGGGCCAGATGCGCGCCCTGCTGCTCGCCGCGGCGTTCGGCGGCCATCCGGTGGACCCGGGCGCCGCCATCCGTCTCATCGGCCAGGGCAAGGTGCTGCTGAACGCGGCCCGCGCGATCTCCTAGCCAGGCCAGCCGGCGAATGCCGGCCGTCTCCGTTCGCCAAGGAAGACAGCATCGCGCGGCACTCGTCCCCGGGCCGGAGTTTGACCCGAAATGGGTGAAGCGCCGCGAATCCAGCTCGGAAAGGATGAGCGGAACCGCGACGCCCAGCTGAGCCCGCATGGGGGACCAGGCGATGGCAGAGGAAAACGCCGACGCTTCCGCCGGCGGCTCGGCGGCACTCCTGAGGCGGGCCGCGGGTGTCCGGCAGACCCTGCCGGAACTGCGAGACGGGCTGTTCCTGGACCTGGGTGATGTCGCCCGCAAACTGTCCAGGTTCTGGATCTTGATCCTGCTGTCGGCCATCATCGCGAGCGCCGGGATCTTGGCCAACTCCACCGCGACAGTGATCGGCGCGATGATCGTCGCCCCGCTCGGCACGCCGATCATGGGGATGGCGCTCGCCGTGGTGATCGGCGACGCCCGCCGCCTCTGGAGTTCGGCTGCCCTCACGGTCAGCGGCGCCGCAGCGGTCGTCCTCACCGGGGCCTTCCTGGCCTGGATCCTTCCGGAGCTGCTGCCGCTCACGTCGAATGGGCAAGTCACCGCCCGGACGTCGCCAAGCCTGATCGACCTGATCGCTGCGATCGCGACCGGGTTCGCTGGCTCGTACGGGCTGGCCCGCAAGGATATCTCCGACGTGATGCCCGGGGTTGCGATCGCGATCTCGCTTGTCCCTCCCCTCGCCGTGGTGGGGATCACCGGCGCCGCCGGGGACTGGGGCAGTGCGTGGGGGGCCTTCCTGCTCTTCGCCTCCAACGTGGTGGCGATGATCGTCGCGGGGACCATCGTGTTCACGCTCTACGGCTACCACCGCGAGGCACGGGCGGCGCACGGCATCCGCAGGCGCCCCGCCTATGCGGTCGTCGCAGCGGCGCTGGTCCTGATCGTCGTCCCGCTCGGCCTGACCACGATGCAAACAGCCCGCGAGCAGGTATGGCTGAACGAGGCGTCCACCGCCGCGGGCACCTGGGCCGCTGAGAGGGGATATGCGTTGCAAGACGTGCGGTTCGAAGGCCCGGAGCTGGAAGTCGTGATCGGGGGCACCGGGCCCAGCCCGCCAGGTTCTCAGCTGCTGGCCCAGCTGCGCGGCCGGGTGCCCGCCGGCACACCGGTGGTAGTGAGCACCATCAACCGCGGATTGGTGCCGATTGGCCGCGTGCCTGCGTAGCGGCGATCGGTTACAGGACCCGGGTGACGCCGGTTGATGACAGGATGCGCGGCGTGCCGAGCCCGGTGCTTGTTCTGGCGGCATGGCAGCAGGACGCGACCACCGTCAGCGGCCACAGCGCCAGCGCGGCGCCGAAGATGCGCTCCGCCAGGCCGGCCTGCCCGCCCCCGGTGATCAGCTCCGCGGCGAACCAGGTCATCAGGGCCAGCAGCACCGCGGTGGCACCGGCCGACACCGCCGGCCGCAGCCCCCAGGGCACCCAAGGCCCGCGCCGCCAGGCCCCGGCCGGCCAGGCCACCAGCACGGCGCACCCGGCCGCGCCCCAGATCATGTGCGGCACCGGAAGGCTGTTCCCCGCATGCTCGGGGTTCGCCGCCACCAGCATGCCCGCCACGGCCGCCGCCATCAGCATCAGCCGCCCCGGCAGGCGGGCCGGCCGCAGCCCCAGCCCGGTGACGAAATAGCACATGCCCACCACCACGAACGTCAGCGTCATCACCCACCGGTCGGCGGCGCCCGGCGCCGCGAGCGCGCTGACGGTATCGGCGACCGGGTCGAACGAGCGCTGCAGCCCGGCGGCCACCGTCCACCCGGCCACCATCAGCACCGGAGCCGCGGCCGACGAAACCACGCCCCACCACGGCACACCGCGCACAACCACCACCGTAATCGTAGAACCGGACAGCCCAGCGGCCGGATGGCCCCTTCACCTGCAAGTCTGAGCGCGCCTTTGTGGCGAGTCCTCTACGGGAGCCGAACGGGGAGCCAACGCCGGCAGACCACCCCGCGAGCGCGGTGCTGTGAGCCACGAGGTCATGCCATGGCTGACCGACCGCGGCGGTACATCCACAGCATGTGCAGGCCGTACGCCGAGAAGGCCACCACAACGCCAGCGGCGACGGCCGCAATCAGGGGCACGTCAGCGATGTCCAGCAGCAGGGCAGCACCCACGCCGGCCAGGATGCTGGTGACCGCAGCGATCATGCTCGCGCCGGTGAAGAACATCTCGATCAGGCCGGAACGCATTCCGGTGCTGGCCAGCGCCGCGGTGGCGCTGTCCCCGGCGGAAGCGAAGAAGGCGGCGGCCGCCGGGTCGAGCGTCGCGTAGTAGCTGCGGATGGCCTCCATCCGCCGCAGGAAGACCACGTTCTCCACGCTGGTCTCCACCAGCCGCACGAAGGTGAACACACCCAAGATGATCAGTGCCGGCAGCACCGTCGCCACCACCGGCGTCAGGCCGTGCCTCGCGGCGGCGAAGAACCCAAAGGCCACCACCGCGCTGGACACAACCGTCAGGTAGACCGCGGACCGGCCGACCGCTTCGCTGACCGTGGTGGTGCGCGCAGACTGCAAAACGAAGTGCTCGGTCACCAGGGCCGACATGAACGCCTGACCCGGCTGTGGATGCTCGTCCATAGCGGCGATCTCCAGTCCTTGTTACGGGATACCTGTACGTGGGCTCGATCGTCCCCCCAGCCGGAGCCACGCCGGGCCCGCTGGCGCGGGGTGACGTGAAATCCCCAGGTCAGGGTCATCGGGGTGTCCTTGACATCACTATGATCTGTGGTCATGGGGTCGGGCCAGCGGGGCCTTCCGGCCGGGACGGTCACGTTCCTGCTGACCGATATCGAGGGATCGACACGCCTGTGGGAAACCGTGCCGGACGCGATGGAAGTAGCCCTCGGCCAGCACAACCGCCTCATCACGGACGTGATCGAGAAGCATCGCGGGGTCGTGGTGACCTCTCGTGGGGAGGGCGACAGTTTCTTCGCCGCCTTTCCCAGTGCGGTTTCCGCGGTCGAGGCGGCCGGCGCCTGCCAGCGCCGCATCGGGCGGGAGGCCTGGCCCGCGGGTGCCGCGCTGCGGGTGCGGATGGGGCTGCACACCGGGGAGGCGCACGTGCGCCGCGGCGACTATGTGGACCACGCCCCGATCAACCGCTGCGCCCGGGTCAAAGCCGCCGCACATGGCGGGCAGGTGCTCCTCACCAAGGCAACGCACGATCTTGTGGAGGGCCGTCTGGGCGGTGGCTTCGGCCTGATGAGGCTCGGTGAGTTCCGGCTGCGCGATCTCAGCGAGCCGGAGCTCATCTATCAGCTGACTCACGCTGATCTTCCGCCCGATTTTCCGCCGCTGAATACCATCCGTGCGGGCAACATCCCGTTGCAGGTCACATCCTTCGTGGGTCGCAGCGGCGAGCTCCGCGCGGTCGCTCAGGCGCTGACAACGTCCCGGCTTGTGACGCTGACCGGGGTGGCCGGCGTGGGCAAAACGCGCCTTTCGATCGAGGTTGGGAGGCGGGCGGCGGGCGAGTATCCAGACGGTTGCTGGTTCTGCGATCTGACGCCCGCCCGCGATGAGAACGCGGTACTGCGCATCATCGCGGCGGTCCTGGGGGCCGCACCGCGCCCGGGTCTGTCCATCGCGACGGGCATTACTGAGTACTGCCAGGCCCGCCAGATGCTGCTGGTTCTCGACAACTGTGAGCAGGTCCTTGATCCCGTTGTGCAGATCACAGGGACCCTGCTCCGGGAATGCCCCGGGGTGCGCATCCTGGCGACGAGCCGTGAGGCGCTCGACGCCGAAGGGGAACAGATCTTCACGGTCGGGGCACTTCCGCTGGACGATTCGGTGCGGCTCTTTGCCGATCGTGCGACCGCTGTCCAGCGCGCTTTTCGGCTCGATTCCGCCAACGCCCAAGCCGCGGCCGAAATTACCCGGCGGCTGGACGGTATCCCGTTGGCGGTGGAGCTGGCGGCGGCGCGTACGGCGGCATTGCCGGCCACACAGGTCGCCGCCTTGCTGAATGAACGGTTCCAGCTGCTCACAGGCGGCCCGCGGACCTCGCCGGCGCGTCATCAGACCCTGCGTGCCGCCATCGAGTGGTCTTACGACCTGCTGACCGGCCAGGAACAGCGGATATTTGACAGCCTGGCGGTGTTCGCGGGGTCCTTCGGCCCAGACGCCGTAGCGGCCGTGACGGGGGCAGAGGCCGGGGCCTGGAGCGTTCTGGACACGCTGGCGGGGCTGGTGGCGAAGTCCATGCTGATACCCGATCAGATTCTTGGGGCCGAGGCGCGGTACAGGCTCCTGGAGACGCTGCGCGAATATGGGCTCGAACACCTGCGGCAGCGTGGCGAGCTGGACGCGGTGCAGCGTTGTCACGCCCACTATTACGCGGCGTTTGCCCAGCAGGCTGGAACCGCGCTGGTCGGGCCGGAGGAACTCTCGTGGCGCCCAAGGCTGCGCGCCGAGCAGGACAACCTCCACGCAGCCGTACGGTGGGCCCTCGGCTCGGATTCTCCCGATGACGGCGCGTCCGCCGTGGCCATCGCGGCGTCGCTGGCCCCGTACACCCTCTTCGATACCGCGGGCGGAATCGCGAGCCTGGTCGCGCGGACCGCGGAGCGGGCGCAGACCTCGTCACTGGGGGAGCGAATTGACATCCTTGGTGCCGCGGCTTTTGACGCCTTCCAGAATCGCGGAGACGTCCAGCTCGCCGAGCGGCTGGCCCACGACGCTCTCCGGGATGGCGTGAACCGTGATCACCCTGGTACGGACGCATATTCCGCCTTGATCATGAGTCAGGCCTTTACCGGCCGGCACGCTGAAGCCCGGGCGACGCTGCGCGAATGGACACAATCGGCTGACCGGACTGGCGTAAGCGATTTCGATCGCGCGGTGATGCTGGGAAACTCGGTGGCATCGAGCGCTCTCACGGGTGACATGGAAGATGCGCGGGAGAGCGCTGACCGTGCTCTTGAACTCGCGCGCAGGATTGGTAATCCGTCAGAGCTCGCCGGAGCCTTCTGGATGGGAAGCCTGACCCGGGCTCGCGATGACCCGGATGAAGCCCTTGCTTTTGCCGAGCAATCAATCGCGCTCACCAGGGCGGGCGCAAGCGGTGCGACACTCGGGCACGTGCTTCCGATACGAGCGCAGCTCCGGGCACAGAATGGCGACACGTCCGGTGCGGTGCGCGATCTCCGCGAAGCTCTCACCTACAGTCACGATAAGGGTGACAAGGTGATGCTGATGGTGGCATTCGACCGTGGCATCAAGGTTTTCGACGCGCTCGGGCTCACCGAGGTGGTCGCCACCCTGGCCGGCGTGGTGCTCCGCGGGCCGCTCGCGGTCCTGAGCATCCTGCCGTCGGCCGAACGGGACGACCGCGCGGCTCTTCTCACCCGTGTGCAAGCGGTAATCGGCCGCTCCGGCTATGACCAGGCCATGAAGCGGGGCGCGGCCATGAACGATGACGAAGCGGTGACATACGCTCTCGACCAGCTCGACGCCATCGGGGACTCACGGCCTTA
>Ga0306920_100016723_pt1 | contig 10115 bp, 8 predicted proteins | sample flu12Cox44000170_FD_204666 | JGI IMG/M metagenome (GOLD analysis project Ga0306920, IMG submission 204666) | Lab enrichment of tropical soil microbial communities from Luquillo Experimental Forest, Puerto Rico - flux4day.12C.oxic.44.000.170 (v2)... | ecosystem: Environmental > Terrestrial >...
TGCCCAGGCTGCACCGCCACCCGGCCGGGCCGCGACCGACGCCCCCGCGGCCACCACCCCCATCCCGGTAGGGCAGGTGGAGTGGCTGCTGGCCACCACCTCCCGGGCGCCGTCGATCCACAACACTCAGCCCTGGCGGTTCCGGGTCGGCGAGGACACGATCGAGCTGCACTCCGACCCGGACAGCCGGCTCCGGATGGACCGCGGCGGCCGGGAGATGCTGATCAGCTGCGGCGCGGCCCTGTTCGGCCTGCGGCTAGCGGTGCGCGGACTGGGCTATCTGCCCGAGGTTGACGTGTTTCCCGACGACGCTCACCCGGATTTGATCGCCCGGGTCACGCTGGGCCAGGCCGTGGCCGCCACCGAGCGGGAGAAGCGGCTGCTGGCCGCCGTCCCACACCGGCACACCCACCGCGGCGCCTTCGAGGAGGGCGAGCTGCCGGCCGGCCTGCTGCCCGGGCTGCAGCACGATGCCCTCAGCGAGGGCGCCGCGCTGGCGGTCGTCGGCGGGCCTACCGCCTACCCGAAGCTCGCCGCACTGGCGGCCGACGCGGCACGGGTCCAGGCGCTGAACCCGATCGTGCGGGAGGAGGTCCTGCGCTGGAGCCGGATGGCCGGCAGCCGGGCGCGGGACGGGGTACCCGCGCTCGCCTTCCCGCAGGCGGCGGAGCCCGGTCCGGGCCGGCTCACGCCGCGTGACTTCGACCTCGGCCGCCATGTCGGGCGGCTGCCCGCGCCCGGCCCGGCCGGCCCGCCTCCCGCGGCCACCGCCGTGCTGCTCACCCCCGGTGACAGCCGGGCCGACTGGCTGCACGCAGGACAGGCGCTGTACCGGCTGCTGATTCATGCGGCCACCGGCTGGGTCTTCGCCAGCCTGCATTCGCAGGCGCTGGAGGTCCCGCTAATGCGGGAGCTGATCCAGACCCGGTTGGCGCTGCCGGGTTACCCGCAGATGCTGCTGCAGTTCGGCCGGTCCAGCACCAGCCTGGCGACCGCCCGCCGCGCGGTCCCCGATTCCCTCATCTAGCAGCACAAACCCGCTGGCGGGCGACCACCGCCGGCAGGCCTAACGTCCCGCTGATCCAGGCCGGATCGCCCTGCCTGCCGGCCGGTGCGGTCACCGACACTGAACTCACGACGCCCCCAGGAGGAGAGCAGATGGCAGCCAGAACGCCCCGCGCGGTCTCAGCGCAGACAGCTGACGGCCAGGTCGCCATGAGCGTGCACGACGCACCGGGTGGCCTTGCGGTGCCGCGGGCGGCGGGCGGGCTGCCGCCGGGCCTGCCGGTGACGATCGGGACACTGGCAGGCGGCCCCGGGGATGCGCTCTCCCGGATGGGCCCGGCGGGCGACAATGTGATCGTGGCCGGATCCGCCAGCGGACAGCGCGGCACTCGCGCGATGCCTGACTGGGCTGGCGGCTCCCGCGCCCCGGGCCCGGCCTGCCCGGCCGCGGCCGTCCCGGGCGGGCGGTCCTGGCGGGTTGGGGGGTGACCGTCATGCGAGCTCACGTCGGTGACCGGCTGGTCCTGGATCATGACCGGATCGGGGTCGTGATCGGGGTGCCGTCTGAGGACGGCAGGCCGCCCTATATCGTCAAGTGGCTGAGGGACGGCCACATCGCCATGGTGACACCCGACCAGTACTCCCGGATCGTGTCCGGGCAGCGGACGGCCAGCAGCAACGGGAAACCGGCGGGCACGCTCCGCGGAGGCACGGAGTGACGAAAGAAGGCACGGCCGCCAGCGGTCCGGGCGGCGGTGAGGTGAGCCCGGACGACCTCCTGTCGGCTGGCATTTACGCCCTGCTGACCGACGGCAGCACCGTCGAGATCCGGCAGGCACGGCCAGACGACGCGCGGGCGGTCCAGGCCATGCACGCGGCCATGTCCGCGGACAATTTCTACCTGCGCTTCTTCAGCCTCAGCCCGCGCAGCGCCGAGACCGAGGCCAGGCGGGTCTGCCGGGAGCCCGGCCCGGATCACGCGGCGCTGCTTGCCTGGCTCGGCAGCCGGCTGGTCGGGGTGGCCAGCTACGAGATGTCCGGGCCGGACACGGCGGAAGTGGCGTTCGCGGTCCCGGACGACCTGCATGGCCGGGGCATCGCCACGCTGCTGCTGGAGCACCTGGTGTCGATCGGCCGGGAGCGCGGGCTGCACGCGTTCACCGCGGAGACGCTCGCCGACAACACCGCCATGCTGGCTGTCTTCTCCGGCGCCGGGCTGCCCGTCCGGCGGCGCAGCTCCGACGGCGTCGTGGAGCTGACCTTCCCGCTGCCCGAGGGCGAGGCCGACGGCCTGGGCAGCTACCTGGACTCGGTAGCGGCCCGGGAGAGCCGCGCGGACGTGGCCACCCTGCGGCACCTGCTGGCGCCGGCCTCGGTGGCGGTGATCGGCGCCAGCCGCAAGCGGGGCACGGTCGGCCGGGAAATCCTGCAGAACATCGTCGGCGCTGGCTTCGCCGGCGCAATTTACCCGGTCAACCCGCGGGCCAGTTCGCTGGCGGGCCTGCGGTGCCTGGCGTCCGCGGCCGACCTGCCCGAGCACGTGGATGTGGCGGTGATCGCCGTGCCCGCCGCCGCGGTCCCGGCGGTGGCGGAACAGTGCGGCCAGCGCGGGGTCCGGTCACTGGTGGTGATCACCTCGGGCCTTGGCGCCCAGGGCGCCGACCTGCTGGCGTCCTGCCGCAGGCACGGCATGCGGCTGGTCGGGCCCAACTGCTTCGGCATCGCGGTGCCGGGCATCGGCTTGGACGCCACCTTCACCAAGAGTCAGCCCACGGCCGGCATCGCCGGGCTGGTGGTCCAGTCGGGTGGCATCGGGATATCGCTGCTCGATCACCTGTCCCGGCTGGGCGTTGGTGTGTCCTCGTTCGCGTCGGTCGGGGATAAGTACGACGTGTCCAGCAACGACATGCTGACCTGGTGGGAGCAGGATGGCCAGACCAGGCTGGCCGTGCTGTACGTGGAGTCGTTCGGCAGCCCGCGCAAGTTCGGCCGCACCGCCCGCCGGGTCGGCAACCGGATGCCGGTTCTCACCGTGATCGGCGGCAGGTCCGCCGCGGGCCAGCGGGCCGCGGCCTCGCACACCGCGGCGGTGGCCACCCCGCTGGTCACCCAGGAGGCCCTGTTCGCCCAGGCCGGTGTCATCGCGGTCACCGGCCTGGGCGAACTGGTGGAGACCATCGCGTTGCTGGCGGGCCAGCCGTTGCCGGCCGGGAACCGGGTGGCGATCGTCTCCAACGCTGGCGGCGCCGACGTGCTCGCGGCTGACGCCTGCGGTGACAACGGGCTGCAGGTGGCCGTCCTGTCCAGTGCCACCCGGCGCAAGCTGACCCGGCTGCTGCCGGCCGGGGCAGTGGTGACCGGCCCGGTGAACACCACCGCCGCCGTCAGCGAGGCGGCGTTCCGTGGCTGCCTGGAGGAGGTGTCGGCGGATCAGGAGGTGGACGCGCTGCTGGTGGTCGCCGTGCCCACCGCGCTGGCGGATCTGCGCAAGGCGGTCAGCGCGGCCGCCGTCGGCAAGCCGCTCGTGGCCTGCCTGCTCGACCAGCAGGAGACCGTCACCTTGCTGCCTCAGCAGACGGCGGGCTCCGGCCAGCCGGCCGCGCCCGCCCCCAGCCCGGCCGCAGCGGATAGCCGCCCAGGCGGCGGGCGGACGGTTCCGGTCTACCCGTATCCGGAGGGCGCGGCCAGGGCGCTCGGGCACGCCGCCAGGTACCGCGGCTGGCGTGAGCAGCCGCCCGGCCAGATCCCCTACCTCGGCGGGGTGCGGGCCACCGATGCCCGGGCCCAGATCGGGCGGTTCCTGGCCAGCCATCCCGGGGGTGGCTGGCTGCCCCTGGCCGCGGTCAGCGAGCTGCTGCAGTGCTACCAGATCACCCTGGTGGACACCAAGCTGGCGGAGGACGAGCCGGCCGCGGTGGCCGCCGCGGCCGGCCTGGGCGGCCCGGCGGTGCTCAAGGCCGACGTGCCCAGGCTGGTGCATAAGACCGAGGCAGGCGCGGTCAAGCTGTACCTGCGGGACGGGGAAGAGGTGCGGGCGGCGTACCGGGAACTGTCGGCCACGTTCGGGCCGGATCTGACCGGGGTGCTGGTGCAGCCGATGCTCACCGGCGGTGTCGAGGTACTGATTGGTGTGGTGCAGGAAGAGGTGTTCGGCCCGCTGGTGGTGTTCGGCCTGGGCGGGGTTGCCACCGAGGTCCTTGGTGACCACACGGCCAAGCTCACCCCGCTCACCGACGTGGATGCCGACGAGCTGATCCGCGGCGTGCACGCGGCACCGCTGCTGTTCGGCCACCGGGGCAGCCCGCCGGTGGACCTGTCAGCGCTTCGCGACATGCTGTTGCGCGTCAGCCGTTTGGCCGATGATCTGCACGAGGTTTCCGAACTCGACCTGAACCCGGTCATCGCGACCAGCACGGGCGCCCATGCCGTGGACGCCCGGATCCGGGTCAGCCCGGCCCAGCCACGGGACCCCTTCCTGCGGCGGCTGCGCTGACCCGGCACCACCCGGCAAGGAGGACGAAGATGGCAGCAGATCCCGGGGGGCACCCGCCCCGCATCGTGGCCGGGGTGGATGGATCCCCCTCATCCCTGGCGGCACTGCACTGGGCGGTCAGGCAGGCCCAGCGCACGGGCGCCACCGTGGACGCCGTCATCGCCTGGCAGTTCCCGGCTACCGGCAACTTCGGCTGGGCACCGGTCTCGGGGATCGACGACCTCGACTTCGAGTCGGTCGCCAAGCACACCCTGGAGGAGGCGATCGGCAGCCTCGGCGAGGAGGCGGCCGGCGTGCCGGTCCAGCCACTGGTGGTGCCGGGGCTGGCGGCGCAGGTGCTGCTGGACGCGGCGGTGGGCGCGGATCTGCTGGTGGTCGGCAGCCGGGGCCGTGGCGGGTTCGCCGATGCGCTGCTCGGCTCGGTCAGCCAGCACTGCGTGCATCACGCGTCCTGCCCGGTGGTGGTCATCCGTGGGCAGGAGAAGGCCGATGACTGACGACACCGGGCACCCCCGCTCCCCCGCGCCCCTCCTCGAAGCCCTGGACGAGGCCGAATGCCTGCGGCTGATCTCGCCGGGCGGGATCGGCCGGATCGCCTACTCGGGCCGGTACGGGCTGACCGTGCTGCCGGTCAACTACCGGCTGCACAATGGGGCGATCATGTTCCGGACCGCACAGAGCAGCCTCACTGGTGAGGATCTGCGGACCGGGATCGCGCACGCCGAGTTCCAGGTGGCATTCGAGATCGATCACATCGACCCGGCCAGCCAGGAAGGCTGGAGCGTGCTCATCCACGGCCCCGCGCACCACATGGATTCCGAGGCGGAGCGCTCGACCGTGCTGTCATCCGGGGTCGAGCCCTGGCCGGGCGGCCCGCATGAGCACGCCATCCGGATCGTCCCGGACCGGATCACCGGCCGCCGCCTGCGCCGGATGCCCCCACCGGGAGCACCGGCCTAGCCAGCGTCCGGTACTCCCGGCCAGGCCCAGTCACGGACTTCGGGCAGATCCTCGCCGTGCTCCCGGGTCCAGGCCCAGTGCCGGGCCCGGGTATCCACCATCTGCTGCCGCAGCCAGGCCGCGGTCCTGTTCAGCCCGGGCACCCGGTCGATCACGTCCATCACCAGGTGAAACCGGTCCATGTTGTTCATGACCACCATGTCGAACGGGGTGGTCGTGGTGCCCTCCTCGATGTAGCCGCGGACGTGGATGTTGCTGTGCCCGGCCCGCCGGTAGGTGAGCCGGTGGATCAGCCACGGGTAGCCGTGGTAGGCGAAGATCACCGGCCGGTCCGGAGTGAACAGCGCGTCGAACCCGGCCTCGCTCATCCCGTGCGGGTGCTCGGATTCCGGCTGCAGCCGCATCAGGTCGACGACGTTCACCACCCGGACCCGCAGCTCCGGCAGGTGGGTGCGGAGAATGCTGGTCGCGGCCACCACCTCCAGCGTGGGCACGTCGCCGGCGCAGGCCAGCACGACGTCCGGCTCGGTGCCGTCGCCGTCGCTGCTGGCCCACTCCCAGATCCCGGCCCCGCGGCTGCAGTGCAGAATGGCGGCATCCATGCCGAGCCAGTCCTGGCACGGCTGCTTGCCCGCGACGATCACGTTGACGTAGTCCCGGCTGCGCAGGCAATGGTCGGCCACCGACAGCAGGGTGTTCGCGTCCGGCGGCAGGTAGACCCGGATCACCTCGGCCTTCTTGTTCACCACATGGTCGATGAAGCCCGGATCCTGGTGGGAGAAGCCGTTGTGGTCCTGCCGCCAGACATGCGAGGTGAGCAGGTAATTCAGCGACGCGACCGGCCGCCGCCAGGGCAGCGCCCGGGACACCTTCAGCCATTTCGCGTGCTGGTTGAACATCGAGTCGACGATGTGGATGAACGCCTCATAGCAGGAGAACAGGCCGTGCCGCCCGGTCAGCAGGTAGCCCTCCAGCCAGCCCTGGCAGGTGTGCTCGGACAGGATCTCCATCACCCGGCCGTCGGCGGCCAGGTGCTCGTCCACCGGCAGGATCTGCTCCTGCCAGGTCTTGCCGGTCACCTCCAGCAGCGCGGTCAGCCGGTTCGACTCGGTCTCGTCCGGGCCGAACACCCGGAAGTTGGCGCTGCCGGTGTTGAGCCGCATCACGTCGCGCAGCATCCCGCCGAGCACCCTGGTCGGCTCGGACAGGCTGGCGCCTGGCACGCCCACATCGATGGCGTAGTCCCGGAAGTCCGGCAGCACCAGATCCCGCAGCAGCAGGCCCCCATTCGCCTGCGGGCAGGCGCCCAGCCGCAGGTCGCCGCCGGGGATGTGGGCCAGCAGTTCCGGCCGCGGCCGGCCCTGGCTGTCGAACAGCTCATCCGGCCGGTAGGACAGCAGCCAGTCGGACAGCTGCCGCAGGTGCGCCGGGTTGGTCCGGACCTCGGCCAGCGGGACCTGGTGCGCGCGCCAGGTGCCGGCCACCGGCAGCCCGTCCACCTCGGCCGGGCCGGTCCAGCCCTTGGGGGTGCGCAGCACGATCAGCGGCCAGCGCGGCCGCTCCGCGCCACGGCCGGCCCTGGCCTGCTCGCCGATGGCCGCGATCGCGGCCATCGCCCCGTCCACCGCCGCCGCCATCTGATGATGCATAACGGATGGCTCGTCGCCGGCCACGTAGACCGGCTGGTAGCCGTAGCCGCGCAGGAGCGCGTCGAGTTCGCTGCCGGCGATCCGGGCCAGCAGCGCCGGGTTGGCGATCTTGTAACCGTTCAGGTGCAGGATCGGCAGCACCGCGCCATCCCGGGCCGGGTTCAGGAACCTGTGCCCGTGCCAGCCGGTCGCCAGCGGGCCGGTTTCGGCCTCCCCGTCACCAACCACGCACGCCACCACCAGGCCCGGGTTGTCGAAGGCCGCGCCGAACGCGTGCGCAAGGGAATAGCCCAGCTCCCCGCCTTCGTGGATGGAGCCAGGCGTTTCCGGTGCCACATGGCTGGGCACCCCGCCGGGGAAGGAGAACCGCCGGAACAGCTCGGCCATCCCGGCCGCATCCCGCGGCACGCTCGGGTACACCTGCGAATAGCTGCCCTCCAGCCAGGTGTTGGCGAGCGCGGCTGGGCCGCCGTGACCCGGTCCGATCACGATCATCACCGGCGTGCCGCGCGCCCGGATGGCGCGGGACAGGTGGGCCCAGATGAAGTTCAGGCCGGGCGAGGTGCCCCAGTGGCCGAGCAGCCGCGGCTTGATGTGCTCGGGCCGCAGCGGCTCGGTCAGCAGCGGGTTGGCCAGCAGGTAGATCTGGCCCACCGCCAGGTAGTTGGCGGCCCGCCAGTAGGCGTCCAGGCCTGCCAGTTCCCCGCTGCTCAGGTGTGGCGCATCAGCCGTGCTCATGGGCACTGCGGACGACCACGACCGGGCAGGCGGCACCGGTGACGCAGTGCAGGCTTACCGAGCCGACCAGCATCCCGGCGAACCCGCCATGACCGCGGTGGCCGACCACCAGCAGGTCAGCCTCCTTCGACGCCTCGATCAGCACCGGCGCGGGGCGCCCGTAGCCGAGCGTGACCTCCACCCCGGCGGGCGCAGGATCGCCGTAGGCCTTGCTGACCGCCTCGGTGAGTGTCCCCCGCTCCTGCTCCTCGGTCTGCTGGTGCACGGAGCCGGGTGCCCTCTCGATGGGCGGGCCGCCGACCGCACCCGGGTAGTGCCAGGCCATCATGGCCCGCACCCGCGCGCCGGTCGCGGCGGCATAACGCCGGGCCCAGGCCAGCGCCGCTACCGACTCCTCCGAGCCGTCCACACCCACCACCACGAGCTGCTGCCCGGTGCTCTCGGTCGTCATCGCTGTCAGCCTTCCTGTCTCAGGGCACGCACCAAACCAGCGGGGGGCGGCCGGGCGGCTACTCCCCAGGAGCCATCGAACCCGGTCACACCGGCCCTGTACAGGGTCAGAAATCCCACCAGCACCGGCAGCGCCATGCCGTTCGGATGATCACCAGGGACTTCCGGCCCTGCCGGCCAGGCAATCTGTGCCCGAGCCTGAAGGTGAACGACGTGGTTCACGTTACCGGGGAGTCCTGGCGACGTTCCCGGAAGGAGGGATCGGAAATGTCCAGCACGACATCACACCGCTGGGCGCCACGAGCACGGGATGACGGCTTGACCGAGCTGTCACCACGCAATCAGGCCAAGGCCCGCACCATCGGGCTGACCTCGGCGACCGGCCTGGTCATCGGCAGCATTATTGGCACTGGGGTGTTCGCGATGCCGGCGGTGCTGGCCGCCGGGGGCACCAGCTCACTGCTCGTGCTGATAGTGATCGCCATCGGTGCCACCCTGCTGGCCGTCATGTTCGGGCAGCTGACCAAGCGGGTGCCGAATTCCGATGGCGGGCTGTACGCCTACGCCCGGCATGAGTTCGGCGACTTCGCCGGCTACCTGACGGGCTGGTGCTACTGGATCCAGTGCTGGGCGGGCAACGCCGCCATCGTGTCAGCCTGGGTTTTCTACGTGGATGCACTGTTCGGCATCCACCCGTCGGCCATGGGGAACTGGGCCATCGCACTCACCGGCCTGTGGGTCCCGGCCGTGGTCAACCTGTCCGGAGTCAGGCAGATGGCCTGGTTCCAGAACCTGACCGTGGTCCTGAAGTTCCTGCCGCTGCTGTTCGTCGGCATCGTCGGCTGGTTCTTCGTGGCTGGCGCCAACTTCGGGCCGTTCAACGCCTCCGGCGGGAGCCTGTACAGCGCGATCGGGATCGCCGCCGGGGTGGCCCTGTTCTCCTTCATCGGCGTCGAGGTGGCGGCCATCACCGCCAAGCGGGTGCGCAATCCACGCAAGAACGTCGGGCGCGCATCGGTGCTCGGCACGGTCGCCAGCGCCCTGCTGTATGTGGTGGTGACGGCTGCCATTATGGGCCTGGTGCCACACCACGCGCTGGTCAACAACACCGCGCCGTTCGTCACCGCGTTCGGCACGATCTTCACGCACGGGCCCTGGGCCGGCAAGCTGGTCGCCGCGCTGGCCGTCGTCTCCGGAATCGGGGCACTGAACGGCTGGACGCTGGTCACCACCGAGGTGTCCAGGGCGGCCGCCAACGACGGCATGTTCCCGCACGCCTTCGCCTGGACCGACCGCAAGGACACGGCCTGGTTCGGGATATTGATGGCGGCGCTGCTGCCCTCGCTGCTGATGCTGTGGAGCTACACCACCGCCACCGGCCTGAGGGTCTTCATCGACCTGGTCAACCTGGCCGTGGTCACCGTGGCGATCCCGTACCTGTTCTCGGCCTGCGCGCAGCTCGCCTACCTGGTGTCCAAGCGGCGCCGGGTGCAGGGATGGGCCCTGGCGCGGGACCTGACCATCGCCGGGGCAGCCACGCTGTTCTCCCTGTGGGTCACCGCCGCCTCCGGTTACAAGGCCGTCTACCAGGCGCTGGTGGTCGTGCTGGCCGGCGTGGTGATCTACGCGTTCATGAAGGCACGCCGGGAGCGGCTCGGCCAGGTGCCGGCCCCGGTTGACCTCCCGCCCGAGAGCGCCATCGACACATAAGGCGGGCCGGTCAGTTCGCCGCCCCGCCGGCCGGCGGGGCGGCGAACGTTTGCGCCAGAGCGTCGCTTGTCCCGGCGGTGGTGCCGTCCTCGGTAACATCGCGCCATGAC
>Ga0306920_100016724_pt1 | contig 10115 bp, 9 predicted proteins | sample flu12Cox44000170_FD_204666 | JGI IMG/M metagenome (GOLD analysis project Ga0306920, IMG submission 204666) | Lab enrichment of tropical soil microbial communities from Luquillo Experimental Forest, Puerto Rico - flux4day.12C.oxic.44.000.170 (v2)... | ecosystem: Environmental > Terrestrial >...
AGAAGGCATAACCCCAGTCCCCTATCGATTACATACTATTCTTTAGAAAAAAATATGCATTGACCAGCAAAAACTTTGCAGCATCGATAAAATCGATTCACAAGATCTGACCAAATCCGTCAAAAGAATTTATGCCAACCGAATGGTACGTGAGTTTTCACGGGGGCGAAGAGAAGAGCTCGCTCAACAACATTCACGTTTATTCGACTGACGGGAAGGGATTGCGAAAAGCGCTAAATAAACAGAGCCTTCCTAAGGGCGTGAATCTCCGTGAGCTCCGCGGATTTGTATTCGGGCCTGATCAGAACTTATACGTCGTCAACGCGTATTTCGAATACAGCGAAGTTCTGAAGTTTAAAGGAGCGCTCGACAAGGAAGGCCAGCACGACTTTCTCGAGGTGTTTGTAAAACGGCATGCGGAGACGAACCCTGGGATTGATCACCCGTTTAACGCGACGTTTGACTTCCAGGGCGATCTCTACATTTCAAGTCAAAACACAAATCTGATCGGAAGATATCACGGTCCTCTTAGCAAAAATGGCAAGCCTGGCGCACCCATGGCAGTTGCCGAGGGTCTCGACGCCGCGAACGTAAATGTTCCTCCTGGGACCTTCGTGCCGCCGGCGAAGCTTGCAACAGGTGGTCTGTTGGACGTAAGGGCAGTGATCTTCGGACCGAATAACGATTTGTACGTCGCGGATCGGGCTGCTGATTGCGTACGAATTTACGAATGCCGCACGGGTCGGTATTTGCGAAATCTCGGTCTACCCGGAGGTCACCTTGATAAGCCGATCCATTTATTACTCAGTCCAGATGGCCGTTTTCTTTATATCGGAAGTGGCGGCAACGATTCGATCTTGCGACATGACCTTCTTCATGATTGCAGCATCGTGTTCATCCCATCCAAATCTGGCGGGCTAAATGGTCCTGCTGGAATGTCATTGCCCGAGGACGGTTTTCTTTATGTCGCTAGTCGCAATTCCAAGGAGGTTCTTCGTTTCGACATAACCGACGGACGACCAGAGAAAACACCATTTATCAAAGATTTAGCCGATAACCCGGAGTTTTTGATCTTGGTACGGCATTGAGATCATCGGTCGTTTCGTAAGAGGATTGACCCTGAGCTCGTAGCTTTTTGGCCGACTTAACGAGAAAATCATCGATTGCCGAGCGGTTATTTTCCAGCATTAGCCATCGACTTGGTCCCGCCCCCTGCTGAAAATCCGGACGAGAAATTGGGTGTTACGAAAATTCTATATCGCTGACGACCTCGTTCAAGTCCCCCGGGTTGCACCCGATTTACACGCTATTGAAAACATCTGTGACGAAGTCGCCAACCTCAGTTGATTTCGTGTCAGATGTTCGGAGGACGTAAAAGTCAGTAGGGATTCTGCACCCATCATAGATGCACGAATTGGTAGCTACCGAATACGCTGCGATGTTGGCGCATCAACTTGGCTGACTCCATCGACGGCAGGCGACGTAAATCGCACATGCCAATCGTTTCAACCGGAGGGAGGACTGTGCAGATAGAACTTGCGCGTTGTGCACCGAACCGGGATGAGTAATTTCCGATTCTTCATGGGTCCAGTGCTAACACAACGATACGTTTCATGCTACCGAATCCGCTACCGATTTTGGCCGCACGAAAGTATACGCTTGTGCAGCATTAGCCTCGTAAGAAGCATTTGCACCGTTAGCTCAATTGGCAGAGCAAGTGACTCTTAATCACTGGGTTGCAGGTTCGATTCCTGCACGGTGCAGGTCCGAATATCAGCGTGGCAAATGTTACCGAAGGCAGGAACAGTGGCACCGGAATCAGTCATAATTCAAAGAAGCCGAATGGATGATTCCAAGGGGTGAAGATCTCGTGCGCTTTCCTGAGGAAATTAACAAGCTCCGGTGGGAGGACTTGGATTTTCACGAGCACACAATCCGCGTGAATGCGAGCGCCGCGAAAACGCGGAAGGAACGGCTTGCGAAAATCTGTGATAAGCTTCAGCCTAAATTACTGCGCTTGAAAAATCGGACTTCGGAAGCAATTGATTTTGGTAAACTGCATAACTCGAAACGCTGGACTTCATAAAGCAAGCTAATGCTCAGCGAGTTTTTTATCGATTCCCGCTGTACCGCCTTATAACTTTGTCGCCATGACAGCGCGGGAGATTGAAGATCGAAACCAGTCTTCGACTCGCGTTCAGGGTGACAGCCCCCAAGGCGCGTGGTTGGAAACCGGGTCGAATAAGGTTCCGATCCTCGGCGGTTGTTCGATTGGCCGATCGCGCCAGAACGCGGTCGTTCTCGATTCACCGAAGATCTCGCGTCGTCACGCAATCATTAATGTTCAGAATGTCGGCGAATTTTGGCTGATCGATTTGGGGAGTAGCAACGGCACTTTTCTAAACAAACGCAGGATTCATCAACCGGTCCGACTGTCCGATTACGACCAGTTTGTAATCGGAGACAGCATCTTCACGTTTCGTCAGGCAGAACAAATCGCTGATGATGTTCGAACAATGTTTATCGAGTGTACCATCCGTGAAATCGAAAACGTCCCATGCTGGCTGCTCCTGACCGACATCGAAAATTTCACGCCACTTAGTCGCAGCCTAACGAGCGATAAACTGGCCGAGCTCATCGGTGGCTGGGTTGCGACCTGCAAGGAGATCGTTGAGAGGCACAGCGGCATGATCGACAAATACCTCGGTGACGGCTTCTTTGCCTACTGGCGCGAGGACGAAAATGCCATCAGCAATGTGACGGCGGCCTTGTCTCAACTTAAGCAAGTGCAAGAGCGCCAGGCGCCGTGTTTTCGTCTCGCGCTTCATTTTGGTCTCGTCGCGATCGGCGGAGTCCCATTGATGGGCGAGGAGAGCCTGATGGGTAAGGAGGTCAATTTCACTTTCCGAATGGAAAAACTCGCTGCTTCGCTCGGCATTTTCCGCGTCACCAGTGCGGCGGGAAAAGCGAAGCTTGGCTCGCTAGTCAAATGCGAACCCGTCGGCGCTCACGAGCTGAAGGGCTTCGAAGGAAGCCATGAATTATTTAGTTGGTAGGAGGGTGGCTTGAGATCCTTGAAGAACTATGGAGATCTAAAGATTTTTCCCGCTAAACGGAAATTTCAGTTCTGCGCCGTTGCGGTAGCGCCTGAGATCGACAAACCCTTTGACGGCATATACGGACTCTTCACAAATGCAGGTTTGCTTGGAACGGGAATCCCATAGGGATCTCGCGGCAGATTTGCAGGCGTTGAGCCGATCGGCCTCGGCAGATTCGGCTTGCCCTTTTGTTGATGCAGCTTGTGGGTTGAGGACGTGGATGTGGAATCGATTCGCGTCAGATGCGGCAATCGGTTGTCAGAGGGTTAATTGACAATCGGCCGGCGATTGGTCCCTTGGTTACCGCTACCAGAGGCTGGTAGCTTAACAGACATCGCGCTTCTCGCGTTTGAGCTTTTTCGTGGAAGCGCTATCTGACTACGCCCTTGCTGAGATGGGGCTTTGTTTGGGCTTGCCTGCGCTAGCGTGACTGGTCATCATCGTTGCACCGTCGGGAGCCTTCTTTAGAAAACGCGGTCATGAACCTGTCCCCGCACCTAGCATGTGAAGAGGAAACCCATCCTCGGGGCAAGATCCTGAAGTTCGCAGGCGACGCGGACTTCCTCGCCGTGCCGGCTGTGCGCCAGTTGCTGAAGAGGCTACTCAAGCAACACATCCCATTTCTCATTGTGGACCTCACTGATGTGACGTTCTTGAACACGCCCTTCTGGGCGGCGATGCAGCGCTACCAGCTGGACGGGCATCCGGATGCGAGGCTCGCGCTGTGCGGCATGAACGAAGGGTTGCGGGCCGCCTTTGACATTAATGGCGTAGGCCTGGAGTCTGCGGAGGGCGGGAGCATTGCAGTGTATGACGATCTGGAGGCGGCGCTGGCGGCGGCATGAAACCGGGAGGCGAATACACCTACGCAGGTTTGTCCATGTCGCTGTGCCGCGGTGCGCTAGAGCGACCCTGGCTGCCGCTGACGATGTGGAAAGCGTTTTTCAATCGCTCCCTGGGCATCGGCGTCCGGGCTGTGCCCACGGTGTTCCTCATGGCCTTCTGTGTGGGCTGTGTCCTCGCGCTGGTGCTGCAGGCGGAGCTTGCGAAGCTGAGCATGGAAGAGAGCGTGCCGAGGCTCATCTGGCTCATGCTGAACCAACAGCTCGCACCCATGCTCACGGCGGTGGTGTTCATCGGCCGCAGTGTTTCCGGCTCGGCGGCGGAGTTGGCGAACATGAAGATTGCTGAGGAAATCAAGGCCCTCGACACTATGGGCGTGGACGTGTCGCGCTACCTGCTGCTGCCCATGCTCGGAGCCTTTCTTGTCATGCTTCCAGTGATGGAAATCTACGCAGTTGGTATCGGGCTGCTGGGCGCTTACGGGGTGTGGTCGCTCATCATGGGCATGGACGCTAACCAGTTCGTACTGCGGGCGCTGGAGGAAGGGGAGCTGAAAGACGTGCTCATCGGCGTCGGCAAGTCCGCGCTGTTCGCAGTAGTGGCGGCGATGATCGCCTTTCACAAGGGGCTGAATGCCACAGGAGGCTCGGACGCCGTGGGCCGGGTGGCAACGGCGGCGGTCGTGTCGGCGCTGGCTGCCGTGACTTTGGTCAATGCGATCGTCACGGGACTGCAGTTGATGAACAAGTGAGAAATTGGGAGTCCGAGCTGCCCGGTGGTGCTTCGAGAGTTTGAAATGAAAGCTGACAAGTGACGATTCAGAGCCTGAACGGAAAAACGGAAAAGCGCCTAACGCCTAACCCCTCCCCGAAATGAATCTGCCGACGCCCCCATCGAAGCCGGCCGAGCCTCTGCTTGTGGTGCGGGATTTAGTAAAGGCGTTCAACGGCACCACCGTGCTCAACGGAGTGAGTTTCGATGTTTTCCCCGGCGACGTCTTCACTATGCTCGGCGGCTCCGGCTGCGGGAAGAGCACGCTGCTGAACATCCTAATTGGTGTGGAAGAGCCGACCGCAGGCACGGTGCATGTCCTTGGAGAAAACATCCACGGAGTTTCGAAACGCCAGCGCAAGGAGCTCATGCGTCAAGTGGGTGTGCTCTTCCAGTCCGGTGCTTTGCTCCAGGGGCTCACGGTGGCGGAGAATGTGGCCCTGCCCTTCCAGCAGCATCATCCGGAGATCTACCGCGACCGTGAGTTGCTGGACGAGACGGTGCTTATGAAGCTGCGCGCCGTGCGACTGGCCGCCCACGCCAGGAAATATCCGCGCGAGCTGAGTGGTGGCATGAAGAAGCGCGCGGCCCTTGCCCGGGCCCTCGCGCTCGATCCTAAGCTGCTCATCAGCGATGAGCCGACCTCCGGTCTCGATCCGGTGAGCACGAAGGAGATCGACAACCTTACCATCACGCTAAGCCGGAAGAGCGGGGCCACAGTCATCGTGGTTACGCATGATCTGCTAAGCTTCCAGCGCATTGCCACGCGGGGCATCATGCTCGGTGCGGAACGCGACGGAAAAGTGCGCGGCACCGTGCTAATTTCCGGCAGCCGCGAAGAGTTTTTTGCTAGCAAGCATCCCTTGGTTCGCAGCTTTCTGCATCCCGAGGATGACGGTGCTCTTGTCGCGTCGGGGAAGTCATGTCAGACTGTCGAAGAAAAAACGCACGTGGCTTGACGATGAAACTCTTCAGACTCCTGCGTGGTCTCTACGAGCCCCTGCTGGTGTTCCTCGTCGTCGGCGCAGCCGCGGTGCTCCTATATGCGTTGTATCTTGCGCTAAGTGGCGGGCACCGTGACAGCCTCTGCTTTGATGCATCCTTTGACGACGTGAGCGGTATCAAAGAGCGGTCCAGCGTGCTCTTCAAGGGCATGCCCGTGGGCAGCGTCGGCGTTATGAAATATGACCCAGTCACAGACAAAATTCTGGTGCGGATCGACATCAAGAACGCGCGAGACATACCGGCAAACATCAAGCCCTACGTCGAGAGCTCGCTGATGGGCCAGTCCAGCATCGCCTTACGCACCGAAACTACAAACGCCTCCCCCCAACTGCTTGCGGAGGTCGTCAGCCAGCATCAGGCAAAGAACCGCAAAACTCCCTATCGTCTGGACGGCGTGCGCCTGAGCCGTGCGGACTCGCTGATGCCCGGGCTCGATACACGCGCGCAGAAGACGATGAAGGCCGCCTCGGACGCGATGGTGGCCGCCTCAGACGCCATGGCGGAAATGAAGAAGCTTGCTGGGAACTGGCGTGAACTGAGCGCCGCCATCCTCGACACTAAGGACAAGACGGTCAGCGAACTGGAAAAGGTGGCAGTAACACTCGACAAGGCGGGCCAGGCTGTGAGCCGTAGTGAGTCACAGTTCAAGAAGCTCGGAGTCGCATCGGAAAAACTTGGCGATGCCTCCGACAGCGTGAAAATCTTCATAGACATGATTAAGGTGAAGCCCAACGCCTTGGTTTGGGGCATGAGCGACCAGCAGCGTGCAATGCTAGATCAGCAGCGGGCCCGCCATTCCAAGCCCGCCCGTCAGGGACAGCAGTGAGCTCGGCAACGCCAGACTCCGTGGCGGCAGGCCAGGGACTTCTGGTGGAGACCCTGCTACGTGTGGCAGCCTCGCTCAGCGGTCCGGGAAATTTCGACGTGCTTCTGGCGAACATCCTGCAGGGCGCGCACGAGGTGATGCGCTGCGCCGCGTGCTCCATTTCACTGCCGGATGCCGCAACAGGCGATCTTTTGATCCACAGCACTCAGCGCGACTGGCGGAAAGAGGGGCCATGGCGCCTGCCGAAGGGAGAGGGCATCGCGGGTAGGGTTTTCGAAACCCGCGAGGCCGTGAACACAGTGGACGCCACCCAGCACCCCGAGCACTACAAGCGTACAGGAGCGGAAACCGGGCTGCCGGCTAAGGCGCTTTTGACTATTCCACTCACCGATGGTGCGTCATGCCGCGGTGTGATGCAGGCCATGAACCCGCGCGATCGCGCCCACTTCAGCGCGGAGGACATGCGCGTCTTCATCGCCTTCGGCTCGCTGGTTTCCGTGACACTGGGCCGCCGGCAGGCGGAGGAGGAGGCCAGGGCACGCGCCGTGGAGGAGGCCGAACGCCGCGCCGAGTTGGAGCTTGCGCGTCAGGTCCAGGCCACATTCCTGCCGGAGCGGGACGCTGAGCACGGACCGCTGCACATCCAGGCTTTCCTGGAACAAGCCTCCGGGATCGGCGGTGATTGTTACTTCTTTCACGCGCCGCAACCGCACCTCCTTCTGGCCGGCGTCGGTGACGTCACAGGCAAGGGATCCTCTGCCGCGCTGGACATGGCGAGGCTCACGACGCAGATCGAGCTGGCCGCCTCGCGCTGCACGTCGGAATCTTTCACCGCATGGCTTGTCGAATTGAACAATATGCTCTACGGGGCCATGCACGCGGATGACAACGCCGTCGCGCTCACAGCGCTGCTGTTCGACACTGGGCACCGCCGGGTTCATGCGGCAACGTTCGCGCAGCACGCGCCACTCTGTCGCGACCATGCCACGGGAGCGTGGCGCGAGCTCGTTTGTCCGCACCAGGGCTTCTTTGCTCAGCGCCGCCTCTCCGCTTGCAACGCCGTCACTATCCCGCTAGCTGCCGGCTCACAGTGGCTCGTGCATTCCGATGGCATCACGGAAGCCATCGCCGCCGCAGGCGGCCAGCTTGCCCGCGACGGGCTCCTGAGGCTGCTTGAATCCCACGATTGGACGAACAAAGGCGCCCTCGACCTGATTGTGGCCAAATGGCGACAGAATCTCGCCAGGGGCGCACACGATGACGCCACCCTCCTGCTTATTGAAGACTGCACAACGCCACCCCGGCGCGAGTTTGCTGCTCTCTGCACTCCGGGGAGCATCCGCGCAGCACGCACTTTCTTTGAGGAATGGGGTCTGTTCGCTGGCATCCAACAGGACACGCTGGTTAAGCTGTTGGTCGGTTGCGATGAGATACTCACGAACATTATCAAGCACGCATACGGTCTCGAGAAATCTCCCGGCCCACTATGGTGCCGCGCCGACATCTCACCTTCCCTCATCCGCTTTATCATCCGCCATCACGGCGCGGGCATCACGCAAGAACAGGCTGCCGCGCAGGCGGATGCTCGCTCCTGCGGCGAGGGCGGCCTCGGCTTGGCGCTCGTACGCCGGGTGTTCTCGCGCGTGCATTTCTCCACTGACGATAAACGGGGATCGGAGATCGTGCTGGAGAAACTGCTGTAGGAAGCGCCGGGAGCGCCCCACCTGGCGAAACAAAGGAGTTTCTACGTGGTATCGAGAGCCTCGAAGGGCAGAATGGATTTTGCAGTGGCACCGGCGCGAGACTTTTGCTCGTTAGGCGCGTGCTCCGTGCCGGTTCCTGTTGATAAACTAGGAGGCCCTAACCAACCAGAACGGCAGAGCGTGCCAGACCATTGAGAACAGAAGGAAGTTCGTCTGCGATCATGTCCCGAATTTTTACGGGGTCGCTTACTGGTTGTCCGTTGGCCTCGAGCGTGGCTTTGCCTGTCTGCACGACCGCGGCCATAGCTTCGACCAGTGCTGTAAAATCGCGTGTGCCATCGAGAAGCTCGAGAAGATTGCGACTAAGTGCGTCGTTCAGTTCGAGTCCCGTGTGCCGCAAGGTAGTGACCCTCTTCGTGCGACGGTTCTGATAACGCGCGACAGGGCTCGCGATCGGATGTTCACTGACATAAGTCACAAAAGAGGGCGCCCACACATGCAGTTCGGTGACGCCGGCAGCAAAGGAACGCAGCAATATTTCGCAGAGCGCTACTCGGTTTTCGGTTTCATCTTTTTCCGTAAACGCGAGGCGTCGCGCCGCTGCCAGCAAATCAGGAAAGGAAATTGATCGAGGCCACTGTTGACTCAGATGAAGCATGGTCGCTTTGGCAAGGGGACGGTTGGTCCGGATCGATGCCCCTTTGCGTGTTCGGAATTCTTCCGTGTCATTGGACGAAACGCTGGGCTCTGGCGACGTGGGTTGCGCTTCAGAAGCGGCATAAAAGTTTGCGATCACGCCGGGCTGAATTTTATGATCCAATGAAACTTCACGCCGGCAAAGAAGAGTGCGACGGAAACGTCGCCCCATGAGGAAGTCGAGGTATTGCTCGCGCGCAAGAATATCATTATCCAGCTCGCGAAGAGCGGTCATCACGGCCGGCTCGTACTCTTCTGGCTGCATTTCGTTGAACATGGCGTCGCCAAGAAATTGCAGACCATGTGCTGCGGCGTGCTCGACGAACCGGTGGAAGTAAATCGGCCGCGTCAGCGGATTGAGATCGTCATGATAGAAAGCGGCGTCGCTGTATTCGATGGCGTGCTCAAGTTCTTTTTCCAGGAGCTCCCCGTAGAGATTGGGTTCTTTTTTCGAACCGGCGAGAAACTTCAGGAGCGCGCGTCCTTGCGCAATTTTCTGTTCGGCGTCGGCAGCGCCGCGCACATGGAAGAGCATCATCTCGCGAACCATGTCGCGGATATGCCCGCCTGGATAGGTATTGTAGCTGACGTATCCAATGCCGTTTTGCGAAAGGCATTCCGAGCAGATGGCGAGAATGCGGTCGCGCACCGGATCGGATACCCAGGAATAAACGCCGTGCGCGATGATATAGTCGAACGCCCCCTCGTTTGCAGCGAACTCCATCAGGTCCAGTTGCTGAAGCCGAACATTGTCCAATGAGAGATCGTCGATTGTTTGATTGCCTTGAGCGATAGCGCGACCAGCCGAATCAATTCCGAAGAACTCACTTTGCGGAAGTCCGTGAGCCATGGAAATAAGATTCATGCCATCGCCGCAACCCAGTTCGAGCACGCGGCATCTCTCCACGGGGGCGGTTTGCAACCCGAACAGGGTAGCAATGGTGGCGAGTCGGTCTGGGTGGGTTTGAACGTGAGCCAGGCTGGGATAAGGCACCTGGTCGTACGAGGTAAGTGATTGATCGCTCACGAATGTTTCGGCATGGATATGTTCAGAAATGTGGCTTGCCAATGCGGAACGGGTTCTCTACGCTGACACAATCACTTTGGCGGTTTTCATGATCGAGGTCGAACAATTATTGAAACCTGTTTCAGCGGAGGAACCGTGCGGGAAGG